>OMKS01000011.1_pt1 | contig 153823 bp, 145 predicted proteins | sample 1674721 | NCBI WGS metagenome assembly OMKS01 (sample SAMN06264996, study PRJEB25208) | sediment metagenome | isolation source: hot spring sediment | place: USA: California | collected 2014-09-02 | reverse complement strand
CTCTGAGATGAAAAAAGAGAAAGTGGCATAGGGAAATCCATGACAGAGGAATTTACACACTTTTTTGGACTTGACTAGAAAATATCAAGTTAAATGACATTTATTTAAGGGTATAGGGATAAATTTAAAAATTTTATGTGCCTCTTCTTGAAATATGAACCCTTTTAAATATGATTAATAAAAAGTTGAGGAGGCAAAAATGAAACGAATTGTTTTCGCAGGAATGGTGTTATCCGTTTTGTTGTTTACCGGATGTGCTTCAAAAAGAAATTATATCGTGCGCATGGATGCTCCTGAGATGAAAAGTGTCGTAGCGAATGAAAAAGAGTTTTTTGTCGCGGAAGGCAACGAACTGGATATTAAAGTGGCACCGGTATTCGGAAAGAACGGGTACCTTCTCCTTTATGTTGATGCGGAGAATAAATCGGATCAGCCTGTTCATATGGACTATACGAACATTTCGTCGGTTCCATTCGTCCTGCAGATCCCAATAGGACTATCGAGACGATGTATTCAAATGCAGAGGAGATCCGGGAAAATATATTTCGCAGCAAACAAAAAACAGCGGCCCTTAAGGTTGTTCGTCTCTTAATGCGTGGCCCGGATCTTTTCAAGAACCCTACGACGGGAGCATCAAGCCTTATCGCAGGAGAAATAATAGACTTTCCTTGGGATATGTACCAGAATAGTCAATTCAAATCAGCAGAAGAAGTCGCGGAGGCCTTAGATTATACCGCGATTTGGCTGGAAGATAACGCTCTTTTTTCTGTAGAGATACCCCCCGGAGAGACAGTGTATGAAAAAGTCGTCATTTTTTCTGTACCTGATTATTTTACAAATATCCGTTTGAAATACGGGACTCAGGAAGATTATGTGTGGGTATTTGTAGAAAAGCGGTTGAAAGATCTTAAAGATTAATAACGTAAAGGTGTCAGTCCGGCACTCAACTTTTCGGAGTTGATTGCCGGGCGGCTTCAAGAGTTAATTTTTCGGAAACATTTCCCTGATGATATCTGTAAGTTCGTGGAGTTCAAACGGTTTTTTGATCATATACTTGAACAAAGAGCGGGATAGATATTCATCGGGAGGATTGCCGTACCCGGTCATGATAATAACAGGGATATTCCGGTTAATCTTTCGGGCTTCCTGAGCCAACTCCACACCGCTCATCTCAGGCATCGTCAGATCGGTGATAAGAAGATCAAAACGGGATGGATTATTTTGAATCGCCACTAAAGCTTCTTTACTTTGGATGAAGCTGGTGACACGGTAGCCCAGCTTTGTCAGTGCCTCTTTCAACATCAATGTGATGGTCTCTTCATCGTCCACAAGGAGGATATGCTCATCTCCGCCTTGAATAGCGGAGATTTTTTCTTCCGGAGTGGGGGCGATAGCATCCACAACAGGGAAATAGAGGATAAAGACCGATCCTTTTCCCGGTGTGCTTTGGGCCTGAATAACGCCGTTATGGCTGGTTACAATTCCATGGACGATAGAGAGTCCCATTCCTGTGCCTTTATCCATGCTTTTTGTGGTAAAAAAAGGTTCAAAGATGTGTTCCATCGTCTCTTTATCCATGCCCTGGCCGGTGTCTGATGCAGACAGGACCAGATACTCTTTCCCGGATTCGAGTCCTTTAACCGGACAGTCTTCTTTACTTTTGAAAAGCCGATAGTCCACTGCAAGGCGGAGAGTCCCTCCATCCGGCTCCATGGCATGGGTTGCATTGGTGCAAAGGTTGACAATGACTTGATGGAGTTGTGTCCGGTCCGCCATGATGCTCTTACATGTGGACGGAAGGTCCAGTTCTATGCTAATGGTGGAGGGGATAAGAGAGCGCAGCATATGAACAGAATCATGGATAATGCTGCAGATATCCGTGGGAGTTTTGACATGTTCTGTCTGCCTGCTGAATGTCAAAAGCTGGCGGACTAAATCTTTAGCCCTGTGAGCCCCCGAAAGGATAGAGTCGAGATAATCTCTGATTTTTTTGTCCTCTGTTTTTTGCAGGATCATTTCCGAATAGCCGATGATGGGAAGAAGGATATTGTTAAAGTCATGAGCGATTCCTCCGGTCAGAGTGCCGATGGTTTCCAGTCTCTGTGACCGGCGTAATTGTGTTTCGAGTTTTTCCTTCTCCCTCTCCATTTCTTTTTTTTCAGAGACATCATGGATGATCGAGTAGAGAAGTTCCCGTTCTTCAAAATGAATCAGCCCGCTGTAAACTTCGACATCTTTGATCGTGCCGTTCGCCAGGCGATGTCTGAATTCAAAGTAGTTTTTTTTGAAGAAACGGGCCATATTCATCTCTTGCAAGATCTCATCATGTGAAAGAGTGTTGATCTCGCCGATGTTCATGGAGACAAGCTGTTCTCTGGGCCATCCATAGAAATGACAGGCCGCAGGATTCGCTTCGACGATCTGACCGTTTGTGGGGTCCAGAAGCAGCATAATCGCATGATTGTTCTCAAAAAGGCTGCGGTAACGCTTTTCGCTGGAGAGCAGGGCTTTCTCGGCTTTTTTCCTCTGAGTAATATCGACATGGGTTCCGATCATGCGCAAGGGGTGGCCTGTTTTTGTTCGTGAAACGACTTTACCCCGGTCCATCAGCCAGACCCAATGGCCGTCTTTATGTTGCATCCGAATTTCCAGGTCATAAGGGACGGTTTCGTCATTAAAATGGATCATAAGAGCTTTTCGGGCTCGTTTGAGGTCTTCGGGATGAGTCAGGCGTTCCCATGTCTCTATGGTGACGGGAGTCAGCTCTTCCGGTTCATACCCCAGTAAATGGGCCCAGATTTCATTGATGGTCAACACATTCGTGTGCAGATCCCAATCCCAAAGGCCTGCATTCGTCCCTTGAAGAGCCATGGCCAGGCGTTGCTCATTTTCTTTGATCCAACGGGTCTGTTTTTGAATCTCCTTTCTCATGTAGAGGATCATAAGAATAAGAGTTGCGAAAAATCCGGCTAATGCAAGGAATACTCTTTTAACTCGCGGGGTTATCCCGGCAGTTCGTTCGGGAAGGCTCATGTAATGGGCGATAGTCTGATGATAATAGGATGATTTGTCTTCTTTCAGCCTAGTCAGTTGATCGTCGATCCGCCTTTTTAAAAAGGGTGTTTTGGGAGAGCGGATAGGGAAGGCGAAATGAAGCATACTGGGGTGAAAGATCATGGCAGTTTCTCGTAAGTCATAAGTTTCTTTGAAAAGGGCGCCAAAAAGACGATTGACAACGGCAGCGTCAGCCCGTCCTTCTTTAACGAAGATAAAAGCATCTTCGTATTCGTCGACTTCAATGTAAGCCGCCTGAATTTCGAATTTACTCAAAAGATCTTGGACAGCGTCTTTATAAATATCCTGCTTGATCACAGCAATTCTTTTCCCTTTTAAATCGGGAAAGCCTTCGATAAGGGGGCTTTTAACAAAGACTTGTCCCCAATTGGCAAAAACAGCCTTTTGCGAAAAAGCGTATTTTTTTGCGCGCTCCTGAGTAAAAGCAATACTGGTCAGGATGTCGATCTCCCCGGCATCCAGGCGTTCCAGACATTCTTCCCACGTGCCTTTTACAAATTCGATGTCCCAGTTCTCCGCCCGGCCGATGTAGTTGATCAGGTCCACATAAATGCCTGTTATCCGGCCATGTTCGTCTGTATAGACTTGAGGCCTGTTTTCGTAAACACCGACCCGAACCCGGTTCGGGGGTTCATTCGCTTGAAGAACAGCAGGAAAGATAAAAAAGAAAATATAGAAAAGAGCAAAAATAAAGAACTTTTTTGTCAAAGACATTCAAAACCTCCAGTTTCAAGTATAATTTGAAATGAAGGGATTGACAAGAAAATTATAAAAAAACAAATAAAGTAAGCGGATAAAAACAGATTGTTAGGATGCACCTACAGAACAGACACAATAACAACTGTTTGTTATTGAGATCTGCTCCCCGGAGAGGAGCAGATCTCTTTTTGAAACATGGATGACATACAGGCTTAGGCTTTACGGTTGCGTCCGGGTTTGCGTTTGGTAGGCATTTTAACCGGGGGATCCATGATCTTGTTCAGGAGACGGCCCAGTTCTTCCCGCTCGCTGCGAACAAGAGGAGAAAGCTTTTCTTCCAGATGTTTTAAGTACATGGGATAGAGCTTCTCGAAGAGCGACTCGCCTTTCTGAGTAAGAATGATGTTAAAGGCCCGCGCATCATCGGGATCCACAACACGGCTGATCAGCCCGGCTTTACTCAGTTTCCGTAGAATAACCGTCATATTGCCGCCGGTGGTGTGTGTGCCAAATGTCAAATCGCCAATACGCAGGTCTTCGTAGTGATAGAGCATCTCCATGACGCGGAACTGAAAGTAGCCCAATTTGTGCGGCCGAAGCATGGGTTTCACGACATCCTCGATAAGGGCCATGACATTTCCCATCTCGTCCACGATTCTCATGTTTAGCCTGTCTGTCAACGGGTAATTCAAATTATTTGTTTTCATGACTAAATATTAACCCTTATTTGTAATTTGTCAAGTATTGGTATAAAAACAATTGTTGTTTTTTTGATTTTTTTTTCAAATTAATGGGTCCTACCCTTTTTTTGATTGTGTATTGACAAAAAAAAAGGGGCTCGTATGATACAAGTTCAGGAGGTAGACCATAAAGAATCAAAAAGGATTCTTTGAATATTTGAAGGGGCGTCCGGGAGACTCTGAATCCATTCCGGCCATTTTAAGAAATGTTCAACACTTTCTAAAAAATGTCTCTCTCACAGGAGAGAACCAAGAGAAAAAAGAATCTTTGAAAGCCTATCTTCAAAAACATGTGGCAGGAAAACCGGAAGCTTTTCTGAAAATCGTATCAATAGCCCGTTATTTGTCTTTTGCCGATGAGAAAGACCTGCTGGCTTATATTTTGACTTTAGCCGGAACCGGCGGAGTACTGGAAAGTATTCGGATAAGTGCCGCAGAATCGGCCGGCGAAGAAACGGCAGAGCAGATATTTGAAAATATTGCCCCTCTTCCGACAGGAACGCCTTATGAACACTATCCTCCCCTTGTCGAGCGCCTCATGACTCAATTGATGTGTAAAGTCAATGAGGAGACAGCAGGGCAGATCATGGCCGGGAACCATCATGGAATCCCTGATGAATCAAAATGGCCTGAGCGGGAAAGGTTTATCGCAATGGGGAGGGATATTGATGCCTATTTGAAAGATTATCATGCCAGAAAAGGAGATGAGTTAGAGATGTGCCGAAGAGAAAACCGGCTTTGGTATGAAACAGTTATTACCTCGGAAGTCGTTGCTTTTGTCCGGGATAATCCGGAAGTTTTAGGCGGTGTCCGCAAAGGGAAAGAAATCTTTGTGACAAAATTTCCTTTTGACGCTTCCGCCTATTTGAAAGAAACTGATCCTTTGTTAAAACGCTTTTATGCCTGTCATTGCGGTTTTGTCCGTTCATCAATTGTTGAAGCGTCTGCTTCTGTTCCTGGGCTTTGGTGTATGTGCTCCGGTGGTTTTAACAAGCATCTCTTTGACGTGATCTTTGAAAAACAAACGAAAGTCCGGGTCCTGGAATCGGTTTTGAATGGAGACAGCCGATGCCGCTTCGCCATAACGATACCCTGAAGATGTGCCCAGGTTTTAATTTGTTTTAAAAAAAGCAGGCTTTTGCATCGAAATATAGGCAAAAGAGTTAGCCTCAAGGCTTGAATTTATAATAACGATTGGTATAATAAAAGGAAAGGGAAGGGGATATGGGGCATTTGCTCGTCGCCGGAGGAGCCGGTTATATCGGGGCCAATTTTGTGAAATACCTGTTGGATCACACAGATGATCACGTGACTGTTGTTGATAATCTTTCCACAGGTCGCCATGAAGCTGTGAAAGCCCTTGAGAACAGGTTCGGCAGCCGTTTTACATTTCTTTTATCTGATTTAGGGAACGCTGAAAAACTTCACTCCTTTCTGCATAAAAACCCTGTTGACGGTGTTTTTCATTTTGGGGCATTCAGTTTGGTCGGCGAGTCTCAATACGACCCTTTGAAATATTATTATAACAATGTAGCGCAGACACTTGCCCTTTTAAAAACAGTTGTCGAGCATGAAATACGCTACTTTATTTTTTCTTCGTCGGCGGCTGTTTACGGAATCCCCGAAAAAATCCCTGTCAAAGAAGATGCGCTTTCACGGCCGATAAACCATTATGGGAAAACAAAGGCCATGACAGAGGAAATTCTGGCTGCTTTATCCGGACGGGAAGATTTTGTCTACGCTTCCCTGCGTTATTTCAATGTGGCCGGAACGGATGAAGAACTTCTGACAGGAGAATGTCACGATCCCGAGACTCATCTGATTCCTATTGCCGTTAAGACGGCTATGGGCAAAAGAGATCATATGGCCCTTTTCGGCACGGATTACGAAACCCGGGACGGAACGGCCGTTCGAGATTATATTCATGTCACTGATTTGTGTGAAGCACATTGGGCTGCTTTTAAAAAAATCCGTAAAAGTGGAGATCCCCTTATTGTCAACCTGGGGAGTGCGCGGGGGTACTCGGTAAAAGAAGTCTTGGAAACGGTAAAAGATGTCACGGGAAAAGATTTTAAAATCATTGAAGAGGGCCGCCGCCCGGGAGACCCCCCTGTGCTGATCGCCTCTTCCGAAAAAGCAAAAACGGAACTCGGGTGGACGGCCAAACGCTCATTAGAAGAGATGATCGTCACGTCGTGGGAGTGGGAAAAGAAGAACCGGAAGTGATAATGTGATCAAAAAGATTAAAGAATATCAATATGTTCTTCTTTTCATCACGGCCGGAGTCGTCTTTGTTGCCACAATTCTGAGACGGATACTCTTCAGAGAAGAATTATTCGTCCCCAGCCATTGGATCGATATGGGTGTTCACGGTATTCTTTGGGTCATTGCCTTGTACTACTTCAGGTATTTTGTCGTTTCGGATCTCCGGGTCAATGTTACATTTTTCAAGTCATTGATCAATTCTTTTTTTATGGTTTTTTTTCTCTCTTTGCTTTACAGATTCATTCACCAAAGTAACCTGAACCGTTGGAGTGCAGACCTCTACAAAAACAGCATCATCTTCTTCATGCTTGTTGTCAGCACCGGTGTAGCGGCGGGTCTCTTTTTAAAACGGAGAAAAGGGACCGTAGCTGTTATCGGGGGAGGGTTTTCCGGGCGTTCAGTCTGCCGTGAACTTTTAATGAGTAAAATCTTGCGCATAAAAATTGAAGGGTTTTTCAGCGATCTGATGAAAGAAACAATGCATATTTATGACGGGGACGAAATCAAAGAAGACAGAGAAAAGATTCTTGGCAAGATTCCCTGGCTGGGTGAGGAAAAATGTGTTCCTGCCGAAGTGGCGCGAAGGGATATCGATTATCTGATTATCGCAAAGGATCTCAAGATGAGCAGTGATCTGATCCGCAATATTAATCAACTGAGACGTTCGGATATCCGTGTTTATTATATGGATGAGATCTTTGAGACCATTGGCCGGCGTTTACCTGTGCTGCACATGGAAAAGCAATATTTTTATCATATATTCAGGGAAATTGAAAAAAAACAAAATGAGTTCTCTCTCTATCGGATGGGAAACCGGGTTTTCAATATGCTCTCTTCACTGCTTGTTCTTCTTATTCTTTCCCCTCTTTTTGCATTGACAGCATTGATCATTGTTTTAGAATCCAGCGGTCCTGTCTTTTTCAAACAGACAAGAGTGGGGCGTTACGGAGAGCCTTTTACCCTCTTCAAGTTCAGAAGTATGCGGGTGCATGACCCTCAACGGTTTCCTAAATATTCCTGTAAAGGAGATCCGAGAGTCACCTGTTTCGGAAAATTGATCCGCAAATTGCGAATTGACGAGATCCCGCAGTTTATCAATATTCTCCGGGGCGAGATGAATCTCATTGGCCCCCGGGCGGAATGGGACGTCTTGGTCGATCAGTATGAGAAAGATATCCCTTTTTATCAGCAGCGCCATATGATACGGCCCGGGATCACGGGTTGGGCGCAGGTGAACTATCATTACGGAGAAAACAGCGAAGATGCTTTGTATAAACTTCAATATGATCTTTATTATGTCAAACACCGTTCCTTTTTGCTGGATTTCAAGATTGCCATCCGTACGATCGGAATTATGTTGGGGGCTAAGGGTCAGTAAGATTCAGAAAGCGTCAGCTGTTTTGTTATTCGGCCGACATCCTTGGATTTCGCTTTTTTTTTGATAAGGGGAAAAAGAGCCTTCTCCATATTCTCTCCATATTCAGGACGTATAGTAAAGGCAGAAACAAACGGAGGTGTCATATGAAAAAGCAAGTTGTGTTCGTATTGGTCTTGTTGACAGGAGTCGCCGTTATGGCTGCCAATCCAAAAAAAGGCCGTGATAACATGGAGAACAGGGACGGAATGCGCTCTGAAAGGTATGAAGAAGTGAAAGCATTAAAAGCGAAGGTGTATGAGCAGCATAAAGGGCTGTTGGATGCAAACAGAGAGAAGATCCAAAAGCTGCGCCTTGAACAGGAGAAGGTCCATCTTGCTCTGAAAGAGGAATTGATGAAAGAGAAGCCTGATTGGAATAAAGTCTCAAAATGGATGGACGAACAGAAAGCCGCCCGTGACGGTATTTGGAAAATCCAGAAAGAGCAGCAGCTCACGATCATGAAAAGTCTCACCCATGAAGAAAGGGCAAAATGGGGCTCTTATTCGAGAATGAGAGGTTCAGACGGCTACAAAGGGCGTCCCGCAAAAGGAAAGTAAGCGCCAACCCTTACGTCTTTTTTAAAAGCCCCTGAAAAGGGGCTTTTTTTTTGCCTTAATCCCGCTATAATGGGTCTTTAAGGAGAGATATGGCCCGTCATAGGATTCTTTTTGTGATTTCATCGCTTAGAAAATGCGGCCCTGTACGCCAGTTGGGGTATATTATAAAGTATTTGGACCGCGAAACGTTTGTGCCGGTAATTGTTAAATTAACGGAAGAAAAGGAAGGATCCATGGATGATTATTTCAGGGCTATGGGTGTTTCTGTCTCCACATTCTTTTTCCCCATAAGGGATATCGCCCTGAAACGGAAAAGATCACGAAAAGAAATCCTAAAAGTTACCCACCCCGATCTGGTCCATGTTCATGGGTTTCGACCCGATGCTCTTTTTTCAGGATATGAAGAAAGGCCCGTGGTGACGACCTTGAGGAATTTCCCCGGAGCTGAATACAGGCTGCGTTTAGGTACATTTGCCGGTCAGATATTTGAAAAGGCCCATACAGGGTTTATCAAAAATATCACAATTCCTGTGGCCTGTTCTCCCTATGTTGCAGAGCAACATGAAAAGCAATATGATTTATCGGTGCTTGGTATTGATAACGGAATTGATACAAAGTTTTACGTGTCTCTTTCCGATGAAGAGAAGAAAGCATTACAAAAAAAGTTGGCTCTGGATAATAGTGAAATGGTTTTTATCAGCAGCGGAGACCTCTCTTTGCGAAAAGATCCCGAAACATTGATACATGCATTTTTGAAGAGCCGTTGGCGTGATCGGGGAGTGTTGATCTTTGCAGGAAAAGAAAAGATAAACGGCTTTAAGAAGAAGTGGGCTCATCCCCGGATTCTTTTCTTGGGAGAGGTCAATGATATTCGCTCTTGGTATCAGGCTTCTGATGTTTTGCTGAGTGCATCCCGGGCTGAAGGGCTGCCCAATGCTGTTTTGGAAGGGATGTCCTGCGGTTTGGCGCCGCTTCTTTCCGATATCATACCCCATGCCTATATTCTTGACTCTTGCCCGGAAGGCGAAGCTCTTTTTCCGCCGGGGGATTCTTCCAGACTGGTCGCTCTGCTTGATGAGTTGACCCCGGAAAAAGTAGATAAAAGAGGTCAGGCGGCCTCCCGCCACGTGAATCTTCATTTCTCTGCCCAGAAAATGTCCCAAGAGTACCAGGATCTATATCTTCGCCTTATTTCACAAAAAAGAGAAAATATTTTATGAGTCGGAAGATGCAGTCCCGCTCCATAAAGAAAAATTATTTTTATAATGCTCTTCTTATCGGGCTCCGCATGCTTTTCCCTTTAGTGACCTACCCTTATGTTTTGCGCGTTTTAGGGCCTGAAAATGTGGGGAAAGTAAATCTGGCTATTTCGTTTGCCATGTATTTTTCCATCTTTGCCGGCTTGGGGATCCCTCAATACGGGATCCGTGAATGTGCCCGTGCCAGAGATGACAAAGAGGCTCTCAGCCGCGTTTTCAGCGAGCTTTTTTGGTTGAACATGGTATCGATGATCGTAACTTCTGCCGTCTATGCCGCATGCTTTTTTTATGTGGGGAAAATGCAGCAGGAAGCTCTGCTTTATCTTATTGTCGGGGGGATCGTCATCATGAACCCTTTTGCTGTTGAATGGCTTTATGCCGGAGTGGAAGATTACCGGTATATTTCTTTGCGCAGTATTGTTTTTAAGGTGGCGTCAGTGGCGGCTCTTTTTCTGCTTGTCCTTCACCCGGGAGATTATCTGGTCTATGCCGGGATAACGGTATTTGCCACTGTGGGAGCCCATACAATCAATATGCTTCACTCCCGTTCCTATGTGCGTCTGACATTTCGGGGACTGCAGTTCAAAAAACATTTGAAGCCTGTCATGGCTCTCTTTTTTGCAGCTTTTGTGGCCAGCATCTATACCCGTTTTGACTTGGTCCTTCTGGGTTTTCTCGGGGCAGATAAAAATGTCGCTTTTTATAATGTAGACCGAAAACTTTCGCTTTTGGCTACAAGCGTTGTCATCTCTCTTTCAACTGTTTTGGTCCCCCGCTTGTCTTATTATTTTAAACAGGGGATGATCGGGGAGTTCAGAAGGCTTGCAGAAAAATCCATTAATTTCATTTATTTTCTGGGTTTTCCCATTGTGGCCGGGGTCGTTCTTCTGGCCCCGGAAATACTCCATGTCTTTGGAGGGAATGAGTTTGTAGAAGGAGCGCTCTCTTTGAGGCTTATCGCTCCGGTCATTATTTTAGAAAGCTTGAATACCTTCTTGTCCCTTCAAATCCTTCTGCCGACAGGGCATGAAGGACGGATTACTCTTGCCAACACAATAGCGGCTGTTGTGAATCTTGTTCTCAACTTTATTTTTATACCCCTTTATATGCATAACGGGATCACCGCTGTTTTGGTTGTGACCCATGCGACTCTTTTTCTCTTTCAATTGTATATGGTCAGGGGGTTAGTCAAATTCCATCTTTTTAAAAGAGAAAGTTTTCATTATATTATTGGCAGTATGCTGGTGATCTGTGTCTCAGCGGGGATAAAAATGATGGAGGTTGGTCCTTACCGGACATTTCTTTTGGCAGTGGGGAGCTCTTTTTTGATATACGGGCTCTATATGATTTTGGTTAAGGATCCCTTTGTTTATATTTCGTTTGCAGTTATCAAAAAACATCTTCGCCGACTCAAAGGGATAGAACGCCCGTGGGAGGAAATCGAATGAAAAAAGTCATGATGGTCGCGCCGTCTGTTCCGGATCCGCGTATGTTAAACAGGGTACAGGCTCTTTACAAGGATTACCGTCTCGTCTTCTACTACTGGGACCGCCTGAGTCAATCCATTGAACCCGATATGAGACGGGTCGAGCGTGTATATGTGCGGACCAGAGGTCAAAGCCGGGGCATGTCCGTAAAGACTTATTTCGCTTATTGGGGTTTTATTTTGGAAGGAGTGCGTCGCCTGGCCCATGAAAGCCCCCATATCATCTACGCCTACCGTTATGAGGGATTACTTATCGCTTCCTTTTACCGCTTCTTGTGTGACAGAGGAGTCAAGATCGTCTATGAAATCGCCAATCTCCCTTCTGTGATCTTTCCGCGGGGAAGATCGGTTATAAAAAAAGTAATGGCTAAGTTTTGTGCTGCTACAGAAAAGCGCCGAATAAAAAAGTGTGCTCTTCTTGTCTTTACATCACAGGGATTTTATGATTATTATTACAAAAAGTTTACTTCTTCAATCCCCCGGGTAGAACAGGAATGTCTCGTGGGGCCCGGTGCCTTAGACAAATATCAGAAACATCCGCTGGATTTCAAGCCACTTGTGGTGGGATATTTCGGAAATATGCGATATCTGAATACAATCAAAACCCTTTTGGATGCTGCTGAGGGAGAACCTAAACTGAAAGTGGAATTGGCCGGATATACTCAAAATGAAAAAAAGATGAAAAAGCTGTTGAGTCGCTATAAACAGGTTCGGTATCACGGAGTTTTTCCCTCCGGCGGGTTATGGAAATATTATTCCATGGTGGATGTCATCTATTGCGCCTATGATACTGATGATCAGAATGCATTGGTGCTGATGCCCAATAAATTTTTTGAGGCTATAGAGCTGGGATTGCCCCTGATCGTCTCAAAAGAGACCTATTTAGCCAAAAGGACGAAAGAAGAAGGAATCGGGTATGCGGTTGATGAAACCAACAGCTCAGAGTTGAGAGAGCTTCTGCTCTCTTTGACTCCCGATGATTTTAAACGCATTGAAGCCGCGAGTATGGAGGCCCGGAAAAAATACAGGCTGGATAAGCATAACCCCCGGCTTTTAGCTGCTTTTAAGGAGCATGTGGATCATGAATAATCCTTCTGTTCTCATTTGTCAGGGCCCGTATTCCTTTTTTCTCAGAGATATAGGGCTTCTGTTGGAAAAAGAAGGAAGAGGGGTGCAGGCTTTGACTTTTCATCCCGGGGACGCTTATCTGATGAAAGGTTTGAGTCAGCTCAATTGGCGCTCTTTGATGAAACAATACGGAGAAAGTGGAAAAGCACCTGTGCTGGAGACCTATTACTCCGCCCGGGTTGAAAAAATTGAAAAGAGGGCATTAACACAGAAGGAAAAAGAGTTCTTCAAGGCCTATTTTTTGGCAGTGAGGGATTATCTTCAAAAAAATAATATAAGAATGCTGCTTCTTCACAATGATACCCGCTGGCAGCATGCCTATGCGATAGAGGCTGCCCGACAATTAAATATTCCCTACTTTGTTTTTGAATTAGGCCTGTTTCGTCCCAACACGATTACTATGGATCCCCGGGGTGTCAATGCGCGAAATTCTGTGCCCCGTGAGCCGTCATTTTATGCTCAATTTCAAACAGAGAGAGTTGTCCATGCGGATCAGATCTCCTCTTCGATCTCTTTAAAAAAGAGAAACGCTGTTATTGCCCGTTTTCTGTTGCACTACAGGCTGGGAAAGTTCTTGGGGCTTAATGCTCCGGAAAACAAAGTCATGCGGCTGAAGGATTATTTTCGGCGTTTTTGGAAAGCCTATGTGAAAAAAGACAAAAGAAAAGAGCCGGGTACGTGGCCGGAGCGCTTTCTTTTCGTCCCCTTTCAGGTCGTCAATGATTCCCAGACGCTGCTTTATTCGCCTTATCGTGAGATGAAAACCATGGCGGATGATATCATCAAAGCGGTTAAAACCATCAACAAAACAACGCATGAAAAAGAGCGGCTGGCTGTGGTTTTCAAAGAGCATCCCATGGACAGAGGGGCGGTTTCTTACGATGACCTGCGGGTTCAGTACTCCGAAGATCCTGAGGTGATTATTCTCTCCAACGGAGACTTGAATGAATTGATCGAACAGAGCCTGGGGGTGGTTACGCTGAACTCAACAGTGGGCTTAGACGCTGTGAAGCAGGGGAAACGGGTGTTGTGTATCGGAGAAGCTTTTTATGCCATTGATGGAATCGCCCTTCGGGGAAGCGTCTCATCACTGGAAGAAGATATACGGAAGCTTTGTGTCTTTGAGCCGGATAAGCATTTGGTTACACGTTTCCTGCATTATCTGAAGGACGAATATTCCATGGAAGGCAATGAATATCAATATGATATTGTACAGCTTAAGACAATCGTAAACCGCATCCGGGAAGCCATAAAGGAGACTTTATGAAGATTATGATGTTAAACAGCCTTTATCCACCCGATTCTATCGGAGGGGCCGAGCATACGACATCTCTTTTGGCCGAAGGCCTGGTCAAAAAAGGACATGATGTTATTGTCGTGCGGGTGGGAGCTGAGGACTCTTCTTATGAACATAACGGTGTCACAGTCCATGTCCTTCATCACAGGAATGCTTATTGGGTTCACGACGGGCGCCGGAGGCCTGCGCCTTTGCGTTTTGCCTGGAAAATGATTGATATGAGCAATTTCCCTATGACCATCGCCCTCATGGAGCTTTTTAAGCGTTACAAGCCCGATGTGTTGCATAGTCACTGTATTTCAGGTTTTTCCACTGATTTTTTCATTGCGGCCCGAAGGATGGGAATCCCTGTCGTCCATACCTTGAGAGAGTATTATCTGCTATGTGCCCGTTCTCTGATGGTGCACGGGGGAAAAAAGATGAGCCGTCAGGCTTTGAAATGTAAACTTTATACGTGGAATAAAAAGAGAGCTGTGAATCGGATCGATGCCGTCTGCTCGGTGAGCCGGGCCACGCTGGATAAACATCTGCAGGCGGGTTACTTTCAAAAAGTGCCCGTGAAACGGGTGATCTATAATCCCTGCCCTCTTCCCGAAGTCCTTCCTGAATTAAAAGATCATGGCCGGCCGCTTCGATTTGCCTATTTGGGGCGATTGGTTCCCAGCAAAGGCATGGAAGAGATGATTGCAGCATTTCGAGACAGGCCGGAAGGGGAGCTTCACTTTTTCGGCGCATCGGACCCGGCTTATCTGGATCTTCTAAAAAAGGCCGCTGCCGGGCAAAGGCATATTCTCTTTCATCCCTACACAGAAAGAGAGATGATATACCGGGATTTTTGTGATGTCCTTCTCTTTCCCGTCAATTGGGATGAGCCCTTGTCCAACACAATTCAGGAAGCCCGTGCCCGGGGAAAATATATCGTAACGACTCCTTTCGGTGGTATCCCTGAAGCGTTAAACGAATATGATAAAGTGTCATGGATTGATAAGTGCCATGAAGAAGAGATTCGAAACAGCTGCCAAGCTCTCTTCCAACAACGGGAAAAAGTCTTTGGGCTTTCTTCGAAAAGAATTATCCCGTCAATGAAAACCGCGTCGTATGTCGGTGCTTACGAGAACGTTTATCAGGAGGTGGTCTATGGGACGAAGACGTAAAAGGCTGGAGCATACTCTTTTTTTCCTTCTTCTGGTCGGCGGGGTTCCTTGTATCATGTTTTTCAGGCAGATTTTTTCAGGCGAGTTTTTTTGGGAAAAATTTCCCTGTTATTATGCGGCTTATACCGGAGTATGGGTTTTTTTGTTGTATCTTCAGGGGTTTTTCCGCTTAAGCATTGTCCGCAGAGCCGGTTATGTGGCGGCGACGTCTTTCAAAACATGGGCCTATGCTTTAGCTTTGATGATGTTGGCCCGTATTTTCCCAAAAGTCACCGGGGCCTATTTGGCGGTGAATCTAGTTAAAAACAGCACCCTTTTAGGATTCTACTTTTTAGCAACGGTTCTTGTCGGCTCTTTTATTTATGCCCGTAAGGGGAAAAAGGCCGCTTTTTGGGGCAGTGGGGAGTCGGCATTGCTTGTAGCGGATGAGCTTTTGTCTCGCTCTAAAAGCCCTTTAGAGATTTTAGGGATCTATGCCGAAGGGCGGGAAAAAGGAGCCTTTGTCAAAACAGAAAAAGGGCAAGAGCTTCAAGTGCTTGGCGGGACAGGGGCTTGTCTCAATGACGAATATGCCGACAGCCTCAATATATTGATATCGGCTCGAACGCGCCGTGCGGAAGAAAAAGAGTTTTCTGTCTTTGAACGGGCGGAAAGAAAGGGCATAACAGTGGCCTATTCCGATGAAATCGTCCAGATCTTCTCTATGAGGCTGCCGGTGTCCCATATGGACAAAGACTATTATTACTATCTTTTTCGATTGATCAGGGAACAAGAGGATGCTATTTCGTTTTACGGTTTTATCAGCCGAATATTTAATATTCTTTTAGGTTTTGTCGGAATGGTTGCTTCTTTCCCGGTGGTCCTCGCCGCCGTCATCCTTCAGCAGATCGATGATCCCGGGCCGGTCTTTTTTATTCAGATGCGGACAGGGAAAAACGGCTTCCCCTTTCCAATATATAAACTACGCAGCATGCACGTTCATGACCCTGATAAGCATCCGCTGAACCCCCTATCGGGGGATGACCCTCGAATAACGCGAGTGGGCCGGTTTTTGAGAAAATCAAGAATTGACGAACTCCCCCAGTTCATCAATATTTTCATGGGGCATATGAATCTTATCGGGCCACGGCCGGAGCAGCCGATTTTAGTCAACGAATATAAAAAAAAGATCCCTTTTTACGGGTTCCGGCATATTGTCCGCCCCGGGATCACGGGATGGGCGCAGGTGAATTATGACTACGGTGCCACTGTCGAAGATGCTCTGCGCAAACTGGAATTCGACCTCTATTATGTAAAAAACCGTAGTCTGCTGTTGGATCTTGTGATTGCGGCAAAAACCGTGGGGATTATCATAAAGGGAAAAGGACGTTAAGTGTTCTTGATAACACATAAGAATTATGTATAATCATCGATAAACAGGAGGGTGTATGTTGCTAAAAGTTTACCGATACATTGCTTTAGCTGTTTTTTTCTTTTTGGGCATGTTGAAGCTGCCTCTGGAATATGCCGGAATGTTTATGCTTCTGGCTTTACTGATATATGGCATTATCAGAGACAAAAGACTGGAATGGGATAAGACAGCGCATCTCTTCAGCCTCTTCTTTCTGGTTTTGGGCGGCAGCCTTCTCTTGGGATTGACTCATGCTGTCCATCACGGGCGTTTTTTCAGTGAAGTCGAGAAATATTGGGGGAGTTTTGTTATCTTTCTTGTGGCCTATTTTTTGATGAAAAAGCATCTTGTCCGGGTGAGCCAGGTCGTGAAGTTTTTTATCGGCGGGCTTTTCGTGACCTCTGTTCTGGGCTGGCTGCGAATGATTCCGCATTTACGGTATTTGGGTTTTGCTGACAGGGCAGCCCGTTTAGATACACCGTTAGGGATCTGCAACAATTACGCATCTATCCTCATCATAGGAATACTGATCCTTGCTTATCTGATCAAAGAGAAAAAATCCCTTTTCCTGCCCTGGATCGACTGGTCCCTTTTTATCTTTTTTATTCTGTCAGTCTTTTTTTCGCAAAGTGACGGCGCGATGCTGGGTATTGTTGTCGGGGTCATTATGATTGTTTCCATGAGCAAAGAGGGTTTCCGACCGAAGCGTTTTTTTGTTCTCACCGGGGTGTTGCTGGCGCTTTTTGTTTTGACCGTCTTTGCCGCAAAACCCTATTTCCTGAGGCGGGGGAACGCGGTCCGTCTGGGGTTGTGGCAAAGCTATGCAGAGACCGCTGTCAAATATCCTCTGACAGGAGTCGGTGCCCGCCAGATGGGTTATTTTTATGAGGATTGGAAGCGACCCCTTCCTTTCGGATATGACGGGGAGAGCCCTGCGATGGATGCCCATAATTTTGTGCTTCAGTATGCAGCTGAACACGGTATCCCGGCATTGCTTTTGATGTTGACCTTTTTAATGTATTATTTCTCTAAAACCTCAGGATATAGGGGACGATGGTTCGGCATCTATTGCGGAATGGCCGCTTTCCTGATCCAGGCTCTTTTTTCCAACAATTTTATTATGATTCGGCAGATGATGTATTTTTGGTTTTTTATGGGTTTGTTCCTGGCCGAGATGGAGATCTATAAAAGGAAGTAGTGTTCTCTCAGGTCAGATTCTGAAAAAAGTTCTGAAGTTTATTTTGGAATGCGATATTTTTCAGTTTCCCTTGGATTTTTCATAATTTTCAATATACTATGAAGAGAAGCCGGGTTGAAGGCTTTTTTTTTTGCAGGGTGAAGACAACCGAGAAAAAAGGAGGTTTTATGAAGAAGGTCTTGTTATTAGTTGTTGTTTTGATGTTTGTTGCATCTCCGGTAATTTTGGCCCAGGATATCAGTTTTGGTGTTAATGGTGAATTAGCCATGCCGACCGGGAATTTCGGTGATACCAGCAGCATAGGGTTTGGTGTGTCCGGGCAAGTCGAATATCCCTTCAGTGGACAGCTGATCGGTGTAGGGAATATCGGCTTCCTCTATTTCGGTGAAAAGGATAATAGCGGACTGACCATGTCAGTTATCCCGATCAAAGCCGGTGCGAAATATATGTTCGATGAAGCAGGAACAGGTTTCTACGGAATCGGCCAACTCGGTATGTATTTATGGTCATGGAAAGTAGAATATGAATTGTTCGGCGAGACCATTTCCGCAGACGGAAATGAAAGCGAATTCGGTTTTGCTTTCGGCGGCGGCTACCTCTTTGATTCCGGGTTGGATCTTTCCGCTCAGTATGAGACAGCTGATGCTGATTATTTCAGTATTAAAGTCGGTTATAGGTTTTAATTGGCCTGATCAAAATTAATAAAGAGTTAACATCTTCTCGGAAATGTCTTAAGCTCATACCCGTCGGCAGGGTCCTTGCCGGCGGGTTCTTTTTTATTATCTTCTTTCCTTAACATTGACCTGTTGAAAAAGGTCAGCCCGGATTTGATCGTTTCCACATTCATTCCATATTTGTGGGCTATTCTGGAGGAAACGACGCAAAGGAATATGTTACGGCAAGCGAAATATATCTTGACAGGAGGGTTTTGAAGGCCTATCATTGACCGGTCGGCAAGTCAAATGCCGGCGGGGAGGGTGTATGGAGCATGATACACGCAAAGAGATATTGCAAAGCGCCTTGGAACTCTTTTCATCCAAAGGGTTTGACGGAACCGCATTGTCGGAGATCGCAACAGGTGCCGGGGTAACGAAGTCATTGGTCTATCATTATTTTAAAAAGAAGGATGAGCTGCTTAAAGAGATCATCGCTCATTTTTTTGAATATTTGACGGAGAAGCGGATGGAAGCCAAAGACATGATAAAAAAGGACGACCCGGAGTATCATAATAAACATCGTGAGTTTCTGTTGGAGAAATTTGGGCAAATGGAACCGTATCTGAAGATCATTTTCGCTGAAATTCCCAAACGAAATGATGTCCGGGAAAGTTTTGTCTCTTATCTGAATAAATGGGCCCGGGAATCGACAGCTGAATTTTGTAAAGATACGAAAAAGACAATTGTTCCGGAACACTTTATGTTTCGCTTTGTTTTCTTTCATCTGGCTCCGATGATGCTTTATACTTCGATGAAGGAGATGTGGCAAAATGTGCTGGATATGAGTGACCGAAAGATCAAAGAAGGATTCAGAGACGAGTTTTATATTTTGGTCAAAGCTGCCATAGAAAGGAAGGACACGGAATGAGTATAATGAAGCGTATAATTGTGTCGGTCATCTTGATTTTTACTATCTCTTTGTCAGCATTCGGAGTTGACGTCTTGACATTGAGTGAATACCTTGAAAAAATTACGGAAAAACTTCCCCAAATCAGGCAAAATCTGATCAAAGAGGAAATGGCAGAATTGAATATTATCAAAGCCGATTCCTATCGGGATCTCTCCTTGAGTGCGGGAGCTTCATGGAACGGTGTCAACGGATACTCAGGGTACGATTATTCTAACGGACTCTCTCTTTTTGCTAAACTCAAGAAGACATTACCTGCAACAGGGGCTGTTCTGTCCACTGGAATTGAATATGATTTTCTCAGTATGGAAACGAACGGAAACAACGTCCATCGGTTTGCACCGGCCTTGACTGTGGATGTGACCCAACCCTTAATGAAGAATTATTTGGGAAAGCTGGATAAAATACCTTTGCTTAAAAGCAAATTAGCTTCTCAGATCCAAAAGCTTCAAACGGATGATGCCCTGACGGCGTTGCGAACTGATTTCACAAAATTGTATTATCGGTGGGCCTCTTTGGATAATGCTTTACAATTACTGGAAAAGCGTATAGAGAATGCCCTTTTGATGGAGGAAGAGGTTCAGAGACGTTATCGGAACAACTTAGCCGATGCCGATGAAGTCTACCAAAGCCATTCAACAGTTTTGACGTACAGAGAGGGATATGTCCAGACAGAGCGAGGTGTGCAGCAGTTGAAGAAAGAGCTGGAGCCGTATATTGACCTGAGTCATGCCCGTCCGGATGTGGCCCTTTTTGAATCTCTCTGGCAAAAAGCGGCCGAATACGAGTTTGTCATAACGCCCTTTGAAGAGACGCGTCATTACCTGATGCTAGCGACAACCCTTGAGCAGGCCGGCCTGGATATTACACTCAGCCGTGAATTGACAAAACCCGATTTGAATCTTTCGGCCGGGTTGACTTTTCGAACCCAGGAAGAAGCGTTCAGTGATTCTTATAAAGTCGACGATTTGGATTACCGTGTGAGTTTGACTCTTAGTTTTCCTTTGGGGAACAGGGCGGCAAAGGCCGGATTATCTCTTTCGCAGCTGGATTATGAATATGCGGGGTTAGAGATCGTCAACGCTGCATTGTCACATCAAAAGGCTTTGGGGCAGCTTTCAGCACAATTCGGGGGGAATTACCGCCTTCTCGAATTGCGGAAGGAAAATTTAGAGACACTGAGAAGTCAATACGAAGCTCAGCGAAGAAAATACAATCAAGCCCGCCTGGAGCTCAACAACTTGATTCAGACGGACAATCAGATCACCGGGGAGCTTATTCAGATCAATGATCTGAAGTATAATTTGATTGAAGCCTATTTGCAATATTTGTATCTCACAGGACAAAGCCAATAATCAGGGGGGCTAAGATGGAAAAAATCGTACGCTATTTTGCAGAAAACAAATTGGTTGTGAATCTTCTCGTGATCCTTATCGTTTTAGGGGGGATTTTCAGCCTTCTGCGGGTGAAGCAGGATCATATGCCCAATGTGGAGTCCCATTTTATGATTGTCCGTATCGCTTATCCGGGTTCCAGTCCGGAAGATGTGGAGATGAATGTCCTCATCCCCGTGGAAGATGAGCTGGAAAATATCAGCGGGATCGATGAGTTTAATGCCGTTGCTTTTGAAAACGGCGCCAGTATCACAGTCAACCTTGATGAAGGCCTGAAAGATCCCCAGGCGGTGAAAGACGCGATCTTCCGCCGTATATCCATTTCCAATATTTCCGGGTTGCCGCCGGAGGTGGATGAGATCAACGTCATCGATTTCAGTCCCACGATGTTTACCGTGTTTGGTATCAGTGTTACTGCTAAAGAAGGCCAAAACGTTTCCCCGCGGGAGCTTTTCTATTTTTCCGACCGCCTCAAAAATGAATTGAAAAAAGTCCCCGGAGTCGGAGAAATCGACATCGAAGGCTATAGAGAAAGGGAGATCCATATTGTCGTAGATCCGGACAAAATGGAAAACTATTATGTGTCTTTGAACAGTATTGTCAGTTCGATCAATGCCAGAAACACCCGGTCCACCGGTGGAAAGATCGTTTTGGAAAACGGGGAGCATCTTGTGGTGACCGACGGGATATTCCACGACCCTATGCAGGTGGGAGAAGTTATCGTCCGCTCTAATTTCGGAGAAAAAAGAGTGCGGGTCAAGGATATTGCTGATATTGTGGATGATTTTGAAGAAGAGACGATCCGATTCCGCGTCAACGGACAAAACGGCGTTGATATTGATATTAAGAAAAAAGCCAATGCCGATATTATGCGGACGAATAAAAATATCAGGGCCTTTTTAAAGGACTTTGAATCCCAGATACCTGATAACATGGAGATTAACATAACCCGTGACCGGTCGCGGAATGTCTCCTCACTTTTAAGCGTTGTCCAATCCAATGCGATCATCGGATTTATTTTAGTGATCATCATCCTTCTTTTCTTTTTGGATGCCCGGACTTCTTTCTGGACGGCTTTTGGGATCCCTATTTCCCTCTTTTTGACGATGATCTATATGTATGCCATCGACCAGACGCTGAATGTCATTACCCTGGGAGCGATTATCACGGTGATCGGAATGCTTGTGGATGACGGAATCGTGGTCGCTGATGTTATTTTTGAAAATAAACGCAAAGGGATGCCGTCCATCGATGCGGCTGTGAAAGGGACAATGCGTGTTCTCCCGGCTGTTACCGTGACCATTGTGAGTACCATTGCCGCCTTTATGCCTCTTTACACCATCGGCGGGATGATGGGGAAATTCATCTCTTTTTTCCCGGTGGTGATTTCCGCTATGCTTCTCTTTTCTCTGTTTGAAGCCTTTGTGATCTTACCCAATCACCTGGCGCATGTCCGTCCGGCGAAAGCTCGGAAAAAAGCCCATTGGTTCCAACCTTTAAGAGACGGGTATGAGCGGCTATTGAATAACGTGTTGCGCTTCCGCTATCTTTTGGTTTTAGTTGTGGTCCTTATGGGAATCGGGATCCTCTGGGTGTCTCAGCCGACAATACGGAATTTTGTATTGATGTATGACAATTCAGCTGACCGTATACGCTTGACCGTAGAAGCTCCGGAAGAGGGGATCAGCTTAGACGAGATGGAAAAAAGGGCTGCAACAATTGAAGAGATCATTGTATCTGTGGTCAAGCCTGAAGAACTGGAAGCCTTTACAACACAGGTCGGAAGTACAGGAAGTACCGGCAATAAACGAGCATTTTTCGGAATCAATCTTGTGCCTAAGGAAAAAAGGGAAAGGGACGCACGGGCTATACTGAGCGAGCTGAGAAAAGAGATCAACCCCAAAAAGATGAAAGGAATCAGCCAGGTCTGGGCCGGTGTTTCCGGCGGAGGCCCCCGGGGAGGAGCGGCTGTCGATGTCAAGATCATGACCGTAGAACTGGAAGATTCCCTGGCTATTGCTGATGAATTGAAAAGCTATCTTCAGTCCATTCCCGGAGTCACCGATATTGATGATGATTATGATGAAGGCAAGCCAGAGTTGCGTATCGAATTGGATTATGGCAAATTGGCATCACTGGGCCTTTCTGTCAGTGATATTACCCGGACTGTGCGCACAGCCTACAACGGGATCGTGGCGACCAGCATTCAGACGACACGGCAAAAGCTCAACTTCATTGTTAAAGCAGGAAACGGGACAAAGGACAACAAAGAGTTTCTTTTAAACCTGCTTGTTCCCAATAATCAGGGCCGGTTGATCCGTTTGAGCCAGGTCGCTTCATTGAAAACTGTGGCCGGCGCGTCGCAGATCCGTCATCATATGGGAGAGCGTGTTATCAGTGTGACGGCTGACGTGGACCCTGCCGTGACGACATCAGCTAAGGTCAACGCGCGGTTGACTGATGAATTTATGCCTCAGGTCAAAAAATATGACCAAGCATTTCTGAAATTGGGCGGAGAAGCAGAACAGACGAAAAAGACCATGGGCGGAGTCGTCTTTGCCTTCATCATGGCGGTCTTTTTCATCTACTTCATTATGATCCTCCTCTTCAAGTCTCTTTCGCAGCCCATCATCATTATGATGACCATTCCTTTCGGGTTGTTAGGATCGCTTCTGGCTTTCCGGCTCCACAATGTCCCCTTGTCCTTCATGGGGATCATCGGGATGATCGGGCTTATGGGAGTGGCTGTCAATGACAGCGTGGTGATGATCGATTTTATTAACAGCGTCTTTAAAGAGCATCCGGCCAAAGACCGGCTTCATCAGATGGCCAATATCGCGCGCGGGGCAAAGATGCGTCTGCGGCCGGTTATTTTGACAACAGTGACTACTGTCGCCGGCCTTATGCCGACTGTCTACGGATTCGGCGGCGATGCAAAGATTATTGTTCCGGTCGTCATGGCGTTGGCCTACGGATTGCTGTTAGCCAGTATTTTAACCTTGTTTATGATTCCTTCTCTCTATATGGTGAATCTTGATATTCGGAGGTTTTTCCGTTTAGATAAGAAACAAGAGAGTTAAGGATACAGGCGGAAATCAATTCCGCCCGTGAAAAGGAAGCGGCACTCGACAGGTTCCCCCCTGAAAAGCCGCTTCCTTTTTTTAAAATTGAATTCATTTGGTTTTTCTCTTATACTCAAAACCGAAGCAAAAGGGGGATCTTATATGATAGAGCGCTATACCCGTGAAAAGATGGGGGCTGTGTGGACGGAAGAGAATAAGCTCCGTAAATGGCTGGAAGTGGAATTGGCTGTATGTGAGGCGTGGCACACAAAAGGGGTTATCCCGGACGAAAGCCTCAAGACGATCCTTAAAAAGGCTGATTTTAATCTGGACAGAGTGAGGGAGATCGAAGATGTGACCCATCATGATGTCATTGCCTTTTTGACATCGGTGGCTGAATTTGTGGGCCCCGATAGCCGTTATATTCATTGGGGAATGACCTCCTCTGATATGCTTGATACGGCAAACGGGCTGCTTATGAAAGAGGCCGGAAGATTACTGCTCCATGAAGTCGAACGGTTGATCGAAGCCCTGGGTGAGCGGGCAAAAGAACATAAATATACTCTGCAGATCGGTCGCTCTCACGGGATCCATGCCGAGCCTATTACTTTTGGACTTAAGCTTGCAGTTTGGTATGAGGAGATGAAACGCAACCTGAAAAGGCTCCGGCAGGCTGTCGAGGATGTCGCCGTTGGGAAGATCTCCGGTGCTGTGGGCACCTTTGCCAATATTGACCCTGAAATCGAAGAGATGGTCTGTGAAAAATTAGGCCTTGCCGCCGCCCCTGTATCCAATCAGATTGTTCAAAGAGACCGCTATGCCTTCTTTATGGCGACATTAGCGGTTATTGCTTCAACGCTGGATAAAATGGCCACAGAACTCAGAGCTTTGCAGAAAACGGAAGTCCTGGAGGTCGAAGAGCCTTTTAAAAAGGGACAGAAGGGGTCATCGGCTATGCCCCATAAAAGGAATCCCATTATCGGAGAGCGGGTTTGCGGCCTGGCTCGGCTGATACGGTCGAATTCCTTGGCGGCCATGGAAAACGTAGCGCTTTGGCATGAGCGTGATATTTCCCACTCGTCTGTAGAGAGAGTGATCCTCCCTGACTCAACGATTGCTTTGGATTATATACTGGACAAAATGACCTGGGTGATCTCAAACATGGCGGTGTATCCTGAAAACATGATGAAAAATCTGGAAAAGATGAAAGGGCTTGTCTTTTCCCAGTATTTTCTACTCAAACTCACGCAAAAGGGGATGACCCGGGAAGAAGGCTACGCTTTGGTTCAACGCAATGCCATGAAAGTATGGGAAGAAGGAAAAGCGTTCAACGAGGTGCTGCTTGAAGACAAAGAATTCACGAAACATTTTTCATCGGAAGAGATCGAGAAAGCCTTTGATTACAATTATCATCTCCGCAACGTTGACAAGATCTTCGCCCGCCTCGGCTTAGTATAGGGGTCGCGTCTTGTATTTAGTATTACGCTGAGAGCGCCCCCGGCACTCAACTCTTAAGAGTTGAGTGCCGGATAAATCTTTTCCGGTCGATAAAATGAATTGATTATTACCCTGACTCAAGCAAAAATTTCGTCTCCCAAAAGTAAATTAAAACAATTGTTCTATTGAAATCATCGGTATTTGGACGAAGATAATACTATGTTCAAAGGAGGGTGTATGAAGAAACATATCTTTATTTCGGTATTAATAGCTTTATTCTCCGGAATAGGAGGTCTTCTAATGGCGGATGAAAACCACATTGTAGAAAAGGTGAATGACCATCTCTATGTGATCCAAGGATTAGGCGGGAACATCTCTTTTCTGATTACAGATGAGGGTGTTTTTCTCATCGATATGGGGAATAGCCGGAAAGACGGAGAAACCGTTCTCGAAGAGATTAGAAGGATTACCGACAAGCCTTTGATCTATGTCTTTTTGACTCATTATCATGGAGATCATGTCAATGGTATGGCTGCTCTCCCAGTACATGTTCCGGTTATTGCTACAGAGCATACTTTGGAAAATTTAAAGAATATAACAACTCCGAACAGAGCCTATAATATCAAAGAGGCTTATCCTGCAGCTATCAAAGATTTGAAAGAAAAGGCGCAGAAAGACTCGACAGACTCTGAAAAGGCTGCCCGTGAACTGAAGGAAATGCAAAAAAGGTTTGAAGCATATAAAAATGAATCTGTCCGATATCCCGATGAAATTTTTGAAACCCGGCGAACCCTTCGGGTAGGGGACTTTACCGTGGAACTCTTTCTTCCGGGGCCGGCCCATACCGGAGGCAATGCTATGGCATTTATTAAAGAAATGAATGTATTGATTACCGGGGATAACCTCTTTCATAATGATTTTCCCTATATTGATATCCGGGGCGGAGCGGATCCTTATCATTGGATAACGATTGCCCGTGAACATAGCAAAAAAGGTTATGATATCATTATTCCCGGTCATGGCCCTGTAGCAAAGGGTACGGAGGCTTTGGCTCGTTTTGCCGATTATCTGGAGTATGCTGCAAATGAGGTGAGAAAAGCAAAAGAAGACGGACTCACTGAAGACGAAGCCGTGGAAAAGATCACTATGGAGCCGTATACCCATTTGGGGAAAGCCCGTTTCCGGGAAAACAATATCCGAGTGTTTTATAACATAGGGGTCGCGTCTTGTATTTAGTATTACGCTGGGGGTGCCCCCAGCGTTCAATGAATGTGACAAAAACAGGGAGAATAATCCCGGAAATTTATTTTTCCTTTAATCTTCTTGACCTAAACAGTGTCATTTAGTGTTGGCTTTAAATCTTGTGCTTAGTATTAAAGATGTAAGAATTCATTTTTTGCCAAGAGTGACGTCTATTTTTTCCTTCATCACTTTGAGCTCGTGTGCAACATCAATCTTTTTATTGAATGATCTCAGGAGGGGATGGACACTATTATATTTGATGCCAAAGATCGAAGCGATCTCTTTTAAAGATAGATTCGTGTACTTTTTCAATGTGTAAAGAAATAAAAGACGAAGTTGGTTATTTTTCCGTTTGACCAAAATTTGACTTTGAGAAACATGAAATAAATTGAAAAAGAGAGAAAATATATCTTCTTTTGTAAATGAAATGACAGCTTTGTAGTCGGGAATTTCTGAAGCAGATGTTTCTTTGAGAGGATCCCCTTTGAGTTTATTTTGTATCTTTTTTTGAAAATCTTCATCTCCCAAAATCCCATTTGTTCCATATACTTCTTTTGGGTTGATATCACGATTATTAATCTGCCAACGCATGAGGAAGTTTTTATACTCTTTTGCTGACCTTCCCTTTAACAATTCATCGGTTTTTAGCCACTGAAAAGTATTTTCCTTTTGTCCGATAAAAACAGGAAGGCTGCTCCAAGGATAAAATCCGTCTAAAGAGCAGATGCCGGCTCGAACAGGATTGAGGTGAATATAAGCTCCTAATGTCTCAAAATAATTTTCTTTTTCAACGAGTATAGCTTTATAGCGGCCCTGGAAAACAGATCCGATAAGGCTGTGCCGGGCTTTGAAAAAGTTTGAGTATGCTGTGTTTAAAAAGTGGATGGCTGTGGATAAATTAGCCATGGGAGTCTGAAGGAGGAGATGATAATGGTTTCTCATGAGAGTATAGCAATGAATCACAGTCGAATACTTTAAGTACATTTCGTTGATCAGTTCAATGAAATGCTCTCTGTCCCTTGTGTCAAAATAGATGTTCTCTTTTCGCTCGCCTCTGGAAAAAATATGGTATAAAGCGTTTTCATACTGAATGCGTAATGGACGTGCCATACCAATAGCATAAAAAAAAAACAAAGGCATTGTCAAGGAAGAATTGATAAAAATGAAAAATTCTGGTCGATAATACTAAATACAAGACGCGACCCCTATACGGTGTCAGGTTATCGGACTATAATGCCACTTTATCGCAATATTCTTGCATTTTTAAGTATCGTGCCTAATTTAAGGGCATGAGAGTTGCGAACCGAATTCTCATAATGATCCTGTTTCAATATTTTCTTGTCTTATCAGGAGCGGGTCTTTCCATCACAGAGCTGATGAGTGACCCTGATTCCTGGTCTGACTATGATCTGGAGTGGGTGGAACTGTACAATAACAGCAGTGAACCCCTTGTTATGGAGGATTGGACACTCAACGGGAAATCTTTCTCAATGACATTGGAGCCTTATTCGGCCGGGATATTAGCCCGAAAACTTACAGGCGAGAAAGACAACTTCGAATCCGTGTACGGTGATGGAAGCGGAGTATGGGGTGATACTCCTGAAGAAAACTATCCCTGTAGTGAGGCATCGCTTTCTTTACTGAACGGCGGCGGAACGCTTGTCATTCAAAATGACAGGGGGGAAACCGTTCTTCAAAGAGACTACCCTTCAGATGAAGGCGATGTGGAGGACAACACACTTTTGCTCTATTCAGGGGGTTTTTGGGACTATGGAACAGTCCCCGGAGGGACTCCGGGAGAAGCCGAACTTATGATCTCCTATCATTTTTCAGATAACGCGTTGAAAGAGGGGGATCTTTATAGAGATGATGAGATCCTTCTAACAGAGACATGTGCAGAAAGTTGGATAATCAGCCCGATGAAGGCCGGAGAAGATTACCGGGCGGAAATACGTTATAACGGAGTAGTTATTTTTGAGGATATTTTCTCTCTTTGGGATGATTACCGCGCTGATGTCGAACTGAACCTTCCGCCGCCCTTTGAGATCACTTTTTCTTTTAAAAATACAACAGGAGAATTTTTCCCATCCGCTTATATACGCGTTGAAAGAGAGGATGCCGTTTTTTTTGATGGAGAAGCCCTTTCAGGAAAAGCTCTGTCTCTTTATCCGGGGTGCTATGAGATCTATGCAGCCCAGGAGGGGTATTTAGGACGTTATGAGACTGTTTCCGTTGAGGGGTCTGAAGAGTTGTGTATTATTTTTCCTCCTCCGGATCGGTTGATTATTTCAGAGTTTGCACCTTACGGCACTGTTGAATGGGTAGAACTACGGAATCTTTACCAAAGTCCCGTCACGACAAGGGGATTATTTTTGAGTGATGATTCAACCCAAGTCCGTTTGGAAGAGAGTGTTGTGGAAAGGTATTCTGTTTTTACAAAAGACAAAGAATTATTTTGCGATCTGTGGGGAGAGGGATTGCCTGTCATTGAAATCCGTTCCTTTCCAATTCTCAATGATACAGGGGATTCTCTCTCCCTTCATAACCAGGAGGAGGTCTTTGACGCTTTGCAGTATGATTCTTCCTGGCATAAAGGAGAGCGTCCCGGCTCATATGAGCGCATTATGCCCGAAGAGGCATTTCAGCCCGGGAATGTCTGGCCTTCTGAAGAACCGACACCGGGATGCGAAAACCGGGTGGAGGGGATGATGAGCGCGAATCGTCTGCTGCTGTTGAAAGAAGTCTCTCCTTTCACTCCGGAAGGCTATGTGCGATGCCTTGTAGCAGATGACGGGACAGAAGGGCGGGGATGTCTTTTTATTGATCATGAAGTGACAGATCTGGACACAGCCGTTTCTCTTGAAGAACGCATATACCAAGAGGGAGAAACCGTTATGGTCACCGGGCTCACTTTGGGAAAAAGAGGAGACCAGGCTTGTATTATGGGGAGGGGGGGGCTTATGGATGCCTTTGCCTGGAGAAAACGGTATACAGATGTCGGGGCTGCAGAAGATGAAGATTATCGCTTTCTTCAAGAAAAGGGTGTGGAACCGATGTTATTTGATGATTCTGATCCGACGATGTCCTTTCATCAGCAAAACGGAGTATGGATCATAGATTCGGCCTCTTCTGATGTTGATACCGAGGAAAGCTCCTGGGCTCTTTCCCTTCCTGCGGTATTTCCGGCTGATCAGGGGGAGATCCTTCTCCAATATTCTTTTGATGTTATGACAGAGTTGAAGCTCACTCTTTTTGATGTCGGCGGTTTCTGCCGAAGAGAACATGAAGCGGTGGTCTCAGGAGACGGGGTTCTCTCCTTATCGCATTCCCTGACACAGGGCCGGTATCTTTGTGTCATCAGGCTGCGTCGAGGAGAAAAAAAAAGAGAAACCCATGAAACGTTAGTTTTGTATTAGAAAGGAGGGCTATGAGAGCTATTGAAGAGTATGATTTATTCAAAAAAGCTCATGAACTGAATGTCAAACTTGCGGGAATGATTGAAAAGAGGGACAGAGAAAAAAGTTTTCTCATCACCGAAGCATTGCGATCGGGGACGGGCATTAACATCGCATTGATCGAAGGAGCCTATACAGGGAAAGGGCATTTCCGCCCTGCCCTGGACAGGGCTTTCGCAAAAGGAGCCGGGGTGCGCTATTTCATCAATCTGATGAAGGAATCTTCTCTCCTGGATGATAAAGAAGGGAAAACCCTTGAAGAAGAGGCCGTCAATATCTGCAAAATGATTTCAGGGTTGCGCAATAAAATTGATGAGGAGAGTAAAAACGAAGGATGAGGCTGTCTATTGCACTGCTCTGTCTCCTTTTTTTCATAACAGAGGGGGCGTCAGCTTTTTTTCTCTACGCCGATGAAGGAATGTCCGGGTTGACGGGACGATGGGGCAACAAAGACGATTTGACAGCGTTTCGGGATAATCCCGCTTTGTTGACAGGAGAGATTCTGGTCGGGGGGTACTATGCCCGAAAATACGGGTTTAAAGAGTTGGAGCTTATAGGGGCAGGCTGTCAGGGGCGATGGAAAAAACTTCATTGGGGACTATTTATCCGGCAATTTCAGAAAAAACCTCTTCAGGAAAAAGAGGCTCTTTTTGCACTCAGCGCCCCTTTGGGAGGTGATTGGCGTTTCGGGGCAGCCCTGAAATATCTCAGAGGAGTCAAGATGGGAGAAACAGATTCTGCGCTGTCATGGGATATGGGGTTTTCCTGGACAAACGAGACGTTCGGAATTCACGCGGGGATCCTTAACGGAGAACATCCCGAAATAGGAGAAGAGATCACTCATACTTTAACCGGGGGCGGCGTTATCCGCCGGGGTCCTGTTCAGGCCTATCTTAAAGGGGTCTCTATAGAAGGGCATTATGCCTATGTCGTCCCTGCTTTGTTCTATATGTTTTCCCCCCATTGCACGATCGGATATGCTTTGAATACGGGGAACAGCGAGCATCGCTGTGTGCTGATCGTTCAGCAAAAAAAAGCGACATTGACTTTTACGTATGTCATTCCGCCGCTCCTTAAACGTTATGTCTCTGTTGAGGTGAGCATTTTACAGTGAAAGCACATTGTCTTTCTTTTCTTGTATGGAGCATTCTTTTTCCCTCGCTCATGGGGGCTTTGCCGCTTCCCTCAGAGTTAAATGTTCAAAGTGAAGAGGATATCATTCGGTATTGTGAGGAGGGTTATTTTGAAGGGGTTTCTCAGGAAGAGCTTCTTCAGCTTTACCGTGAAAAAGTCAATTTAAATACGGCGACTCTTTCTCAGCTTTTGAATGTGCCGTACATGACGCGGGAGACCGCTGCGCGGATCATCGCCTATCGAAAATCAAGGGTCTATTTTTATGTTGAGCAGCTTCTCTCAGACGGGATAGTCGAGTTAAGGGATTATAATTTGATGCGTCCTTTTTTGAAAGCGGGGTGGATCCGGCGGGTAAAGGGAAATGTGCGCCTGCAGGCAAACGAAGATAAAGTTGTATCGACTCTTACGGCAGGATTGGGCGGAGTCGAAGGGGAAATGAGAGGCGAGTTGCGGGAACGGGCCCGTTTTATCCCCGGACAAGAATATTGTCTTAGCGAAAAAAAAGAGTCTTTTTTACCTGAAGACTGGTCCCTTTTTTGGGAAAATGATGAAGCAGGGGCTTATGCCGGTTCTTTCCGGGTTCATTTCGGCCAGGGGCTTCTTGTTTGCGGCGGGAGCCTCCGCTCTTCAGAAGGGATTCGAGGCGGGACGACAGCAAAAGAATATTTTAAAGGCGGAGCCCTGGATTGGAGAAGCCGGCCTCTCGGGGGGAGTTTTTTTTATTCACGTTTCAAGAAGAATGAGAGGCTGACTCTGTATGATGAAAGTGTGGGGGAGTATCAGAAATATTATTGTGACAATGTTATTCCATGTGAAAGCGCCGGCGGGAGGCTTGTCTGGGAGTCGGCTTCTTTGGCTGTTGCTGTCGCGGGATTGTATCATGAAGAAGATGATAAGACTCATCGTCTGGGTAGTGTGGCCTGGCGGTATCAAAAAGGGGCTGTCGGTTTTGAGGGGGAGGCTGTTTCTGACGGGATCGCCGGAGCCTGGCAGACAGCTGCGCGTTATGACGGAACGTCTGTACGGGGAGAAATCTTTTTTTATGAAAATACCGGAATGAGGCTGCCATTGACAGACTCCATAAGAAAAAAAACGAAGACCTATTGGGAAGGGGCCCTGAAGAAAACAATGAAGCAGGGGAGTGTGGATGTCCGGGTCAGATCATACCAGCACCGGGATGAAAAAAATGATCTTCGATACCGTTTTACGGCAGAGTGGATTCCGTTACCCGATATGAAAGTGCAGGCCCGTCGTTATCATTATCAGAAGAACCTCTATTATTCATCTGTAAAAATGGAGTTGCGAAAAAGCGCATGGAAACCGGCCGTCGAATACAGGCTTTATTACAGCCGGGCCCAAAAGATCTACGTCAACATCGATTACAGCAATAACCCCTTCCGTGCAGGATTGTCTTTGCGCTACGGGGGGGCTTATTCCTGGGATAAAGTTGTTATCCTCTCCGGAGCCTTACGGTTAGGGCGGCATTATTATTTTTCAGGACGATATCGCTATGACCATACTGCTGAAAAGGACGGCTCTTCATGGAGTATATATTTCAGATCAAGCCTTTGACAGTGAAACACGCAGACTATCCTGATTGACAGCCCGGCCTTCTCCGTTTATACTTGAACAAACAAAATAAGGAGGCAAAATGACGGGAAAAAGGGCTTTGATCAGTGTTTGGGATAAAGAGGGAATCGTCCCCTTTGCCGAGGCACTTGTGGAAAATAACTGGGAAATTATCTCCACAGGAGGCACTTTTCGGCTGCTTGAAGAGTCCGGGATTCCCTGTCGGCAGGTTTCTGAGATTACAGGATTTCCTGAAATTCTGGATGGCCGCGTCAAGACATTGCATCCGATGATCCACGGTGGCCTTTTGGCAGTGCGGGAGAACAAAGACCATTGCGAGCAGCTGGAAAAAAACCGGATAACCCCTATCGACATGGTCGTGGTAAACCTTTATCCATTTGAAAATGTTTCTTCCGGCCCGGATGCCGCAGAAGAAGATGTCATTGAGATGATCGATATCGGCGGTCCCTCAATGATCCGTTCAGCAGCCAAAAACTTCAAGGATGTCCTGGTCCTGTGTCGGCCTTCCCAATATGACGAAATCCTTCCTTTTATCACAGAACAAAAAGATATCCCCTTTGAGATACGAAAAAATTTTGCTGCAGAAGTCTTTCAAAGAACATCAGCTTATGACGCAGCTATCGCCCACTATTTGCAAAACAGCGATCTGCCCCATGAAATCGTGATCAACGGGGTGAAGTCACAAGATCTGAGATATGGAGAAAACCCGCATCAAAAGGCGGGAGTTTACCGGTTGAATACAAAAGATGCTTCATCCCTTGTCAATGCCGATGTTTTATGGGGGAAACCCCTTTCTTATAACAACCTGATGGATGCTGAGGCTTGTCTGAGCCTGACGTATTCTTTTCAGGAATCCCTGTGCACAATCATGAAACACAGCAATCCCTGCGGGGTGGGAATCCATGAAAAACCGGAGATGGCCTATCAACGGGCTTTGGCCACCGATCCGATTTCCGCTTTCGGAGGTATTGTCGGATTCAACAGAGTAATTGAAAAGGAAGCGGCGAAAGAACTTTCGACAGCATTTGTAGAGGTTCTTATCGCTCCTGATTATACCGCCGAAGCTTTGGAGATTTTAAAGAAGAAGAAAAATCTTCGCATTATACGCGTTCCCCTGGAGGATTACGGGCGTTTCAAATACATGGAATACCGCAGTATACGCGGGGGGCTCCTTGTACAGGAAATGGACGACTATATTGTCTCCCCTGATGAATTGAAAATCGTGACGCGTAAGGAAGTGAATGACCATGAGGTTAAAAATCTCCTTTTTGCCTGGAATGTGGTTAAATCAGTAAAATCCAATGCGATTGTCCTGGCTGACGAAACCGGGACCGTTGGAATCGGCGCCGGACAGATGAGCCGTGTCGATTCTGTTCGGTTTGCTATCGAGAAAGCCCAACAGGCCGGTTTGAACATTAAAAATTGCGTTTTGGCTTCTGATGCTTTTTTCCCATTCCGGGACAGTATTGATGAAATCCATCAATTAGGGGTTAAGGCTGTCATTCAACCGGGAGGTTCCATCCGCGATAAAGAAGTGATCGAAGCCTGCGATGAGCACGGCATCGCTATGGTCTTTACGGGAATCCGGCATTTCAGACACTGAAAGGAAAATTTATGCGTATTGCTGTTATCGGATCGGGTGGCCGCGAACACGCCATAGTGGAAGCTTTGGCCAGTGAAAAAAAACATGAGATCTATGCATTTCCCGGGAACGGAGGAACAGCCGCTTCGGCTGTTAATATTTCCGTCCATGGTGATTCCTCAGATGAGTTACTGGAAGCTGTCCTTACTCAGCAATGTGAGATGGCAATTATCGGGCCGGAAAAACCATTAGTGGAAGGGCTGGCTGACAGATTAAGGGAAAAGGGCCTTACTGTTTTGGGGCCGGGAGCCGGTGCTGCCCGCATTGAGGGATCAAAGGTCTGGGCAAAGAAATTTATGGAGCGCCATCACATTCCGACAGCAGGTTATAAAGCCTTTCACGCTTTCGAAGAAGCCCTGGAATATGTACGAAGCGGTCTTTCTTATCCTGCCGTCATAAAAGCCGACGGGTTGGCGGCCGGCAAAGGGGTCGTCATTGTTGAAAATGCACGTGAGGCTGAGCAGTCCCTATTGGATATCATGGTGGAAAAGCAATTTGGGGCGGCAGGGGATATGGTGGAAATCGAAGAGTTTTTGAAAGGGACAGAGACATCTTATCTTGTTTTTTGCGATGGGGATAATTTTCTGCCTATGGTGACATCAAAAGATTATAAAAAAGTCTATGACGGGGACCGGGGCTTGAATACCGGAGGAATGGGGACATTTTCTCCTTCTCCTTTGGTAGATGAAATGTTGGAAAACATTGTTCAGGAGACGATTGTCCGTAAGGCTGTCGAAGGTTTCAAAGAAGAGGGGATTCCCTTTACGGGCGTTCTCTATGCCGGATTGATGTTGACAGAAGAGGGGCCCAAAGTACTTGAGTTTAATTGTCGTTTCGGAGATCCGGAAACGCAAGTTATTCTTCCCCGGTTGAAAACCCCTTTGAGTGAAGTGGTCCAAGCTGTCCATGAAAAAAAACTCAAGACTTTTCGTCTGGAATGGGATCCCCGCCCGGCTGTCTGTATCATTGCTGCATCATCAGGATATCCCGTGTCTTATCAGAAAGGAAAACCGGTAACAGGGCTGGACCGTGTAAAACAGGGAATCGTCTATCATGCGGGAACCCAAAAAAAGGAAGGAAAGATCTATACATCAGGAGGACGTGTTCTGGGTGTAACCGCTTTGGGAGATTCTCTGGAAGAGGCCAGAACAACGGCCTATAGAGAGATAGAAAAAGTGACTTTTGAGGGAATATATTACCGAAAAGATATTGGTCTGTTATAGAAGAAGCTTTCGCGGGGATAAATGGTCATATTAAAAAAAGATGACAAAGAGCGGATTGTTCAAATACTTAACCGCGGCGGGTTAATGGCTATTCCTACGGATACTGTCTACGGTATTGTAGCAAAAGCGGATTTCCCGGACAGTACGGAAAAGTTTTTCACGGTCAAGGGAAGGGACGAGGGTAAAAAAATACCGTTATTAGTCTCCGATGAGCCGATGTCCCGCCGGATTATTCGCTCCCCTTTTCCCCGGTATTTGAAGAAAGCCCTTGACTTGCTCCCACGGGGCGCCGTAACCTACGTGGGTCCGGCCGCTTCGGGCTATGAGTATTTCAGTTCTTCTGATGGTTCCCTGGCTTTTCGTATTCCCCAAGACCCTTTTCTTAAAGAGATCATGGAGCTCATAGATTCACCTCTTTTGGCAACATCGGCCAATCGTTCCGGGCACCCTGTCCTTAAGGATGCCGCTTCTATCTGTCAGGAGTTCGGCGAGGCGCTGGACGGGATTGTCGATGGTCTTCCCGGAGGAGACAAGCCTTCTTCTCTCATCTCCTTTATGGAAGAAATTCCTTTTTTATTACGTCTGGGGGCTTTATCTAAAGAAACAATAAGGCGAAAGATCCCCCTTCAAACACTTGTTCTTTTTGTCTGTACAGGTAACACTTGCCGGTCGCCCATGGCAGAACGATATGCAGCATTCCGATGGCCGGTGAAAGTCCTTTCCGCAGGCCTGTCTGCAATGCCAGGCGCTTCGCCTGCTCCGGAGGCTCTGCGTATCATGGAGCGTTTCAGTTCAAAAGAGAAAAAAGCTTTTGTTTTTGACCGGGAGCTTTTTGAAAGGGCTGATCTTATTTTAACCATGGAAAGAGAGCATAAAAATGTCATCGAAGAGCATTTCGGACAGGAGAAAACCTTCGTTTTAAGTGATTTTGCTCTTTCGGGAGGGGCAATCGGGAGGAATGGCACTTTCAAAAAAGATAAACAAACGATCAGAGGGAAAAATATTCCTGATCCTTATGGTTACGGCCGCGATTATTATGAGAAGGCATTTGAGATGATCCGTTCTTTTATTGATATGATCGACACGGGAGAAACGGATGAAACGTAGAAAGCCCCGCATCCTGACCCTTTATGTAACAGAACGTTGCCAGGCGCGTTGTTCTTTTTGCCGAATTTGGGAGAAGGGAAATCCTAAAGATGCAGCCCCGGCCCATTTCAAGGCTCTTCTTACGGAAGCCCGGAGACTATTCGGACGTATTTTTGTGGATTTTACCGGAGGGGAGCCTCTTCTTTACGAACCGCTGCCTCTTCTACTGAAACAGGCTAAAGAAGCCGGGCTAAGGACATCAGTGACGACGAACACAAAGCTTTATCGCCAGCGAGCGGAGGAATTGAAAGGAAAAATCGATTATCTGCTGTTTTCTTTAGACGGGACCCGTGAGTACCATGATCAAAACCGGGGAATCTCTCTTTACGACACTGTCATTGACAGTATTGAGACAGCTCGCCGCTTGGGGGAATGGCCTGATCTTCTGATGACGGTGACAAGAGAGAATATTAAAATGATTCCCCATGTGGCCTCAATTGCCAATCACTATAAACTTATTTTTCAGATAAACCCTGTTTTTTCCTATTTTGGTAACACCGGCTTGACAGAACAAGACGTGAAGATGATGAAGGAGTACATTGCCTATCATAAGACCTATGTCAACTATGCTCAACTGCGCCTTATCAGCCGCGGCGGGAATTCGACTTTACAACCTTCCTGCAGGGCTGTAACATCTCAAATCGTGATCGACCCCCAGGGCCGTATGCTGCTTCCCTGTTATCATCACGCTCTTGACCGTCTTGATACCGAGGGCTCCTTAAAAAAGGCCTTTGATTCCACTCTGCGGCGATGGTATGAAAAACGCCAGGGAACGTTTGATTTTTGTGAGGGCTGTACGATTAATTGTTATTTTGACCCCTCATTTGAATATATGCGCAATCAAGCGGCTTTGCTCAGCTTGTCTTGCCGGGCGAAATATGCATGGCTTCGCTATGTGGAGCGCCCCATCGAAGAGGCCTTTAAAAACCGAAAGCGAGGAGAGTTATGATTCTTTTTCCCTTGGGCGGATATGCGGAAGTTCATCACCGCCGCGGCAAACTTCCCAACCTTCTATGGCAAAATGAGCCTGAGATCTTCTGCGATTTCCCACGGCGAGTCGAACCCGGGGTGAAAATTTTTCCCGTCATTGTTTCAGTTAAAGATGCTCATCTCTACCCGGTCTTTATTGTGGAGATCACATTGAAATTCCTCTTTGCAAAAAGAAAGCATGAAGAATCGCTTTTCAAAGGGAAGATGCTGATCAATCACTCCTTAAAGCAGTTTTTATTTGAGGTCTCTCTCCCGGAACAGGCTTCCGGTGATGTTCCTGTCGCTGTGGAGATCCGATATTTCCTTGGAGGACGGGAAAAAGTTATGACGAATCACAATTATCAAAAGATCACAAGGGAATTATGGACTTGTTATTTTGCAGAAGAATCCCGCCCTCTTTTTTCGAATTGGTACGCCGGAGATATTCATTGGCATTCAGCTGCAAGTTCTGATGATGTCGAGTTCGGCTTAGATGCTGAATTAGCCTATGCTCCTGCTGTTGCCATGGGGCTTCATTTTTTGGCCGTTACCGATCATTCTTATGATCTGGACGATACATATCAAAATCACAGGGAAAGCGATCCGGAGTTGCATAAATGGAATGATCTTCAAAGAAGTATTGACAGGGCCAATCAAAAAAGGGTCGACTTTACTTTGATTCGGGGGGAAGAAGCTTCATTGGGAAATGATAAAGGGCGGAATGTCCATGCTTTGATTCTCGGTAACAGAAAGTTTGTTCCCGGAAGTGGCGACTCTGCGGAAGTCTCTTTTAAGAACCGGCCGGACAACACCCTCCGGGATGCGGTTGAAGAGGGATATGAACTCATTGCAGCCCATCCGTTTGAAGGGGCCCATCTTTTGCCGTATTTTTTCTTACGTCGGGGAACATGGACAAACAAAGATTGGGAGAAGGCTTCCGGGATCGAATTTTATAATGGTGTCAAAGGTGCCGGATTTGAAAAAGGTAAAAAGAAATGGGTTGAACTCCTTTTAAGAGGGAGAAAGATCTTTACTTATGGAGGCAGTGATGCTCATGGAGATTTTATCCGCTATTTTAAGATTCAGGTGCCTTTTTTGAAAATGGGCTCGTCCCGGGATCATTTGACAGGAAAAGTCCAAACACATGTGAAGTGCCAAAAGATCCCTAATGAGACAATTCTTCTGGAAAACCTGAAAAAAGGGCATTGTTATGTGACAGACGGCCCGGCTTTGGATATGGCAGTTGAAGGATTTCCGGGCTTGTGCATGGGAGATACTATTTCGGTCGGGGAAGGCGAACCTGTCATAGATGTCAAAGCTTTGTCCACCAAAGAATTCGGGACTCTCAGCTCTTTAGTGATTTTTGCTGGAAACAGAGAAACGGGAAAAGAGGAAATTTTAGCGGCTAATACAGAAAAAGGGTTTTCTCTTGAGCTCCATGCCCGGGTCGAAAAAGACTTCTTCTATTTCCGGGCTGAAGCTGAAACAGAGACCGGGCATATCGCTTTTTCTAATCCGATTTTTATTGATAATTAACATTTCCCTCACATAAAGGCGTTAATTTGGGTTGAGAAAGGATTTTTCTTGACCCTTTTTTATGGATTTCTTTGCGGCCTATTTTCACAGATCATGCTTTCATCGGGTATTCTGATGATGAAAAAGGGAATCACGCTCAGGGACTGCCCGGAAAAGAAAAACAAAGGGTTGTGGTTGTGGATCCTGGGGTTTGCTGTGAACAATTTTTATGTTTTCCCTCTGGGAGGGGCCCTGATGTTTCTTCCGCCGCATATTGTCGGGGCCTTCAGCGGGTTGGGATTGGTCTATATTATTCTCGGTTCACATTATTTTCTGAAAGAGCCCTTAAAGGGGAAAGATGGTATTTTAGCTGCGTTGATCTCGATTACGGTCGTTTTAATTGGATTAAGAGTAAACGCCGGAGCTGTTTTTGTTTTTAAAGAGATTCCATACTTTATTTTCATTATAATCCCTATGGGCGTTATGATCACCATGCCTATCAGCCCTCTGTTTCGGAAAAACTGGGTGGAAGGTTCTCTTTCAGGAATATTCAGCGGTTTAGCTGTCGTTACACTTCATCTGTATATTATTTTTGAAGAAGAAAGTATAACAACGATATCCCGCACCGGTTTTCTCCTTTTTTATCTTTTGTTTTCAGTCCTCTCATTTTTTTTGTTACAGTATGGGTACCTCTCCGGGAAAGTCCTTTCAATCATTCCCGGACGGTACTCCTTTCTTCTCATCTACCCCGCTCTTCTTTCCTATCCGGTTCTAGGGGTTATTGTGCCGGTGGTTGATTGGCTTTTACTGGGGGTTCTTTTTCTCTTGATGTCATTTTTTGCGATGAAGACAAAATGATAAATTAACAAAAAAAGAAAGAAAGGTTAATGCTGTCTTTATAATCGGCCTTTATATTGAAAAAAAGGAGGTCTGTTCAGTGCTGAAAGTGTTAAAATGTGATATGCATGTCCATTCAGTTTATTCGGAACGCCCGGGCGAGTGGATATTAAAGACTTTGGGAACCAAAGAATCCTATACAGAGCCTTTGCGTCTTTACGAAAAAGCAAAGGCAGAGGGGATGGATTTCGTCACGATAACGGACCATAACCGGATTGACGGTGTTATGCTTTTAAAAGAGCATTATCCGGATGACGTTTTTACCGGTGTTGAAGTCACCACTTACTTTCCCGAGGATAATTGTAAAATTCATTTGCTGTGTTATGATTTTACTCCTGAACAGTTTATCAGGATCGATAAACTGAGAAGTGATATCTATCATCTGAAAGAGTATCTTTGCAGAGAAAATATTTTGACATCTGTCGCTCATGCTACCTATTCGCTGAATAATAAGCTCAAAGCCTGGCATTTGGAACGGCTGTTGCTTTTATTTAATATTTTCGAGACCGTAAACGGTGGACGCGGTCTTTATGGGAATCAGACATGGCAGGAAATCCTGATGAATTTGACTCCGGAACACTTTATCCGGTTAGAAAAAAAACATAAAATAGAACCTATTGGCCGCACCCCTTGGGTCAAAGGATTTACCGGCGGCTCAGATGACCATGCGGGACTTTTTATCGCCAAGACATTTACTTCAGCAAAAGCGGATGCAAAGGAGAGTTTCCTTAAAGCTGTGCAGGAGCGAAAGGGGCACGGATCGGGCCGAATGAATGACTACAGGTCCTTTGCCTTGGCTTTGTATAAGATCGGTTACGATCACGTCAATCAGCAAAAAGAAGGCGGTAAAGACTTGGTCTTGCAAAAAATCAATCAACTGATTTTTAATGAAAAAAAAGAGTCTTCCAAAGATCGTTTTCTTTTTAAAAGAGTAAAGAAAAAATATCAAAAAAGGAATCAGAAGGTCATGGATATTTTGCTTCGTATGGGCGAAGGAGGACGATGCCATGAGAACGGGGATGTCGATGCATGGATGAATCATCTCTATGATGCGCTGACTGAACTATCGGATTATTACTTTGAATCAGTGGTCAACTCGGCCTTGAGAGATCTTAACCGTATGGACCTTATTACATTTATTCGAAAACTATCATCATCTGTTTTTGGTGTAGTGTTGGCGCTACCTTTTCTTTCTTCGTTCCGGCATATGGCATTGGAGCGCCCCCTTCTCGAGTCCTTTAAAAAGGATTATATTCCGGAAAAAGCAGAGGGTAAAAAAAATATACTATGGTTCAGCGATACTCTGTTTGATCTAAACGGTGTCTCAGTGACACTTCAAAAAGTGGCGGGCTTGGCAAAAGAAAAGGATTTGAATCTCTCTATTGTTACGGTAAAGGGCACAGATGAAACACTTCCCGGGGATATGGGGAATGTGGTCGAAGTCCCGTTACTCACAGCAATCCGTCCGGAGATTTATCACACTGTTGAATTAAAATTGCCCAGTCTTTTGGGAGCGTTAAAGGTCATCAGTCAAAAAGCTTCGGATGAGATCATTGTTTCAACTCCCGGGCCTTTGGGTTTGTTCGCTTTATTGGCCGCCCGGCTCCTTCAAATCCCGGTAAAAGGAATCTATCATACAGATTTTACAGCGGAATTTCAAAAAATAATCGGGGACGACCCTGTCCTTGAAATCGTCAAGAATTATGTCCGTTGGTTTTATCATCAGATGGATGAGATCCTTGTCCCGACAAAAGAGTATATGAGCCTGCTTGTTGAACGGGGTTATCATCCGCATCGGTTGAACCTGTTCAAAAGAGGATTAGATCTGCGCCACTTCTATCCCCGGGAAACAGGAGAAAACTACCTTTTAAATCAATACGGGGTCCAGGGAAAATACATATTTCTTTATACCGGAAGGATTTCAAAAGACAAAAATCTGAACTTTTTATGCCGTGTTTTTGATGATGTCAGCTCTCTTGCAGAGGCTTCCCTTGTTTTTGCGGGAGACGGGCCGGACATGGAAGAGTTAAAAAGACGATATAAGGAGAAAACGAATATTTACTTTATTGGGCCCGTGAAGCAACAGGAAATGCCGAATCTCTATTCTTCCGCTCATTTTTTTGTTTTCCCCAGTTTAACGGATACTTTTGGAATGTCTGTTTTGGAAGCGCAGGCTTGCGGTTTGCCGGCCTTTGTTACAGATAAGGGCGGGCCCAAACAGATTGTTATTGACCAAAAAACAGGATTTACCCTTCCCGGAGAAGATCTGGTCATCTGGGTTGAAGCGATAATGCACGGAATCCATATGCTTGAGAATCCGCTTTCCGGGTATGACATTTTGAAAAAAGCCGCTGTTGAAAGAGTAAGAAAGCAGTTTGATTGGGAGAATAATCTGGGGACACTTTTCCGCACCAACACCAAAAGAGATGATCTTAAGGTGTTTTCAAAATAACGTTGAATCTTCTGTTCCGAATTTCCGCCAATTCTATAGTTATGCAAACCATGATCGGGTGATGAATACCCCGAAAGAAAAAAGAGTACATTTAATCCATGACAAAATTCAAGACGGCGGCCTAAAAACAGGTTATAATAAGACAATGAAAAAAGATCAAAACGAATGCTTCCATGCAAAAAAGAACAGTCACCCTCTGATACTTTTGACAGGCTATTATCTTCCCGGGGAACAGTGGACAGGAAAGCGGCCCTGTACGAGGAGTGATCAGGATGTTTTTCTCTCGACAATGGATTATCCCAGGGCGATATTTGCAGCCGGAGCCTACCCTCTCTTTAGCCCGCCTCTTTTAGATCTGCCCTTTATAAAAAGAATTGTTTCCGAAGCGGACGGAGTTCTTTTGACAGGAGGGGCGGACATCCATCCCTCTCGGTACGGCGAAGAGCCCCATATTCGGTTAGGGCGGGTATCAAAAGAGCGTGATGCTTTTGAATGGGCTCTTCTTGATACGGCTTTAGAGATGAAGAAGCCCGTTTTAGGGATTTGCCGGGGGTTACAACTGATAAACATCTTTTTTGGAGGTTCATTGTATCAGGACATTTATTTTGAAAGGACTGCAGAAATAAAACATTCCGGCTCCCGGCCCAAAGATGAAAGGGCTCATGATGTCTTTCTACAAAAGGGAAGCACTCTTTTTGAGGCTTACGGAAAAGAGAAGATTTCAGTAAACAGTTTCCATCACCAGGCGGTGAAAAAGCTGGGAAGAGATCTGAGAGACACAGGCTTATCAGAAGATGGGATCATTGAGGGCATTGAAGGAGAAGACGGGCGTCTTGTGGCTGTACAATGGCATCCTGAGATGATGTTTGAGAAAGAAAAAGAACAGCTGAACCTGTTTTCTTTTTTCATCAGAGAAATTGTCTTTAAAAATCAAAGGAGGCAATCACATGAGTTATGAGCGTTTGACCGAGTTTTCCTGTATGGAGAAGATCCTTAAGGAAAACTATTACTGTACGATCGCTTTGGAAGAAAAACCTTCTCCGTATCTCTTTGCGATGAATTACGGGTATGAAGAAAAAAATCTTTACTTTCACTCTTCTCCCAAAGGGAAAAAAGCCGGGTTATTCCGCCATTCCCGTTTTTTGAGTTTTTGGATAGCAAAAGATGTCCGTTTATGGGGAAATCCGCAAAATCCATGTGCTATGAACATGCTATATGAAAGCCTTACGGGGAAAGCTGCAGTGGATATTATTGAAGATAACAAACAGAAGACGCATGCTTTGAACCTTATTACAGCCCAGGCGACCGGCTCATCGGGTTTTGAGTTTTCTTCAGAGCGTTTGGATTCCGTCTTGATTTTAAAAGCCACGATAATAGAGATAACGGGAAAAAGAAGCCTGAATTGAAACAAAAAACCTTTGATGATGTTCTTATAAGAAACGTTTGAAGGAGGGTTTATGAACCCACAGCAGTGCCGGTCGCTTTTGCAGTGCCTGGCGGAAGGCAGTGAAGCGGAAAAAAAACGGGCAAGAGAAGGCCTTCAGCGTCTCCGGGTTAACGGCTATATAAAAACAATGCTTCTCTGCGAGGCGCCTTATCTGAATAACAAAGAGGTGATGGAAGCCGTCTTTCATAAACTGCCTGATATTTCTCTCACCCCCCGGGATCACATCCGTTGGCAACGGGCGGTGAATCATTGGAAGAAACGGGATCCCGAGTGGGTGTCGCGTTTTCAATAGGGAGTTACTCTTTTTTTAGTTTCATACCAAGGTGTGGGCTTGGAGATGCAGGAGTGTCATATGTGTGATAAAAAGCAAACAGATAATACTAAATACAAGACGCGACCCCTCCACAAGATATCGATAACGGAGAAGGAGCGGGCGTTTAACTTCAGGACGGCGGCTCTCATCCTCAGGGGAAGCGAGGTCCTGTTTCATACGATTGAAGGAAACAATTTCTGGGTTCTGCCCGGCGGCCGGGTTCACATGGGGGAAAGCAGTATCGAGGCTTTACACCGGGAGATCGCTGAAGAACTGGGGGCCCGGATCGAGATCGTCCGTCCCTTATGGGTCGTTGAGAATTTTTTTGTTCATCAGAAAAAATTACATCAGAATATCGGGTTTTATTATTTGACCCGGTTTAAATCACCTTGCGATTTCTATGATGCAAATGAGGTGTTTCAAAGGCAAGAGGGGGGGGAGACTCTTCTGTTTCAGTGGTTGTCTCCGGATCAGATCATGGAGGAGACTTGTTTTCCCGCTTTTCTTAAAGAGCGGGTGAATTCTCTGCCTTCTGTCCTGGAACATGTGGTCCATTGGGATGATGTCTCCCCTGATATTATTGCCCGGGGTTTAGAGTAAAAAAAAGGGGAGGATTTCTCCTCCCCTTCTACGGATGGCTCCGGTTATTTTAGTCGCCTTCGATAGGAGAGGACTCAAGCTGGGGATTGTCGTCCCACAGCTCCTCTTCTTCCACATCTTCGGGGTTCTTTGAAAAATCAACAGTGACACGGTCTCCGCCGCTTGTGGGTGGGGCTATAGTCACATACATCGATTCAAAGATCTTGTAAATAGACTCTTTCAGGCGTCCGATATCTCCGACAAAGGTCACTTCGTATTCCACCGAATTTTTAGTGGAATTACGTTGGATCAGATTTTTCACTCCGTCGGCGCTTTGTAATTTTGACTTGAACTCAATCAACATAGAGAAATCAGGAACATTAAGGAGTTCCAACGCAACCGCCCGGCCCGAAACAGTCTCTGATTCCCAACGTTTTATAAGTTTTTGAGAGATGAATTTGCCGATGGCGGCACCGCCTTTGCGGCCGCCTTTCTTCATGGCGAATTCCTGGGCATCTTTATCGGTTCCCGTGACTTTAAAATTATCAGCAGCGATGATCTGAGCAGTCGAGGTGTTAATGAGTTTGGCTGAAATCATAACACGGCCACGGTAGAAAACCGATGTTTTTTTCTGAGGCTCTGATTTGACATTAAAGACTAAAATATATTCAGCCTGATTGTTCAATCCGAATCCCACAGATTCTTTATAGATCTCTTCGGAAGAAGAGAATTTTCTTAATGTGAACTGATCAGCTATTCTTTTGCTGACGACGGGGAACTCTTTATCCGTGAGGTATTCGATGATCCCGTCATAAGCTTCTGCGACGACCGGGTTGTTCGGACTGTCCAGAGAATTGCTCACTGTGGGGTCATAGAGGACCAGAATACGGGGGTTTCCCATTTTTTCACGCAGAATGCCCAAAGCGTTCAGGTCATTTTTTAAGTCGCCCTGAGCGACAACAGCCTCGATGGTCACTGTCCACGTGCCGTCGACTTCCTGTTTTTCGCTGATAACAGTATAGCTTTTGACATAACCGCGGGCTTTGGAGAGGATTTTATCCTCGACCAGCATAAAGTTCTGTGTGAGAGATTCAGAATCGATCAAAGTGCCGAGTCCCTGCTCTACGGCCAGCCGTTGCGCCGCATATGTGGCGTCCCGTTTTGTTGTACCGATACCACTGGCTTTGACTACATTCTGGGCGGCGGCTGTCGCCGAGAAGAGAACGGCGACAATAAGGATAAGTAATGTTTTTTTCATACTTTTCCCTCCCTTTTATTGTGCTTCTCGGAAGAAGCGTATGGTGTTCCCAAGGACAATGGGATCTTCTTTTAAACTGAGTTCGATGCGTCCGGGGATTTCAAAGAGGAGATCGTCAAGCTGTCCGTCATACCAGACAGTGAAGGATGTCACGTTGCCTGCCCGGGTCCCTAATTTGATCTGGTTTGTCATATTTTGAAGGACACGGCGGATTGATCCGACTTCTCCAAAGGAATAATCGTAGAAGACCAGTTTGTAGGGGCGTCCGTCAGCGACATAATCCTTCCAGAACAGGCGCAGTTTATTCATAATGTCGCCCATGGCGCTATTGATGGCTTCTTCCATTCCTGCTGATATAGAGGCATCTTTGGAGCTTAAAGTCAGAGGCCTGGAGTATCCTGTCTGAGAGGCGATGTTTTCGCCGGTCATAACGGTATAGGCGCTGATAGAGATACTGACTTTGAAGGCTTTCATCCCCTGGGAGAAGGCCTCTTCGACATCTCCGACCACTTTGATGTAAAAGTCGGCATTGGTATTGCGGGCCAGGGTAAGCATCATATCCTCTTCCCCTGTCTCAAGGGCTCCGGCGCTCTTTTCCAGATTGATGAGTTCTTCATTGGCTTCGATATCTTTGATCTCCTGCTCGCCGATAAAAGGAATATGCTGGTTTTGCAGGAAAGAGCCGATTTTTGCATAAGCCATGTCTTTTCTTCTGTAAAAATCAGGATCCGAAGCCTTTTCATCAACGTATGGCATCATAGAAAAGTTGTCCAATTGTTTGCGCAGATCCTTGGATGAAGCGATGATCCCCATCATCTCCAGGTCTTTTCTGATCTGTTCGGTGTTGAGTGTGAAAGTCACCGTCATCGTGACTTTGTATTTTTTTCCGTTGAACTCCTGAGTCCGTTTGGCGGTTGTTTTGCCGTTTATCGTGCCTCCGGAAAGCTGATAATTCATGGCATTGGCAAGAACAGCCTCTTTGTTGGCCTGATATTTCATCTGTTCTTCAGGCATGGTGAGCATATTAAGAATAATAGTGTCAACAGCGCTGACTAATGCGTCTGTTTTTGCATCTTCGGTTTTCATTCCCCGGCCAATAGAACGAACGGAAACCGTTTTTTCATCAATTGGCGTAATCTGTGCGGCGACAAAAACTGACGCGAAAAGCAGTAAAGTCGTCAAGAGCATTGTTTTTTTCATGATTTTCCTCCTTTACATAAAAAACGCAGGGAGAGCAACCTCTCACCTGCGTTTTGGCTCAATTATAATCAGAATGTGATTCCAAGGCCGAAGGCCATCCCGACGCCACCGGCGTTGAAGTCTTCCAGCCCGGCATCTTCTAAAGTGCCTTTATCACCGGAAACTTCCTCTTTAATTTCCGAAGGATTTGCTAAAATATCGTAGGTCAGTTGTCCGTAAGCGTAAAAGGAGGGCGAGATAAGGATTTCCGCTCCTCCGCGGATCGTGGCTCCGATAGAATTGGCTGTATATTCCCAACTTTCATCTTCTGTTGTCCATGAGTAGGATGAATATGTTCCGGAAAGCCCGGCTGTGATGGCAAACCGGGAGAGGTAGAATTTTTTCATAAAACCGACATCAACAGTCGAGACATTCATGGACCACTCATCTGTCAATCCGGAAAATCCTTCCGGGTCTTCAAAAGCCGGAGAAGAGATCCGTGCATTGGCCGTCAGATAAAATTCAGAAAAATTTATCGCGCTAGCCAGAGAGTAATCAGCGCCGACAAGAAAAGCGATATGCTGCCCGCTGATGAATTCCGTACCGCCGCTCATGACTTTTAAGTTAAACGGCACATAGGCCAAGCCGGCATGGACATTCAGCCCCAATTTGGGGTCTTCCAGGATCTGATCGCCTTCTTCGCTTCGTCCGATGAGGACCTGGGCTTCGGAATAGTTCGCATCGATCTTGCGGATCTTGGCAAAAGCCGTCATGCGGCGTTTTCCTTCTTCGTCATAAGTAAAGGCTTTATAACGCTGATCCATACGGATGCCGGTGTCTTTTCCCATATCAAAGCCAATAGATCCGGCTGTGACCGTGGAAGCAACGGCTTTGATCTGAAACTCGGGGATGGCCCGGAGATCTTTTTTCAAAACAGTGAGAAGCCCTCCGACAGCGGCGTTGAATTGACGCTCTTTCAAGGCTTCAAGTTCATCCTCTGTCTTTTTGCTCTCATCATTGACGAGAGAGTCTCCTACACTGGAGAAAAGCATCCCCATGAGATTCGATCCGTTGTTGGCTTTGACCGTCCGGACCTTGGCTCCTGTGGATGTGTTGTAAAGATCAAGACGCATATAAATGGTGTATTTGTAAGAAACGGGAAGATCGACATCTTTTCCGTTTTCTGTGAAAGTCTTTGTCTTGACCTCCTCTTTGACCGATTCGACATAAGGGACAAGGGCATAAGAATTTTCCAGGGTTTTGAGCAGATCGTCCAAGGTTACCATGGCTTCCTTGAATTTTCCGTCAGCGTCCATGCGCTGAGAAGCGATGTCCCGGGCATTGTCCCGGATGAAAGTATCGGCATCAGCTAAAAATTCTTCAAAGGATTGATCGGACTGAACGTCAAAAAAATCGACACGGACAAATTCTTTGACGACCATGTCATAGATCCTTGTGTCGATGCTTTGAAGCCGCTCCGGCGTAATAAGGCCTGATGCGATCTCAGGGTTATATCCTGCGGGAAAAAGAAAGAGAGATTTTCTCTCATAGGTCTCTAATTCCGCGGCGGAAACCATTCCCGCCAATAAAACGCAAAAAAGAATGACAAGTACAATTTTTTTCATACTACCCCCTTCAGATGGTATTAACTTTCTCCTATTATAACATGACCAAGGTGTTTTTCAAAGGCTAAGAAGGCGCTTTTTCATTTTTTTCACGGGGTAGCAATGACCAGCCCCCTTTTTCGTTGTGATTCGTCCAGAGCCTCCTCCAGTGCCCGTATCACGGAAAGATAAGGGATGTTTTTATCTACGAAAAGAATAGCATAATCCATGGGGGCTTTCATTTCGATCTCTTGAAGTCCTTCTTCTATAATAGTGATGATCCTCCTGGCCAGAGGACCCGCCGCCTCTTTTTGGGGTGTGCGGAGAAGGATGTAAAAGGTGGACTCTTCGAAACGAGCCGGGGTGTCGATCGTGCGGATAGCAGAACGGATCTTTTGAGTTAAAACACAAAGGCTCTCCCGGACGCGCAGATTTCCGTAAAGGCGTTTCAAAGAGATAGTGGAGCGGTAGCGGATCCCGAGAACGGCAAATCCATGATTGTAGCGGTCGAGGTATCCCAAAGCATCAGCCATTTTGAGCTTGAAATAGAAAGCATTATAAGCTCCTGTCTCATCGTCAAAGATGGAGCGACTGCGAAGTTTTTCTTCCAGGATCTCATCATGGAGAATAAAAGCAGCCAAAATACTCAGGTTTTCAAAAGTCATGAGCTCATCGGGTGAAAAGGGATTACGGCGGGCCATAACGGAAAAGCCGATGCAAAGCCCTTTAAACTGAAGGGGAAAGAGAAAAAGATGATTCCCTTTTTTTTCAGCGAAAGGGCCTCCGTCCTCAAAGGACATTCCCCGGGGACAGTTCAGCAGGGCTGAGAAGTGCTCATCACTCTCTGACGGCAGAAAATGGCGCTGAAACCGGGAGGAAAAGCCCCGGCTTATTTTGACTTTAAAGCGGTCTCCTTTTTTGAGAAAGACAGCGCATCCGGAAAGGCCAAGTTGATGGACTGCCGAATCCATGATGCCGGAAAGCATTTCTTCGTGGCTGGTGGCCCGGTTCAGCTTATTCATAAATTCATGGAGAGAATGAGGCATAAGGACTCCTTTCACTGTCTTTAAGTATGGCTCATATTTAAAATAATTTCAACAGATAAATAAAGAGAATGAGGGATTGAATTTATAAAGAGTTGTGCTATACTTCAAGGACAATTAACTTGGAGGTGTGTTATGAAAAAAATGTTAATGATCGTGATTTTGATGGTCTTGGCTGTATCTATGGTATCAGCCACACAGTTCGGCGTGAAAGCGGGCCTTGTCATGTCCAAATTCACAGAAGACCTTGAAGGTGTAGAGCCCGGTGTGAATACAGGGCTTCTGTTCGGCGGGATGATCCATATGCCTTTGCCGGCCCTTCCTTTGACGATTATCGGTGAAGCCAACTACATTCAGAAGGGAGCGAAGTATGAAGCATTGGGAGAGGAATTGCTTTTTAATACCAATTACATCGAACTGACAGCTCTGGCTAAATACAATATCGTCCCTATGGTGGGAATCTATGCCGGCCCCTCATGGGGTTTTCTGGCTTCAGCTGAACTGGAATCCGACGGGGAGACCACTGACATCAAAGATGATCTCAAAGGGTCTGAAATGTCTCTTAATATCGGTGCCCAGGGCAATCTCGGCCCCATTCTTCTTGATGGCCGTTTTAACATGGGTTTGACTGATAATTCGGACGAAGATTTTGGTGCAAAGTTGAAAACCAGCACTTTCATTATCTCCGCCGGCATCCTTTTTTAATCAGTTTTTAAGAATCTGATTGATTCCGTCCCGCACTCAGTTTGCATGCAAACTGAGTGCGGGGTTTTTTTTGTCTCTTTCTCCCTTGATCACAAGAGGAAACTTTATTTGGGCAAACGGGCTCTTTTCTTTTATACTGAAAAATCAAATAAAAGGAGGGTCTATGAAAAAGATATTGTTTCTGGTTGTTTGTCTGGGAATTATCTTGAGCGGGGCGTCTGCTCTGGAGTACGGGGCCAAAACCGGGTTGGTCTTTTCCAAATATACCGATGATATCGAGGGGATTACTCCGGAGTTCCGGACGGGGTTTTTAACGGGGGGTTTTTTGAGAATCCCGGTGACAGGGATGCCTCTTACCGTCATAGGAGAAGCGCTTTATACCCAGAAGGGATCCCATTTCGAAGAAGCGGGGTTTGAGGCGACACTCAGAATGGATTATTTCGAACTGGCTCTTCTGTGCAAGTATCATTTTCTTTCCCATGCGGGGGTTTATCTGGGGCCGTCTTTCTCCTATTTAACAAAAGCTGAGATGAAACAGGACGGTGCAGGAACGGCTGATCTCACTGATGAGTTCAAGGGAAGCGAGTTTTCTCTCAATATCGGAGCCCAGACCGATGTGAATGCCTTTGTCTTTGATGTCCGCTATAATCTGGGGTTGACAGACACCAATGATTCTCTTAACGGCGGGGATTTCAGCATTAAGACAATGTCTTTGATGCTTTCGGCCGGGTATTTGTTTTAACATAAAAAAACGGCTCTCTGTTTTACGTCAATGGCAGAGAGCCGAAAAAAGTCTTTCGCTTGTCATGGGCGATCATTTAGAAATAAAGCATAGTAAAAAAGTGAAACCCTTGAAATTCGAGAAATGACATGTTATATCCAATATAATTGACATAGGAGGTACTTATGAAAAGGATAGTATTTGTTGTGTTGGCATTCGTGTTAGTCTCGGGAATGGTTCAGGCCCAGGACATGCGTTTCGGCGCAAAAGCTGGGTTGACACTGGGAAATTCCAACTTTGATGATGTCACTCTGGAAGGCGGGCCGAAGCTGGATAAAAAAATGCGTTTGAGTTTTGTGTTCGGCGGTATGATGCATATGCCCATGGGGGATAATATTGTTCTCATCGGTGAAGCCGCCTATATGCAAAAAGGAGTCAAGTATCAGGGCGACGGGACTTATGAAGGAATCGACTATGATGCTGAATACATTATGAAAATGAGTTACCTGGAAATCGATGCTTTGTTCAAATATCTGGCCACAGAGAGCCTCGGTCTTTACGGCGGTCTTGGTTTTGGGCTCCTTTTGAGTGCTGAAAACGAGTATGATTTTACAATTGATTTTTCGCCTCCTGTTAATGAATCAGGGAGCATTGATATTAAAGACCAATGTAAGTCTACAGAAATTTCTTTGAATTTCGGGGCCCAGTTCCTGGCGACAGAAAATATTCTGCTGGATGCCCGTTACAATTTAGGACTGACGAATATTTTTGATGAAGAATACGATCCGGATGAGATCAAATCCAGGACCATGTCTCTCACTGTCGGGTATCTCTTTTAATCTTTTAGAGCAACCTGCTGGTCGAATGCGGAGCCCTGCGAAACGTGACGCAGGGCTCCGTTTATTATAAAGGTCTCCCAAACAGCTTTTTTTGGATTTCCCTTGATATTTTTTTTTATTATTGATATATTATAGGAAGGGAGACATATCAAAGGAGGTCGATATGAAAAAGATTGTATTTGTTGTGTTGGCTCTTGTGTTAATCGCGGGAATGGTTCAGGCACAGGATATGCGTTTCGGCGCTAAGGCCGGGTTGACGCTGGGTAATGTCAATAAAGATGTGGAAGATATGGGCATGCCTTCTGAAGCTGATAAGAAAATGCGCATGGGTTTAACCTTTGGTGCCATGATGCATATGCCCGTGAGTGACAACATGGTCTTTATCGGCGAAGGCGCCTATATTCAGAAAGGCGTAAAAATCGAATTTTTAGGCCATGAAAGTATTATGAAGCTTGATTATCTTCAGTTTGACGCTTTGATGAAATATGCCTTTGCGGATGCGTTCGGTGTGTATGCCGGCCCCGGTTTCGGCTTTGTCATGGCTGCAGAAGAAGAATCCCCCGCAGGAAGTGATGACATCAAGGATATTGTTAAATCCACAGAATTCTCCCTTAATTTCGGTGCCCAGTTCATGGCGATGGAAAACATCGTAATCGATGCCCGTTACAACATGGGCCTGACAGATATCCCGGATGAAGAAGATGCTCCGGAGATCAAATCCAGGACCATGTCTCTCACTGTCGGGTATCTCTTTTAATCGGTTCTGAAGAACCTGATTATCTCTCCAGCACTCAGTTTGTATGCAAACTGAGTGCTGGATTTTTCTTTTCAATCTTCGTGCTTCATGTTATCCTTATACTATAAAAAAGGAGATGTTTTATGAAGAAGAGGCTTACCGTCTTTATTTTTCTGATGGTCTTTATTCATGCAGTCCATTCTGAAGGGCTGGCTCCTGGCCTGCGGCTTTCGGCCCTTTGGAACAGTGACTGCGGTAAGCCGGGAGGAGAAGCGGCGCTGCTTCTTCAAAAAGCCTTGACAGACCGCATTGCAGTTTCATTGAGCAGCGGCTATTCTTTGGCCTGCTACGGGCTTTCCTCAGATGCTGATGAGGAGTTGCGTCTTTACGGCCCGTCTTTTTCCGCTGAAGGGAAAGTCCTTCTTCTTTCGTTTCTTTCTGTAAGCGGGGGAGCTCAGTGGCATTATATTGCACGAGGTGAATATATTGTTTCTGAGAGTGAGGCTGTGTTAAACAAAGGAGACATACAGGACGTGTACGGCGGGATGATCATCGGTTTTCAATTTCTTCTTGACGACCATTATCGGCTGGAAGGACGCTTGTTCCGCTCGTTTGATGATATTATTGACTCTGAGGGCTCTTTGGGACATGCTTCCCTTAACCCCGCTTATTTTTCCATCGGATTCTCCTTTTATTTTTGAGAGAATGTCTCGTTTTCAGTTGCCCCACTGAGTGTTCTGTTATAGAATAGCCCTGAAATCAGATGTCATCATAAAGGAGGAATCTATGGCCGTAATCGGGTCAAAACCGTTGACAGTGGGAGATGTGTGGCGAGTGGCTGTTTTGGGGGAAGAGGTTTCCCTGGATGACGGGACCCGCGAAAAGATCCTGCAGTCCCGGCAAAGGGTGGAGCAAATCCTGAAAGAGAAAAAAACGGTTTACGGGATCAACACCGGTTTTGGAAATTTCAGTAATGTCCGCATCTCATTGGAAGAGCTGAAGTTTCTTCAAAGAAATCTTATTCTTTCTCATGCTGTCGGCGTCGGAGAGCCTCTCTCTGAAGAGATCGTCCGGGCTGTCATGCTGCTTAGGGTGAATGCCCTCTCTTTGGGTTTTTCGGGGATCACTCTTGAGGCTGTGGACACATTGATAGAAATGATCAACAAGGGAGTACATCCTGTCGTGCCCTCCCAGGGTTCTGTGGGAGCCAGCGGGGACTTGGCGCCTTTGGCCCACGTGATGCTCGTTCTCATGGGGGAAGGCGAGGCAAATTATAAAAAGGAGCGTTTAAGAGGAAAAGAAGCCATGAAACGGGCCGGTATCCGAACTCATACTCTTTTAGCCAAAGAGGGATTGGCTCTCATCAATGGGACCCAGGTCATGACAGCAATCGGGGCTGTCGCCCTTTATAAAATTAAAAGACTTTCTGTGATTGCAGATATTATCGGTGCTATGACCGTAGATGCCCTTATGGGGACAGATAAGGCTTTCGACGAGCGTATTCATCTTTTGCGTCCTCACAGGGGGCAGGGAGCAGCCGCTTCAAATTTGAGAGCTCTGCTCCACGGAAGTGCCATCCGCAAAGCCCATAGTGATTGTGATGAGGTTCAGGATGCCTATTCTCTGAGATGTATGCCTCAGGTTCACGGAGCCTCTAAAGATGCTCTCCGGTATGCTCTCAATGTTGTTGAAACGGAAATCAACAGTGCCACGGATAACCCTCTGATCTTTGAAGATGAAGCGATTTCCGGGGGGAATTTCCATGGACAGCCTGTGGCTTTAGCAATGGATTTTATGAAAACGGCTGTGTCTGAATGGGGCAATATTTCTGAGCGGCGTATTGACCGTCTTGTCCATCCGGCTTATAACCGGGGCCTTCCGGCATTTCTTACAGAAAAAGGGGGGGTGAACTCCGGATGGATGATCCCGCAATATGCAGCGGCCAGCCTGGTCTCTGAGAATAAAGTATTGTCCCATCCGGCATCAGTCGACTCTATTCCCACTTCAGCAGGGAAAGAGGATCATGTCAGCATGGGGACCATTGCGGCTCGCCAACTTATGATGATAACCGAGAATGTCTATTCTGTTTATACTATCGAATCTATGGCTGCTGCTCAGGGGCTTTTGTACCGGGCCCCATTACGAGGCGGAGAGGGCGTGGAAGCTGCGGCTTCTCTGATCAGGGCTATTATGCCTCCCTTAACGGAGGACAGGTGGTTCAAGCCCGAAATCGATGCTGTTCGGCGGCTTCTGGATTCTGACGGGTTTGTTCAAGAGGTCGAAAAGGTGATGGAAAAACCTTTGATACCTTAAGTGAAGGAGGTCTGTATGCTTTCAAATTCTGATGTCTCTCAGGGAATGACCATAAAATTAGACGCTATTTTCAAGGAATTGCCTCCCCCGGCCTCATTTCAACAAGGGATACGCCGGGCTCCGAAAAGAGAGCTACGGCTTTCGACGCATGACATGGAGTTGGCCCTGACCAATGCTCTTCGGTATATCCCCGAAAACTGGCATGAAGAGCTGGCTCCTGAATTTGCCGAAGAGCTGATGACCCGCGGAAGGATCTACGGCTACCGCTTCCGGCCTCAAGGGCGTCTTTACGGAAAACCGGTCGCGGAGTATCCCGGTAAGACTTTGGCCGGAAAGGCTTTTCAGGTGATGATCGACAATAACCTTGATTTTGACGTTGCCCTTTATCCATATGAGTTAGTGACCTATGGAGAGACCGGGCAGGTCTGTCAAAACTGGATGCAGTACCATCTCATCAAACGTTATCTTCAGGAGATGACAGACACCCAGACCTTAGTGCTGCAATCGGGACATCCGCTGGGACTTTTCCATTCGCATGCTGATGCGCCTCGGGTTATCTTGACGAATGCTTTAATGATCGGGATGTTTGATGATGTGGATAATTGGACCCGGGCAGCAGCTTTAGGAGTTGCAAATTACGGACAGATGACCGCGGGAGGCTGGATGTATATTGGCCCACAGGGAATCGTCCACGGGACCTACAGCACAATTTTGAATGCCGGACGTTTAAAACTGGGTATACCCGCAGATGGAGATCTGGCCGGAAAAGTATTTATCTCGTCGGGCCTGGGCGGAATGAGCGGTGCTCAGCCCAAAGCTGTTGAGATCGCCAACGGAGTGGGCATTTTCGCTGAAGTAGATCTTTCCCGCATTGAGACCCGCCATTCTCAGGGCTGGGTCTCGGAAGTGACGAATCAGCCCGGAGAAGCCTTTTCTCAGGCAGAAAAGGCTGTAAGAGCGAAAACCCCCCTTTCCATCGCCTATCACGGTAATATTGTGGATCTTTTGGAATATGCGGTCAAAGAAAACAAACATATTGACCTTCTATCGGATCAGACATCCTGCCATGCCGCTTATGACGGAGGGTACTGCCCTCAAGGAGTGACTTTTGAAGAAAGGACCCGGCTCCTGGAAACGGATAAAAAGGCTTTTTGCCGCCTTGTGGATAAATCGCTCCGCCGTCATTACGAATATATCAAGACATTAGTAAAGCGGGGAGTCTATTTTTTTGATTATGGAAACAGTTTTATGAAAGCGGTTTTTGATGCAGGAGTGCAAGAGATCGCCAAAAACGGCATTGATGAAAAAGACGGGTTTGTCTTTCCCTCTTATGTGGAGGATATTCTGGGGCCGCAGCTCTTTGATTTCGGATACGGGCCTTTCCGCTGGGTCTGTCTTTCCGGAAAGAAAGAGGATCTTCTGAAGACAGATGCCGCCGCAGCTTCTTGTATAGATCCTGCCCGGCGTTATCAGGATAGAGATAATTATGTCTGGATCAAAGATGCCGATAAAAACAGGCTTGTTGTGGGAACACAGGCGCGAATTCTCTATCAGGATGCCCTGGGGCGCATGAATATTGCTCTGAAATTCAATGATATGGTCCGGAAGGGAGAAATCGGGCCGGTCGTTTTGGGGCGTGACCATCACGACACCGGAGGGACAGACTCTCCTTTCCGGGAAACAGCCAATATCAAAGACGGAAGTAATATTATGGCTGAAATGGCTGTGAACTGTTTTGCCGGCAATGCCGCCCGCGGCATGACTCTTATTGCCCTTCATAACGGCGGCGGTGTGGGTATCGGGAAAGCTATCAACGGCGGGTTCGGGCTTCTTTTGGACGGTAGCGAAAAAACAGACCGTGTGATCCGTAATGCTATTCCCTGGGATGTCATGGGCGGAGTAGCCCGAAGAGCTTGGGCCCGGAATGAAAATGCTGTTGCAACCAGCATGGATTATAATAAAGAGTCTCAGGGACAAGACCATATTACACTGCCCTATATTCCATCACCCGGCCTTGTCCGAAAGGCTTTAAAAGCCGCCGGGAATTAATCCTGTAAAGCGGGGGGATCCCCGCTTTACTTTTTTGAACCCGGCAGACCGGATGTGCCGGTGACCGAAATCCAAGCCCTCTCTTCCATTGACCTTTGGCCAAATAAGGATATAATGTCGGAAAAAAGGCGGAAAAGAACTCGTGAGTAATGCATTGATCCTTCTGGCAATTTTTATTTTTTTCTCAAAACTGCTGACAGACTTTTTTTATAAGATCAATCTTCCTCCTGTTTTAGGGATGATTATTATCGGACTTATTCTCGGGCCCAGCGGCTTTTCTTTTATCGCTCCTGAAACAGCCGATTATGATAAACTCAAGTTTTTTGCGGATATCGGCGTGACGATACTCCTTTTCATGGCCGGGCTTGAAACGGATCTTTTGCAGATGAGAAAAGTAGGGAAAAATGCCTTTACTGTCGCTTTGGCCGGGGTGTTCGTCCCCCTGGGGCTTGGGGTCGGAGTGACCTATCTCTTTTATCACTCTGTTATGACTTCTTTGATCATGGGAGTCATTTTAACGGCTACGTCGGTCTCCATCACCGTGATGACCCTGATGGATATGAAAAAACTCAAGACCGTTGAAGGAAATATTATTCTCGGGGCAGCTATCATCGATGATATCCTGGGCATTTTGATGCTGACTTTTTTGTTTGGTTTTTCGGGAGCATCAGAAGGCGGTGTTTTTTCTTCGGTTGTCATTATTTTTCTCTATATTATCGGAGCGGCTCTCTTTGGGATTTTTCTCTTTCCGGGGATTTTAAATTTCGCCAGTAAAATGAAAGCTGAACGGCCGGTGGTGTCCATCGCTTTAGCGTTGCTTTTCTGCTTTGCCTGGGCGGCTCAAAAGGCTGAGATCGCAGCAATAACGGGGGCCTACTTAGCAGGACTCTTTATGGGGCAGACACCTTTTCGTCATCGTATTACAGAAGGAGTCTCAATGGTGGGACATACGGTCTTTATTTCACTTTTCTTTATTTTTATCGGAGTAGAGACGAACCTGAAAGTCGCCAATCTTAATATTCTTTTCACTATTATCATCTTATTGGCTGCTGTCGGGGGAAAGCTTCTGGGATCGGGGCTGGCGGCGAAGGGTGTCGGATTCGGCTGGCGCCGCTCTCTTTCTATCGGGGCGGGTATGATACCCCGTGGGGAGGTGGCCCTGGTTATGGCATCTCTCGTTGCTACTCAGATGAAAGGTGCTCACTTCACTGAGTCCCATTTTAGCGCTGTTGTGATTATGGTCGCTGTGACCGCTGTGATTACACCGTTTTTGTTAAAATTTCTGTTTAGGGATTAAAGGAGGATCATATGCTCCAGAGGTTATTGGATGTTTCAAAGGTTTTTTTCGGGCCAAAAACGGAGAACAAAGAGGCTCTTTTTAAACTTATGGCCCGCAAGGCCCTGGATGAAGGGTGGATCACTTCTGTCGAGGAGATGAACGACAGCGTACGCTCAAAAGAAGCTGAAGGGGTTGTAGAGCTGAAACCCCATATCGTTTTGCCTCATGCCCGCGGCCCGTTCGTGAAATCGCTTTTTGTCCTTGTCGCCTATGATACTGACGGAATCCCTTATGACGGGGCCAAAGGGAAAATGGCTCAAATCGTCTTTTATATCGGTGTGCCCGAAGGAGATCAAAATTATCTGAAGCTTTTGGCCTCGATTTCCCGTCTTGTGAGCAATACGGCATTCTTAGATGAAATAAAGCGCTCTGAGATCAAAGAGGACATCATACATGCCGTAAAAAAATATTCTCTTCATATCAATGTCGAAAACAACAAAGATAAAAAGTTCTTTGTCCTTCTGAGCCTGAACGAGGATATTGAGGAAGCCAAGATCTCATCTTTTTTTGCAGAGATCGGTGTCGGACTGGTAACGGAATTACAGGGACGCAACCTGAGCGGCAGCCTGGGGTTGATCTCTTATTTTACGGCCATGGGTTTCGGAAAATCACGGGGACGGTATAATAAAGTCTATTTCGGTATCACCGATGATGACAAGGCCGCTGCTCAGCTGTATCAGCTTTTAAAGCAGGCAGGAATAGACTTGAAAGAGAACGGGAAAGGGACATTGCTTCAAATTCCGGCAGATGACGTTTACGGCGGAATTCCTGAAGATATTTTTTAAAGAGGCCTGTTTTTCTAACATTCTTCTTGACAACGGGAGAAGCCGTGTTATTCTTGACTCATAAAGTTAGCTTTGGATAATTTAAGGAGCACCCTATGGGAGAAAAGAAAGGCGAGAGCATGGCCCCTTTATCTCAATTTCAAAAGGGAAACCGGTTGATGATCGAAGAAATCCAAGGGGGCTGTCAATTCATCTACAGGCTCCAAGCATTAGGATTGTCCCGGGGTAAAACAATTGAAATTCTCAAAAGCGGCCCGGGCCCCCTTCTTGTCAAAGTGGATAATTGCCGCATTGGATTAGGCTATAAACAGGCGATGAAGATTATCTGTCGTCTTGTCTGAGTTTTCAGGGAGTCATCATGAAAGATTTTGTCATTGCTTTTGCAGGGAACCCCAATGTCGGGAAGACTGCACTGATGAACACCATCTCCGGGAGTTCTCTTCAGGTGGGGAATTGGCCGGGAGTGACAGTTGAAAAAAAAGAGGCTGTCTTTACCCGGGAGGGGAAGCGTTTCCGAGGAGTGGATATTCCCGGAATCTATGCTTTAACGCCCTATTCGCTTGAAGAAAAGGTGGCCCGTGACTTCTTGCTGGAAGAACGGCCCGATTTGATCATCAATGTCATCGATATGACCAATGTGGAAAGAAATCTTTCTCTTACCCTTCAGATGATGGAGTTGGGGATTCCCATGGTGCTGGCTCTGAATATGTGGGACGAGTTCACCCATTTAGGGGGAGAGTTCAATGTCAGCCTTTTTTCCAAAGAGATCGGCCTGCCGGCTGTAAAGACCGTGGCGCGCTCCGGTGATGGGGTGGATGAGCTCATTCGTGAAACCGTCAGACTTGCCGAGAACCCTTATATTCCGCGAATTCCCGTGTATAAACACATGACAGATACCATGGTGGAAGAAAAAGTCAAAGAGGCTTCGCGTGTCCTGGAGGCCTGCGGGCTGAAGGGGCGCTATCCGCTGCATTGGATGAGTGTGAAGGCTCTGGAAGGTGATACGGAGACCCTTGAGCGGCTGAAACGCTGTCAGATTGAAGACAGTTTTGAGCCTCTCAGGGCGGCGATCCGCAACTATCATAAACAAAGCGTGCCTGATGTCATCTCGGATATCAGATCCGGATATATCAAGGGGCTGCTTCATTCCTGTTATAAACAGACCGGAAAAATAAGACGTCAATGGACAGACCTCATCGACTCCGTGGTTCTCAACACTTTTTTAGGGATCCCGCTTTTCTTTTTGATGATGTATGTGATGTTTCGCTTTACCTTCGAGGGCAGCGCGCCGTTCATTGATTGGGCCGATTCTTTCCTGACATCTTTTGTGGGGCGCTATATCGACGCCGGGATGGGTGCATTGGGTGCCGCAGATTGGCTGCGGTCGCTCGTAGGAGACGGTATCGTCGGCGGTGTCGGAGCCGTTTTATCCTTTGTTCCGCTTATGGCTTTTCTCTACTTCTTTTTAGGGCTTTTGGAAGAGAGCGGGTACATGGCACGGGCGGCTTTTGTCATGGACCGGGTGATGCGTTCTGTGGGTTTGCCGGGAAAAGCTTTTGTTCCGCTCCTCATCGGGTTTGGATGTAATGTTCCTGCCATCTATGCTTCCCGGACTTTGGAAAGCGAAAGAGAGCGGAAACTGACAGCTTTGATGACCCCCTTTATGTCATGCGCGGCCCGTTTGCCTGTTTATGCCCTCTTTACAGCTGTTTTTTTCAAGGAAACGGCGACCACGGTGATCTTTGGCCTCTATGCCGGGGGCATTGTCATCGCTATGGTGATAGGCCTTATTTATAAAATTTTCTTTGTTCGGGGCCAGGAAGCTCCGCTGATCATGGAGCTTCCCCCATATCGCATTCCGACAGGGAAGATGATATGGAATTCTATCTATTTACGGACCAAGTCCTTCGTCCGAAAAGCGGGGACTCTGATTTTGGTGACGATGGTTATTCTGTGGGTGATGATGAATCTGCCTTACGGAACCCCTGCCGAAGAGACAGTATTAGGGCGGGGAGCCCGATTGATAACGCCGGCTTTTAAGCTTAACGGTTTTGCCCGTGTCGAACCCGTTGCAGCCTTGATTCCCGGTATTGTGGCTAAGGAGGTTGTCGTAGGCGCCTTGGGCCAGATGTATCATGCCACAACAGAAGAAAAAGAGGAAGAAGAAGAAAAGGCCTTGGCTCCCCTTCGTGATTTTGCTGATGAGGCTGTCGGATTCGGCCGTGCCGCTGTAGATTCTGTTAAAGGGATTTTCGGAATTCACGCCCTTGGAGCGTTTGAGATGCCCGAAGAGGAAGAAACCGGTCTGACGGAGCGCATTCAAAATGATTTCACGCCTCTTTCTGCTCTTTCCTATATGGTTTTTATACTCCTTTTTGTCCCCTGTGTGGCTGTCTTAGCAGCCGTAAAACATGAATTCGGCTGGAAAATGCTCTTTTATGTTCTCCTCTTAACCTTGTTTGTCCCCTGGATCGTCTCTCTTCTTGTCTATCAGGGGGGGCTGCTTTTGGGATGGGGTGTTTTATGACCGATCTGCTCATTGCCGGCACAGGACTCATGGCGGGAGTCCTTCTTTACATGATGATAAGGCGGAGAAAAGGGCGTTGTGCTTCCTGTGAAGGATGCTCCTTCGCCCGCGGATGTGCATTTAAGAATCGGGAACCCGAAGAAGAGAAAAGAGAGTAACCGGCTTGCCGATTCAAAAAATCATCGTTATACTCTGTTAGAAAGACAAGGAGGAAACAATGAAACGGTTAAGCTTATTTTTAATTCTTCTTTTTTCGGGAGTCCTTTCAGTTTCTGCCAGTAAAAATCTCACTTTCAAAGCGGGTCTTTATGCGCCGGCGGATCTTAAAGCCGGTGTTATCTGGGGGATGGAATACGGATATGCCGTTGATGAGAACGTGGCGTTGCTTTTCGGAGCGGATCTTTATTGGAAAACCATAGACAACAAAGAAGACCTGGGTGACACCGAAAGTGTGGGCGTCAATTTGGAGACCGGACGCTATTTGAGCCAATGGAAGGGCTTTCATTTGCCTTTGACAGCGAAAATCAGAATAGCTGTACCTCTGGACCATTATTCGTCGATCAAGCCTTTCATCACTGCCGGTTTGGGGGTGGGGTATACGCATATCTCCTTTACGGATATGGCAGACGGCGGAGGAGACGCTCAGAAAGAATCGTTGACCTATACAGGTTTAGTCTGGCAGGCAGGCGGCGGAATCCTTTATCGCATCGGGTCCCGATCCAGCCTCATTGGAGAAATACTTTATAACGGAGCAAAATTCAATAAAGACGAAGAGGGCGGATACTATACCACATTGAACTCTTCGGGGTTGATGTTCCGCGCCGGAATCAATCTGTTGATGTTTTAGTGAATGCGGTTTGCCGGCCCTAACGGGCCGGCTCCAAACCGTCTAATCCCAGCCAATGTCGGATGCTTTTATCATAATGGAGGATCTCTTCGGGCCGAAAGAATATATCGATCTCCCTTTGGGCGTTTTTCACTGTGTCTGATGCGTGAATCACGTTGAATTGAGTATTCAGGCAATAATCACCGCGAATGGTCCCGGGAGGGGCTTCGTTGGGTGTCGTCGGCCCGGTGAGCTTGCGCCCGATGTAAACGGCATTATCGGCTTCCCAGACCATGGCGACCACAGGCCCTGAAGTGATGAATTCGATAAGATCTTTATAAAATTCTTTTTGGGCATGTACAGAATAGTGGTGTTCAGCCGTGGGTTTGTCCAAAAGCAGAAGTTTTAAGGCAACGAGTTTCAGGCCTTTGGTCTCAAAGCGGGTGATCACGTCACCTACAAGAGCTCTCTGAAGCCCGTCAGGCTTCACCATGATAAATGTTTTTTCGACCACGCTTAATCCTCCTTCAATTTTAAACGTCCAACAATTTCAAAGTGGAATGTCCGGGGAAACATATTCAGAATAAGATATTTTTCAAGTCGGTAAGAAGGCAGCTCAGCGAGATCACGGGCAAAAGTCTGAACATTACAGGAGCTGTAAAGAATGTAAGGGAAATTCTTTTCGCGGATAAAAGACTTGACCAGGGCGGAAAGCCCCCCGCGTGGGGGATTGACGACAAGAAGGTCCCCGGATACCCTTTTCAGGTCATGGGTGAAGAGGTCTCCCTGAATGAAATGGATCTCTCTCCAAGTCAAGCCGTTGGCTTTCCGGCTCTTTTCAAAAAGAAACAGCGAAAGAGGATTTCCTTCTATTCCCGTTACCCGGCTGAAAAAAGAGGCCAGTTTTAATGTGATGGTCCCCGATCCGCAATAAAGGTCTAGACATGAATCTGCAGGAGAAGCGACCTCCCGAGACCATTCTAAAAGAGTGTTCAGCCACAAAGGGAGAATAGAATCATTGGACTGAAAAAAGGTGTCGGGAGAAACGTGGTAAATGATATCGTCTACAGTCTTTGTCCCGTAGATCAGTTGTTCGATATCTGTTTCTTTTGACTGATATTTAGGATAGATGCGCTCCAAGACTCCGTGATCTGTGGATATGAAACGAATTTCCCCCTCTCCTTCGGGGGATCGGCTTCGAAAGGATGCTAAGGCCTCATTAATAGAGGCCTCAGCCAACGAACATTGTGGAATATCCAAAAGCCTGCGCGATAATTTTCGATGAAGGCCCACAGCATCCGATGTATAGGTGAATTCCATGTTGTTGCGGTATCCGTAAGTCAAAGGAGAGGATATCAGGCGTTCAGGGGGTCTCTTAAGAAGGGCGGAAGCGATCTCTGTCTTCAGCTCCTCTTCACGGACTATTGAAAGGTGTTGAAGGTCACAGCCTCCGCATTGAGTGAAATAGGGGCATGGAGGCAGAATACGGAAAGGAGAGGGCGCTTTCTCGATTTCATCAGCCCTTAGATAATTTTTGCGGTTTTTACGAAAAGCCTCTCCTGAGACAGTTTCGCCGATATCCGTATAAAGGCAGTAAAACTCACGTCCTGTTTGGCCTGTGCCGGTGAAAAAACCTTTGGGTGAAAGGCCTGTTACGATGACAGAGTCAAAGGGTTTCATTGTTTTATCTTATCACAGGGCGGGTGAAAGTAAAGAGGGAGAAAAGGGGGCTGTCGAGCCCCCTTGGATTATCGGACGGGAAGAAAATATGTGATCCCTGCCTGGAAGGATCGTCCGGGTGTCTGATAGCCGGGGTAATGAACATAGCCGCTGACTTCAGTAATCGTCGGAACAGGTCCGTAGCCGGAGTCTACAAGTTCAACGGTTTGACGATATTTTTCATCGGCCAGGTTATCCCCTTTGAGCTGCAAAGAGACCTGTGAGGAGACGTTCCATGTCATTGCCGCGTTTAGGAGGGAGTAGGCCGGCATCTCCAGGACAGGATATCCGGCTAAGCGCTGCCCTGTCCTATTCCAGTAAAGAGAGACGGAGACGGGTTTATGCGCGGCGCGGATTCCAATTTGAGAGGTTTGTTCCGGAACCATGGGCAAGTCTTTTTTTGATCCGTCTGTGGTGTCTGTGGCCTGAGTGAAGATAAGATGGCTGAAAAGAGAAAGCTCCCATTTCCCCGGGCGAATGACGAGGGTGGGGCGGATCTCGAAATTTTCAATCTCGGCGCTTTGATGATTGACATAGGTATTAGCCGAATAGTCCATGGCGATATAATCCTCAAATATTTCACGGCTCCAAAATAGGTCACAAAAGACGTGATCATCAATGAGAGCGTTTTTCCACAAAATATTCAAGTTTTGTCCTTTCTCAGGCTTCAGATCGGGATTTCCTACTGTGATGGGAGAAGATGTCATCCAGTCCAGGGCTTTCCCGTAGAGCTGAAAAAGCGTGGGCAGGTTAAAAGAAGTCCCGTAATTGAGCGCCAGCGAGGAGTCCCATAGCGACAAAGGAAGATCCCAATGCAGGCCTCCCTTGTAGACAAAGGTATCTTTTTTGTCTCCTGTATCAGAGTGAAGGTATCGAAGAGCTCCGTTGAGAGAAAGAGATTCGGAAATGTGAACAGAGATCCCTGTGAAGACTTCCGGGATGAAAAGTCTCCTGCGTTCCATATTGTAATCATAAGATGTGATTTGCCGGGCACTTTCCCAGGAAAGGTCACTCCCTGCAGTGATGGTGACTGAGGAGGTGACGGCATAATCATCTTGAAAAGAAAGCCTCAAGGTATTTCCTTCATAGCGGTCCGTCTCAGTTTTGTTGTCTTCGTAAAGGCGACGGGCCCGGTTAAAGCTGAGAGAAAATGAGCTGCGATGTCGGGAAAATAATTCTCCCTCTCCTTTCAGAGCGGCTAAAAAATTGATGTTTTCATCAGTCAGCGGGGCATCGGCAGCCTGATGGGTCCATGCATCATAATCGGAAGAGGAGAAGGCTAAATGGCAGCGGCCTGTCATTGAAAAGTTGTCTGACAAGGCATGATTGACAGAGGCCGATAAAGTATGGCTCCGGGCCCCGTCTTTTTCATCTCCGGCAGGAGAGATATTGTATCCTTCCACCTGCATATATTCTCCACTCAAGATATAAGAGCCTCTGTCGTAGGATTTCATCCATTCAGCATCGGCCATGTAATAACCGTGGCTCCCTCCTTTGAATCCCAGTGAAAGCCCGGATCTGTCGCGTTCCGTGGAAGTCATAAGATTAATGACTCCCGTCACGGCATTGGAGCCGTACAGTGCACTGTTGGCTCCTCGAACGACTTCAACGCGCCGGATGCCGCTCATGGAAAAATTCGGCAAACTGAAACCCCGGTCGATGCCCGTGGGATTGATCAGGGGAATACCGTCAAGAAGGATTAAAAGGTTTTTTGACGAGCTGCCTCCCAGACGGATGGAGGATCCGGCCCATGACCCGTATTCCGCCACCAAAAAAGGTGGAAGGGCGGTCAAAAGGGCATTCAAATCCTCACTTTGTTTTTCATCAAGCTCTTCTGTGTCCAGGATGGTGATGTCCGCAGTTGATTTCGCCGGGTCTTCGGGAACCCGATTGGCAGTGATCAGGTATTCTTCAGCCGGTGTGCGGGAGACAAAAAGAAACAACACAATAACACAAAAAAACATACGCATAGTCAACCCCCTCGAGTTGGTTCAATGTGATAGCCTCTGTTCATTGGGTGTCCTGGCTTACGGCTGCCTACTTGCCCGCCTTCCCGTGTATCACACACAGTGGCTTCGTCCGGGTTTTCGTTCCGTTTACAGTTGCGGGGCAGCACGGGATTCTCACCCGTTTCCCTTCTGAACGATGAAAGTATAAGCCTTTGATAAAAAGGGTCAATGAAAACTTGTCTTTTTTTTTCGCCCTGTTATTATTCAGCCATGAAAAGAAGAACCCTTATGACGCTTATTGCTGTTATCCTTTGTTTTACGGCCCGGGCCGGGGCAAGTGTAAAAAAAGGGGGAGCTTATTCCTATGCTATAATGGCCAGGGAATGCAGCATCTATCCTCAGTTTGAATCGGGTTTTCTTTTAAGGGGACGCCTTATCATAAAAATATTCAATGAAGAAACTCTTCACCTTTATCCTCTGGCCGATGTACATGCCTATGGCTTTAACGATTTCCGTCTGACAGATTTCCGCCTGCTTCGAAGAGACCCTGAAAGCCGGGACATTGTTTTTCTGAATAATAAAGGACTGGAAGGGTTTAGTTATGAAGTGATCCATGATAAAGATATGTCCGGAGGGCTGCCGTTTGTCCAACTTCTTGTTAAAGGAGGCGTATCTCAATGGATACTGGATATTCAATGGGAGCTCTCTTTGGAATCAGGCTCATTACGGTATCTTTTCATGACAGGAGAGACCGCTCAGGACGCGATTCAGACATTGACTCTGCATGACCCCGGAGCATGCACTGCCGAAGAAGTGAATTGTTCTGCGGGAAAGCATAAAGAAAACAAGACAGGCAATGCGCTTGTCTGGAGCTATGATGCCGCATCGTTGGAAGAAGAAGCGTTTGAAGAGCCCGGTGTGAGGCTGATTCTAAAAAAGTAAAGCCGTTTTCGGTGAATAAAAGCGAATAATCAAAAATAATAAGCTATGATGTCAAATTTTAACTTGACAGTGGGGGTCTGCTTTTTATAATTAATCGGCTTGACGTCAGATATTTCCATCGGAGATGTCGTTGCTTTGTCCATCGCTGAAGAGTTGCCGTGCGGACAGTATCCGCTGTATACGGCTTGCATGTCATTATCTCCCTGTTGAAAGGAGGCGGCTATGAGGCTGGGAAGACATATCCTTGCAGAATTTTATAATTGCAGCGAGAGTGTTATGAATAATGTCGGTTTTATTGAGTCGGCCATGGCCGAAGCTGCGCGGATATCAGGCGCTACGGTGATCGGGACAAATTTTCATACTTTTGAACCCTGGGGCGTCAGCGGAGTCGTGGTTATTTCCGAGTCTCATTTAAGTATCCACACCTGGCCGGAATATAAGTACGCCGCTGTGGATATTTTTACATGCGGTGATGAAGTGAACCCCTGGACCGGATTTGAGTATTTAAAAGAGGTTTTCGCTGCTGAACACACAGAGACCCAGGAAATTTCCCGCGGAATCGTGGAAAAGGTAAAAAAATATTCTCATATTAATCAGGTCCAATTGACTCATAAGCCTCAAAAAGAAATCAGCGTTTGATCGTTTTCGGAAGTATTATGGGAGAATGGTTCACCGAAGCGTCCACTTACCGCCATCAGGCGTCTCTTTCGTTCAAAATAGATAACGTCCTTTGCCGTGAAAAAAGCTCTTTTCAGGAGATTTTGATCTTTGAGAATGCTTTCTTCGGCCGGGTTATGGCCATTGACGGCGTTACCATGCTCACCACACGGGATGAATTCGTTTATCATGAGATGATCGTCCACCCGGCTTTTTCTGTTTGCCCCGGCATTCAGAGGGTCCTGGTCATCGGAGCCGGAGACGGAGGGACGATCAGAGAATTAACGCGTCACCCGGGAGTCAAAACCATTGACTGGGTGGAGATCGACGGAAAAGTCGTGGAATTGTCCCAGCTTTATCTTCCGTCTCTGACAATCGGGAATCATGATCCCCGGGTCAATTTGATGTTAAGAGACGGAGTCTCTTATATCGAAGAATATAGCGGGGAGCCTTATGACCTGATCATCGTTGATTCGACAGATCCGGTCGGGCCGGGAGAGGGACTTTTCGGAACACATTTCTACCGTTCCTGTTTTGATATTCTCGGCGAGGAAGGAATCATCGTCAATCAGGCCGAAAATCCCCACTACTCCCCCGAATGGGTAACCGGCATCAATCAGAAGATGCAAAAGATCTTTCCGGTCTTTTCTTTTTATCAGGCCTTTATTCCCACCTATCCTTCCGGCCATTGGCTTTTCGGTTTCGGGGCTAAAAAAGGCCATCCTGAAACCGTGACAAAAGAACCTTCTTTTGTCTCCGACCTGAAGTATTATAACGCCGAGATTCACAAAGCGGCTTTCGCTTTGCCTAATTTTGTCAAAGATCTGTTAAAAGGAGAATAAGAAAAAAGGCCGGCAGATGCCGGCCTTTTTTTAAGTCAGCGTTTTAACTTGTCAACAGCTTTTATGACGGCTTTGGGGACTTTCCCCCTGTCCCCTGTGATTATCGGGGGATAGATGAAAGGCTGGCCGTTCTTTTCCATAAGAGAACGCCCTTCATCAGATAAGAGATGGAGGATGAATCTTTCCGCCAATGCGGGATTGGGAGCATTTTTCGGGATCGTGATACCATAGATCATGGGAGCTCCCTGATGAGTAATGATCTCTCCCGGCTTTGCCCCGCTGACTTCGACTTTAGCATTGGAGTAAAAGTCTGCATACTCAGGAGATTTCAAGTTGACAGCATCGTGAAGGATAACATGAGGAGCCTTGTGCTGTTGCGAAACGGAGCGGTAAATAAAAAGGTAATCCAGCTCGCCTGTTTCGACCAGGGCGATGAGGTCAGTCTCTTTATCCCGGATAAAAGTCTTCTTTTTATTGAAAAGTTTTTCATAAAGGCCCGGACGGTTGTAATGAAGTTCTGCCAGTTGCCAGGTCAGAAGAGCCCGGTATCCGCAGGGGTCGGCATTGGGATTGCTGCGTCCCACACCGACTTCGGGACGAAGAAGGATATCCATCCAGTTCTCAGCGTTGATCTCATCATGGTAAAGACTTTTGTCCGAATACATGATGGACATCTCATTGGTGACAAAAGAGATGTTCCAGTCTGCATAGGAATCAAAGAGCAGATTTTCTATGACGATATAATCAGCGCTTCCGAAAACATTGACCTCCTTTTCCAACTCTGAGATCATACGGGCGCACTTGCGGCTTCCCGCAGCTTCCCGGAGGACATCAGTTCCCGGGTTCGCCTTTTCGAAAAGTGTTTCCAATTCGGCAAAGGGCACAGAAAGGCTGCCGGCATGGATCATATTCAGGGTCTTCTCTTCGGGGGCCCGGCCGGCTTGTGTGCAGGCAGAAAGAAGAGAATGCAGCATTAAAAAAACAATAAATAAACGACGCATAGTGACCTCCTTTAGCGTTATAATTATATAAACATAACGCTAAAAAGGCAAGAAAAAAAAGGGGCGCTTAACGCGCCCCCAAAATAATCAGCCTGTTCAGAAAAAAAATCAGACAAGGCCTTGTTCGATCATGGAATCAGCGACTTTGAGGAACCCGGCAATATTGGCTCCGTCAACATAATTGCCCTTTTTGCTGTATTTTTCAGAAGCGTCAAGACAGGCTTTATGGATGTTTTTCATGATCTGCTGTAATTTGGCATCGACTTCTTCTTCCGTCCAGCTGTAACGCATGCTGTTCTGTGACATTTCAAGTCCGGATGTGGCAACACCGCCGGCGTTGGAAGCTTTCCCGGGGGAGAACATGATTTTTTCAGCATTGTTCAAAAAGGCTTCAATGGCTTCAGGTGTGGATGACATATTCGAGCCTTCAGTCATGCAAATGCACCCGTTTTTGATGAGATTGCGGGCATCGTCGCCGTTGACTTCGTTCTGTGTGGCACAAGGCAGGGCGATATCTACTTTGACCTCCCAAGGACGTTTCCCGGCGTGGAATTCGGCACCGAATTTATCGGCATAGTCTTGGACTTTATCGCGGCCCGAAGAGCGCATTTCCAGCATATAGTCGATCTTTTCACCGGCAATGCCGTCTTTGTCGTAGACATAGCCGTCAGGACCTGAAATGGTCACGACCTTAGCACCTAACTCCGTGGCTTTTGTGGCGGCTCCCCAGGCTACGTTGCCGAAGCCTGAAATGGCCACGGTTTTATTCTTGAGGGAATCGCCTTTTGTCTTGAGCATTTCCTGTGTGAAATAGACGACGCCGAAGCCGGTGGCTTCGGGACGAATGAGACTGCCGCCCCATTTGACGTTTTTCCCGGTCAATACGCCGGTAAACTCATTAGCCAGACGCTTGTATTGTCCGAAGAGGTATCCGATCTCGCGTGCGCCTACGCCGATATCGCCGGCCGGAACGTCGGTGTCATTGCCTATGTGGCGGAAAAGCTCTGTCATGAAAGACTGACAGAAAGACATGATCTCATTATCAGATTTTCCGCGGGGATCAAAGTCAGAGCCGCCTTTGCCGCCTCCCATAGGAAGTCCTGTCAGGCTGTTTTTAAAGATCTGTTCAAAGCCCAGGAACTTCAGGATGCTCAAGTTAACAGACGGATGAAAACGGATGCCGCCTTTATAGGGGCCGATAGCACTGTTAAACTGGACACGAAACCCGATATTGACATTGTGGTTTCCCTTGTCATCTTTCCACGGAACACGGAAGATGATAATGCGTTCAGGCTCAACGATGCGTTCCAAAATGCCGTACTTTTCGTATTTGGGTTCTTTGTCCATTACAGGGCTCAAAGACTCCAATACCTCGGTAGCCGCCTGCAAAAATTCCTTCTCCCAAGGATACTTGCTTTGCAGGTTTTCCGCAACACGTTTCACGTAAGCGTTCATAAACCCTCCTTTTAAGGTTAAATCTTGCGAAACAAGACCGGTTTTGCTAAAAGAATGGTATCGGCTTAAAGATTAATGTCAAGGAAAATCGAGAAATCATTGCAAAACAAAAGGGGGTATGTTATCCTCAGGAAGGAGGCTAACTATGGGATTATATGCAAATTATGCGATGAAAGATGAAAAAAGCCGCGGACGGTTGAATAAAGAAATATTTCACGATAACCGGGGGATCTATGAACGAGACCGTGATCGGATCATTCACTGTGAAGCATTCCGGAAATTGGAATATAAGACGCAGGTCTTTGTCAATCACGAAGGGGATTATTACCGCACCCGTCTTACCCATACCATGGAGGTCTCTCAGATTGCAAGAAGTATGGCCAAGCGCCTGGGGCTGAACATTGAGCTGGTAGAAGCCATTGCTTTGGCCCATGACCTGGGGCATACCCCTTTCGGGCATACGGGAGAAAAGGTGCTTAACCGTCTTATGGATGGTGCCGGAGGATTTGAGCATAACCGACAAAGCTACCGCATCGTCACCTATCTGGAAGAGCGGTACGGAGGATTTAAAGGGCTGAATCTTTCCTATGAGACTTTGGAGGGAATCATCAAGCATTCCACTCCTTATGACAAACCTTCAACAAAAGATCTGGAGGATATCTTTGATTTGGATGTTGTCCCGACAATTGAAGGACAACTCATTGATTATGCCGATGAAATCGCTTATCTTAATCACGACCTGGATGACGGCCTGGAGTCAGGCCTTTTAGAGTGGGAGAAACTCGGAGAAGTGCAGATTTGGGAGGAAGCCTTGAATGACGCCGTCGAGGGAGAGGGAGCGGGATTGTCTCCAAAAGTCTTGAAATACAGGACGATCAGCACGTTGATCGCTTTTTTTATCAATGACTTGGTGGAGTCGACATTAGGACGGATCACCGTAGAAAAGGTGCGGACTCCTGAAACTGTCAAGGATAAGAACATACGCGTTGTCGGTTTTAGTCCGGAAATGGACATGAAAAGAAGCCAGCTCAAGGAGTATCTTTTTACGCATCTCTATAATCATCCTCGTGTGGAGCGCATGCGCATCAGTGCGGAAGGTTGCATTGAAACCCTTTTCTCTCTTTATGGACGCTATCCGAACATTCTTCCTGAGCGTTATCAAAAGGAGATGTCCCTTTCATCTTCCCGGCGGGCCATTGCGGATTATATTGCCGGCATGACTGACCGGTTCGCCCTGGACGAATTCAGGAGGCTGACCGGTGTCGTATAACCCCTTGTTTATGAAACGGGCCTTCGCGTTAGCTGCCCGGGGGGATGGCGCTGTACAGCCTAATCCTTATGTGGGAGCAGTGGCTGTGAAGGAGGGGCGGATCATAGGAGAAGGCTATCATGACTCTTTCGGCGGGCCTCATGCCGAGGTTCAGGCTTTGTCCATAGACAGCCACTTAGCAGAAGGGTGTGAACTCTATGTGACATTGGAGCCCTGTAATCATTACGGAAAGACCCCGCCCTGTACAGAATTGATCATTCAAAAGAAAGTCAAAGCAGTCTATGCAGCCATGAAGGATCCGAACCCGTTGGTTTCCGGACAGGGATTGCGGCGCCTGAAAGAGGCCGGAGTCCTGGTGCAAGCGGGCTTTCAGGAGAAGAAAGCACGGAAGATGAATCGGGTCTTCATTAAAAATATTCTCGACAAAGAGCCTTATGTTATTCTTAAATATGCGATGACTGCAGACGGATACATTGCCTCCTGTAACGGTGATTCACGCTGGATCTCTTGTGAGGAAAGCCGCAAAGAAGTCCATCTGATCCGCCATAACGTCAAAGGGATTATGGTGGGAGCGGGAACGGTAATACAGGATAAACCCCGGCTTACGGCCCGGGTTGACCCTGAAGGATGGCAGCCCCGTAAGGTCGTTTATGATCCCAGGGGTGATCTCATCGGGCATTCGCATCCTTTGAGCGGAGAGGCTCTTATTCTTACAGAAGGGGAAAAATACCTTGATAGAGAAGGGTTTAGAAATTATACTCTCCCAAAGGACCCTGCCGCTTTCCGGGCGGCTTTTTATGAAGTCTTATGGAAAGAAGGGGTGACCTCGCTTCTTGTGGAAGGGGGAAGCTTTACGATCCACAGGATGTTTGAAGCAGATGCTGTCGATGAAGTCGTCGTTTTCATCGCGCCCAAACTGCTGGGAGGAGGGCTTTCCCCTTCAGGGGAGAAAGGTTTTGCTTCCATTGAACAGGCCCGGAAGCTGCTTGAGACGTCATGGCAAAAGGTTGGCGAAGATATGATGATGAAAGGATTTTTCCGGGATGTTTACAGGACTCATTGAGCAAGTGGGCGAGCTCCGGTTTAAAAGGCTGCAGTCATCCCTGCTTACAGTGGAGATTCGGGCCCAAGGCCTGGATGAGATAAAAAAAGGTGATTCTGTGGCTTGTAACGGGGTATGTCTGACATTGACAGACCGCAAAAAAGATATGCTGACTTTCGATGTCATGGAAGAGACGCTTCGCAGGACTTTGTTTAAAGAGATGCCGGTCGGGGCTTCGGTCAACCTGGAGCGGGCTCTTCCTGCAAACGGAAGGTTTGACGGCCATATTGTGCAGGGTCATGTGGACGGTATCGGTGTGATCCGCTCCTTTTCCCGGGAAGGACAATCGCTCATGATGAGGGTCGCTTTTCCCCCGGAAAAAGCCTTCCTTATGGTGGAAAAAGGCTCTGTGGCCGTGGACGGGATCAGCCTGACAGTGGCTTCTGTCGGGTCTGATTATTTTTCGGCCGGGTTAATCCCCCATACTTTGGAATATACAGCGTTAAAGGAAAAGAAGCCCGGAGATAAAGTGCATTTGGAATATGATATTATCGGCAAATATGTCAAAAAAATGTTAGAGGGGAGTTCTTTTATGACAAAGAATTCTTCTCTTGAGGAGGCATTGCGGGAATGGTGAATCAGCAGAATGATTTTTGTGCAATAGAGGACGCTCTCAAAGCCTTGCGCCGGGGAGAGATGATTATTGTCGTCGATGACGAAAAAAGAGAGAATGAAGGGGATCTTCTCATGGCTGCGGAGAAAGCGACTCCTGAGGCTGTCAACTTTATGGCGGCCCGGGGACGCGGTTTGATCTGTCTTTCTCTGACAGCAGAACAGACGGAACAGTTGGGGTTAAAGATGATGACAGAGGCCAATGAGTCGAGCCATGAGACAGCGTTTACCGAATCCATTGAAGCCCGGCATGGTGTAACGACGGGAATATCGGCTTTTGACAGGTCTAAAACGGTGCAGACGGCTATCAGGCCCGACGCTTCTCCGGCCGATATTGTCAAACCCGGGCATGTCTTTCCGTTGAAAGCCAAAGGAGGCGGGGTGCTGGAGCGGGCCGGCCATACGGAAGCCGCCATCGACCTGACGCGCCTGGCAGGGATGAACCCTTCCGGTGTCATCTGTGAGATCATGAGTGATGACGGGCATATGATGCGTCTTCCGGAATTGAAAAAATTTGCCCGTAAACATCATCTTCTTCTTCTGACCATTGCGGATCTTATCAAATACCGGCTGGAAAACGAACCCTTTATCGTTCGCAAGGCTTCGGCGGTTATGCCCACCTCTTACGGAAAATTTACCCTTTACGGTTATGAAAACCGCATAGACGGCAAAGAGCATATCGCTTTAGTGAAAGGGGATGTCGGCGGCGGAGAGCCGGTTCTGGTGCGCGTCCATTCCGAGTGTCTTACCGGGGATGCCCTGGGGAGTCTCAAATGCGAATGCGGCGATCAGCTTCACCGTTCCATGGAACTTATCGAAGAGGAAAAGCGGGGGATCATCGTCTATCTCCGCCAGGAAGGGCGGGGGATCGGCCTTATTAATAAGATCCACGCCTATCATCTTCAGGATGAAGGGATGGATACCGTTGAAGCCAATCTTGCGTTGGGATTTCCGGCGGACCTTCGGGAATACGGTATCGGTGCTCAGATCCTTCATGATCTGGGGGTCAAAAAAATCAGGCTTCTGACCAACAATCCCAAAAAAATGGTGGCAATCACGGGATATGGGATGGAAGTCGTGGAGCGTGTTCCGATATACGGTAAAATATCAGTTTATAATAAAAAATATCTTCAGACAAAAAAAGAGAAGATGGGGCATCTTATTGATGAGATTTAAGGGGGTTTTATGAGATTTATTGAAGGGCATTTAAAGGGAGAAAAGAAAAAGATCGCTGTGGTCATCGGACGGTTTAATGATTTTATCAACAGAAAATTGTTGGAAGGGGCTGAAGACTGTTTTGTCCGGCATGGCGGAGACAGTGATGACATTGACGTCTATCCTGTTCCCGGGGCTTTTGAGATTCCCTACCTTTTGCGCCGTTTAGTCAATAAAGGCGGATATGACGGAATTATTTGCCTGGCGACGGTTATCCGGGGCGGAACGCCTCATTTTGAGTATGTGGCGTCTGAAGTCTCCAAGGGAATCGCCCATATTTCACTGGAAGGCAAAATACCGGTGGCTTTCGGTGTGCTGACCACCGATACAATAGAACAGGCTATTGAGCGGGCCGGCACAAAGATGGGGAACAAGGGATGGGATGCGGCCTTGTCTTTGATGGAACTTATGGACCTGAGCACGAAGTTGAAGTAAGCGATGCAGTCCATGGACATTAGGGACAAAAAGGCTCTGAGAGATAATTTGCTGCAGTGGCTGTACACGTATCTTTTCACGAAGAAATACAGTTTTCCGGTCGATTTGCGGAACCAGGAAACCTTCTTCCCGGGAGGCAAAGGGCAGGACGCAGCTTTGGAAGGAGCGCTTTCTCTTTTGGAGGGACATCTGGATGAGATCGCTCTTTTTATTGAAGAGACCTTCGACGGTCCTTTCGAGGAGCTTCATCTTGTGGAACAGGCGCTGATTTCTCTTTGTATTTACGAGTACCGCGTTTTAAAAACAGACAAAAAGTTGGTCATTTCCGAAGGGTTGCGTTTAAGTGATAAATATGCGTCACAGAATTTTGACAAAAAGCTTCATGCCTACTTGGACAGCTTGAAGTAGAGAGGAATTATGCGAATAGCCGTCTTGGCCGATATACACGGAAATTTTGAAGCATTCGTTGGCGTTTTAGAGATGCTGCAGCAGGAAAAGGTGCGGCGGATTATTTACTTGGGAGATGTCGTGGGATACGGCCCTGACCCGGTGAAATGCCTGGAACTGTTTATGGCGATGAAAGGAGATCCCGGAGTATCCCTTTCCGATGAAGAGCGGACTCTGGCGTCGGGTTTTTCCGTAGACCTGATTATGGGCAATCATGATGCCGCGGTCATAAATTTCACTGATATCAGTTATTTTAACCGCATTGCATATGAAGCTATTATCTGGACAAAAAAGATGCTAAACCCCTCTCATCAACGGTTTATCAAGTCTTTTCCCTACTCGGCGCGTTTTAACGGAGCTGCTTTTTATCACTCGACGCCCCAGATGACTGAGAATTGGTACTATCTGGATTCAAGTGAGATGGCCCGCGAATCATTTCCCCACACCGGGAAACTGACTTTTGTGGCTCATACCCATAAGCCCTATTTATATATCAAAAAAGTCAACGGAGAGCGGGTGAGCGGGCAGGAGCCTGAAGACCGGAAATGGGTTTTGGACGACCTTTCGGCTTATATTATCAATCCCGGAAGTGTGGGACAGCCCCGTGACGGAAATTATCTGCCTTCTTTTTTAATCTGGGATACCGAAGAAAAAACCGTGCAGCTTTACCGTATTGACTACGATGTCAGAAAGACACAGAAAAAATTGTCCGAACTGCCTTTACCATATATTTTAGCTGAAAGATTACTTTTAGGAAAATGACTGAAAGGGGGAATTATGAAGAGATTCATAATGTTCGTTTTGATGCTGGCCTTGGGGGTTTCTGCCTGGGCGCTTGATGGAGAGAACCCGGCTTCTGCGTTTTATGAAAACAGCCGTATCGGCCTGACAGATGCGACATCTTTAGGGATGGGCGGTGCCGGAATCGGGCTGAGCCGGAGCTCCGGAAATCTGCAAAACCCGGCCGGATATGCTTTTTCTTACGGGGTGGATGCCTTCGGCGGCATGGGGCTGTTTATGAAAGAATTGAATACGGATCTTGACCTTTATAAAAACATGTATTTCGGCGTGACCTTTCCGCTGATGGATTGGTTTACAGCCAATGTGACCGTAAGCCGTACGTCTCTTCTTCTTCCTTATGTAGCCACGAACGCTATCGATGAAAGTGATCCCGACGATTGCATTATTGATATGGCGGCCCTTTCCCTGACACGAAAAGTCAATATGGGCGGTTTTGATTTGGCGTTTGCCTTTACAGGCAAATATATCATGCCTTCTCTTGAAGAGGAGTATCAGAGTTCATCCGCTCCGGATACTTATGTGGATTCAGCGATGGGGGGGGATGTTTCCCTGTTAGCTGTCGTTCCGGTGAATGAGTCAGGATCTTCTTTTAACATGGGGTTGACTCTCACCGATGTTATTGCTCCCATGGATGTCACAATGGGAATCAATGCCGGCTTGGGCTTGAAGATGGAACATCAGCTGATGGGCCTCGCCAGCTTTTCTCTGGGAGCTGATTATTTGATGAATCATGCTAATTCCACGGCCCTGCATGTGGGGGCGGAAGAGTGGTTTCTGAACAAGAAGATAGCCCTTCGTGCCGGTTATCTGCAGAACACTTTTTATAAAGACGGGGCGGCACTCTATGAAGGAGCGCTGACTGATCCTCTCTACGACGGAGAGGGACAGATCACAGCCGGACTGGGGTTTCGTTTCAGCGGTTTCGAAGTCAATGCCGGGTATGCCCTTGCAGGTGAGTATACCGGCTCATCCATGGCCTTTTCTTTGGCCTATACAGGAGAGAAGACCATGGCATCAGCGTATAAGATTCCTCCGGTTGTCCGGATCATGGCGGAAAGCGAATGGCTTTCTCCCAACGGAGATGGTATCAAAGACCAGGTGCGTATCCTGGCAGAAAGCAAAGACAATGAGATCATCAGGAGCTGGACCTTGTCTCTTACCGATGAGGGAGGGAAAGAGGTTCGCCGTTTCAAAGGCAAAAAGAGCCTTCCGCCCTTTATGACCTGGGACGGAAAAGACAATAAAGGCGCCGTGGTACCTGACGGCACATATGCAGCGGTGATGACGGTGAAGGACCGTTACGGAAATAAAGGAAGCAGCAATAAAGCTTTCGTCGCCGTGCGTTCCAAGACTCTGGAAGTCACACTCAACGTGATGCCCGATAAACTGATACCCGGGGAGGGATTGACCTTTACTGTGACTCCCCATGAAAACGTGGATGTCGCAAAGACTCAAATCGTTGTCACCAAGGGAACAGAAACAATTCATGAGATCATTTATGAAGGGCATAAGGACCGTTTTGAATGGAGCGGGATTTTAGCTGACGGAACATATCCGGAAAAGGGAGATTCCCTTAATATCTTTGCCAGGCTGACAGACAGAGCAGGGAATACGGGTGAGAGCTTGATTGTAACGGTACCGGTAGAGGCGACTCAGTTGGTGGAACCGCCCATATCACAGGAGATGCCTCCGATTCCGGCCATGCTTCTTATGGCGCGCCTTCGTTTTGAAGAGAATGCGTATACATTGACGGCAGCTCAAAAAGAAGAGTTGGATAAAATCATCTCGACATTGGTCTCCTATCCTCAGTCTACTGTCCGGGTAGAGGGGCATACTGATAATGTAGGGGCCCGGAGTGTGAATGAGAAGCTTTCCCGCGACCGTGCTGAGATGGTAAAGAAATATCTCGTTGCAGGCGGAATCGACTCTGCCCGTATTGTCTCTGTTGCCTACGGTCCCGATATGCCTGTGGACACAAATAAAACGGCTAAAGGAAGGGCGAATAACAGACGCGTTGATGTTATTATGCTGTCACGATAAACTGAAGGAGCGGCCATGAAGATCAAGGAAATAATTGACTTGCTGGATGGGGAAGTGATCGCCGGAGAACATGACCTGGAGATTGAGATCTCATCTGCGTACAGTGCGGATCTGTTGAGCGATGTCCTGGCGTTGACAGAGGGCGATACTTTACTGATTACCGGCACGGTGACCCTGCAGGTCATTCGCGTAGCGGAAATTTTAGGGATTACAGCCATTATCTTCATCCGGGGGAAACAGCCTTCGGATGATGTTATGGAAGTCGCGCGTAAAAGGCTCAATATCCCGATGATCGTAACGAAAAAGACCATGTTTGAAACAAGCGGCATTCTTTACAAAAACGGCATACGCCCGTGTAAGAACCGCCCTGCAAGTGAGGTGTAGAGGATGACTTTAAAAGAGGCTGCTGATAAACTGGGGTTGAAACCCCTGACACAGTGTGAATGGGAAAAAACAGAGATTCAGGGAGGCTACGCCGGGGATCTGTTGAGTGATGTCCTGGCCCATGCCTGCAGCGGATGCCTTTGGTTTACCATTCAACGTCATAAAAATGTGATTGCAGTCGCGACAGCTAAAGATATCGCGGGGATCGTAGTGGTGAACGGCGTGGAGCCGGAGGCCGGGCTTGTGGAAGCGGCCGAAAAAGTCGGCGTTCCTCTTTTTGCCACGGAAAAGGACGCCTTCACCTGCGCCGGCTTGCTTTACCCTTCTGTGAAGTAGATGTACCTGAAGGCCGACCTTCATATTCATTCTGTTTTATCGCCTTGCGGGGGGCTGGATATGTCCCCCGCGGCGATTGTGAAAAAGGCCCTTGAAAAGAAAATGGATATTATTGCTCTTGCAGACCATAACAGCGCGGGGAATTTGAAGGCTTTGGAGGATGCGGCCCTGGAAAAAATCGCCCTTTTTTTCGGGTTGGAAATACAGAGCGCTTCGGAAACTCATTTGCTGACGCTTTTCGGAAACCGAGAAAAGGCCGAAGCCATGGGGGATTTTCTTTACAGCTATCTGCCTGATATTCCAAATAATCCGGAATATTTTGGAGATCAGGTCGTTGTAGATGCCGAAGACCGGATTATCAAAATGGAGGATAAATTACTTTTGCAATCGGTTGAAATGGAAATGGAAGAAATCATTGAAGAGGTGCATGGCCGGGGCGGCGTTGTGCTTTTTTCACACATTGACAGGGATTCCTACAGTGTGATCTCCCAATTGGGATTTATCCCTTCGGATTCGAAGATCGACGGGATCGAGATCTCCCGGCATCTGTCTCTGGAGCAGGCCAGAAAAAAATATGCCCGATACGGGCACTGGCCCTTTGTGACCAATTCGGATGCCCATCTTTTGGAAGATGTCGGATGCGCTTTTACAACATATAAGATGCAAACACCTTCCTTTGAAGAGTTTCGCATGGCATTACAAGGCAGAGAAGGCCGGGGAGTCTGCTATGATGCCTGAACTTTCTATGCATATTATGGATATCATGGAAAACGGCATTGCCGCAGGAGCCTGGCATTTGGATTTATTTATCGATATTGATACACAAAACGATACCATTACGATCACTGTTGTGGATAACGGGAAAGGAATGGATACAGAGATGATTGGAAAAGCCATGGACCCGTTGTTTTCCACAAAAAAAGGCAAAGGGTGGGGGCTGGGAATTCCTCTTTTCATTCAGACCGCAGAGGCTTGTGACGGCGGTTTTTCCATTATGTCAGAAAAGGGATCATATACCCGGGTCACTGTGACCATGAAGCTTTCCCATATTGACCGTCCGCCTTTAGGGAATATGACAGACACGATTATTTCGCTGATTGTGGGACATCCCGAAATCGATCTTTATGTCATGGTGAAAAAAGGGAAAGACAAATATGAGTTTGATACCCGGATCGTCCGGGAAATCATGGGAGATATTGACCTCAGTACTCCTCAGGTTCTCGGGGCTCTGGAAGAAGATATCGAAAGCGGATTGGCTGAACTGCAATTGAATGATTAGGGGCGAAGATATGGAATTGCTGATGGACTTTAAAATCAAAGGAGGAGATTTCCTCAATGCAGGAGAATCTTCCGGTATGATCAAAGAATATTTGAAAAAATTAGGGCTTCCGCCTACCTTTATCCGCCGTGTTCTTGTGGCGGCCTATGAAGGAGAATTGAATGTGGTGGCTCATGCCTACAGTGGTACCATCGCTTTTTATATGGATGAGTCTAAGGTCAAAGTCGTAGTAACAGATCGCGGCCCCGGAATCCCTGATATCGATAAGGCCATGGAAGAGGGGTATTCGACAGCCAGTCCTGAAGTGCGTGAAATGGGCTTTGGAGCAGGTATGGGACTGCCGAATATGAAACGCAACAGTGATGAGATGGAGATCGCCAGTGAAATCGATAACGGGACGGAAGTCACGATGACCTTTTATATTGAGAAAGGATAAAAAGCTATTATGTCCGATTATTTTCATGCTGTTTATGTGGATCAGAACCGTTGTAACGGGTGTACACGCTGTCTCCGGGTCTGCCCTACACAGGCCATGCGCATACGCCACGGGAAGGCTGTTATCCTGGAAAACAAATGCATTGATTGCGGTGAATGCATGCGTGTCTGTCCACAGAAGGCCATTTCAGCCAAAGTGGATGCCCTTGAGATGATTTCAGGATATAAACACAAACTTTTAGTCTACTCTCCTGTCTTTTTCGGTCAATTCCGAAAATTCGACAATGTCAAAAAGATTCTGGGTATTTTTAAATTATTGGGATTTGACGATATTATAGGAGTAGACACCGGCGGCGTGATTATTTCGGATATTATAAAAAGCTTTCTTAAGGACAGAAAAAATATATACCGCCCCTATATCTCCACCAATTGCCCGGCTGTTGTCCGGCTGATCCAGGTGAAGTTTCCCTCGCTGATCAATCATTTGCTTCCCTTAAGGAATTTGATGGATGTCGCCGGAGAATACATCAAACACAATTATAAAGAGCAAACAGGGGTTTTGGATGATGAGATAGGCCTTTTTTATCTCTCTCCCTGTCCCGCCAAAGTTGTAGCTATCTATCAGCCTGAAGCGGAAGAGAAGCGGATCTTTAACGGAGTGTTCAGTCTGGGGGACATGTATAATGAGATCCGGCGTATTATGGAAAAACAAGATTTTGCGCATTTTGAATTGGAAGAAACGATTCTTTCGTCCAAATTTGCTCTCAGATGGAGTGCTTTAGGCGATGTGGAGAATAAGTTTAACGAATCGGTCAATCTCCGCATTGATGGGATTCAGAATGCCATCAGGTTTTTGGAGCGTTTGGAAAACGGAGAAGTCAAGGATATTGATTTTGTGGATATGTATTCATGTGATAATGCTTGCGTCGGGGGTGTTTTTACGAAAGAGGATGCTTTTATTGCAGAGTACAGGATCAAGAAGATTGCCGAAGAACTACCCGATAATCCCGAGATCCCCCTTCCCTTTGACAGGGATGAAATCTGCTCGATCGGGATGCCCCTCAAGCCTCGCCCGATCAGCCCCCTGGATAGTGATATCAAGGAGGCATTGAAAAAGATGAAGAAGATCGAAGAAGTCAACCGCCTTCTCCCCCAGCTGAATTGCGGGATGTGCGGATGTCCCACTTGTTATGATTTGGCAGAGGATATTATTATCGGAAAAGACGTGAGCATCTATGATTGCCCTGTCATTTTGAAGGAACGCTTAAGAAAACTTTCACGGGAAATCGTTCAAATGGCCGGACATATGAACCCTATTGAAGATGATCGGGAAAAGAAGCCGCCTACATGACCCGAAAATCGTCGGGGGTATCGGGTATTCCGTCCGGACCGCTGGAAAAGGTTTCTCCTTTTTTTGAGTAAAAAGAGTTTTGCCAAAAGTCTTTTCGTTCCAGAAGTTCTTCTGATGTCAGTGTCTTTCCCATGTTCAATGTGCGCTGTATTTTGACCTCTTCCAGTGTTTCCGGTGTCATGAGATGGAAGTGTTCCGTCACCGGAGTTTTAAACAGAGGGCGAAGCATTCCCAGATAGAGAATCAATAAAACAAGAACCGCAAGAAAAGATAAAATGTCCGCTAAAGCATAAGACATGGGCCGGTATGTTTTTTTCTTTTTTGTCTGGCGGAGTGGCTGTCGTGCGGCCGGCCGGGCAGGGCTCTTTTCTGCAGGATTTTTTTGAGAAGAGGGCTGGGGCTGTTGTTTGGGTTTAGACGGGTAGGGTTCCGGTTCGGACCTGTAGACAAATTCGATGGGCTCGGAGGGAAGACGTTTTTTTTCTTCTTTCGGGAGTTTTGGGGGTGGTGGAGTGTCAGCGGGGAATGTCTTGGGAAAAGAAGACTCTCTTCCCGGTCGAAGAGGCCCGGGGGGAGGGGGTTGTTTCCCCGGAGAATCTTGGGGTTCCGGGTTTCTGATAATATTCCGGTCATAGAGGCTGTAGATAACAGACATCAGGGTGATGTAGTTGGTATTTTTCGCCTGGTCGAGAATAGCGAACACCGTAGCGCCTCTGCGCAGGGCATCGACGATCCACTGTTCCATGGGATTGAGTTTGTTGATGTTGACAGCGACTTTGTCCACCTGAAAGCCCAGGTTCAAGGTCTCTTTCAGAAAAGGCATCTTGACAATGATCTCAGAAGAGTTGAGGAAAATCATAAGAAGATTGCTCAGAGTAATCGTATAAGGGATTTGAGGCATTCTTTCAGGGGTATCGCCTTCAGCAAAAGTAAAAAAGCCGTCGGTGATAAGTGAAATAAGAAAAAGAACGTTTTCAATTTGATGGGTAAGGCTTTGCAGAAGTTCCGTGGGAGAAATAAAGCCTTCTTTCAGGAGCAGATCTCCCAAAAATTCATATTTATTCGTTTTTTGTTTTCCCAATGCCTGGCGGAGTTGCTCCTCATTGATAAGTCCCTGTTTGAGGAGGTAATCACCGATCCTGTTTTCCAGACGGACAGGATGCTCCTCAATGTAGATGATCTCTCCTTTTTTTATGTAAAAAAAGTAGGAGCGGCTATTGGCCCGGTTGACGACTTCAAGGGTTCCGGTCTTCTCCAGAAGGGTGATATTTTCCACTGTTTTCTTAAAGGTATCATACTGTAAAGGAATGCTTTGCGGGCTCATGATTTCCGTCCTTTACAAAAGAGAAGTAACACCGTGGATACAAAAGAGACAGCGGGGTAAAGATCCAGGGTCCTGTTAAAAGCAGACAGAAGCGAATAATCAGTAATGAGAAAATATTTATTAAAAAAACTGAAAGTCAGAACCGTTGTTGTGAGAAGAAGCCAAAAAAGGCCTTTAAGGGTGTGTCCTTTTAAGATATAACCGCCCCCGGGAATAATCAGGTTGAAGAGTATATGTTTCAAAGTATCGATCTTTGTCGCCATGGAATCTTTTCCCAGCTTTTGATTGAGGTAAACCGGGAGCATAAGATGGCAGCGGGAACAAAAGATCCGGCCTTGATGGGATGACGTCGCAGACCCGGGGATAATCGGTATGCCGCAGGATTCACAAGTTACAAATGAAGCCCAATTAGATGTCAGCGGGAAGAGGAAAATAATAAGGAGAATAAGAAAAACGGAAATTCCCGGAAAGAGGAAAAGCTGGGGCTGAGAAAAGGCTTTCTGCGGAAATTCCCGGCGAGCTGTCTCGCCCAAAAAGAAACGCCAGACAAAATCGGGGTCAAGTGTCTTTTCTAACAGGATGATGTTTTCCCAGTCCAGGACAGGGAGTTCCAGCTGCCCTTTCAGGGTGAAGGCCTTGTCATAGAAGACTTTAGCTGTATCATAATCATTCCGAAACAAATAGTATTGCGAGATATTATAGAGGACGATCGGGTCTTCGGGAGCGCGCGAGAGGGCTCTGTCATAATGGGAAAGAGCGGCATCAGATGAATTCAGCATCAGCATGGCGTTCCCCAGATTATTATAGACAGCTGTCGATGTATATCCTCCGGATAAAGCTCTTTGAAGAAGGGCTGCATTTTGTTTGTTTCCGGAGGCCGTTCCTGAAGATTGATTGTGTTGAGCCAAAAGGCAAAGATACAGGGGATTCTCACGGATAAAGGGATCATCTCTGTATAAGCGGACATGCGAGAGATCCGACCGGTCATAAGCCCTTAGCAAAGCTGACGGAGTCTGTGCGATCAATCCGTCGAACCAGCCCGGCGAGGAAAGGATGATGCCAAAAGGCAAAAAAATAAGAAGAGCCCAGACCAAGAGGGTATAGAGTTCTTTTTTGGATAAATTATGAATATTGAGAAAAAAAACAAAAATCCATCCTCCCAGGAAAAAAGCAAGACTGGCAAGAATATTGACCAATAAAACGATAAGAGGTGAGGGGGAATCCATATAAAAACTTCTGAGAGTCCGGAATTTCACCGTATCAAGATAGCGGCAACTGATCAGGATGAGAAGAGCGACCAATGTCAGGGTAAAGATAAAAAGGGAGATCCATATCGTGTTGGTAAGGGCCAAAAAACGGCTTTCCAAAGAGTATTGGACCGAAGAAAAGAAATCAGGGACACGGCGTAAAAGATCCGTCCCTCCCGTAGCTGAAGCATGCAGGCCTTCAGCTTGAAGAAGAATCAATATCCACTGAAAAGAAATCATAAAAAGGATTATACCAAAAATGTGTTGTTTTGCAACAGAAAAGGATATCATAAAGAGCCTCGCGAAGGACGGGAAAACTCTTGAAATAGCAGGGATTTACTTTATAATAGCGCAAGGGAGGGAGTGTCTATGGCAAAATATCCGGTAATCGTTGGGGAGTCCACTCCGTTAAAGCAAGAAACCCTCGGAAAAAAGCATTTTCACTATCATAATGTCTATACCCGTAAAGACATGTCCCGGTTCGGATATCTCTTTTCGGTCATTGCTAATCCTCTTATTCAGGAGGAATGGGTTGTCTCTGTCATCGACCGTTATATTGAAAAGGCAGAGAAAGGGGCCATTCTCATGGCCCTCAAATTGACCTTAAGAGAGTTGAGCCCTGAAGGTGATTTTTTTATCGGTGTCATCTCACATAAACGGCTCTACTTTGCCTGTTCGGACAGATATAAAGCCTTTTTATCCCGAAAAGATGAGTTATGGCATGTCAATGGGGAAAGCAATGATCGGTGTCATTGGGAAAATACAGTGCAATTCGGGGAGTACATCCTGTCTCCCGGCGACAAGATCGCTGTGGTTTCGGAAAATATTTCTGAGGCGGTAACCGAAAAAGCTTTTTCCGATATTCTAAACGAATATACGATTCAGGTTGCGGCTAAAGAGTTGGCGGAACGGGCCCACGAAAAAGACCAGTTGGGACAGTCCGAGGTGCTGACATTGACATTGGATTTTTCGGCGCCGCAGATCATCATCCCCTGGAAAGTCATAGGAACAGTGGCGGCTCTGGCTCTCTTGGGACTCTTTATTTTTCGAGCTGTCAAAAGTCAACGGGCTCCGGGGTCTGCCTTGCCGGTTCGTGATCTCCCTGTGTCTCCGAATAAAGGAGATTCTGCCGTTTCCGTCACATATTTGCAAAAGAATCTCCCGTTGGAATCTAAGATCGCCTGGGAGAAGACATTCGGAAAAAGTGTTGACGCATCTCCCGTAGGAACAGACGAAATGCTCTTTATCGCTTCCAAAGATAAATACTTATACGCGTATAAAGCTCAAGGGAGTGAACTTGCATGGAGAGCGAGAATGGCCTACAGCATGGCAGCTGCTCCCCTTGTTGACAGTGATGCGCTTTATATCGGAACGTTTAAAAATCTGATGTACCGGCTGAAAAAAGAAGACGGTTCGATAGAGTGGCGTTTCAAAACGGGCGGACGTATCGTGTCTGAGGCTGTCGGAGACGAGGAGCTCATTTATTTTGGTTCTGAAGATGGCTATATTTATGCTGTTCGCAAGAAAGACGGAGGGGAAGTGTGGCGGCATCCTACAAAAAACCCTGTATGGACAGCTCCCTTTATCAAGGGAGAGATGCTTTATGCCGGGTCATTGGATCATACTGTTTACGCTTTGGACAAAAAAACAGGAAAGCGGATTTGGTCCAGGACTTTGGGAGACAAGATCTATTCCACTCTTTTTGTTACGGAGGAGGCTGTTTACGTCGGGTGTGATGATTATAAACTATATGCCCTGAACCGGATGACAGGAGAGGTCCTTTGGAGTTTTACCGCCGGAAAAGAAATCGCCGGACAGATCTACGCAGACAATCATGCGGTCTATTTTGGTTCTGAGGATATGAATATATATGTCCTGGATATCAAAACGGGGGCTGTGTTATGGAATAAAGCTACGAACGGAGTTGTCCGCTCCGGTGCTGTTGTCCATGACGGCATTCTCTACATCGGAAGCTATGACGGGAATCTTTATGCCCTGACAGCAGAAAAAGGGGACTTGGTCTGGAAGGGCTCTCTGAGTGGCCCTATCCAGGGGAAGCCCTGCCTTTGGGAGGGGACGGTTATTGCCGGTGATCAAAAAGGGATGGTCAGGGCATTTGTGACCGATACACGACAGTTAAAACCCACAGCATTAGGAGAAGAATGAGATTTATTTTTTCTGTTTTGCTTTTCTGCCTCAGCGTCTTGCCTCTTCACGGAGAAATCGTCATCCATCGGGGGGAGAAACAGGAATTGTCTATTATCAAAAAAGAAACTGAAGAGGAAACATTGCCGAGGGGAAAAATATCCGCCACCGGGTATCAGTATAGCCGTTATTATGAGACCGGGGGTCAAAGTGATGTGATTTCGGAAGTGATACGTAAAGCTTCGCAGCAATATGATGTGGACCGTCGGCTTGTTGAGGCGATTGTTCAGGTCGAATCTCGCTTTCATCCCTTTGCGGTGTCGCGTGTCGGCGCCATGGGCCTCATGCAATTGATGCCGGATACGGCGAGGATGCTGGGGGTTTCCAATCCTTTTGACATTGAAGAGAATATTTTCGGAGGAGTGCGGTATTTCAAACTGATGTATCATCGTTTTAACGGGAATCTGCGCCTTGCTTTGGCAGCTTATAATGCCGGCCCGTCGGCTGTTGAGACCTATGGAGGAATCCCTCCCTATCCGGAGACGATCAATTATGTGGAAAAGATCATTCGTCTTTTTCAGGAATCGGGAGGGCGGGGAGTTTCCGGCACTCCCCTTCGTGTGGAGAAATCTTCGGAGGGTTTGGTCATTACCAATGAGATCTATAAAAAGGAGAAAAGATGAAAGATTTTACAGTTAAAATCATCCCTCCTTCTCATCGCCGTGTCATTCAGGTGGCCCTGCCGTCTACTCTTTTTTGGTTCATTGCAATCGGAGTTTTTTTAATTGTTCTTCTGTCCCTGCTCAATTTGGCGGGACCTGCTGCAAATCTTTCCGAAAAAGCCCATGTGGCCCTGCTTAAAGAGAAGAATACGCATCTGAAAACACATTATAGGAAATTAGAAAACAAATTAGGGGATTTTGACGCGAAATTGGTCGAACTTCAGGAGATCTGCGACAATGTCCTGATTTTGAATTCTCTTCCCCCGCTTTTTCAGGGCAAAGAGAACCTTTCCATGGGAGGGATCGGGCTTTCGGATATGTCGGATGTCTCTCAGGCCGATGAAAGCGCCATGACCCATGATTTCAACATTGTCTTTTCACAAGTCGAGTTAAAGATGAATCTGGTAAAGACAGGATTCTACCGTGTGATTGAGAAGATGGAGAACAGTGTTCAGAAATGGGAACATGTCCCTACGATCTGGCCTGCAGACGGGTGGGTTTCTTCAAAATTCGGTTGGAGGAAATCGCCTTTCAACGGACAGAGGGAATTCCATACAGGGCTGGATATCGCCAATATGCCGGCAACACCTATCAAAGCCGCAGCTAACGGATACGTTGTCTATGCGGGCTGGTTTGGTGTTTACGGAAATGTCGTAATGATCGAGCATGGTTTCGGATATGAGACCCGTTACGGGCATATGGATTCGATCCATGTCAGAAAAGGCCAGTACGTATCTAAAGGGCAATATCTTGGAACCATGGGAGACAGCGGACGCAGCACAGGGACCCATCTTCATTATGAAGTGATCCATAATGGGAAATTAGATGATCCCTTGAAATACCTCATTCCGGAAGAAAACAAAGTCTTGAGGGGTGTGTCTCGTATCCATGGACAATAAACGCTATCATATCATCATTCTCGGAGAAGATACATCAGAGATCCGACGCTTCTCGGTGAAACACAAGTGGATGAGGCTGGGACTGATTGTCTTCATCTGTCTTTTTTCGGCTCTTTTGTTTTTAGGCGGGATCTGGTATACCGATTACAGGACATTAAAACATGAAGCGGCTCCCGTCTTTGAAGAAAATTCCTGGCTTCAAAAACAGAATTTGGCCTTACGGAAAAATGCCGAGTCTCTTCATGATGAATTGCGGAAGGTGACTTTTGTCTTCTTGAATTGGCAGCGGGAGGCTGAAAAACGCTACAATGATCTGGAGCACAAGGTCTCTCATGTGGCCCGACTCCGGGGGGATTCTTTTTTCAACAAGGAGAGTGTGGGCGGCGCAGGCGCCGAACAAGTCAGGCTTCTTTTTCATGACAAGAATATGAACGCTTTTTCTGCTGTCTATTCTCATATCAGCCGTAAACTGGACGCTCTGGACTGGGTTCTTTCCGCCGAGGAAGAGACTCTGATCAACAGATATGTTTATAACCGTGGAATGCGTCCCCTGTGGCCTGTCAGGGGAGGACATATCACATCCTATTACGGGACACGCTGGGATCCGTTGACCGGGGAGTTTTTTTTTCATAACGGTCTTGACCTGGCCCACAGCATGGGAAGCCCGATCTTTGCAACAGAGCGGGGACGTGTGCTTTGGAGCGGGATGGCCGGAGAATACGGGAATCTCGTGATTCTGGACCACGGAGGAGGATTCTCTTCCCGGTACGGACACTTAAGCCTGTGCAGCGTGAAAAACGGCGATTATGTTGAAAAAGGCAGCATTATCGGATTTTTGGGGTCTACAGGACGTTCTACGGGGCCGCATCTTCATTTTGAATTACGCATTAACAATGAAACGATTAATCCGCTAAAAATATTAAGGTAGGTGACCGCATGGCAAACATCATCAAAAGAGTATTCGGGAATTATCAGGAAAAGGTTGTGAAGCGATACAGCAAGCGCGTGGATATTGTCAACGGATATTACAATGTTTTTTTAGATACGCTGAAGACCCCTGAGGATTTTATAAAGAAGACTGAAGCTTTCCGGGAAAGCATACGCCGTGGAAAAACGACAGATGACCTGTTGGGAGAGGCCTTCGGCCTGGTAAAACGAGTTTGCCGCTATCTTGTGGACCACGAAGTGTCGACTCAGGTTACGGGACATGACAAAGTCTGGGATATGGTCCCGTTTGATGTCCAGCTGGTCGGAGGCATGGTCATCCACGACGGCCAGATCGCTGAGATGGCCACAGGAGAAGGAAAGACTCTGGTGGCAACGATGCCGGCTTTTCTCAATGCGCTGAAGGGGCAGGTCCATATTGTGACCGTCAATGATTACCTGGCCTTGCGTGACAGCCAGTGGATGGGGCTTCTCTTCGAGACATTGGGGCTGAAAGTGCGATGTCTTCAGAACGGAATGGATACTGTCCAAAGAAAAGAAGCCTACGGGGCTGATATTGTCTACGGGACCAACAGCGAATTCGGGTTCGATTATCTTCGTGATAATATGGTATGGTCTTTAGAAGAACAGGTTCAGAAATACAGGGAATTCGCTATTATCGATGAGGTGGACTCCATCCTTATTGATGAGGCCAGGACACCGCTGATCATTTCAGGCCCGGTACAAAGAAGCAATAATTCTTATTTCAGGGATTTTAACCCTAAAATCAGGTCTCTTGTCAGTAAACAGAAGGATAGGGTCTCCCGTCTTGTCCGGGAAGCCCAGGAGGCGATGGAGAGCCGGGATGAGCGAAAAGCCGGCAAATTGCTTCTGACGGCAGAAAAAGGGCTTTCGAAGCATAAACAGCTGATGAAGATGAAACAGGATACAGGGATTCAGCGTTTGATCGGAGATACGGAATTGGCCTATTTAAGGGATAAAAGCCTTCATGTGCTTGAAGAGGACCTTTATTATGTTATTGATGAAAAAAGGCATGTCGCCGATCTCACCGAAAACGGCCGCAGACTGCTCTCTCCGGATAATCCGGCTCTCTTTGAATTGACCGATATCGGGGAGGCGTTCGTCCATATTGATGAGACAGTGGCTGATGAAAAGGAGCGGGAGAAGGAAAAGAGAAGGATTCAGCGGGAGTATTCGGAAAAGAGCGAGATCCTTCATGCCGTTTCACAGCTTTTGCGCGCTTATTCCCTTTTTGAAAAAGATGTAGAATATGTCGTACAGGACAATAAAGTTTTGATCGTCGATGAATATACCGGACGGCTTATGCCCGGGCGGCGTTTCAGTGACGGGCTGCATCAGGCTCTGGAAGCAAAAGAGGGGGTCACTATTGAAGGGGAGACTCAGACTTTTGCAACGATCACCTTACAGAATTTTTTCCGCATGTATGACAAACTTTCGGGTATGACAGGAACGGCGGTTACAGAGGCCGGGGAGCTCAAAGAGATATACGGCATGGAAGTCATCGTTATCCCGACCAATAAACCCGTCCGGCGCATCGATTATAATGACCTTGTCTTTAAGACGAAAAAAGAGAAGTTTCACGCCGTTATTGATGAGATCGAAAGAAAAAATAAAGCAGGACAGCCTATTCTGGTGGGCACGGTATCTGTGGAAGATTCAGAACTGTTAGCCCGTATGCTGACACGTAAAGGGATAAAAGCCAATGTACTGAATGCTAAGAATCACTTGAAGGAAGCTGAGATCATCAGCAATGCCGGTGAGCCGGGAGCTGTGACCATCGCCACAAACATGGCCGGACGTGGAACAGATATTAAATTGGGAGCCGGAGTCAAGGAATGCCGGGAGTGTTTCCTTGTCGGCGAGGATCACGAAGGAGAGCCTCCGTATCCTATAGAGCAGTGTATGGCTGATGTTCCCTGCGGGCTCTATGTCATCGGCACAGAACGCCATGAGAGCCGGCGGATCGACCGTCAGCTCAGAGGACGAAGCGGGCGTCAGGGGGATCCCGGGCGTTCCCGTTTTTTTGTCTCTTTGGAAGATAACCTTATGCGTCTTTTCGGCTCAGACCGGATCATTTCAGTTCTTGACCGTCTGCATATGGAAGAGGGGCAGGCTATTGAGCATCCCCTGATTTCCAGACAGATTCAGGGGGCTCAAAAAAAAGTCGAGCAGCGCAACTTTCAGATCCGAAAGCATACGTTGGAATATGATGATGTTATGAACAAGCAGAGGGCTGTGATCTATGAAAACAGAAACTTTGTCTTGGAGACAGCCTATATCGCTGCTTTTTTTGAAGCAGCAAAAACGGAATCCTTCGTAAACCGCTCTGAGCTGCGCGGAGTCGTTGAGGATTTGGGTTTTGAGCGTCTTCTTCTGGAGCTTCTGGATAAGTATGAGCTTGTTGAAAAAACCGATGGCGGGCGTCTGAAATTAAACAAAAGGGATCTTCTGAAAGATGAGATCTTTAATATGATGGAACGTATCGTCGATGAAGGGTTGGACCTTTATTGTCCGGCGGATATTCGCTCCTATGATTGGGATTACGAAGGGCTCAATGATTATTTGTTGGAATATTTTGCTCTTGGATTCCCTTTTGATGCTGAAAAAGACTCCGGCCGTGACGATTTAAAAAATATGATCATGGATGGTGTCGGGAAGCTTTATACAATTCGCGAAGAAGAGTTCGGGGAAGAGACCATGCGTAATATTCAGCGTCTTGTCATGCTGGACACAATCGACCGGAATTGGAGAGAGCATCTTTATGCCATTGATAATCTTATGGAGGGGATCAACTTAAGGGCTTATGCTCAGAAAGACCCGCTTTTTGAATACAAAAAGGAGTCTTTTGAGATGTTTTCCCAACTGGACAGCACCATTGAGCATTATATCGTTCGTGCTGTGTTTCATGTTTCTGTCGAGAAAAAAGATAAAACGGCTGAAGCAGAAGCCGCCCGGTTAGAATACAGTACAACGACTAATGTCGCCATGGGCGAAAGAGGGAAGGCCCGGACCATTACAAAGAAATCAAAAGTAGGGCGAAATGACCCCTGCCCTTGCGGTTCCGGGAAAAAATATAAGCATTGCTGCTGGCCTAAATATGAGGATTAGGCGTGGCTGAAACCGGTTTTCACCTTGACGATGTTTCCGGGGGCGAGGTCCCGCTTTTTTTGCAACCGGCTGCTTTATGCTGTCAGGTGCACGGGACAGAGATCGCCCGTGTTGAAAAAGAAGGGCTTTACCCGTCTTGTGACGGTCTTTTTACGTTTACACCCGGTTTAACGCTGATGATCCGGGTGGCTGACTGCACGGCTCTGGCCCTTTGGGCGGGCCGAAAGGCCGCCATGGTCCTTCATGCAGGCTGGCGCGGGGCTGCAAAAGGAATCCTCCAAAAAGGCTTAGCCGTCTTTCAAGAGGAAGGTATCGGCCCCGAAGAGATCTCTGCCCGTTTTTTCCCCTCAGCCCGTTCATGCTGTTATGAGATCAAAGAAGATGTCTTTATGCATATCCCCGAAGCCATGCAGCTCTTTATTGAGGAAAGAAGCGGGAAATATTATCTGAATATCCCGTCATTTTTAGAGAATACGCTGAAAGAGTCCGGCTGCCGCTCTGTCACAACAGATTCCCGCTGTTCCATCTGTTCTCCCGGGTTCTTCAGTTTCCGCCGGGACAAGACCGACAAAAGAAACGGAGCCTGGATACGCTTATGAAAAAGAAAACATATGATTTAGCTTTGACCGGAGTCTTGACAGCCCTTCTCATGGCCGGTTCTTTTGTTCGTATCCCCCTGCCGGGAGGAGTGCCCCTGACTCTTCAGCTTTTTTTTGTTCTTCTCGGGCCGGCTCTTTTAGGTGTGAGGGGAATGCTTCCGTCTCTGCTTTATCTTCTGCTGGGATTGGCCGGGCTTCCGGTTTTTTCCGGAGGCGGAGGACCCGGGTATCTTTTTTCTCCCACATTCGGTTATCTGTTGGGATTTGTGGCAGGAAGCTGGCTGGCCGGATACCTTTACCCGAAAAGTCCCAGTTTCGGCCGGGAACTGGGGGCGCTTTTGTGCGGGGTGGCCCTTGTCTATGGGGTGGGGGGGCTTTGGTTCTACGTTATGAAAAATGTTTATTTAGCAGCTCCTGTTTCCTTGTCACAGGTTTTCCTTTTCGGTATCCTTCCGTTTCTTCCGGGAGATATTCTTAAAGCTTTGGCTGTTACGCTCATCGTCAGGAAAATCCCTGCATATTACAAAAAGGGATGAAGCCAGACTCTCATTATTAATATATTTCGTTTTTGCCGCCTCTCATTTCTTCTCATATGAAAGAAGAAAGGGAAAAGGGTTTTCCTCCTTTACAGAATAATATTTCTATTGACTTCTGCCTGAGCGGAACCTATACTTGTAAAAAAACAGAACAGGGAGGTTTTTATTATGATGGAACTTTTTGTAAGAGGTGGAACGGTAATGTATCTTCTCGCCGTCGTGGCTTTGATGTCACTCTTTGTTATCATCGAACGTTTTATCGTTTATGCCAAATCAACACGTTCAGCAAAAAAATTCTTGGTGGAATTCAAGTCTCACCTTGTTCAGGGAAATGTTGATGAAGCTATCGAGGTGTGTGAGATGACTCCCGGCCCGGTGCCTTCCATTATGAGAGCCGGATTGTTGAAATTCCAGCAGACAAACGGGAATATGGTCGAAGTTGAAAAATCAATTGAGAGCATAGCCAACACTGAGCTTGCTTTCCTGGAAAAGAACCTGACTTTCTTGGTCACCGGGTTTACCATCGCGCCTATGATCGGATTTCTCGGCACTGTTCTTGGGATGATCCATGCCTTTGATGCGATCGCCATGGCAGGAAGTGTTGAGGCGACAGTTGTTGCTTCCGGTATTTCAGAAGCGTTGATCACAACAGCTTCAGGTCTGGCAATTGCTATTCCTGTTAACCTTTTCTACAACTATTTTACAGCTAAAGTCTCTTCAATCATTTTGAGTGTCGAGGAAAGCACAAGAGAATTTATTGAAATTCTGAAAACTCAATCTGCAGCGAAATAATTGAAGGGGGACGCATGTTAAGGAAAAGCCGTTTAAAAACGAATGAAGATATCCCCGATTCATCCATGGCGGATATTGCATTCCTATTATTGATCTTTTTCATGGTAACCACCGGTTTTTTTAATGATAAAGGCCTTTCTATCATGTTACCCGGAGAAGCTCAAGGTTCGGCGAAGATCCCCAAACAGAATCTGTGTAAGATTTTTATTAACAGTCTGGGAAACATCTATGTGGATGATCAGCTTATGCAGGACACGGCGACGATTTCCGGTTATGTGGAAGCGCGTATGAAAGAAAATGACAAGCTGGTCGTTATTATCAAAACAGATGAAAATGCCCGTTATGACTGGATGTTGCGAATCTTCGACGAAATGAAGAAAATCGGAATGAAAAAGATTTCGTTACAAGTGAATAAGAAACGATAGCGAGGGAAGTCATGGCAATTATCAAACGAAAAAAGAAAGGCGTTGACGCCAAAATACCGACTTCATCTATGGCGGATATAGCATTCCTTTTGCTCATATTCTTTATGGTGACTACGGTGTTCAAGGTAGACAGCGGTGTCGATCTGCAACTCCCCTTGGCTGAAAAAGTTGAAAAGCTGCAAATGAAGAATTTGGCTATTATCTGGATCACCGATCAGGGAAAAGTGGCCATTGAGGACAAATTTGTCCCCTTGGAATTTGTCAGCAATCTTATGGACCAAAAGATGTTTGAGACCAACGGTGAGTTGATCGTTCAAATCAAAGCAGACCGCAATGCCCGTTACGGCATCGTGGATGCTGTCTTTGAGGAATTGAAAGAGGCTCAGGCTCTCCGGGTCGTTTTGGGCGCGAATGTTGAAAGTGGCGGGAGGTGATGAGTATGGCAGAACAGCATGTAAGACGTCTGCAGGACATGTCTCCGCAGATTACGCGGATAGCGCTCATTGCAAGTTTTGCGCTGATGCTTCTGATGATGTGGACCATACCCAGCCCAAAGCCTACTCCATACAGGCCTAAGAAGATCAGAGATGTCAACATCGATGTTGTCGAACAGACAGAAGTGATTCAGGAGCCCACGGAGCCTCAGGTCATTCAGAAGCCTAAGCAGGTCGTAGAAGCCGAACCTGATGAGGAAATCGACGAAGAGGCGACCATTGCGGATACGGATCTTGACTTGGATCAAAAAGCGGTGGATACAACGATTCCTCCGCCTGATGCCTTTATTCCGTATTCTAATGCTCCGGTCACTTTGAGTAAACCCATGCCGGAATATCCTGAAATGGCCCGAAAAGCACAGCTGGAAGGCCGTGTTTCTCTCAAGGTCTATGTCGATGTCGACGGAAATGTTAAAGATGTCGTGTTGCTTAAGGGTGTTTCCCCGGCTCTGGATCAGTCTGCGATGAGGGCCGCTCTCAAAGCAAAGTTTAAACCGGCAGAAAACAATGGAGTTCCCATTGGCGTATGGTGGGGTTTCACGTACAATTTTACCCTTCACTGATACGTTTTTACGACTCTAAATGGATAAGGCACGGAGAACATTGATCTTCGTGCCTTTTTTTTAATGACAAGGAGATGAAAATGCCTGTAAGCAAGCGAATGAGTACCATTCCCCCGTCACCTATAAGGAAATTAGTGCCTTTTTCCGATGCTGCAAAAAAAAGGGGGATCAAAGTCTATCATATTAATATCGGCCAGCCGGATGTGCCCACTCCACCGGAAGCCTTTGAGGCCATGAGAAGGTTCGATGAAAAGGTGCTCTCATATGCTCCTTCCAACGGCATACCCCAATTGCGCCATGCAATGGCCGGGTATTTTAAAGGGATCGGGTATGATATTGCAGAAAAAAATATTATGGTAACCAATGGAGGAAGTGAAGCCATCTACTTTGCCTTTATGATTTCTTTGGATACAGGCGATGAAGTCCTGATTCCTGAGCCTTATTATGCAAATTATAACGGTTTTGCGAAAATGGCCGGTGTCAAAATCAAACCGCTGACGACGAAAGTGGAAAACGGTTTTCATCTTCCTTCCGAAGAAGAGATCAAACGTTCCATGACCGATAAGACTCGGGCGATACTCATCTGCTCGCCGAATAACCCCACAGGCACTGTTCATACCCGTGAGGATATGGAAAAAGTCTTCCGGTTGGCTGATGAATATGATCTGACAGTGATCGGAGACGAGGTTTATAATGAATTTGTCTATGACAACCGTGAATATGTCAGTGTTATGCACTTTCCTGACCAGGCCCGACGTGTCATTTTAATTGATTCTGTCTCAAAGCGTTATTCGGCCTGCGGTGCACGGATCGGTGCGATGATTACAAAAAATACGGATTTTATTGATGCGGCTATGGTTTTGGCTCAGGCCCGTCTCTGTCCGCCCACTATCGACCAGGTCATGGCCGTAGCCATGTATGAAGTCAAAAATGATTATCTGAAAGAAGCGCGTCTCGAGTATAAAAAACGGCGGGATGTCGTTTTTGAAGAACTGGGACACATCGAAGGTGTAACCTTTCATAAACCGGCCGGAGCCTTTTATACGGTGGTCAAATTACCGGTTGAAGATGCCGAGGATTTTGCCCGTTGGCTTTTGGAAAGCTTTTCTTATAAAAATGAAACAGTGATGGTGTCTCCTGCGAGCGGATTTTACGGAACTCCCGGAAAAGGGACTGATGAAATCCGTATTGCGTATGTGTTGAAAGAGGAAGACATGAAGCGAAGCATTCAATTATTGGGGTTAGCACTTGAGAAGTACAGAAACAGGTGATATCTTTAACAATGGATGAAAATATAAGAAAACCCATTCGCGAAGAAGAGTTGACTGTCCTGGCCCAAAGGGTGGAGGAGGATACACGGGAGGCATTTGTATTCTTTAAACAAATGCTTAAGGAAAAAAAAGGGTATCCTGATATTCTGTTTCCGTATTCTGTTCTTCTTTATTGTGCAGGGGCCACAGAAGAGGCCGGAAAATATATGGAGGAGCTGAACCGGATCAACGATCATTATGAGTTATACACCAGAGCCCGGGCGGCTATGGCTCAGGGAGCGGCAGCAGACGGGGTATTCCCGAAAAATTATCCTTCCGTTGAGTTCCTGGATGTGACGACCCAGCTTGAGAAAAACAAAGCCCTTTTGAAGAAGCTTTTTTTCACGGGTGAATTCGCTTCTCATTATTATTCTATTTTGGGGCATATGTCTCAGGCAGACAGCCGTTGGAGACGGTCTTTTCTCTACTTCTTTGCATCTTTTTATGCAGGGGGAAAAAAGGATGACCTTTTATTTTCCCTGGGACAGCTTTGTTACAGCCAGGGAGAGCTGACACTGGCTGCACAGGCTTTAGGGGAAGGGCTGAAAACAAACCCCCATCATGATAAGATGGGGTTGGAGCTCTCCTATGTGGAATCTGAGGTAGGACGTTTTGACAGGGCCAGGGAATTGCTCCTGGATGTCTTTGCTCAGCACCCTGATTGGCCGGATGTGGCCTATCGGTTGGCGGAATATTATTATTCAGATCATAATATCGAAAAAGCACTTGATTATTGCAACCGCGCGCTGGCTGTAAATCCGTCCTATTATTCGGCTAATATGCTGAAATTCCGACTTTTAATGGTGAAGGACGCAACCGACGCCTTGGAAGACTTTATCGGCTCTCTTGAAGGACACCCCATGGCCGGAATCTTCCAAATCTTTTTTGCAATGAAAACTAAAACCGATAAACATCGTGTTACAGAGCTTTTAAAAGACTTACCCCTTCTAAAAGAGGAGATCATCGAAGGGCTATGGGACGATATGATCCGTATGGTTGACAAGGCCTATTTGGAAGACCTTTTTGAATCATTGGTCCGGGAGAAGCTTATTTCCGAAGAAGAGGGCCGTGAAGCAATAAAGCGGTATATCAGGCATGAGCATCAGTGATTTTCAATTAACGTCCATGATCAGAAGAGTTATTGTCAGTTTGGGGCTTCAGACTTCGCTGCTGGATATTACGGTCATTAACGGAGTGGCTTACATAAAAGGAAAGATCGAGCGGCAGGATGTGACAATTATGAAGATCCGGCGGGATTATGCCTTTTCTCAAGAGATGATGCAGGAGAAACTCAGTCACGAATACCGTTATACGTTAGAAGCTCTGGACAGACAGATCCGGGCCATGCCGGGGATTCACGGCGCTGTTTATAAAATAAAAGACTGGGAGAGACGTATCGGAAAGGGATGGATCAGGACACATGGAGGCTAGGATCGATTATCAGAGTTTGAGCGAAGAGATGGCTTTGTGGATCTATGAGCATGTGCGTAATGCCGGAGCACAGGGCGTTGTTTTGGGTGTTTCTGGAGGGGTTGATTCTGCCGTAACTCTTTTGGCTGCACGGAAAGCATTCCCCCGTGATATTCTGGGGCTGATCATGCCATGTGGAAATCATCGGGATGATGAGCGTTTAGCCCGCAGTCTATGTGAGTCATATGATGTCCCGTTTTTGTTTTTAGACCTGGCCGCAGTTTTTCAGCCATTTGCTCTTCTCACAGGCTCCGGAAAAACGGCTCCGGACCTGACTCATGTGGAAGACCGTAAAGAAAAACTTGCTTTAGCCAATATCAAAGCGCGTATGAGGATGACTTTGCTGTATGCTTATGCCCAAAAGCGTAATTACCTGGTTTTGGGGACCGGAAATAAAACGGAGATCGAGATCGGCTATTTTACAAAATACGGTGACGGCGGGGCCGATCTTTTGCCTTTAGGAGGCCTTTTTAAAAGAGAAGTCATCACGTTGGGACGAGAATTGGGTGCCCCTGAAGAGATTTTAAAGCGGGTTCCGTCGGGAGGATTGTGGAACGGCCAAACCGATGAAGGAGAAATCGGATACACCTACGATGAACTGGAATACGGTATTCGGATGTTTTACGGAATGCCTCTTGCTGAAGAGCGTGTTATCCCCGAAGAGCCGGAAAAAGTTGAAACAGCGGTGGCTCTGATGATACAAAAAGCCGGGCATAAATGCCTGCCTCCCCCTCTGTTTTCATTGCCGGGAAGGGAAAGAGGATGACACTGCTGTTCTGGATTTTTGTCGGAGTTTTTTTTCTGGCCCTGGAATGGACCAGCTTGCATTTTTACAGCGCCGGATTAGGGATTGCAGCTTTGTTGACGGGATTGTTCTCTTTAGTGACAAAGGACCCGGCCCTTCAGTTTTTCTTTTTTCTTTTTGCCGCTCTTCTCTTTTTTTCCTTTTTTCGAAAAAAATGCCACAGAGCCTATCTGAAAAAAAGAAAAAACCATTGGAGCTCTTCCCGGACATCTCGATAACAGGATTTCTCTTTCGTATTCCTAAAAAAGTGATTTACAACACAATTTCCTTTGGTATAATGCTACTGAAAAAATAATCCTTCAGATAATGATCGATAATCCCGAAGGTATAACAGACGAGGAGGGGATATGGCTGATTACCGTATTAAGGAGCACCCGGTTCTGGATATTAATTCCGGAAATGATATTGTGTTTTTTTGGGAAGGGCATCAGATGAAAGGAAGAGAAGGGGAGATGGTCTCCGCCGCTCTCTTTGCCAACGGAGTGCGAACATTCTCATATCACAGTAAGGACGGGGCTCCCTTGGGCCTTTTTTGCGCCAATGGACAATGCGGGCAATGTACGGTCCTTATCAATGGCCGGCCGCTCAAGGCTTGTATGACTCCTTTACGTCAAAATATGCGAATTGAACCTCTTCGGGGCCTCCCGGCTTTGCCAGAGGAGGCTGCCCCGGGAGAGTTTCATGAAATAGAAGAAGTCAAGACAGAAGTTTTAATCATCGGCGGCGGCCCTGCGGGGTTGACTGCGGCGTTGGAATTAGGAAAAGCCGGCGTGAAAGTCCTTCTGATCGATGATAAAGAAAAATTGGGAGGGAAACTGGTTCTCCAAACGCATAAATTTTTTGGTTCCGTTGAGGACTCGTTTGCCGGAACGCGCGGTTTTGAGATAGGAGAGATTCTCGAAAAAGAGGTTCGAAAACTCTCGGAAGTGGATATTTGGTTAAACACCGCGGCTATTGCCGTTTATAGTGACAAAAAGGTCGGTGTTTTAAAAGATAATAATCGTTATGTTCTTGTTCAGCCTAAAATGATCTTGAACGCGACGGGGGCCCGTGAAAAAAGTTTGCCTTTTCCCGGGAATACATTGCCGGGAGTATACGGAGCCGGGGCCTTTCAGACGTTGGTTAATCGGGATCTGGTAAAGGCTTCTGACAAGCTCTTTATCGTCGGAGGCGGGAATGTGGGGCTGATCGCAGGGTATCATGCCCTTCAGGCCGGCATCGATGTGGTCGGATTGATCGAAGCGCAAAAAGAAGTAGGCGGGTATAAAGTTCATAAAGATAAATTGATGCGGATGGGCGTTCCTGTCTATACCCGTCATACAGTGGTGAGTGCCAACGGCAAAGAGCGTGTAGAGAGTGTGACAATTGCAGAAGTGGATGAGCGTTTCCGTGTCCTGCCGGGAAGTGAAAAGACTTTCGCCTGTGATACCCTCCTTATCGCCGTAGGGTTGGATCCCGTTAATGAGTTTCATTTTCAGGCCTGTGATTTTGGTATGGAAAGTTTTCTGGCGGGTGATGCAGAAGAAATCGCCGAGGCTTCAGCGGCAATGTTCAGCGGGAAGATTAAGGGATTGGAATTAGCCGGAAAATTAAAAGAGAAGAAAAAAGAGATCCCTGAAGAGTGGACCCGTAAAATGGGAATACTCAAAAGCCGGCCCGGTAAAGATATAAAATCTGAAAAGGACCGTCCGAATGAAGGCGTTTATCCTATCTTCAACTGCGGCCAGGAAATTCCCTGCAACCCCTGTACATCAGTTTGCCCTCGGCAAGCTATTTATATCGATCCGGATAATATGATGGATGTCCCCGTCTTTATTGAAGAAAAGGGCTGCATCGGCTGTATGCAATGCGTGGCTATCTGTCCGGGATTGGCTGTCACATTGGTGGATTTCAGAAAAGAAAGCAGACACCCTCTTGTCACCCTGCCTTATGAATTCGGAGATAAAAAACTTGCCGTCGGGGACAACGCTGTCGTGACAGACAAAGAGGGCCATCCATTGGGAGAATATGAGGTCGTCAGTTTAAAAAAGGCCGGAAAAGTGTCGGCGACATATCTTGTCCAATTTCAAATGCCGGCGGAAGCGGCAAAAAAAGCGGCAGGTCTGCTGGTACAGGCGGACCGGGAAATAACCGATCCCCTTAAAGAATATATTCCGGAAATCAGAGATGACGAGATCGTTTGCCGCTGTGAGCGTGTTACAGCCGGAGAGATCAGAGAGTTGATCCGTAAGGGAATCCGGGACATCAACCAGTTGAAAGCTGTTTCACGGGCCGGAATGGGGGCCTGCGGAGGAAAGACATGCCAAAGTATTATCTTGCGTCTGATGCGTGAAGAGGGAGTCGACATGAAAGATGTTACAAAGGATACTTTAAGGCCTCTCTTTTTTGATACACCGCTGGGCTATTTTGCCGGAATAAAGGAGGATGGGACAAATGAATCATTATGATATTATCATTATCGGGGCCGGAAGTGTCGGTACCCCTCTGGCCATGTATTTAGGGCAGGACGGGAAAAAAGTCCTGGTGATCGATGAAAAGCCTTCTCCCGGGCAGGGGCAGAATAAAAGAGCCATCGGAGGAATCCGGGCCACTCACTCTGACCGCTCGAAGATCCTTCTTTGCCAGAAAAGCCTTGAGATCTTTTCGACATGGGAAGAGACTTACGGCGACAATATCGAATGGGAAAAAGGAGGTTATTCTTATCCGGCCTATACGGAGGCCCATGAAAAGACTTATAAAGAATTGCTTGTCAAACAAAAAGAGTACGGGCTAAATATCGACTGGATCGAAAGAGATGAATATCTTGAGCGATTTCCGATGATCAATCCTGAAGGGCTCCGCGGCGGAACTTTTTCTCCCGATGACGGCTCAGCCTCCCCTATGCGTTCGGTCAATGCCTTTTATTTTAACGCATTGAAGAATGGGGTGATTTTTCGTTTTAAGGAAAAAGTCACTGCCATGGAGATAAAGGGTGAAAAATTAGTTTCTGTAAGAACAGACAAGGAGGAATATAAAGCCGATGCCGTTGTGAATGCAGCCGGGGGATATGCCGCAGAAATCGCCCGAATGGCCGGGATCGAAGTCCCTGTCAATCCTGATTCCCATGAGGGCGGGATCACTGATGCTGTTCTGCCTCTTCTCCCCACGATGATCGTGGATATGAGAGAAGCTCCGGGCTCAAAGAACTATTATTTTTATCAACATAAAACGGGGCAGTTTATCTTCTGCATTACACCTTCTCCGGCGATTTTGGGAACAGATGAGCGTCCTACATCCCGGTTTTTGCCCCAGATCTCTCAAAGAATGATCGATTTGATGCCTGTTTTGAAAAATTTGAATGTAAGGCGGACTTGGCGGGGACTTTATCCCAATACTCCGGACGGGTTCCCCATTGTGGGTTATACCCGTGAAGTCAAGAACTATTACAACCTTGTGGGAATGTGCGGCCAGGGTTATATGCTGGGGCCGGGATTAGGCTATTATGCCGCAAAGGACATTGTCGGAGAACTCACAGGGATAGACAAGGAGACCCTCAACGACCTGACACTCTATCGTGATTTCTCAGGCCAGGAGACCTTTAAGTAAAATTGGGCGGGTTTTTCCGCCCTTTCTTTTGTTTTCAATTGGCATTTCCTTCGTTTTGTGTTATTTTTGTGGTTAAAGGTGAGGACGATATGGACTATCAGGATGCTCTAAACTATTTGAATTCTTTTATCAATTACGAGATAAAAAAAGATATCACCTACAATGAAAACCATTATAACCTGGAAGCTTTCAGAGAATTGGCAGAAGAATTCAACTCTCCTTTCAACGCGTATCCCGCCATTCATGTGACGGGGACTAAGGGGAAAGGGAGTGTCGTTGAATTTTTAAAAAATATGCTTATGGTGCAGGGCTATCGGGTGGGGACTTTTACATCACCCCATCTCTTTAATATCAGGGAGAGGATCAGAATCGATGATGCATGGATCAGTGAAGAAAGCTTTGCCTCTCTCGTAGAAACGATCCGTCCGGCAACGGCGGACAGGGAAAAGCGTTACCGCACCTTTTTTGAACTGATGACATTGATGAGTTTTCTCTATTTTCAACGGGAAAATGTCGATTGGGCCGTTTTTGAAGTCGGCATGGGGGGGCGTCTGGACAGCACGAATATTATCTCCCCCCGCTGTGCTGTCATCAACACATTGGGGCTGGATCATACGGAGACTTTAGGCCCGACGCTGCAGCATATCGCCCGGGAAAAGGCCGGAATCGTCAAAAAGGGAATCCCTGTTGTTATCGGGCCTCAAAAAGATGAGATAAGGGATTATCTTATTCAATTGGCCATTGACGCCGGCGGGATTCCGGTCGTTTACGGCAATGATTTTACCGTAGACAGAGATGAGATTTATCTGGGTGAAGAGAAAATCGGGCCCGTACATTTAGCTCTTGAGGGAGAACATCAGCTAAAAAACTGTGCTTGTGCTCTACAGGCTCTGAAATCAGCCGGCATGTGGAAGAATAAAAAAACTCTGATCGGGGCTGCGGAAAAGACGACTGTCGGAGGGCGTGTTGAAATCCGCCCCTTTGAAAGCCGCTTTTTGGTTCTGGATGTGGGGCATACCCTGGAGTCTGTGGACAGCCTTTACACAGTCGTGAATAAAAAGTTTCCCGGGAAAAGGATTGTTTCTGTCATTTCCTATTCTCACGGGAAAAATATTTCCGGAATGGTGGCCTTGGATAAAAAGTATGCACAAGAACTGATTTTTACTGAAAACTCCTCCTTCAGAGGGGCCAAGACTGAAGAGTTGGCCGCTGCGAGCGGGCCCGGAAAAAGCCTTTCTGTCAAAGACTTGAAAGAAGCGTTGAATAAAGCTCTTGAGCTGTCAGAGGAGGGAGACGTTCTTGTCATTCACGGCTCTTTTTATCTGATGGGTGATGTTTATGAAATTCTGGAAAAATATTAATACAAGCCGTGATCTGCAGGATCTGGAAGAAAAAAAACTGATTCAGCAAGTGCAAAAGGGAGATGTGAAAAGCTTTGATGAATTAGTGTGCCGGTACACATTATTTGTGATGAAACATGTGCGGAAATTGGCGCGGGATGAAGAAATTGCAGAAGAGCTTTTTCAAAACGTCTTTATTACGATATACTATAAGATAAATACCTATAAGGGGGACGGATCTTTTTCCGCATGGCTTTCAACCGTTGTCTCTAATGAGTGGAAGATGTATTTGCGGAATCTGGTCAAACGGCACTTTGTCCCGAACTCTGAAGAGGCGCTGGACCGTATGGAGCACGGACAGCGGCATTCTCTGGAGGAGGCTATGGAGTACAGGGAGATCTCCCGGGCGGTGGAGGAGGCCATTGACGATCTTCCCGCGCATTATCGTAAAGTGATCGTCAAGGCGGCTCTTGAAGGGAAAAGTTATGAAACGATCGGGGAAGAACTGGACCTTACGAGCGGACAGGTCAAAAGCCGTTTGTTCCGAGCCCGGAAGCTGTTAGAAGAGATGCTGAAGGATTATTTCGATGAGTAACGGGAGAAAAGATGTTTGAAAAATATGCCTACAAAAAGTCGGCTGTCCGCAAGATGGCCTATTTATCCCGGGCTCTGCTCTTTGCCATGGCCTTGGCTGTTGGCGCTTATTTTTATTTCAGGAGCCCGGGGAAAGCCGAAAGTTCTGCAGACTATTTTCTTGTCGGGGCTTTTATTATTTTCTTCCCGGTATTGAAATACAGCCGGCTCTTTTTAAAAATATCGACAACGCGTTATATTCTAGATGACAGGGGAATACAGAAATCAGCTCCGGGCCGCCCCAAAGAGATCATCCGTTTTACGGAGATAACGTCTGTCACCCGGTATAAAAACGGACTTTTCCTGCAAGGGCATAAGACAGAGATGCTTATTCCCTCAGCTTTGGAGCGGTATGAGGAGCTTGCGAGGAATATTGAGTTTATGTGGAAAGAAAAAAGAGAGGAATCGGTATGAAACGGTTATTGATTTTTTTGTTGTCAGTTTTTGCTTTTTCTGTGTCTCTCATGGCTATGAAAGGGAAAGTCACTTATATTGAAGGGTATGCCCAGGTGAACTATGCTCCTGCGGAATTGCGGCAGATTGTTCAGCAGGGCGATTATATTCAGACGCACAGGGGCAAAATTGAAATCGCCCTTAACGACGGGACTTTGGTGCGTATCGGGCCTGATTCCAAAGTCTATTTTGAATCTCTTACAGAAGAAAAAGGAAAGAAAAAAGTCTCTATAAAAGTCACATTAGGGCGTTTTTGGACGAAAGTCAAAAAACTGGTGGCCCGGGATGAATATAATGTGACATTCAGAACAGGAACAGCCGGGGTTCGGGGAACAGTGTATCGTCTCGATCAGTTTGAAGATAATTCTGCCCGGCTTTTTGTCTACGACGGCCGCGTTGAAGTCAAGGGGGAAAGGCCTGTCTTCGAAAAAGATCCTTCTCTTTTGGAGCCTCAGGAAATCAATGGCCCGGTTGAGATCGAAGGCCCCCGTGAGGTCAGCATGGAAGAGTGGGTCAAAATAGTCGAAAAATTGAACGTGATTGCGATCTCATCTCAGGGGTCCCCGACAGAGCCCGCTCCCTTTGATGCAGAAGAAGATAAAAAAGACCCATGGGTTCAGTGGAATCTTGAGCGGGACGCCTTGGAATAAAGAGGCTTGCGGAAGATTTTCCCGCAAGCCTCTTGCTCGCTCACTGTTTGGGCTGATTCAAATAATCAAGATATTGAGCACAATATTGCCCTGTCTTATCCGAATAAGAGGCTCCCTGCCTGTAAAATGCTGAAGCGTTTTCGAGATCTCCGCCTTCCCGGCAAATATCACCCAAGAGAGCGTAGTATTTCGAATTTTTGCCGACCATGAGAAGTTGTTTCCCGTAAGTCAGGGCCTCTTCATATTCATGAAGCTGAAAAAGTGTTCGGGTGAGATAATAGAGAGCATTTTCATGGGAGGCTTCTAAAGAAACCGCACGGATTAAAGCCTCTTTGGCTGTTTCCGGCTCTTTGGCTAAATAGGCATATTGCCCTTTTAAATAAAAAGTCTCGGCTTCCTCCTGGATTTCCAGAGCTTTATCTAAGATTTCATAGCACCGTTTTAGATCAGCTTTATTTTTCTTTTGTTTGAAATTCTGGAAATAAAGAGAGCTTAACTTCCGATGATCGCCTGTATTCTCGTTTCCGTTTTCAAGAGAGCGTTCAAAAGCATTGACAGCTGAGTTGCGCTTTTTCGCGTAATAATAGGCCTTGCCCAAAAGAGAAAGGTGGCCGGGGTCTGCCGTGTCTTTTGTCAGTGTTTCCAGGACTTTCGCGGCATCATCGTATTTTTTCAGTTTGAATTTGACTTTGGCAGCCATTTCCAAAGCATCGGGGTTGCCGGGATCCAATTGTAAAGCCTCCTTCAGAGCAATTTCAGCATTTTCCCATTGAGAGAGTTTATAATAAGCCTGAGCCAGTCCCAGCCGGGCTTCCAAATGAGCGGAGTCTTCAATAGCGGCTGATTTGAATCGTTCCACCGCTTCCTGATACTGCCCTTCAGCGAGCAGTGTGACCCCTTCATTATAAAGAGCCGTAGAGTTCTGGGCTGTGACTAATGCGCAGGCTGCGAATATCAGCCCGGTGATGATAAAAATCTTTTTCATAATCGTCCTCCTTTTGCTTAATATCTTGACAGTCCCTCTGATTATAAATAAAATCGAAACAGTGTCAAGGTGGCACATTAGAAAGGGAGGAGTCATTTTGAAAACTGAAGATATGCTGAAAGCGTTGACAGAAGCTCCCGGTATATCCGGATCGGAGGAAGATGTCGCGCATCTTCTCAGGAATTATTTTGCCCGATTGACGGATGAGGCCTTTATCGATAAGTTCAATAATGTCATCGGTATCAAAAAGGGAACCTCGTCCGCCGGGAAAGTGATGATGGCAGCTCATATTGATCAGATAGGATTTCTTGTCCATACCTTTGAAGAGGGCGGTTTTATTCGCATTGCCCCTATCGGCGGGCATGATCCCCGTGTTCTTCCGGGTCAAAGTGTTATAATTTACGGAAAAGAGATCATCCGCGGGGTCATTGGGACAACGCCCCCGCATCTTCAAAAGAGCGGGGATACAGGGAAGGTGACAGCTCTTGAAGAGCTTTATGTGGATACCGGACTGAAAGAAGAGGATGTCAAAGCCAGATTACGGATCGGCGACCCTGTTCTTTTTGACAATGTCTGTACCCGGATGGCAGGAGGCTATTATTCAGCTGCCGCTATGGATAACAGGGCCGGCGTCCTTGTCCTGTTAGAGACATTAAGAATTTTGAAAGGGCTAAAGCATCAATGGGATGTCTACATGGTCGGAACGGTTCAGGAAGAGGTCGGGACACGCGGCGGAGCGCTGACAGCCTATGAAATAAAACCTGATGTCGGTATTGCCATCGACGTGACCTTCGGAGATTTCCCCGGTATTCCCGATCGGCAGACGTCTAAGCTCGGAGGCGGAGGGGCTGTTGCCGTGGGGCCAAATTTCCATCCACAGCTGACAGAGCGGCTGATAGCACTGGCCCAAGATTGGGAGATTCCTTTTCAGAAAGAATTTAATCCGCGGCCGGGAGGCACTGATGCCGTCTCTATGCAGATTGCAGCCCGGGGAGTGCCTATGGTGCAGGTCAGTATCCCTTTGCGCTATATGCATACGACCGTGGAGACTCTGGACCTTCAGGATATTCGCCGTGCAGGGCGCCTTTTAGCCCTTTTTGCCGCTCATATAGATGAGATTCACGGGGAGGTCGTAGGATGATTCATATTTTAGAGAAATTCTCCAATGCAATAGGCGTTTCGGGAAATGAAGATGAAATCAGGGCTCTGATTGAAGAGACAATAAAAGATCATGTGGAATCTGTATCCGTTGATTTTATGGGTAACCTTTACGCCGTAAAACCAACAAAGGCCAAAAATGCCCCCCATGTCCTCCTTGTCGCCCATATGGATGAGGTGGGGCTTATGGTGACCGGGACGGAGAGTAACGGATTGCTTCGTTTTTCTCCTGTCGGGGGCGTGGATTCCCGGCTCCTGGTGTCAAAAAGGATCTTGCTGGGAAAAGAAAGGGTTCCGGGTGTCATCGGCGCCAAACCCATTCACCTTCAGGACCGTAATGAGTGGAAATCCCCGCTGCCTCTTTCTGCCCTTTACATCGATATAGGGGCTTCAGATGAAAAGGAAGCTTCCGCAAAAGTGCCGTTAGGGACTTTCGGTACATTTCAAACTGTCTTCGAATCACAACGGGATGTGGTTTTAGGCAAAGCTTTTGATGACCGCGCCGGATGCTCCCTTTTAACGGAGCTGCTGATGACTGAAGACGATGAAGAATATCCCGTGCATATCACCGCTGTTTTCACTGTTCAGGAAGAAGTCGGCCTTCGGGGGGCGTCGATTCTTGCAGAGCGTGTCCGGCCCGATTATTGTATTGCTTTTGAAGGGACCACTGCCGGAGATGTGCCCCGGGGACCCTCGGAGAGCCCTTCAACGGAAATGAGAAAAGGCCCCGCTCTCAGTTTCATGGACCGGACGGCTATCGGCTCGGACAAATTGATCGATCATTTCAGCCAAACAGCAAAAATCAAGAATATCCCGTATCAATACAAAAAAACAGTTTCCGGCGGGACGGATATCGGCGTTATTCACATGAAAGGGGGGATCCCTTCTCTGGTTCTCTCCGTACCGGTCCGGTATATTCATGCCCCGAAAGGGATATTGGCTGTAGAAGATTATAAAAATGCCATCTGTCTGGCGAAAGAGGCGTTGATGAATTTTAAGGAGGTCTTATGAAGACATTGATTAAAAAAGTCGTGGAAACCTTCGGCCCCTCCGGGCGTGAGGATTCCATAAGAGAAATCATAAAGAAAGAAATCGAACCCTTCGTGGATTCTTTGGCCGTTGACACCATGGGAAACCTTCATGCTGTGAAAAAGGGGGCCGGAGCCCGGGTCATGGTGGCCGCCCACATGGATGAGATCGGTTTTGTCGTAACTCATATTGATAAGATGGGCTTTTTGAGAATTTCTCCGGTAGGAGGGGTCGCTCCTGTCCGCTGTCTTTATCAACGTGTTCTTTTAGATAACGGAGTGAAAGGTGTCATCGGAGTCGAACCCGTAAAAAACAATAATGAGATCGATTTTTCCAAGTTGTATGTCGATATCGGGGCGAAAGATGAAGATGAAGCCCGGTCCCTGGCCGGCGAGGGACGTTTCGGGGCCTTTTTGAATGAGATGACAGAATTGAATGATCTCATCGCGGCAAAATCTTTAGATGACCGCATCGGATGCGTTGTCGCCATTGAAGCGGCCCGCCGGCTTAAGAAAAGCCCCAATGAAATTCATTTTGTCTTTACCGTTCAGGAAGAGGTCGGCCTTCGCGGGGCGAGAGCGGCGGCTTTTCGTATTGAACCGGAATTAGGCATTGCCCTGGATGTTACCGGAACCGGAGACACGCCGGAGTCGGCTAAAATGCCTATGAAGTTGAGAAACGGAGTGGCCATTAAGATCAAAGACAGCTCTCTTTTGGTTCCCAAAAAAGTAAAAGAGTTTTTTATGGCCGTCGCTGAAAGGAATAAGATCAGGCATCAGCCTGAGATCCTCACCTTCGGAGGGACAGATGCCGGGGCGATCAATCTGTCTAAATCGGGCATTCTGGCCGGCTGCCTTTCTATTCCGACTCGGTATATCCATTCTGTATCGGAGACAGCTTCTTTGAGCGACATTGAAGAAACAGTCAAGCTTCTGGTCAAAATTTTAGAGTGTGATGTTAAAAAAGAGCTTGCCCTTGAATAGAAAGTATTATCATCAGGCGGGAGTCGTTTTATGTTGAAAAGGCCTTTGCCTCTTATAGGGATATCACCGGCACTCCGTGAAGTGAGGCGCCTGATACGGCGGGTCGCTTCATTTGAGAACACGGTTCTCATCCGGGGGCCCAGCGGAGCGGGGAAAGAGGTCGCCGCCCGATGGATCCATTATCTCAGCATGCGGCGTGAAAGTCCCTTTGTGGCTGTTAATGCCGGTGCTTTCCCTGAAAAACTCATAGAGTCCGAGATCTTCGGGTATGAAAAAGGGGCTTTTACCGGCGCTGAAGGACGCAAACCCGGAAAAATCGAAACGGCCGAGGGAGGAAGTTTCTTTCTGGATGAGATCGGAGACCTCCCGCTGCCGCTTCAGGTCAAACTGTTACGTGTCCTTCAGGAAAAGAGCTTTGAGCGTTTAGGGGGAGTGGACTCTCTTGAGGCCGATGTCCGGTTTGTCGCTGCGACCCACCGGGACCTGGAGTCAATGATATCTGAGGGACTTTTCCGGGAAGACCTTTATTATCGGTTAAATGTCATCACCCTTACAATTCCCCCTCTCCATGAGCGTCCTGAAGATATTCCTCCTCTGGTCCGATATATGATACACCGGGAATTAGGTTTTATCCCGGATATTGAACCCGCATTCTTTGAGTATCTTCAAGATTTCCAATGGCGGGGAAATATCAGAGAACTATCCAATAACATTCAGCGTGTTTTGATCTTCTATAAAGGGGAGGGTCCGCTTTGTCTTGATGATGTGAAAGAGCATATTCATCCGATGGCAATCCTGCCCGAACAGATGAATTCGGAATTGTATGCTCTTCCCTTTAAAGAAGCGCAGCAGGAGTTCAAAAAAAAATATATCCGGTACCGGCTGGAAAAAAACAGATGGAATCAAAGAAAGACGGCACGCGAAATGGGGATACAGCCAAGTTATCTGTCGCGCCTCATGAAAGAACTGGATCTCAGCCGAAATAAAAGAGAGCCTTGAAAATGCCGAAGAAGGGACTCGAACCCTTACGAAGTTAACCTCCACTGGATTTTGAATCCAGCGCGTCTACCAATTCCGCCACTTCGGCATAAAGGCGGTTGAATTATAATCCTTAACCTTTCGCTGTCAAGGTAAAATTGATGAAGATAAGGGAGGGCAAATGAAATCATATCGAAAAGAGTTGTGGTTTGAAACATCCACCCGGATCGCTTTTATCAATATCACATCCCGGGTAAAAGAGGCCTTAAGGGAAAGCGGGATCAATGAAGGGCTCTGCCTGGTCAGTCCCATGCATATTACGGCCAGTGTATTTATTAATGATAATGAATCGGGCCTTCACCGGGATTATGAGCGGTGGCTGGAAGAGAAAGTTCCTCATGACCCTTCTCTTTATGAGCATAACCGTACAGGGGAAGAGAATGGCGATGCGCATATTAAGCGTCAGTTGATGGGCCGGGAAGTTGTTATTGCCGTGACCGGGGGATCTTTGGATTTCGGGCCATGGGAAGAAGTCTTTTACGGTGAATTTGACGGGTGCAGGAAAAAGCGCGTCTTGATAAAAATTATCGGGGAGTAATTCTCCTTCCTTGTGATTCATCCATTTCGATGGTATGATTTCATTAGGCCCAATAAACCGGAGGTGTGTATGAAGAAAAGTATGATTTTATTTACTATAGCTGTTCTTTTTTGTGCGTCCGCCTTAGCTCAGGATACAGGACGCGGTGTGATCACAGCCCTGCAGGGGGAAGCCGAAAAACGGACAGCCCCTGAAGCTGACTGGTTGGAAACAGCCTTAGAGATGGATGTCTATGCCAAAGAGATGGTCAGAACCTTGCCTGATTCTTTTGCGGAGATCTCCCTTTTAAGAGGTTCTGTGATCCGCCTGGCCCCCAAAACGACCATTAATATGAATAAACTCTATGAGGAGGCCGAAGACCAGATCGTCACGAATATTCAAGTGGCTGAAGGAGAGATCTGGGGGAATGTGAACAAGGCCGGAGAGGATGAGCTTTTTTCTGTGGATTCAACATCGGTCTCCTCATCCATCATCGGAACTGTTTTCCGCATCAACACAGGAGATGAAGGGACTTTGATCAAGGTCTACAGGGGAAATGTGGAAGTCTCCGGGAAGCCGGTGGGTCCCCAAAAGGATAAAGCGCTCTCTGAAGAACCTGCAGAGATTTCCGGGCCCACAGAAGTGGCCGGCCCCCGGGAAGTCACACTTGAAGAGTGGACCATTCTGGTCCGTGAAATGATGGAGCTGAGAATCGACAGCCAGGGACGTGTTGTCCGCATGCAGTCCATCAATACGCAAAGTGCAGAAGAGCAGTCTTCATGGGTGAAATGGAATAAAGAGCGCGACTCGGTAAGCCCGGTTCAGCATTAAAGATGAAGATTCTTTTAGTCAATGATGACGGGATCTATTCAGACGGGATCCATGCTCTGTGGAAAGCTTTGAGCCGTGAACATGACGTCGTCGTCGTGGCTCCGTTGGAGGAGCAGTCGGCAACAGGACATGCGATCACCCTTTTTCATCCTTTACGGATCGAAGAAGTTCAGCGCCGTGAGGGGTTTTCAGGTTGGGGCGTGACCGGTACTCCTGCCGACTGTGTCAAGATAGCCCTGACTCATATCAAAAAAGAGTATACCTTCGATTGTCTTATTTCCGGGATCAACCGCGGTTTTAACACCTCGAACAATATTCTCTATTCCGGTACGGTATCGGCAGCCGCTGAGGGGTATATGGCTGAGATCCCTTCTATGGCTGTTTCTACGGCCTTTCAATCAAAGCGGTTTATAGAAATTGCCGGTTTTATCACTGATTTTCTTCCTTTTTGGAAAGAAAGCCCTTTTTTCAAAGAGAAATTGGTCTTGAACGTCAATATCCCCGATCTCCCCATAAAAAAAACCGGCGGAATCCGATTTACGCACCAGGGAAGCAGTATGACACAGACTGAGCTTGTGGAGCGCACGGATCCGATGGGGGAGAAGTATTATTGGTTTTCCGGAAGGCTGATTCCCGATGAGGATCTGAGAAGCGATGACGGAGCGCTGATGAAAGGGATGATCTCCATGACTCCCCTGAAGTTTGATTTGACAGATTATCAAGCTTTGGATAAAATGAGGACAATGGAGGATGCATTGTGGAAAAAATTGAAATCTTAAAACAGACAGACCTTTTTAAGGGAATCCCGTTAGCTTTTTTCCCCACAGTCATCTCTTTGTTCGAAAAGATCAGTTATGACAAGCGTGAAGTGATATTTCAGCAAGGTGATGTGGGGGATGATATTTTTATTCTGGGAGCCGGTAATATCAGCATTATCTTGAATATCCCCAATATCGGGGAGGAAGAAGTGGCCATTCTCAAACCTTTTGATTTTATGGGCGAAATGGCGATAATCGATGGTGAGGTGAGAAGTGCCACCGCTGTTGCCCATAAAGGGACAGAGACGCTTCGTATCAGCCGAAAAGACTTTCTTTCGCTTATTGAAGAATCTTCTCCTTATGCGACCGTTATCCTTGACAATCTGATAAAGAAACTGAGCGGGAGAATCCGTTCGACCAGTGATAAGTTAAATATGTTTTATCTGATGGATATGGGGGGCTGATATGATCGAAAAATATTATCTCTTTTCTCTTCTGGATCCTGAAGAGTCGGCTTTGATTGAAAAACGCCTTTTTCTTAAAGCCTATGAAACAGGCACGATGATCTTTGAAGAGGGAGAAGCGGCTGACGCCTTTTATATCATACAAAAAGGGGATGTGGAGATTTTTCGCTATATCCGGGAAAAGCCACGGCAGACGGTGATGGATCTTAAAGCAGGGGATTTCTTCGGCGAAGTGGGTATTATCGATTCCAAGGGAAGATTTGCAAATGCCAAAGCGAAGACCGATGTCGAAGTTTTGGTGCTCTTAAAAAGCGATTTTGAGCGCATCTTGGGAGAGCATGAGCTTATCCGGTATAAGGTCTATCGCTCCTTTATTACGGAAATGGTGACCCGTCTCAGAAGATCTGATGAAACGTTTCAAAAGTTTTTCCAGGATGTCCTTCACAGAGATCAATGAAAAAAATCGATTTTTTTTCCCGGTTTAAAATATATTTTAATGATGATGCTTTTAATTTTTTTAAGGATGTTTTCGGAGTTTTGCGGCATACTTACGGGATCGACACTCTTTTTCTTCTTGATATGGATCATCAAAAATGTCTTCATTACGGAGTCGAAAAAAAAGGGTATGAGATCGAAGAGTGGATGCGGCCTTTTATCGAAGGTTTTTCGGGTAAAGGAGATGTTCACTATTCGCTGGATGCTTCTGCCGATTCTTTTTTTTCTGCTGTCTATGAGAAGACCGGATGCCGGACTTCACTTTTTATCCCGTTACGGATGGAGTTTCGCTCTAAGCCTGCCTTTCAAAACAGGGAGTTTTATTTTGATTTGAAAGACCTTATGTATATCGGTTTTAAAAGGGCTAATGCCATTACTGAGAGGGAGATTGTTCAGTTAGCCCTTTTGGTCAATCAATACGCCATCCGTTACAGTGCTTTTGGCGCTTTACGCTCCTTTGTCAATATTAATGCGGCCCTTTATGAGGGAATCCCCTTCGGGCTGATGTCTGTAGACCGCAGTCTTCTGGCTAACATCAATTCTGCGGGCCGTAATATTCTGGGTTTGGGTGAACAGTCAGGGATCATCTGCACCGGAATGGGAATGTGTTACTCCTGTAATCGGACCCAATGTGAATACAGAGGAAAGCATCTGGTCGATCTCCACGATATTTTTGAAGCCCCTGATTTGGAGCGTCTGGCTGAAGCAGTGGATAAAGCCTTCAAAACATTGGAATCTTACACCGTTAAGTTTTGGCATAAGGGAGCTTATCTGCAGTTCCGTATTGTCCCCTTTGTCTCCCGGCAAGAGGATCTGAAACGGTTTTATGAGGGCGAAGAGCATCTTTCTCTGGTGAGTGCGATTATCTCCTTTGAAGACCTTACGGAAACGATTGAGAATCAGCGTATGAAAAGAGAAATGGAAATCGCCAAAAAAATTCAGATGGAGCTACTACCCCGACGGAACCTTTCTCTCTCGGGACTGGACATCAAGGCGGCTTATATTCCTTCCATGGTCGTGGGCGGCGACTATTATGATTTTGTCCCGTTGGGCCAGGATAAATACGGATTTGTGGTCGGCGATGTTTCGGGGAAAGGGGTATCTGCGGCTTTTTTTATGGCAGAGCTGAAAGGGGCTATTAATTCTGCTTTTTCTTTTGAGAACGATATCATGGATGTCGGGCTTTTTATCAACAACTATTTGAGAAAAACAAAGAAAAGGGGCTTTTTTGTGACAATGATCATCGGTGTCATCGATACGATGAACGGTTATTTTGACTGGATACGCTGCGGCCACGATGAGCCGATTTTATATGATCATGCAAAAGAGAAGAGTTCCTTCCTCGTATCCAAAGGAATCGGATTTAATCTGTTGGATAACCCTTCTTTCGGGACTTTTACCGAAAAACAGCGTATATGGCTCTCTCCCGGTGATATGCTCTTTTTTTATACCGACGGGATCACCGACCGCATGAACGCAAAAGGAGATCTCTTCGGAAAAGAGCGTGTAAAGAAAGCTGTCGGCCGTTATGCCTCTTTAGGCGCCGTAGGGCTGATTAAAAAACTTTTAAAAGAAAACAACCGTTTCAGCGGGAACAGCCTGCGAAACGATGATATCACGCTTCTTGCCATCAGGTATGTGCCTCAGCGGGAGAAGGTGCCAGTACATGACCGTTGATGCTGTCGTCATCGGAGCCGGCGTTGCGGGCTGTACTCTGTCCCGCTTGTTGGCTGATAAAGGCTGCAATATCCTCATGTTGGAGAAACGTCCGCATATTGCCGGCCAGGCCTATGATGAGACAGACGCGCATGGTATTCTTGTCCACCGATATGGCCCGCATCTTTTTCATACAGATAATCCGGCTCTTGTGAGTTTTCTTTCTCAATTCACGGGATGGCATCCTTATGAGCATAAAGTATTGGCTGCAGTGAATGGCCAATTTGTTCCTGTTCCCTTTAACCTGGACTCGCTGGACAAGCTTTATTCTTCTGATAAAGCCTCCGTCCTTGAAAAAAAACTCAAGGAAGCTTTCGGAGATGGGGCCAACACGGATATTTGGAGTCTTCTCCAATCCGGAGACGATGATATACGTCAGTTGGGAGAATTTGTTTACGATAAGATCTTTTACCACTACACAAAAAAACAGTGGGAGATGGAGCCCCAAGAGCTTAATCCCGATGTGCTCAGCCGTGTTCCGGTGGCAATCAGCCGGGATGGGCGTTATTTCACCGACCCCTTTCAATCGATGCCTGACATGGGTTATACCCGGCTTTTCGAACGGATGATCTGTCATGCCCGTATCAGGGTGGAACGGGAGACCACATGGCGGGAATGGCTGGATCTGTCTCAAAAGGAGATCTTTCTTAAAGGAGAGCGCTTTCAGGGGGACGTTTACTTTACGGCCCCTTTAGATGAGCTTTTTGATTTTTGTTATGGCGAATTGCCCTATCGAAGCCTCCTTTTTGAATTTACTCATTATCCTTTGGATACTTTTCAGCCGGCCTGTACTGTGAATTACCCGAATGAAGAAGCTTTTACCCGTATTACGGAGTTCAAGCATTGTACCGGCCAGATAGTAAAGGGAACAACAGTTGCTTATGAATACCCCCACTCCTGTTCTCTGAGGGAAGGCGATGTTCCTTATTATCCCATTCCGCGGGAAGAGAATGCAGCTCTTTATCAGAAATATGCACTTCGAGCTTCCCGGTTTAAAAATCTGCATCCTGTCGGGCGGCTTGCGGAGTATAAGTATTATAATATGGCTCAGGCTATGGAAGCGGCTTTTCATGCCGCCGGGAAATCCATTAAACCTTAAAGGAGGCTTTATGCTGTTACTGCAAAACGGGACTGTTTACGACGGATTGGGAAACAAAACAGAAAAATGCGACGTTTTATCCGATAAAGGAAAGATCGTCAAAGTGGGCAAAGCCATCACTGTGCCCAAGGGATGCCGGGTTATTGACTGCCGGGGTATGGTTATCACACCGGGGCTTATCGATTCGCATTGTCATGTCGGAATGTGGGAAGAAAGCAACGGATGGGCCGGCTCCGACGGGAATGAAATGACTAATCCCGCTACACCCCATTTGCGCGCGATCGATGCGGTCAACCCTGACGATATTGCGTTTCAGGATGCCTGCAAATCCGGAATAACGGCTCTTTTTACAGGCCCCGGAAGCGCTAATGTTATCGGCGGACAGTCTTTGGTGATGAAGACTGCCGGTTCCTCTATTGTGGATGAGCGTGTCGTCAAGGATCCTGCAGGACTCAAAATGGCTTTGGGGGAAAACCCGAAAAGAGTCTACGGGGTGGGAAAGAATCAATTTCCTTCAACACGTATGGGCAACGCCGCTGTTATGAGAGAGGCCTTTTATAAAGCGAAAAACTATATGGAAAAGAAGAAAAAAGGGAAAAAGGATCCCGAAAAAGCTCCTGAATTCGATCTGCAGAATGAGATTTTGTCTTCTGTTTTAGAAGGAAAACTGACAGCCCGCTGCCATGCGCATCGCTTTGACGATATCATCACGATTATCCGTATTCAAAAGGAGTTTGGCTTCAAGCTGCGTATCGAGCATTGCACAGACGGCCATAAAATTGCTCCTTTCCTGGCCGAAAATAAAATCGACGCCATTATCGGGCCTTCGATGAGCGCCCGGGTCAAAGAGGAGCTCAAGGACATTACCTTTGCCACTGCGGGCGTTTTGGAAAAAGCGGGGGTCAAAGTGGCCATTATGACGGATGCACCGGTGATTCCTATCGATTATCTGCCTCTGATGGTGGGGCTTGCACGGAAAAACGGCCTTTCGGAAGAAGGAGCCCTGAAGTCCGTGACTCTTCATGCTGCTCAGATCTGTGACTGTGCCGACCGTATCGGAAGCCTTGAACCCGGAAAAGACGCTGATATTGCCGTATTTGACGGGGATCCCTTTGACATGAATTCTGTCTGTCGATTGACGGTGATCGACGGCGAAATCGCCCATAACAGGATGGAATAAAAAAAAGGGGAGGATGTGGAAGCTTTTCTTCGTCTGAGCCCTCTTGCCCAAGCATTGGCAGCAGGGATTTTTACATGGCTTATGACCTCTTTGGGCGCCGGGGTCGTCTTTTTTGCAAAGGGTGTTAATCAAAAGATGAACGATGCCATGCTGGCCTTTGCCGCAGGTGTTATGACAGCGGCCAGTTATTGGTCTCTTTTAGCTCCTGCCATTGAGATGGCTGAGGAATTTTCCTATCCTGCTTGGGTTCCTGCCGTGGCGGGTTTTTTGGCGGGCGTTCTCTTTTTGTGGGGTTTAGACCGGATTCTGCCGCATCTTCATCCGGGATTGGACATCGGCCAAGCTGAAGGCCTGCCTACAGGGTTGAAAAAAAGTGCGCTTTTGGTTTTAGCCATTACCCTGCATAATATTCCCGAGGGACTGGCCGTAGGGGTGGCCTTCGGAGCTTTGCCCCAAAACATCCCATCGGCTTCCCTGGCCGGGGCGGTGGCCCTGGCCTTGGGGATAGGGATTCAAAACTTCCCTGAGGGGGCCGCTGTCTCTCTTCCTTTGCGCAATGAAGGGCTCAGCAGGCGGAAAAGCTTTTTCTTCGGACAGCTTTCCGGCTTTGTAGAGCCGCTCTCCGCTGTCATCGGAGCATTGACTGTGGTCGCAATAAAGCCTCTTTTGCCCTTCGCTTTGGCTTTTGCCGCAGGAGCTATGATCTTTGTGGTCATCGAAGATGCTGTTCCGGACTCTCAGCAAAACGGAAACATCGATCTTTCCACCCTGGGTTTTACATCGGGGTTTGCCGTGATGATGCTTTTAGATGTAGCTCTTGGTTGAGTCACCCCCTCATATTGACATCAAAGTGGGATATGGTATGATGGGCATATGGATGAAATCGCGATATCCCGGGCAATCATCATCCCCTTCGGCGAGGGGGAAAGAGAAGGGACTCTTTCTTTGAAGGCGGGATATTATTCTCTTTTTTACCGCTTTCCTTTATTTTCAGCAGAAGAGCTGAGCCGCATAACGGATTCTTTTTTTCAAAACAATTCCTTGCAGGAGCCCACTCTTGATACGCTGCCCCGGGCACTTGTCCAATTTATAATGCCCTCTCTTCCCGCCGAATATTTTGAAGCCGCAATCCGATGGGGGCATGACGGGGAGGACACTTTCAGCTCATTGGCTCGTGAAGAATGTTTCCCTGTGGTCCTGGCTCTCGGGAGTAACCTTGGCAAGAGGGAAGAGACGATTAAAAAAGCGATTCAGGAGATGAATCGACGGAGAGTCGTCTATGGGGACGCTTTTTCGTCTCTTTATGAATCAGATCCTGTGGGGTATGCGGATCAGCCCTGTTATGTCAATATGGTGATGAAAGGCCGGACAAAATTATCTCCCGAAGCTCTTTTAACGGCGTTAAAGGAGATTGAAAACGATCTGGGCCGGGATTGGGCTAAGCGAAACAGGCCCCGGACCATTGATATTGATATTATCTATTATGCCGCGGAGAAAAGGGATTCGGCTGTATTGACCCTGCCCCATAAGGGCCGTATGGAAAGGGCCTTTGTTTTGAATCCTCTCATTGAGATTATGGGAGAATTCAGGGACCCTGTCACCGGGGAAACCGCAAAACTGAAAAACGGGGGGAAATTAACTCGCTTAAAAACATGGGAGGACCTATGGAACGGCGTTTGACCTCTAAGGATATCATGAAGATGAAGTCCGGCGGAGAGCGTATTTCCGCATTGACAGCGTATGACTATTCTATGGCACACGCGGTGGACAGAGCCGGTGTGGACATGATTTTAGTGGGAGATTCTCTGGGAATGGTCGTCTACGGAGAGGCGAATACCCTCAGGGTGACCATGGATCAGATGATCTCCCACGGGAGAGCAGTTTGCAGAGGAGCGAAAAGGGCCTATGTCGTTGTGGATATGCCCTTTATGTCTTTTCAGGTCTCTATGGAAGAAGGGATTCGAAATGCCGGAAGACTCATGAGCGCCACGGGAGCTTCAGCTGTAAAAATTGAAGGGTCGCATATTGAGTTGACAAAACGGCTCTCGCAATGCGGAATTCCTGTTGTGGGCCATTTAGGGTATACACCTCAATCTGTCATGGCTTTCGGGCGGGAGATCGTCCGGGGACGGGCTTTGGATGAGAGAGAGCGCATTATGGAAAGCGCTTTTCAGCTGGAAGAAGCCGGCGCTGTCGCAGTTGTTTTAGAATCTGTCCCTGAATCGTTAGGGAAACAGATCTCAAATGAAACCCGCATACCTGTCATCGGAATCGGATCGGGGCGTTTTTGTGACGGAGAGATCCAGGTTCTCTACGATGTTTTAGGCCTTTATCCCGATTTTGTGCCGAAGCATACGCGTATTTTTTCGCATCTCGGGACCTCTGTGTCCCGTACGGTAAAAAAATATGTCCGGGCGGTAAAAGACAAGACTTTCCCCGGGGAAGAGAATGTGCTGAGGCCCTGAAAGGATATTATGGAAAAGTGGATGACCATTGCAGAATTACAAGAGGGGCGCCGCCGCTGCAAGGGGGGTGTGGGATTTGTTCCGACAATGGGTTTTCTTCATGAAGGGCATCTTTCTTTGATTAAAAAAGCGGTAAAAGAGAACGATCATGTGATCGTCTCGATTTTTGTCAATCCGACTCAATTCGGGCCTTCTGAAGATCTGGAGAAGTATCCCAAAGATATTGAACGTGACATGCGCTTGTGTAGAGCGGAAGGGGCAGCGGCTGTTTTCCTTCCTTCGGCTGAAGAGATCTACCCTTCGGGATATCAGACTTTTATCGAAGTGACAGAATTGACGCGTCATCTCTGCGGTTTATCCCGCCCGACACATTTCAGAGGTGTCTGCACCGTAGTGGCCAAACTATTTCATCTCGTTCAGCCGGATAAAGCGTATTTCGGTTTAAAGGATTATCAGCAATTTAAAGTTCTTCAGCGCATGGTGCATGATCTGCATTTCCCTGTGGAGACAGTCCCCTGCCCCATTGTCAGGGAGGCCGACGGATTGGCTATGAGTTCACGTAATAAATATTTATCAACGGCAGGACGCCGGGAGGCGCTGATACTCAAAAAAGCCTTAGACGATGTCCGCGACGCTTTGGAAAAAGGTGAGCGTTCGGGACACGCTCTTCAGACCATAATGCAGGAAACTGTGGCTTCCTCTCCCTCCGCCCGGCTGGATTATGCCCGGGTGGCTCATGGAGAGACCTTGGAAGACCTTGAAGGAGAGATAGAGGCGGAAGGGACTCTTTTCGCTTTAGCAGTATTTATTGAGAATACACGTTTGATCGATAACATGGTGTGGAGTCATGATTAGCAGAGTAAGATCGGCAGGAGTCAACGGCATTGTTCCGTATGAAGTAACAATAGAAACCGGAATCTCTCCGGGCCTGCCTCATTTTACTGTCGTGGGTTTGGGAGATACCGTAACGAAAGAGAGCCGGGAGCGGATAAGGGTGGCCTTTGCCCATTGCGGGATAAAATTGATGAATAAGAAGATCGTTGTTAACCTGGCCCCGGCGGATATCAAAAAAGAAGGCTCTCATTATGACCTTCCCATTGCCCTTTCTGTGTTGGCCGCTCTGGGATTGGTAACAGGCGACCTGAACCGTTTTCTTGTGGCCGGAGAGTTAGCGTTGGACGGCTCTGTCAGAAAGGTCAAAGGAATTCTGCCCTTAGCCGAACATGCAGCGAAGTGCCGGCTTCACCTGATCTGTCCTGTGGAGAATGTTCCGGAAGCTTCTTTCATCCGGGGTTTGAAAATATTTCCCGTTTCCCGCCTGGGAGAAGCCATGGACTTCCTCAACGGGAAAAAGCTTCTTTCTCCTCTAATAGGGGATTCTGAAGAGATTGCAGAACGGGGATATAAAGGATTTTCTGATATGAGTGAGGTGCGCGGCCAGGCTGTGGCGAAGCGAGCTCTGGAAGTTGCCGTATCGGGGAGGCATAATATTCTTATGGTCGGCCCTCCGGGAACAGGGAAGACAATGCTGGCCCGGCGAATCCCGTCGATCCTGCCGCCCATGAGTCGAAGTGAAGCACTGGAAGTCACGAAAATCTACAGCGTCAGCGGGCTGCTTACGGAAAAGAACCCTGTAAAAGTGAACCGTCCCTTTCGGGCTCCTCATCATACAATCAGCGATGTCGGCCTTGTCGGCGGCGGGCATCACCCGAAACCCGGGGAGATCAGTCTGGCCCATAAGGGAGTCCTTTTTTTAGATGAGTTTCCCGAATTCAAAAAAGGAGCTATTGAGGTGCTCCGCCAGCCTATGGAGAGAAAAGAGATCCATATCACACGGGCGGCCTATGCCGTAAGGTATCCGGCAGATTTTCTTTTAGTGACAGCCATGAACCCTTGTCCCTGCGGTTATTTGGGAGATAAGATAAAGGAATGCCGCTGTTCCCCTTCTGACATTTACCGTTATCGCCGGAGGATTTCGGGACCGCTTCTTGACCGTATCGATATACAGGTGGAAGTTCCCCGGGTCGAATATCGGGAGCTCAAGGGGGGATGGGAAGAGGAATCGTCATATTCCATCCGGGAAAGAGTCCTTAAAGCGGCAGCTGTTCAGAAAGAGCGTTTTAAGAAACGCGGGTTTTCCTTTAATGCCCAAATGCCTCCGGGCCTAGTCAAAACGTTTTGCCCGTTGACAGATGAAGCTGACCGGTTGCTGGAATCAGCCGTGAAAGAGTATGCGCTTTCTGCCCGCTCCTATCACAGGATTTTAAAAGTGGCCCGTACTATTGCAGATATTGAAGAACAGGATGTCATTGAGGATGTCCATGTCGCTGAAGCTGTGCAGCATCGGCGGATCTTGGATGAAATGCTTGAAAACTATTAAGGGGGTCTTATGAAGATTTTAACAATTAATCCCGGGTCTACATCCACTAAAATCGCGGTCTTTGAAGATAGGGAAGCGGTATTTGAGGAGACGATCCGACATGATGCTGATGAGATCGGACAGTTTCAAAAAATAGTGGATCAGTTTGAATTCAGGAAAAAATTTATCACCTCCGCTTTAAAAAGCCGGGGGATGGATTTGACCGATTTAGATGTGGTCGTAGGCCGCGGCGGATTGATGAAACCCATTGAAGGGGGAGTCTATGCGGTCAATCAGGCGATGCTGGACGATTTGGCCGATAAAACCCTCTGGGGGCGTGAGCATGCGTCCAATCTGGGTGCGTATTTAGCCAAAGCCATCGGAGATGAAGCAGAAATACCCGCTTTTATCACAGACCCCGTGACTGTCGATGAGATGTGCGATCTGGCCCGTATGTCCGGAGTGCCGGAAATTAAAAGAAAATCCCTTTTCCACGCCCTCAATGTTCGTGCCTGTGCCCGGAAAGCAGCAGAAGAATTGAAAAAAGACTTTTCAACCTGCCATTTTGTTGTTATTCATATGGGGGGAGGGGTCTCCGTGGTAGCCGTCAAAGAGGGCCGTTGTATTGACGTCAATAATGCCCTTTTGGGAATGGGCCCTTTTTCGCCTCAGAGAGCAGGGGCGCTGCCTACCGGGGATCTTATTGCTATGTGTTTCAGCGGTGAATATTCTAAAAAAGAGTTGGAAATAAAGTTAGCAAAAAAAAGCGGGCTCATCGCGTATACCGGGACTGATAACGGTTCTGAATTGGAGAAAAGAGCTTCAGAGGGAGATAAGACCGCATTAATGGCATTGGAAGCCATGGGATATCAGATCGTGAAAGAGGCCGGTGGTGCTGCGGCCCTTCTCTGCGGAAATGTCGATGCCGTTATTTTTACCGGAGGGCTGGTTTATGCTCAAAAAATCCTTATGCCTTATTTAAGGAAGCATTTAAGCTTTTTGGGAAAACAGATCGAATATCCCGGGGAGAAAGAGATGGAGGCCCTGGCTGATGCAGGATATCGGGTCATGACAGGGATCGAGAAGAGTAAGATTTATGGCTGAGATCTAACGGAGGTTGAGATGATTACAAAATTAGAACACATGTTTGATGTCTTAAGAAATGAAAAAAAGAAGGTCCTTGTTGCCGCTTGTGCCAATGACAGCCATACCATCGGAGCTGTTCACCAGTCCACGGAACTGGGCCTCATTGAGGGAGTTTTAGTCGGTGATGAGAAGAAGATTCAAAGCATCTGCCGTCAGGAAAAAATCGATATATCCAAATTCAGGATCGTTCATGAAGAGGATGATGTGAAAGCCGTGGCCCGCGCCGTATCTCTCATCAATGACGGAGAAGGGGATCTGCTGATGAAAGGGCTGGTCAACACCGATAAGTACATGCGGGGGATCTTGAACAAAGAGAACGGGCTTATGGAAAAAAAGGCTGTTTTGAGCCATGTTACGGTGCTGGAAAATCCGAATTATCATAAACTGATGATCGTGGGAGATGTGGCTATTATCCCCTTGCCTGATTTAGAACAAAAAGTGGCTATTGTCAATTATTTGATAAAGACGGCTCATGCTTTAGGCATCGAAAAACCCAAAGTCGCTTTGCTGGCCGCCTCGGAAACGGTCACGCCGAAAATTCCGGCCAATGCTGAAGCGGCCATTATCACAAAAATGGCTGAACGGGGACAGATCAGCGGGGCTTTTGTTGACGGCCCGTTAGCCATGGATCTTTGTATCGATCCGGAATCTGTCGAACTGAAAGGCATTGAAAGCCACGTTGCAGGAGATGCCGACTGTATCCTCTTTCCTAATATTGAGAGCGGTAATGTTTTTTACAAAACGAATACGAAGCTGGCTAATGCGAATTTGGGGGCTGTGGTCGTTGGAGCCCGTGTTCCCGCAATACTTTCATCCAGAGGAGACAGCATCGAAGTCAAAATGGCATCCATTGCTTTGGCAGCCATGATGGCCCGGGGCATGGCGTGAAACCATTAAGGAAACTTTCTGAGCTTCCTCCTCTCTTGAAAGAGAGGGGGGGGAAGAAGAAAGTGGCTGTCGCCTGTGGAGAAGACACCAACACATTGGAAGCAGTGGCCCGCGGGGTTGAAGAGGGACTGATTCTTCCCTTGTTGTTCGGTCATCCTCAGAGAATTGAAAAGGCAGCTCTTAAGGCCGAAGTCTCCCTTTCCGGATTTGAGATTATCCCGGAGAATGATCCTGCAGCAGCTGTCCGGACTGCCGTGGCAGCGGTAAAGGAGGGCAGAGCCGATATTCTTATGAAAGGGTTAGTGGGGACGGATAAGTTTCTTAAAGCCGTTTTAGACAAGGAGAAGGGGCTTATGACCCCCGGAGCCGTGATGAGTTATACCTGTGCCTTAGAATTACCGGCCTATGACAAGCTTCTTTTTGTCTCAGATACAGCTGTGTTGCCTTTTCCTGATTTTGCCCAAAAAAGGGCTATGATAGACTATTCTGTCGAGATGGCCCGGGCTTTCGGCATAAGCGAACCCCGGGTTGCTCTTATTGGAGCCTCTGAAAAAGTATCTCCTCAGTTTCCCAACACACTTGAGTACGCTCTTCTTTCACAAATGAACAAGAGAGGTGAGATCTCAGGATGTGTCGTCGACGGGCCGTTGGATATATTTTGTGCATGCGATCCCGAAAGCCTGACAGTGAAAGGGGTTGACTCTCCTTTAGAAGGAAGTGCCGATGTCCTCATTTTCCCTTCTTTGGAGGCCTGTAATGCTTTTTATAAAGGGCTTATGCTTTTTGCAGGGGGCGAATTGGCCGGGCTGATCCGAGGCACAGTAAAACCTGTGGTTGTGATGTCGCGCAGTGAGACAGCGTTATCAAAATTCTATTGTATCGCTCTGGCCTGTTTGATGGCAGATTCCTGAAAAGGAGTGTCCCGCCGCTCCCGAAAGGAAGAACTTTTCACTTTATTTCAGGGGAAAAACTGATATAATCCCAGTGAAAAACAGCGGGAGAGGTTATTCTTTGTCCCGTTTTGACAATAACAAGGGGGTTGATGAACCATGCTTAATACGTTGAGGTCAAAACAAAAATCAATACTTTGGTTTTTAGTGATCCTGATCACGCCGGCTTTCATTATTTGGGGCACAGGCTCAGGAGCTGAAAACAGGGGCGCGCCCGGCGTTGCCGCCAAACTAAACGGGGAAAAGATCCCCTATGAAGAGTTTTATCAATACTACTCGCAGTCCTATGAACAGATGGCAAAATTTTATGAAAATTATTACGGATCAATAACCAAAGAGCAAAAAGAAGCTATTCATGAGCAGGCAAAGGGACAGGCCTTGTCTCAGCTGATCAATCAGCATCTTCTGCTTCAGTATGCTGAAAAGAACGGGTTTACCGTGACGGCCCGGGAGATCAAGGAGGCATTGGGTCAACACGATGTCTTTAAAACCGACGGCCGCTTTGACGAAGAGAAATGGAAAATGTGGGTCCAGAATATGCCTGCAGACCGTTTGGCCGAGATCGAGGACTCTTTTTCCCGTGAGATTTTAGCGCAGAAAGCACTGAGCTATATGAAAGAGAGTCTCACAGTGACAGAACGGGAAGTGAAGGATTATTATCTGGCTCAGAACCTCCGGGTGAGCTTCAGTTATGCCCATGCCGATCTGAATGATTTTACCTCATCTGTGAATCTTAAAGACGACGATCTCCGGGCTTATTATCAGGCAAAAAAAGAGAATTGGCGCCGCCCGCGAGAGATCATGGTGAAATATGTCCCGGTGAACCCGTCCCAATTGACAGAGCCCTATACTGTTGAAGATAAGGAAGCCCGGAAATATTTCGAAGATCACAAGGAGAACTATCAGCGCGAAAATGAAGTTAATGTCGAGTATATTAAAATACCTGTATCTCAATTTACGGAAAAAACAGTTGTCTCCCAAAACGAGATCGCAGCATATTACAGAGATCATCAGAAAGATTTTGACCAAGGGAAACGCATTGCTCTGCGCTATGCCCTTTTAGAAGGAGAATCTCTGGATGATGAGATCGCCATAACCGAGAGTGAACGTGAGACTTATTATGAAGCCCATAAAGAAGAATTCAAAGTGCCTGAGCGGGCCAGAGCCCGTCATATTCTCTTCACCGTAGGCCCTAATGCAACAACTGAAGAGAAAAAAGAAGCTGAAACACAGGCGCGGGAGGTCTTGGAAAAAGCAAAAGCCGGAGAAGATTTTGCGCAACTGGCTTCAGAGTATTCTCAAGGGCCTACCGGACAGGCAGGCGGGGACTTGGGCTATTTTAAAAGAGGCGATATGGTTGAGGCTTTCGATAAAACCGTATTTGAAAAAATGAAAATCGGTGAAATTTCCGGACTTGTTGAAACGCAGTACGGATTTCATGTCATTAAATTGGAGGACCGTCAGGAGAGCCATTACCCTTCCTTGGATGAAGCCGCCGTGGCAATGGATGTTGACAGAGCTTTGAAAGAACAAAAACGAGCTTCGATACTGAAACACAGGGCCGAAGACATCGATAAGATGATTGAAGCCGGGCTGTCCCTTGAAGAGATTGCACAGACAGCGGGGATGCGCCTTGAAAAGACAGGGCTTTTGACAGAAGCTGAAACCCGGAGAGTTCTCGTTGCAGATCAGCATATCGTGAATACTCTGTTTTCTGCTCCTCTTCGTACCCTGACCGGGCCCTTCACTGCCGGGGACGCTTTAATCGTGGCTGAAGTCAAGCATGCAGAGAAAAGCCATGTCCTGCCGCTGAGCAATTCAACTGTGCGGAATAATATCATTCAGCAGGTCAAAAAAGAGAAGGCCTTCGAATTGGCCCGGAAGGAAGCGCGAAGGATCCACGAACAGATGGCTGCTGCAGGAGTGGATGCTTTTCGGGATACAGCCAAAGAGAGGGAATATATTCCTTTCCAGACAGGCTTTTTTGAACCCGGTTACCAATCATTCGTGCCGGGATTCGGATATGATATGGACTTTAAACGAAGTGCTTTTGCGCTGAAATACGGGGACATCTCTGAGCCAGTCCGGGTCAATGACGGCTATGTTATTATGCATCTGGCTGAGAGAAGAAGCGGTTATCTACCTTCATACGAAGAAGCCAAAGGACGGGTCGTTGAAGAAGTGAAATATCAAAAAGCTCTGAAGAATCTTCCCAAAGTCGTCAAAGAAATTTCAAAAGACGCCCGTGACGGTGAAGTATCAGGCGTTTTGAAAGACCGCTATCAATTGAGAGTTCAGGCGGCGACATCTGTAAGCAGAGACAACCTTCCTCCTTTTGTGCAGCAGATCATGGATCCTGCAAAGAAAGAGAAAACAGTCAATCGGATCCTCAAAGGGAAAGAGGGCTCTGTCCTCAAACCCCTCTATATCGGGGACACCGCTTATGTTCTGTGGCTTTCGCGTGTTGAGGAGAGCTTTATTCCGGAATATGAATCAATCAAGCCTGAAGTCGTTTCCGCTTATATCAGAGAAAAAGCTCAGGAGGCAGCTTATGCTGCTCTTCTGAAAGTACCGCCGCTTCGTATGGATAATGTTCCTGCTTCCCAAAAAGTAGGGCCGTTTTCCCCTGAAGATTTGAAAACTGTCTGGGAGAAGGCTTCTGAGGGAAGTGTCTATATTGACAGAGGGGATGATCTTTATTACATCAATAATATTACGATCGATACGACAGTTGTCGACAATATGACCCGGGAGGATTATAATACGGCCCGCGACGGACTGCATAATGAAAAATTCAACTCTTATATCACTTCATGGATCGAACAGCGGAGAAATGCGAGTAAAGTAAAAGTGTACGTCAATTAAAAAAACGAAAGAGCAAAAAAAAGGGCGGCCTGATCAGACCGCCCTTTTTTTGAGGCGATATACGGGTTGGACTCAACAGATCTCTAAAGCAGAGAGGTTTTCTTTCAGAAGTTTGAAGGCGGTAATCTCATTTTGTCGGACGGCCTCTGATGAGATACCCAAAAGGTCTCCTGTTTCTTTCAAAGAGTGTTTCTCCCCATCGATGAAACCGAAGCGGTACTTTATGATAAACTTCTTCTTTTGAGGGAGGGATTCGACGGCTTTTTGGACCAAAGTGAAGGATTCTTCCTTTAAGAGATTGTCCTCAGGTGAATTCTCTTCGGTGGTCAAAATATCTCCTAAGATCGAATATTCTTCTCGGTTTTTAAGAGGAGAGTCCAGCGAGCAATAGGAGCTGGGGATCTCTTGCTCCAGTTTTTCTCCTTTTGTCTTTTCGCTGTCTGTCAGTTCATCAGGGTTGTATTTATACTTGAAATAGGAGTGCATCTTGTTCAACGGGATGCGGATGAGATTCTTTTTGTTGTAAATGGCTCTTTCGATCTGATTTCGGATCCACCAACAAGAGTATGTGGAAAATTTATAACCCAGTGTCGGGTCGAATTTCTTGGCGGCCTTGATAAGGCCGATATTCCCCTCCTGAATAAGATCTTCAAAAGAGAGACCGCTTTTCACGTATTTTTTCGCAATGGAGATGACAAGTTTAAGATTGGATTCGACAACACGGTTATAATCTTTATCATCAACAGAAGTGTCGGTGAGAAGTGACTTCATCTCTTCGAAGGACATTTCGGTTTTAGTAGACACATCTTTAAAATAATCCTTTATCATAATGCTCCTTTCCGCGTTTCCCTTTAATTAAGCACCATGCGTGCCAAAACAAAATACTATGTAATTCCCTGTATAACAGACATTTAAGTAATTGTAGAAAATTAAGGAGATTCTCTATAAGATAAAACATTACACAAAAATATAACACATAAAAAATGAACTCTGTTCATTTTTTGTTGAAAAACCCTAAATTTCGCTTGACAATGACAGGGGATATCTATACTCTTCTCTCTATGAGAATTGATTTAGGCGTTGTGAAAAAAGAGGCACTGCCCCTGGATGAGAAATTCAATGCAGGCCTTCCCGAAGTGCCGGGAGAGGTGTCATTCAGCGGTGAGATCATCAAAGTATCCGGCGGGTATGAACTGACCGGGACTTTGACGGGTGTTTACACTCTGCAATGCTCCCGTTGTCTGGAAATGTTCAAGCGCTCATTTCTCATTCCGGTCCGGTTGATGTTAAAGCCGCGGCCGACCTTCAAAGAGGGGGAAATGACCCTTGCTGAAGAGGAATTGGATCTTGTCTTTTACGATGATTCCACTATTGATATCGGAAAGGCATTGAGAGATGAGGTCATCGTAAACCTGCCGACAAAGCCTGTTTGCGATGAAAAATGCCGGGGATTATGCCCGGTCTGCGGGCAGAATCTGAATAAGGGTGAATGTCAATGTGAGCCCCGGCAAGACAGCGGGGCATGGAATGCCTTAAAGGAAATGAAAAAGGCAATATACGGAGGTGAGTAGAGATGGCAGTACCTAAGAGAAAAGTATCAAAACAGAGAAAACATAAAAGAAGAACTCATTGGAAGCTTTTTGTTCCCAAACTTGTCAAATGCGAACAATGTGGGGCTTTTAAGAAACCTCATGCGGTTTGTCCGGAATGCGGGACATATAAAGGGAAACAAATCATCGCTACCGGAGAATAACATGCCTTATGCAAAGATTGTTGCCACAGGCGCGTTTCTCCCGGAAAAGGTGGTGACCAACGCCGATCTGGAAAAGATTGTCGACACCACAGACGAATGGATCAGGACGAGGACAGGCATTCTTGAAAGACGTGTTTCGTCCCCGGACGAACCAAGTTCACTTTTAGCCGCCAATGCCCTGATCGATGCCTTGGATTCTATAGGCATGGACAAACATGAGCTGGATTTTATTTTAGTCGCCACAGTGACACCTGATATGGCGTTTCCGTCTACCGCCTGCTGGATCCAAAAACGTCTCGACATCAATCAGATCCCTGCATTGGATATTTCAGCAGCTTGCTCGGGTTTTATGTATGGGCTCTCCATGGCCCGTGCCTATATCGAATCAGGTATGTACAAAAACATAGCCGTCATCGGGGTTGAAGAACTGACAAAAATCGCTAATTGGGAAGACCGTAGCACTTGTGTCCTTTTCGGCGACGGAGCCGGAGCTGTTATTGTTCAGGCGACGGAAGACGAAAGTGACGGGCGGATTTTATCCAATTATCTGGGGGCTGATGGTCGATATGGAAGCCTTTTGATGAAAGAGGCGGAAGGCACGGTGAACCCTGCAACTCACGAAACAATCGACAAAAAGATGCATTATATCACAATGGAAGGGCAGGAGACGTTTAAGCAGGCTGTACGTGTGATGAAATCTTCTTCTGTAGAGGCTTTAAAACGTGCCGGTTTGAAAGAAGAAGACCTTGATTTAGTCATCCCTCATCAGGCGAATATTCGCATTATTGATGCTTTGGCTCAACGATTGAAAGTGGATTACAGTAAGGTCCAGGTGACTATTGACCGTTACGCGAACTCATCTTCAGCGACGATTCCTATCGCTCTTAATGAAGCCAATCGGGATGGAAAACTTCAACCCGGGAACCATGTCCTTATGGTCGCTTTCGGCGGAGGTTTGACCTGGGGAAGCACTGTGGTGAGGTGGTAACGATGAAACGGGCCGCTTTATTTTCCGGACAGGGATCACAATATGTCGGCATGGGGAAAACCCTCTATGAAACATATCCGGAGTTCAAAGAGCTTTGCCACAAGGCTGATGCTATTTTAGGCCGGGATCTGACATCCATGATGTTTGAAGGCCCTGAGGAGCTTCTTCGGTCAACGGAAAACGCACAGGCCGCTCTTTTAACAATGGATTACGGGATAGCCCGGATATTAACGGATAACGGAGTGACATTTGATTTCGCCGCAGGCCATAGTTTAGGTGAATATGCGGCTTTGGCATTGGCCGGAGTCTTGCGCTTTGATGACGCCATGGCTATTGTCAAAGAGCGGGGGGACCTCATGTCCCGGGCCGGAGAAATGGAGCCGGGGACCATGGCCGCCGTCATCGGAATGGATTTTAAAGCTGTGGAAGAGATCTGCCGGAAAAACGGCGCTGACATGGCGAATTTTAATTCTGCCGAACAAGTGGTTATTTCCGGACGCATTAGTGCTGTAGAAAAAAGCATGAAAGCTTGTCAGGATGCCGGGGCCAAACGCGTCTTGCCTCTCAATGTCTCCGGAGCTTTCCATTCCCGGTTGATGGCAGAAAGCGGAGAAAAACTGGGAACCCTTATCAGAAGCTTCACATTTCAAAATCCCCGTGTCCCTGTTGTGATGAATGTTACAGGGGAAAGGGAAGATGACCCCGAAAAAATGAAAGAGTTATTGATCGCTCAGGTCAGTTCCCCGGTCAAGTGGATGCATAGCATGGAATACATGCTGAATCAGGGGGTGACCCATTTTGTTGAATGCGGCCCGAAAAATGTCCTTTCAGGACTGGTGCGTCGTATTTCCAAAGAAGCTCTTTCTTTGACAACGGATACGACATCGGGGATTGAAAAAGTCTTGGAGGTGTTTTCATGATCGATTTAAAGGGGAAAGTCGCTCTTGTTACAGGCTCAGCCCGTGGAATCGGACTTGCTATTGCAGAAAAGCTGGCTCAATCACAAGCTCGTGTGGTTCTCTCTGATCTCTCACAGGAAGATGTGGATAGGGCCCTTGAGAGCCTTTCTTCACAAGGTTATGATGTGATGGGAGTCGCTTGTAATGTGGCATCGGAAGAGTCTGTGAATGCGGCTGTAGAAAAAATCAAAAATGAAGCCGGTCCTGTGGACATTCTGGTCAACAATGCCGGTATTACAAAAGATATGCTCTTTATGCGTATGGATAAGGAAAAATGGGACAGTGTCCTGAATGTGAACCTGACAGGAGCTTATTTGACATCAAAAGCTGTGATCAGGGATATGGCAAAAAATCATTTCGGGCGCATTATTAATATCTCTTCAGTAGTCGGACTGATCGGCAATGCCGGACAGGCGAATTACGCCGCATCAAAAGCCGGGCTTATAGGACTGACAAAGAGTCTGGCCAAGGAATTCGGGCAAAGAGATGTGACGGTCAATGCCGTGGCCCCGGGTTTTATCGAAACCAAGATGACTGATGTTTTGAGTGATGACGTGAAAAACGCGTTTTTGCAAAATATTCCCATAAAGAAAATGGGAACTCCGGAAGATGTTGCCAATTCTGTTTTGTTTTTGGCATCGGAGCTGGCGTCCTATATCACCGGACAGGTGATTCATGTGGACGGCGGCATGGTTATGTGATTGACTTTAAGGAGGTGTGCATAATGAATGCAGAAATTCTGGGAAAGGTAAAAGACATCGTGGCGAGCCAATTAGGAAAAGAGCAGAGGGAGATCACAGATACAGCATCCTTTATTGATGATCTTGGCGCTGATTCTTTGGATACCATGGAACTTGTTCTCGCGTTAGAAGATGAGTTTGGTATCAAAATCGAAGATGAAGATGCTGAGAAGCTCAAGACAGTAAAAGACGCTGTTGAGTATATCGAGAAGAATAAATAATCTCACCCGGCGCAAAGGGGGAGACCCCTTTGCGCCCCAGGGCATATTCTAATTGGAGGAGTCACATATGGCAAACAGAGTCGTAGTTACGGGTATGGGAGTTGTCTCCCCGCTCGGAAATGAAATAGAAACTCTCTGGAAGAACCTGCTGGCCGGGAAATCCGGAGTTCGCTTGATAGACCGTTTTGACACAGAAGAATATTCATCTAAGATCGCAGGGTTAATCGACGAATTTTCCGTCGAGGGGTATATTGATCCGAAAGACGCCAGGAGAATGGACCTCTTTGTCCAATACGGATTAGTTGCCTCCTGCAAAGCTCTTCAAGATGCGAAGTTGACGATTGACGAAAAGAATGCCCATCGTGTAGGGGTTGTCGTCGGGTCCGGAATCGGAGGAATGCAGACCTTATGTGACCAGCATTCAAATTTAGTGGAAAAGGGACCCAGAAGAATCTCCCCCCTCTTTATCCCTATGATGATCCCGAATATTCTGGCGGGGCAGATCTCGATTTATACGGGAGCAAAAGGCCCGAATTTTTGTGTTGTAACCGCCTGTGCTACCGCGACACATTCCATCGGTGAGGCTTTCAAAACAATACAAAGAGGCCAGGCAGATGTCATTATAACCGGTGGGGCTGAAGCCCCTGTCATTCCGTTAGGTGTAGGCGGCTTCACCGCTATGAAAGCTTTGTCTACACGCAATGACGAGCCGCAAAGGGCTTCCCGTCCGTTTGATAAGGACCGTGACGGTTTTGTCATAGGGGAAGGAGCCGGAATATTAGTTCTGGAAGAGATAGAGCATGCCAAAAAACGAGGGGCGGTCATTTACGGTGAACTGGTCGGATATGGGGCTTCAGGGGATGCTTATCATATTACAGCTCCTGAGGATAACGGAAGCGGTGCCGTCCGTGCCATGGGAGCCGCTATTAAAGATGCCGGGATTTCTGTTGAAGATGTCGGGTATATTAATGCACACGGAACTTCGACAGAGTTGAATGATGTCATAGAGACAAGAGCTATAAAAGCCCTTTTCGGTTCTCATGCCAAAAAGCTTTTGATTAACTCGACAAAATCTATGACAGGGCATCTTCTCGGTGCAGCCGGCGGAGTGGAAGGTATCATTACTCTTCTATCCCTGAGAAACGGGCGCTTTCATCAAACACTCAATTTGGATCATCCCGATGAAGAATGCGATTTGAACTATCTTTCCGGAAAGAATGCTGAAGCGGATATCACATACGGCTTAAGTAATTCTTTTGGATTCGGAGGGCATAACGGTGTCCTGCTGTTCAAACGCTATGATGAGTAAAGAAGACCTTTTTCAAGATATATTTTCCATTACATTTCAACAGCAGGGCCTTCTCCGGAGGGCCCTGACTCATCGCTCGTGCCGGGACGGCTTTGAAGGGAATAATGAGCGCCTGGAATTTTTAGGAGACGCTGTTGTCGGTTTGGTAATAACAGAATATCTCTATAATAAAACAGGCCTCTCTGAAGGGGCCATGGCTAAGATTAAAAGTAAGGCCGTGGGGCGTGAAATCATGGCGGAGATCACGCGTCAAAGCGGACTGTTTCGCTGTCTTTATGTGGGAAAGAGCGAAGAGCAGCGCAAGACGAAGATGAAAAACCTCTATGCGAATGTATTGGAAGCTGTTATCGGAGCCTTGTTTCTTGAAAAAGGACTGGATATGACGCGGGACTTCATTATGAAATGGTGGACGCCTTATCTGGAAAAGATCTTCAGGGGCGAGTATTCTGATTCAAAATCAGAACTTCAAGAGTTTCTTCAAAAGAAGGGATGGGAGCTTCCCGAATACCGTGTCATTTCGGAAACAGGGCCTGATCATGATAAAGAGTTTGTTATTGACTGCATTATACAGGAGAATGCCTTGGGCAGGGGAATCGGCAAAAACAAAAAATCCGCTGAAATGGATGCTGCCTCCAAAGCTTTGGAGCAGCTGAGACGGAGTGATGAATGAAACGCTACATCATTCCCTTCTTTCTCAACTTTCAGGGCTGTCCCCATCGCTGTATCTATTGTGATCAAACAGCCATCTCCGGGGAAGCTCATACGGAAGTCTCCTCTGTCATAGAGATGTTTTTGAAATATCACGGGACAGAGGAGTATTGTGCCGAAGTGGCTTTTTTCGGGGGGACTTTTTCTCTTTTACCGGTAGAAAAACAGGAAGATTTGATTAATCAAGTCATCCCTTATATCAAAAAAGGGGTTGTCAACGGGATAAGATTTTCAACACGCCCTGATGCTGTCTGCAAAAAGAGGCTTTCCTGGTATAAGGAGAATCACATTCTGCACATTGAGTTAGGAGTCCAGTCATTTCAGGCTTCTTATCTTGACATGTTAAAAAGGGGATATTCTCCGGAGAAAGCCAGAGAGTCTGTCCGCCTTATTCAACAGAGCGGATTGAGTGTCGGGGTGCAGTTAATGTTGGGTTTTCCGGGCCAGACACGGGAAGATTTTTTTAAAGACATTGACGAGATTATTCGACTACACCCGCATGATTGCCGGCTTTATCCGTTATCGGTGATCCGTGGTACACCGTTGGAAAGAGAGTTTCAAAACGGAAGCATGAATTTCATCTCTTTAGGGACGGCGGTCGATTGGGTGGTGGATGCATCTGAATTAATTGAAAGTGAGGGAATCGAGATACGCCGTATAGGGCTGCCTCATACACCGGATCTGGAAGAGAAGATCGTTGCAGGCCTTTATCACCCCTCTTTTGCCGATAAAGTGCGTTTTGAACGGCTTAAAAGGGCTTTTGATAAGGCCGACGCGGCTACGGGAGCCACCTTAATCGTTCATCCCGCCGATTTGCAATACACCTACCGGATCTGCCGGATGAAGAAAAAAAGCTGTCAAGTGATGCCGGACCCTTCAGTCCGGAGAAGTACGATTCTTATTCAACGGTAAATTGAAGAGTGGCGACATTAAAAATGACTTTAATATTTCCGTGAAAAGGCAAAGCGGATGTTCCCGTAAATTCAATAAGACCTGTCATATGAAGGATGCCATCAATGAAAGAGTACTCAATATCGACAGAAATGTTCCAACGCAGTTTTATTTCTTGAGGAAGTGTCATCCCCAGCCGGCTTTCTAAATCGGCTTTAGTGCAGCTGAACTGCTGCTCAGAGCCTGATACCGTTTCTCCAACTCCCATATATCCGTAACGGGTCAAATTACTCTTCATCTGAAGCAGAATACGGTCCATGTTGAGCTTGGCTTCTGTAACACGGGCTTCTTTGACATGGGAGAGATAGACAGGAGTTCCGATTCCCACAAGAAGGCCTATAATCACCAAAGTGGCGACTAATTCAAGAATAGTAAAACCATTTTTTGTCATAATCAAATTATATCGGGAGTTGAGATAAAATCAAGGGTCAGAGGGCTTTTCAGAGAAAGAAAAAAGATTTATAATAAGAAAAAAGGAAGAGGTGATTTTTGATGTTTAAAGATCTGCTGCAAGCAAGAAGGGCTTACCGGGCCTTGCTTCCGACCCCTGTCCCGAGAAGTCATCAGCTTATCATGGCACAGGCGGCCTCCTTAGCTCCATCCTGTTTTAATCATCAACCATGGAAGTTTCTTTTCATCTCCGGAGAGCATTCTCTTTCTCTATGGCATGAAGCCTTGACAGACGGGAATTATTGGGCAAAACGGGCCTCGCTGGCCGTTGTCGTCTATACAGACGATGAGTGGGATTGTGTTATAAAAAAAAGACGATATGCCTCTTTTGATACAGGAATGGCGGCTTTTTCTTTGATCCTGACAGCCACCGAACTGGGCTATGCGGCTCATCCCATCGCAGGATTCAGTCCGTCAAAGATCGCGGAGCAGTTTCATATTGATCCGCAGCCGGATTTTATGGCCTGTAATGTCATCGGGAAAAAAACAGACGATCTTTCAGTGCTTGAAGAGCGCCATCAAAAAGAGGAAAAAGAGCGCCCCCCGCGTAAGGGTGTAGACGAATTCGTTCGGTTTTTTGAATAATAAGTCTTCAAAGGAATCGGGGACAAGAAGATTAGCGGCCGCTGTCTTCTTTTACTTTTTTGAGAAAAGAGACAATGCTCTCCTCAAAATCCTGCGGGTTTTCCAGCATGGGGAAAAAGGCGGCTCCGGGTATGACACACGTGCTCATCAAAGGCCGCGGAGGATATGAATAGGAAGAAAAAAAGATATCGGCTTTTCCCCAAAGCAGAAGAGTCGGCAGTGAGTGAAGTGTCAGCAATGTCTCTTCTTTAGAGGCCATATAAAAATCATCGGAATAAATATAGGGCATCATCGTTTTCACCGAATGAAATGGAGTAAATAATTTTGTCCGCATGGTCTTGTTGACTCTTTTTTCTGTTTTTTTATCGACAGGTTGATAAAAATAGAGAGGGTAATTCTTTTCGATGATTTCAAAAAGGGACTCCATATCTTCAGGAGAAAAAAATGTTTTTTTTAGAATTCGGGAAAGAGTAGAACGCTTATCCATCGCCATGAGGCCTTGGACAGACTCTTCTCCGCTTAAATCTTCCATATGCTGATAAAGGGCTTGAATCAAGTGGCGGATATCGTCGTAATAATTGATCCGCGGGTTGACTCCGATAAAAAACAAAATCTTTTCGGGGGCTTTTTCTAAAAGAGAGAGAGCAATGAAGGCTCCGTAATCGTGCCCCAAAAGACCGAATCGGTCAATTCCCAAGGTTGTCATCAGAGAAAGGATCATATCGGCATGATCCGCAGCCGACAGGCCCGGAGTGGAACGGCCCTTATGGATCAGGGGGGCGTCGGCAGGTATCGCCTGGCCTGAGTAGGTATAATCCACAAAGATCAGACGTGCTTCTTTTTTCAAAAGGGGGACAAGGGATTCTTCCAGATAACGGGAAGAAGAGCCCGGCCCGAAGGGTAAACAGACCATAGCAGGAAGATCCTTATTGTCCCCGTGAACGGAAATATAAAGCGGTTTCCCCTGTATGGTCATGACTCCTTCATACTGCGGAGCAGAAAAGAGTGGAGAAGGACAAGTCAGCAAAACCATCAGGCTCATTGTCATAAAAAGAATATGTTTTTTCATAAAGTAAGTATAGAGAAAACTCAAAAAAAATAAAGGGAAGAAAAAATTAATCTTTTCTCTCTGACGTTACTCACCGACTCTTGAAATCCCCTTGTGTTGGTGTATGATAAAGAAAAAAAGAAGATGAAGAAGGGGACGAGTCATGGATGACGGATATTGTTTTGTGTGCGGAGAGAAGAATGAAAAGGGGATGCATCTGGATTTTGAAACGTCTTCAGAGGGCATAGCCCGGGTTGATTATATCATCCCCGCTTATTTTCAGGGTTACCGCCATGTGATTCATGGGGGGATTGTGGCGACTCTTCTGGATGAAGTGATGGCTAAGGCTTGTCTGGCAGCGGGACTTAACGCTTTTACAGCAGAGATCACTGTCAAATTCCTCAAGCCGGTACCGGCCGAAAGCGCTCTCCGCCTTGAAGGGCATGTCAAAGAAAAACGGCATCGCTTGATCAATACGGAAGGGTCTCTTTCTGTAGGGAAAGAGGTCTGCGCCACTGCTGAAGCCAAGTTTTTTGTGAGGTGAGCAGTGAACTGGTGTCTTGTCGCAGGAGCCCGGCCGCAGTTTATCAAACTGGCTCCTCTGATTCATGCGTTAAAAAAAAGGGGAGAATCTTTTTTCTTAATTCATACGGGACAGCATTACGATGAGAATATGTCGGAGCTTTTTTTTCGTGAGATGGATATTCCCGCTCCCCATGTCAATCTGGAAATCGGATCGCTTTCCCACGGGGCCCAGACGGGGCGTATGATAGAACAAATGGAAGCTGTTCTCCTCCAAGAAAACAGGAGTATAGTCGTCCTTTTTGGAGACACCAACTCAACGTTAGCCGGGGCTGTGGCGGCTTCTAAATTAAAGATTCCCATAGCGCATATTGAAGCGGGGTTGAGAAGTTTCAACTTTGATATGCCTGAAGAGCAGAATCGGATCTTGACCGATCATCTTTCCACCTTTCTCTTCTGCCCCACTCAGGGAGCTGAAATTCAATTGGTTCGAGAAGGGATCGAAGACGGGAAAAAATATCAGGGGAGATACCTTTCACAGCGCCATGTCTCTGTCACCGGGGATATTATGGCTGATGCCCTTTATTCTTTCTCTGCCCGGGCAGCGGATCAAAATCAAAAAGACAAAATGAAGTATGAGGATGAACCTTTTCTTTTGTTGACTCTTCACCGGGCTGAGAATACTGATGACGCTCGAAGGTTAAAAGAGATCTTCTCCCAGCTGGAAGATATTCGCCTCCCCATTATTTTGCCTCTTCATCCCCGGACCGCGAAAATGCTCAAGAAGGAAAACATTGTTCTTTCTTCCCGCATATATGTTACCGAACCTCTGGGATACCTGGATATGATCCGTTTGGAACGCAAAGCCCGTTGCATCATCACGGACTCCGGGGGAATTCAAAAGGAAGCCTATCTATTAAAGGTCCCTTGTGTGACCCTTCGTCGGGAAACGGAGTGGACAGAGACACTCAGCCATGGCTGGAATCAGCTGGCATACAGCGCGCAGGGGCTTCAGATCGGAGAAGCTTTGGAGAAGGCTTTGTGCCTGGACAGGGGAAAAACGCTCTGGCCCGCTTATTATGGAGACGGACATGCCGCAGAAAGAATCATCGAAAGGGTGAAATCGTGGGGAAACGCTTCTTTATAGTCTGCGAAACCTATAAAAACACAGGGGTGGAGAGAAAGATCGAAGCCCAGAAAAAGGCGCTGAAAAAACGGGGCCGTTTTGAACCTCTTCTGGAATCCCCCTCCTCTCCCTACCAGCGCCTGTATAAAGCCCAACGTACTATTATTCAAAAAGCCAAAGAAGCCGAGCTTATCTATTATCGTTATTCAGCTCTCAACTGGCTTCTTCACCGCTTTTTGATAAAAAAGATGAAGGGACGTTTTCTTTTGGAGATCAATACGTTGAATCGACCGGAATTAAAAAGGGAGCGGGGAGTGAAAGGCCTTGTCAAGCGACTCTTCAATACGGTGTATGAAAAAGAATTATATCAAAGAGCCCGCGGTGTTTTGGTTTTGACTCCGGAGATCGGTGCATATGTCCGTGGTCTTTGTCCGATAGCTTCTGTCACTGTCATTGATAACGGATATGAAAAAAGGGATGTGTTCCCGGAAACAGACTCTGTCATCGCCGAAAAAATTTACAATTGGAAAAAGAAGAATTATCTTGTAGGGCTTTTTGCCGGGACATTTTTCCCCTGGGCCGGGGTCGACAGAATGATCAAGAGGATAGAGCAGTGGAGGAATGTTGGCTTGATCCTGGCGGGTTTCGGACCTGAACTGAAGGGGCTCCTTTCAGCTCTGGAGGCTCCTTTTCATGAGCGTATTCTTTATACAGGTCCTCAGACAGAGTCGGAACTCGCCGGGCTCTATGAGATGGCAGATTTTGCCTTCAGCTCATTGGCTCTGGACCGTATCGGTCTCCGTGACGCCCGCCCTCTGAAGACAAGAGAGTACCTGGCCTATGGCTTGCCTGTGGTCTGCGGGTACAGGGAAAACCCGGAATTGGAGGAAACCGGGCTTATCCTCTCTTCCGGGATCACCCCGGAAGAGCTGGAAAAGGTGTGCAGACAGAAGAGTAAAGAGGAAAGGGTGAAACGCGTCCTGCCTCTGCTCTCCTGGGAAAAGATCTATGAAAAAATCGGGGACCTCTTCCCATGAAAGAGACACTGATCCTCATCACGGACCATTTCCCCTACGGAACAAGAGAGCCCTTTTTAGAAGAGGAACTTCCTTTTTTGTCGGAAGCCTTCGATGAGGTGATCCTGTTGGCGAGAAACAAAGGGAAAAGTGTGCGGCCTCTTCCGGCTAATGTCCGAGCGGTTCCTCTCCGCAGACGCCTGTCTCTAGGCTCTTCCGTCTCTTTTCTGCTTTCCCCTTTCGGATTAAAAGAAATGGGAGGGAAGAGTCCCGCTCAGCGCGTTGAAGCGACAAAGCATATCTGGCGCTCATCTCAAATCGTTGCAGAGCTGGAGGCTCTTTTGAAAGAACGCCTGGGCCGGGAAAGGATCACCATCTACTCCTACTGGCTCTATTACGGAGCTCTGGCTCTGGCCCGGATCAAGGGGAAGTATCCCGGTCTGAGAGCTGTCTCCCGGGCTCACGGGTATGACCTCTACGAGGAAAGAAGGAAGGAAAGCTCCATCCCCTTCCGCCGCTTTATTGCCGACCGGCTGGACCGTATCTTCTTTATTTCAAAGCATGGAAAGGATTATTTTGAGAGCCGCTATCCTGACGATAAAGAAAAGTATTGTCTCTCCTATTTAGGTGTCCGGTGGGGAGGAAGGCCGCAGAAAAAGAAAGGGGGGCCTTTTCACGTGGTGAGCTGTTCCCGCCTGACGTCCAACAAACGGGTGGATACAATCGCCCGTGCCCTGGCCGGACTCAAAGGGATTCCCCTGCGCTGGACTCATTTCGGGGATCCCTTGTCGGGAGAAGAGATGGAGAAGGTGAAGACGGCGCTGCTGGACTCGCCCCATGTTCAATGGGATTTCCCGGGCTGGATTTCACGTGAGAAGATCAGCTCCTTTTATGCGAAAGAGGAAATCCGCTGTTTTATCAATGCCAGCCTGTCTGAAGGGCTCCCCGTTTCCATAATGGAGGCGATGCTGGCGGGGATCCCCGTGGTCGCCCCGGCTGTAGGGGGAATCGGCGAGATCGTGGATTCAGAAAACGGGTTTCTTCTGCCTGAAGCCTGTTCCTCTGAAGAGATTTCTCAAGCCTTGCTGCAGCTGATGAAGGAGCCTGAAAAAAGAGAAGAGATGAGCCGGAAGGCTTATGAAAAGGTATCCCGGTTCTTTTCTGCAGAGAACAACTTTAAGACATTTGCAGGCTTTCTGCGACAACAAACCAAACGAATCCTCTATCTCTATTGGGGACAGCTGAGTGAAAGCAGCGGGCCTGCCGGCCATGTCCTGGGACTCATCAAAGGGTGGATCAAACAGGGATATGAAGTGGATCTTCTCTCTTTTTCTTCAGAGTGGTCTCCCGAAATCTCCGGAATGAACCATGTAAGCCTTCAGCGCAGGGGGACACCCTGGGAGCGTATCGTCTCCTTCCGGCGCAAAGCCTTCCGGCTGATCCGAGAAAACCCCTATGATTTTCTCTATCTGCGCATGAGTCAGCAGCTCTTTTTCGGTTCCGGGACAGGCCTTCCGGCCCTGTATGAAGCCAACGGCATCATCGAAGTGGAAGCTCCTCTGATCAAAGAGAAGTATCCTCTCTATGCCCGGGTCGAACGGGTCTATTGCCTGCCCCGCCTTATCCGGGACATGCGCCGGGCCCTGGGCGTTATCGTCATCACATCGCGGATGAAAGAGTATTTTATCCGCAAATACGGGATCGAAGAAAAAAGGCTTTTTGTGTCGGGAAACGGGGCGGAACCTTCGCCGGCACCGGCCCCTTCCCGAGGGGGAAAAAAAAGGTTCTCGCTGGCCTTTGTGGGGAACCTGCGAAAGTGGCAGGGAATAGACTGTGTCATGGACGAGATGATCAAAAGAGACCGACGGGACCTTTCGCTCACGGTGATCGGGGGCGGAGAGCTTTACGAGCGTTTTAAGGAGAAGACCATGAAGAACCCTCATTTATCCATTACACTGACAGGACCTTTGCCACGGAAGAAAATGCTGGTGTATCTGGGAGAGTGTGATATAGGGCTGCTTCCCATCACGGGACAAAGCGTGAACAGAGTGAGGGGGGTCTATCCACTGAAGTTGAATGAATACTGGTTGGCCGGCCTTCCTATCCTGGCCGCTGACATCCCTGATATGGATATTGTGCAAAGAGTTGGAGGAGGCTTCAATTTTCGGGCGGATGATTATGACGATTTCTTTTCTCAGCTGAATCATTTCGCGGCTCTCTCTTTGGAAGAGAAACAGAAAATGGGGGAAAAGGGACGCGCCTTTGTCCTGAAAAACAGGACATGGGAGATGATCAGCCGGGAAGTGATAGAGTACTATGAAATCGGCGCAGATGACGTGATGCCGGGAGCAAAAGAGGAAAGATGAAGAGGAACAAATCAATGGAGAAGACATCTGAAAAAAAGCTCTTTTTTGATTTTTCATATAACTTCATTGGAAATATCATTGTCTTTATCCTATCCTTTTGTATCTCGATTATCATCGCAAGGCTTCTTGGCCCTGAGAAAAAGGGGATCTATAGCCTGATTCTCTTTTTGCCCGGGTTAATGACCATGATCTTCGGGTTTGGTCTGGACGCAAGCACAATATACCATTATGGAAAAAAAGAGATTTCTCTCAGTGATTTAATCGCTCATAATAATTTCCTTGTTATCATATTATCGTTCCTGGCCATTTTGAGCGGATGCATTGTCATTTTTTTAGGCTACAACACCTATTTTATCAATATCAACCGCGGGTATCTTTTTTTGGCGTTAGCTCTTATCCCACTGGGACTCTATTCAAGTATGCTGAAAGCGGTATTGAGAGCAAAAGATGAGTTTAAAAAACTCAATATAGCGAATTTTCTAACCACTCTCTTTTTGGTTCTATTTGTCTTGCTGCTGTTTTTCCGTGCCTCTGTGGGGCTGCTTGTTGTCATACAAATAGGAGCCATATTCGCAGGTATCCTTGTCTTGATCAAAATGACAAAATTGGATATTCATTTTTCTCTCAAAAGAGAACCTGTTTTTATCAGGAAAAGTCTGTTGTACGGGGTCAAAGTTCATTTTTCGAATATTATATCATATTTTCATTATCGTGTTGACCTGATGATCATCAATATGCTCATGACTCCCTTGTTTGTGGGATATTACTCATTGGCTGTCAATATTGCTGAAAAGGCCTGGATGTTATCTCAGTCAATCAGTTCGGTTCTGTTTTCAAGAATCACAAAAGAGGACAACGGAGATGATCAGAATTCGACAGTGAGGATATCACTTTTTATCACATTTTGGGGGACGATATCACTGTTGTTCGTTTTGACTTTCTGGGGGGCGTTCCTGATTCCGATGATCTACGGGAATGATTACTTACCGTCATATCCGCTGATCAAACTTCTCGCACCGGGAATCATCATGCTCTCAATTTCCCGCATTCTATCTGCAGATCTTGCTGCAAGGGGCTATCCCCAGAAAACGATAATACCGAAACTCACGATGCTTCTTATGAATATTATTCTCAATCTTCTTTTTATCCCAAAATATGGAGTCGGCGGAGCTGCAATGGCTACAAGTATAACCTATACAATGAGTAGTGTGATGATTATTGTTATTCATCGGAAGATTTCATCTTCTGACTTTTTCAGGTTCTTCTATCTTTCCCGGAATGATATTCGAAAACTAAAAAGAATCCTTAAAACAGGAGATGGAGAATGAGGTATAAAATCTTTGGAAAATGTGTAGAAATTCAAATCGAACGTTATAAGAAAAAAGAACGGATGCTGAAAGAACTCGGCCTTTATGAAAGAACAGAGGAGTTTCCTGATCTTCTGGTGGAGTATGTCCCGTCAATTGATTATCAACATATGCTATACAACGCACCGAAGCCTTTTTTTGAATTGGAATCATGGGATGTCTTCCACACTACTGCGCATGTCGCTTTTCATAAAGATACTCCCCGGGTTATCTTTACAATACCGGAAGAAAAAGCGAATCTCAAAACACTCAGAAAGAGATTTGCTCATATCGGTTTTGAGACCATGTCCACATCATTAGGACAGATTTTTCATGAAACAGTCCTGATTCCTGCTATCCTTCGATATTTCTCAAACGAACTCTCTCCTTTTCACGGAAGCGCATTATTTTCTGAAAAGACAGGAAAAGCGGTGATTTTCAGTGGGCTGGGAGGAGTCGGGAAAACATCACTGGAAATGGGAATAATGCAGCGGGACGGCTACCGTTTTCTTTGTGATGACCTTTGCCTGGTCAACAGAAACGGTACTGTCTATGCGAATTTCAACTGGCCGAAAATTTATGCATACAATCTCTCATTGTTTCCTCAAATGAGAACACAGATTTCCAGGCATGACTCTCTTTTGGGTAAAATACAATGGATGTATAAAAGAGCATGGAATAAGCCTGTGCGTAGGCGTATTTCCCCGGAAAAGCTTTATAGCAAGCCTTTGTGTCTTGAAGCCCCTCTTGGAAAGATTTTTTTTCTACATCAGGATAATACTCGTTTGCCTGGCATTGAAAAACCTGACAGAAAATGGGCTGAGATATTTATGAGTATTATCAACGATGAACTCTATCATGTTTTTTTCAGGTTTTTACAATGGAAAGAGCTCAGAGAGCTTGTAGAAAACAATGGTCAAGAATCCCTTCTCGAAAGGATCAGAACCGATCTTGAAAAAGGGTATCGGATTTTGGAAAAGAATCTCGACGGGATATACCTCCTTCATTCACCGAGGAGATTCGATATCAACCGTTTGACGGATTTCCTGGTCAAGGAGATTGAATGAAAAAGAGACTTCTTATCCTTTTCACAAATCGATTTCCTTTTCATCAGGGGGAAGAATTTATTGAGAATGAGATTCCATACTTATCTGCGAATTTCCATCACGTTCTAATTATTTCCAATTCGGCGGGAGCGACAGTTCAGAAGACATTGCCAGACAATGTCATCGCTGAACAGTGCTCTCTTCAGTCTTTGGGAAGAATGAAGTATTTGCATTATCTTTTCATGGTTTTTTCTGTGAGTTTTTTTCGCGAGCTCATGAGGATGATCTTTCGATATAAAATCACTCCGACACGTCGGCGGTTAGGGCTACTGATGGAATATCTTGTGGACGGAAGACGATACAAGAGAGCATATCTCCATCTTATTAGTCGGTATAAGAAAAAGGATCAGCAGTATCTCCTCTACAATTATTGGATGAATCAATCGTCCTTTGGCGCAGTCAAGGTCAAACAAAAGATCAATTCAAAAATTATCATCCGTGCTCACCGGTACGATCTTTACTTTGAACATCAATCTGCAAACTATATCCCTTGTAGAAAGGAGATCTTCATCAAAGCTGATTATATTTGTTTTATTGCAGAGGAGGGGCTTCGTTATTTTATCAAAAAACATGAAATCCAGGAAAAAGAGAAGTTGGTGGTCTATCCCCTTGGGGTTCGAACCAATCTTCCGGATGATAGAAGAAGAGCCCTGAAGGCGAATATAGTCAGCTGTTCCTACATCAACCCAGTCAAAAGGTTGTCTCTGCTAATAGATGCGCTTCATCAGATGAAGAATAAAGAGGTTCGCTGGACTCATATCGGGGGAGGGGATCATTTTGACCGCTTTAAAGAAGAGGTCTTTCATCAGCTTTCGGGTTCTGACGGGGTCTCCGCCAGGCTCACCGGGAACCTGCCCAATCAGGATGTCAGACGTCTCCTTCGTGAAGGTGGTTTTAAGGTATTTGTTAATGTCAGCTCCTCAGAAGGTTTACCTGTCTCAATTATGGAAGCGATGGCCACCGGAATCCCGGTGGTGGCTACTCGTGTCGGCGGGGTGTCAGAAATCGTGAACAACAGCAACGGAAGGCTTCTGTCCCCCGATCCTTCTCCCGAAGAGATTGCTGACGCGCTTGCTTATTTCCTGGACATGAAAGAAGAGATGTGGGAGAAGTTTTCGTTCAATGCTTATGAAACATGGAGGAATCATTTCTCTGATGAGCAAAACTATGGTGAATTTGTCGCGTTTCTCAATACGATTGAAGAGTGATAAACGGATGAAAACAAAAAAGAGGATTATCGAATGAAAAAAAGATGTTTAAGAATATGAGAAAAATTATTTTTTTGGGAGGTTATTCTAGCGTCATTGAAATCCTGGCTCTAACAAAAATGGATGTTATCTCTTTGCGATCACCTGAAGAGATCGTGACAGCGGGGATCGGTGATGAGACGATCGTCTTGCTTAAAGCCGAGACAGAAAAAAGGGCGTTGTCGGGAGCTGCTGAGATACAGCACCGGATCCCCAAAGCACCCATTATTCTTATCACAGAAGACCCCGCGCTTTTTAAGAAAGACCATCTCATCAACCCTTTTTTTGACATCTATCATCTTCCGGGAGAGGAAAAGGATCTCCTGCAGTCGGTCAATGCGGCGTTCCATGAAATACCCCTTCTCTATCAGCGCTATTATCAATGGGGCACTATGCAGCGGTTATCAGGCAAGGTCCGTGAAGCGCTGCGGTTGTTTGAAGCCTCTTTGGCTCTGAAGCCTTCCTATATTTACCCGGCCATAGATGCGGCCCGTCTTTATTATCAACAGAATGACATGAAAGCAATGAAACGCGTGATCGAAAGCGTTCCGGGAAAAGATGAAATACCGGAATTGCTTAGACTTTTAGGCGAGAAGGCTTATAAAGAAGGAAATCTGGTTAAAGCGGAAATATACTGGGAAAAAGCATTGCAGCGTTCCCCTTTGACCATAAGCAGGCTGTTTCAGTACCTCAAAGTCTTATGGAAAAGAAAAGAGTACCGAAAAACGGCTCTCTTGTTTCTTGAAAAAATACCGGAACTGCTGGAGATAAAGCAAAAGATGAAGACATCCCTCCAGGATGCCCTTAGCCGCGGGGATTGCGAAGAAAGTTATCTCTGTTCCCGGATGGCGCTGCGCTATTTCCCGGAAGATGAGGAATTCTTAAAGGCCTATGAGCAGTCCGCCCGGGCATTGGGAATCGGGGTTTCTCCTGAGGAAGGAAAGAGCATTTGATGAAAAAAGGGATCGTATTGTTTTTTTTGACGTTTTTTTTAATGATCTTGTCCGCATTGGGAGAGGAGAAGAAGCCCCGGCTTATTTATGTCGATGACCCGCTTTTGGCTCCTTATGTGTATGAAATAGAACCCGAGGCTGAAGAGGCTTCTGCCGAAAAGGCCCATATTATTTTCTATAACGGATTAGAGGGCAAAGACCAGCTCAAAGACGGCTATGACTACACAATGGGAATCATCAATATATTAAAAAATGAGAATGGGACTATGAATCCTTATGCATCCTACAGTTTTACCCATCTGGCAGCGGTTGTCCGGAACTTTTGTGATGTCTTATCTTTACATTATCCCGCCCGGGCAGGAAAATACGAAGAGCAGGCCCGAAAGATCGTCAAAAGGGTGCAAACAGCAAAAAGTCAATCTAAAATCGAAAAAAGGGCTGTTTTAGCTGCAGGCGGGTTCTTTGATTACCTGCTTGAGGACTTGGAAGTAAAAAAAATAGCGGTTGACCGTTATTTTATTTACAAAGAAAAGTCTTTGGGCATAAAGACACCGGCTCAAATCCTCTGTGATTTTCCCCCGGAGGGAAAATGGCGTGATGCGCTGAAATACAGAGGATATGCACTTGTGTTTATTGATTGCCATGATTTTCAGAGAGTGGAAGATTTATTGATATATGTGGTAAAGGAGGTGAAACATGGGAAGTATTCTGGTTCTTGACGATGAACAAAGCATGCGGGAAATGCTTCAGCTGATGCTGGAGGAAGAAGGCTACCATGTCACAACCGTTCCCGGGATCGCTGAGGCCGAAGAAGAAATCAAAAAAAATGTCTATGACCTGATCATCTCAGATCTCCGCCTGGAAGACGGAAACGGAATAGATTTTTTGGATACGGTTAAGACAATCTCTCCTCTGAGCTCTGTCATCATTATTACAGCCTATGCCACATTAGAAAGTGCACTACGGGCCATACGGCTTGGAGCTTACGATTATGTTCTGAAGCCTTTTAAAATCGATATTCTCCGCAACAGTGTGCGCAACGCTTTTCAAAGAAAAACTTTGATGGAAGAAAACCTGTATCTTCGGGAAGTGGCCGACCGGGCGAATATTTACGATAATATCGTCGCTGAAAGCCGCATTATCAGAGACTTGATCGATTTGTCTTACAAAGCGGCTCAAAGTGATGCCAATATTATGATTACAGGAGAAAGCGGAGTCGGGAAAGAGATGTTTGCCCGTTATATTCATAAGAACAGCCCCCGGGGAAACGGCCCCTTCGTGGCAATCAATTGCGGTGCGTTACCGGAGAGCCTTCTGGAAAGTGAGCTTTTCGGCCATGTGGCAGGAGCTTTTACAGGAGCACAGAAAAATAAAGAAGGACTGTTTGTCGTGGCCAATAAAGGGACCATCTTCCTGGATGAGATCTCCGAGACGACGAATAATTTTCAAGTCAAACTTCTCCGAGTCATCCAGGAACAGGAGATCCGCCCGGTTGGGGGGAACAGCACCAAATCCATTAATGTGCGGGTCATCGCAGCATCCAATAAGGACATCAGCCGCCTTGTCGAGGAAGGGGTGTTCCGCAAGGACCTCTATTACCGCATTAATGTCATCCCTGTACATATTCCTCCTTTAAGACATCGGCGGGAAGATATTCCCCTTTTGGTCGACCATTTTCTCAGGCAATTCAGCTCAAGCCGCAAGAGCCTTTCTCCGGGAGCAATAAGAACTCTTCTTCACTATGATTTCCCCGGGAATGTCCGTGAGCTTCAAAATATCATCGAGCGTGTCTGTGTATTGACACAAGGGGCACTGATAACGGAGGATGACCTCTATTTTCTTGAACCGTATAAAGGGAGTCAAGAATATGAAACACCACTGATTTCTTTAAAAAAAGTGGAGCAGCATCATATTGAAGGGGTATTAGAAGCTTGCGGGGGCAACAAAAGCAAAGCCGCCGAAATTCTCGGAGTCAGCCGGAAATTTATCTACTCCAAATTGAAAGAATATCAGCAGGAATCGAATGGAGCATAATCTCTATTACACCGAAGGATTATTGTCATTTCTTCGGTCATACACAAAACTGCCCGTGGAAGGAATCGAAGCCCTGTTAGATCAGAGTGAGGAGGGTGTTAATCCGTCAGTAAGGCCTGAGACAGCGGCCTTGCTGTTTTTTCTCGTTTCTCTTTCTCAACCGGTGCGGATTTTGGAAATAGGGACTTGCCGGGGGACTTCATCCATTATTATGGCCAAAGCCTGTCCGGAAGCGGAAATCATAACTATTGAGATAAGAACCGATCTGGCAGATGCTGCCCGGGGGAATTTCTGTGATTTTGGCGTTGAACGGCAGATCACCCTTATGGAAGGGGACATGAAGGAGATCATCCCCGCATTGGATCTGAGCTTTGATTTTATTTTTTTAGACGGGGCAAAAAAATCCTACCCTTTTCTTTTTCCTTACCTGTTAAAGCGTCTTCACCCCGGAGGAATATGGGTTACCGATGATGTTTTTCTTGAGACAGCTTGCTTCCCCGAACATATCAAAGGGGTCAATGAAGCCTTGCAGCGTTTTAATGCCATGGTTATCGAAGAAGAGAGTCTGATCCCGGCACTGATTCCTTTGGGGCATGGACTTCTCGTAGCCGCAAAAAAAAAGACGGAAAAGCAATCATCTTGACTTTCAGCGCGAAAACTCATACAATTTCGGTATGAGTTCATTACAAAAGGGAACGATTCTGGACATTGTCGCAGATGACCTTAATTCTTCATGTGAAGGTTTATGCCGTGTAAACGGGCAGATCCTCTTTGTTCCGGGGCTCTTGCCGGGCGAAAAAGCCTGTGTGAAAATCACTGAGGCTAAAAAGAAATATGCCCGTGGAACGATTGAGAAAATTATAGATAAGGCTCATTTCCGGGAGGAGCCTGCTTGCCCCCATTATGATCAATGCGGCGGCTGTGATTTTATGCACATCAAATACGACAAAGCCCTGGAGCTTAAGGCTCATATTGTGGCTGAAAATTTAAAGCGGTTGGGGCATATCAGCTGGGGTGAAAAAAAGATTAAAAAAATCCCTGCCGAAAACAAGGTTCATTACAGAAATAAATTCATTCTTCCTGTGAGGGAAGGGGAAAAAGGTGAGTTTCTCTGCGGAGCCTTCAAAAGAGGCGCCCGAAGTGTTGTCCCGATTCCCCAATGTCTGACCCAGGACCTGGCGGCCCGTGAGGTTATGAATTATATAGCCGAAAAAGCTCCCCGTTACGGGATCAGGCCTTTCAACGAAAAGACAAAAGAAGGATATCTTAAGGGGATCGGGTACCGTTTGGAAAAGCGGAATAAAAAAATGATGCTTATATTTATCATTTCTTCTGAGGACACAGCTCCGCTACAGCCTCTTCTTGATGATATTGATTTCAGGTTCGGCCTTATCGATTCCATCTATGCCAATGTCAACCCGGACCCTGCCCACACCGGAATGGGTGGAAAGAGTATTCATCTGGGCGGCAAGGAATACCTGGATATGTATTTGGGGAAAGCCATGTATAAAGTGGGGCCGGCGACTTTCTTTCAAATCAACAGCCGCCAGGCCGAACTGATGTTCCAGCATGTGCTGAGCCTTCTCCCTTTTGAGCGTTGGGGCGCCGTATGGGATCTGTATTCCGGAGTCGGAGCTTTGACTTTTTACCTGGCATCTGAATTTAAAAGGGTCTATGCCGTTGATGTGAATGCAGAATCGGTGCTGATGGCTGAAAAGAACAAAGAACGAAATTTCGCCGATAATGTGACTGTGATCCGGGGCAATCTGGAAAGCCTGGATGTGACTCAATTGGAAACGCCTGAAGTGGTGGTGACCGATCCTCCCCGATCCGGATTAACAGAATCCCTGACAGCACAGCTGAAAAAGGTGTGCCCTTCAAAAATTGTTTTGATTTCCTGTGATTCGGCCACCCTGGCCAGGGACTTGGATCGTCTATCCGGAGAATATGCTATCAAATCATTGACAGTCGTGGATATGTTCCCCATGACCCGGCACGTTGAGACGGTAGTATTGCTATCAAGGGTAGAAAAGTAAGAGTGTAGAAACATAAGTAAATAAGCGCTTTCCGTGATTTGAAATCTGGCTTTAAGCCGGAAGGATAATCACGGATTTTTATTTTGTGGGAACTTATCCAAGAATGGCAGAAAGTAAGGTTGAGTGGTTAGGTTTACTTTAGAGCTTGTGAGTTGATAAAATTGCTGTCAAAAACGTGGTGAGTTGATAGAATTATTGTCAAAAAATTAGAAAACATTTACACTTTTTATTGGCCGAGTCAATAAAATGAAGTACAATAAATATTAGGTGGGATTATAGCCCTGCACTAGGAGGTGAGAACTTGATAGGATTAGAATATATTTTAAACCTCTATAACCTTCAACATGATTAAGTCCCTAAAGTGGTGTAAAAAGGAGTGAGCCACG
>OMKS01000010.1_pt1 | contig 156135 bp, 169 predicted proteins | sample 1674721 | NCBI WGS metagenome assembly OMKS01 (sample SAMN06264996, study PRJEB25208) | sediment metagenome | isolation source: hot spring sediment | place: USA: California | collected 2014-09-02 | reverse complement strand
TTCCCCGCGTGGCGCGGGGTAAGATTTAGAGATAACAGCTTCCGAAAAACATGGCAAATCCTGAAGGAAGGGTTCATGCTTGTCCCGAACCTCGAAGGAGCGGCCAGGAAAATATTGTTCAGCGAGAACATTCATACCGTCATCATGAGCCACACCCACACTTATAAGCACAGGGTCTTCAGGAGCGACAAGGAATACTTCAATACAGGCACCTGGAACGACATTATCTTCCTCGACATCGAAAAACTCGGCAAACAACGCAAGCTCACGTTCGTCATGATTGATTACCCTCCACGCTATGGGGAAGAAGCAGTCAAAGAAATTCAGTCAACCATAACCAGGACAGTCTCTGCAGAACTCTATGAGCTAAGCCCACAACAAATGGACCTTGCAGTAGAATTTAATGATGGTTATTGGGCAAATAACTGGACAAAAGGAACGGGGATTTCAATATCAGCCGTCTCACGCGAAATTTTTGATATGACTTCTGCGACAGCGGAAACAACGGTATCAACAACCGGAACCCCCGGAGATCTGCCAGATAAAAAAATATTTCCCCGTGAACCATCCCCTCTTAGTCAGGAAGAACTGGATCAGATCGTCGAAGAAGAACCCATTGAAACGAAGGAGGAGGAACTGGACGACTTTGCCCAGCAAGTCCGGAATCTGGAAAATATGAACATGGAAATTATGGAAAAAAGAATCAAGGAAAACTTCAAGGATGTAATAAAAGAACTTGATCTTGAATACCTTATCGTTGAGCGGTCTGACTAACTAATCCATATATGTGATGAGAATGGATGAACCATACCTTATATTTTTTGTAATTATTGTGCTGATCCTGCTCATTGCATTGATGATGAAGATATTCCGAATCGACTCTGCCCGGCAGACAGTTCGCAAGGAAACCTTGCCAGCCGGACAAGGCGCTATAGGATCAGAACGACACCCTTCAGAAATAGGCCCGGGTCCGGATATTCCGGATAAGCAGGCAATAATCCATCCTGAAGTGTCAGATGAACCTCCCCCCCCTTTCTCACCTGAAATAAAATCCACCGATCCGGAAAAAGACAGAGTCTATCCGGAAATTGATTTGATAGACAGCTCATTCTCGATAATGGATAGTCTGAATCGCCTATGCCAGAAATTCAATGTAGAAACCTTCACCCTTGCCTCTACGGATGGACTCGTCATTGCATCTTCGTTTGCCGGAGGTGCAAGGGATGCAGCATATTTTAGCAACCTGTATCTTCGGGAAAAGATAACCCGCCGGGGAGACATCGCAATATCTTCATTGAAGCATCAAAACCAGAATCTGATCTTCATCATTCGTTCGCAGCGCAATTTGGATAGCGAAGAGATCGAAGCTATTAAAAGCGATGCGAAAAGGATTTTATTATTCTGGCTGTAAAACGAATCTAAACACAACACTTTTGACTCATATTTTGCCTTAATTTTTTATATAAGAGGCTATTTTTTGAAAAATATTTGACCCTTATTTTGATAAGCAATACAACACACATATTAAATATTAATAAACTGAATGCTTATGTGGACAATCCAGGAATTGTGTGAGGTATTCATGGTTAAGGTCTATACAATTGCGTCAGGAAAGGGTGGGACGGGTAAAACCACCACCTCAGCAAATCTCGGAACATGCCTCGCCGAACTCGGAAAAGAAACCTACATAATGGATGCAGATATGGGGATGGCCAATTTGGGGATCATCCTTGGGATGGAAGATGTCCCAATCACGCTCCATGAGGTGCTTTCGGGAAAGGCGAAAGTTACCGAAGCAGTCTACGAGGGCCCATGCGGGGTAAAAGTTGTTCCAAGCGGCATTTCGCTGAAAGGCTTTCAGAATGCCGATCCCGACCGCCTTAGGGATGTGATGCGGGAACTTATTGGAAAATGCGAGTACCTTCTCATCGACGCCCCGGCCGGAATAAGCAGAGACGGAGTTATCCCCCTTGCCATTGCTGATGAAGTTATTCTTATCGTCAACCCCGAACTATCATCGATGGTGGATGCCCTGAAAACAAAAATTCTGACAGAACTTGTCGGGGGCAAAGTAAAAGGAGCAATTCTGACCCGTGCAACAATGGAAAATACCGAAGTTTCGAAGCAGAAGATGGAAGAAGTGCTTGGTGTAAAGGTCATTGGTATTGTACCGGAGGATCCAAACACCAGACGTGCGGCTGCACATAAGACACCCATTGTAATTAAATACCCGGAATCGGATGCAGCACGAGCATACCGGCGTATTGCCGCAAATCTCGCAGGGACGACATACAAGGATGAAACTGAATTTGTTCGATCCAAAGAGACGTTCATCGACCGCCTCGCAAGATCGATATTCAAGGGAAAAAAATGATGGTCATAACTCCTGAAGCAATACTTCTCATCCTTTTCGGGTTTGTGATTGTATTTCTTCTACTCGTTATGAAAATAATGCATACCCGGATATACCAGTTGCTTGATGAAGTCGATAAAATAAGTGGAAAAATGAATCTGACGTCAAATGAAATTGAACAACTGACAAAAAATGTCGAAGAATTCAAATCAAAAAATTTTGATTGAATTTCAAAAAGACAAGATAAATAAAGGATATGTGCCTATCTATAATAGCGGGGCCATAGGGTAGCCTGGACCATCCTAGGAGACTGGGGGTCTTCTGACCTGCGTTCGAATCGCAGTGGCCCCATGTAATTTTTTTTTGGAAGTGGTAATCGATACAGCTCTTGGATACATGCTTTAACTGCCTTATGTCGCGAGTAGATTTTGAATGCCGCCTTTCGTGCAAAGACGACATCATGGTTGAGCGGGCAATCAATGAGTTCCAGCCCCTCCTCAATGAAATATGGCGAGAACCTTTTCCAGCCCCCACATATCAAGCAGAATTCACCGGTGCGTGTACGAGATTATCAGCGATCCGGACCCCTTCCGTAGCCTCAAATGCATGAATAACCGGGACGCACTCGAAGCAGCAGAGGCGGTAACCGGTGAACTGACAACATTTCATGATTTTTGCCTTGCTGCAATTATCGCTAATACTCTTGACTATGGGTCTGCCGAACACATGGTTTCTGAGGATTTCCTGAATTTTTTTAGGCAGGAGTGCGAAAAAGGAATCAGTCATGATGATACAGCCGCAATGGAAAAGTATCTGGACCGCGTTGGTGTATTTCTGCCATAACTGTGGAGAGATCATCTTTGACGGTCTCCTCACCGGGCATCTCAAAAGGAGAGGCGCGAATGTCAAAGTGGTTGTGCGCGGGGCCCCCATAATCAAAGATGCAACACTGGAAGATGCACTTTTTGCGGGAATTGATCAGCACTGCACCAATATACTCCCCAATACGAAAGGGATTGCTGAACTCGGATACTATCTACCTTATCTCCCGGATGCATTACACGAAACCCTTCAATCCGGGACACTCATCATTTCGAAGGGTATGGCAAATTATGAGTCATTCTCGGAATTCCCCATACCCAGCCCCGTGGCATATCTCATGTTGGTGAAATGCCAACCGGTCGCAGATGCGCTGGGGGTGCCAAAGAGTTCCAGAATTGCCCTTCTGCGCACTGAATAGCGACAAAAATCCCGGAAAACGGGAGTAGATTCGGAGAGAACAATCAGAGGATGTCTTCGTCTTCTGCAAAATATGGTTTATCAAACACTTCGTTCCAGGTCGTTTCCAGAACATAGTATTCCATCATTTCAATTACTCTCTGGTTCTTGGGAGATATCTCATAGGCTCTCTCCAGCATTTTTCCTGCTTCTTCAGGATCACTGATATTGATATATACCCTTGTTAATTCCAGAAGAATATCGATGTTGTTCGGATCCATGCGATGACCGCGTAGGAGGAGGTTTAGTGCTTTCAGAGGATCTTTTTCAATGCGCGCCAATTGATACCATAGCGCAGGTTGGTTCGGTTTCAACTTAATTGCAGTTTTCAGCGCTTGTGATGCTTCTTCTGTCGTGCCTATATGGAGCAGACATATACCTATTCCAAGCCAGACTTCACCGTCATGATTCCGTAGGCTCTTTGCCCGTTGGAAGCATTCAATGGCATCATCGTAGTTTTCAAGCCGCATCAACGCCGTCCCCATTGATAACCATGCCCTGAAATTATCTGTTTCGTTGTCAGCTGCGCGCTTATAGTAGTAATATGCCTCCTCAAAATTTCCAAGGGAGAGGTAAACATCGCCTTTACCAATCAAAAAATCAGGATTTTCCGGAAGCGCTTCCAGTGCAGTATTGATAAACTGCATCGCTTCCTCAAATTCATTAATCTTGAGATGAGCGATCCCCTCGTTATACCAACCAAGAGCATAGAGCTTGTTTGCCGGAATTCGAGACATCAACCGTACCTTTCCCTTTTATTCCTGAGTTCAATTGTTGTAAGCCGCGGCGGGGGATAAGTTGCCCGGATTTCCCCCCGTATTTACTCTCACATATGATATTGTCAGTCACTTAGATAAATCAAACTACACATTCCTCATCCGAGAATATGCGGAACAGCAATGAGTAGGACAATAATTGCTATCATACCTGTACTGATGGCAGTCACCACATAGTGTGCCAGGTCTGCCCTCCCCCTGCGTTCGAATATACCTGTTATTCCCTCCTGCATGATATATCCCCCATCAAGAGGGATGAGTGGAAGTGCGTTAAAGGTGCCGACGGCGAGATTAAACCAGAAGGTCCAGAACACAATCTGAACGACACCCCAGAATCCATTGAACGGGACATCCCATACAGCTGCATAATTGGTATCGAATGCAAGAATCGCCATCTGCAACGAATCGCCTTCAATTACAGAGTTAATCGGCAGGTACAGGAGGAACAAAGGTCCAACAGGGCCGGCAATAAAACGGTCGAACACTTCCTTCGTCGCAGACGGGGTGTAGTATGATATTCCCATGAACCCTGATGTTGCCCAGGGATCCAGATCCTCCGGCCACTCTGCGAGAGTCAGGGTGTATCTGTGCTGTTCCCTCCGGTAGATCGTTGTCATCGAAATCTCTTCTCCCGGGAGCGACTTCTCAAGAATTCTTCCAATTTCCTCAACGGATTCAACCGGGACTTCATTGATTGAGGATATCAAGGAATCCGGTGGGATTCCAGCCATTTCTGCAGGATAGCCCTTGTAAACGCCATGAATCATGGGAACAGAATTCGGCATTGCCATCCCCATTAAAAAGATCAAAATGACCAGACAAACCAGGGCAACAACCAGGTTATTGACAATCCCTGCCCCATACATCCGGATTTTAGATCTTCGGGAAGCTTTTTGCACCTCATCTTCGTCAGGTTCAACAAATGCTCCGATTGGAACAACAGCAATAAGAATACCGGTACTCTTAACTTTGATATCCTCAACCCTGCACAGAATTGCATGACCGAATTCGTGCACAACAAGGGTGAGAAAAAGGCCAATCAAAACAGCAAATGTGAGCGGGATAAACTCATTGACGCCGGGAATGGCCAAAATATTCTGAATTTCATAGATGCCATCGGGAGGAGGCGGGGACTGTATTGTCTTATAAAATCCAAAGATGAGAAGAACGGACATTATTACTGAAATTACAACAACGAGAATCGCACCAAACGATCCATACAACCGGAAAAATCGGGAGTATGATCTGAATACATCAAAAAAATCAACCCTATCGGTCTTTACGGCGAGAATAGGGCCGTAAAAGGTAATGTGTTCCGCCCAGATACTATTATATTTAATATATCCCGCGATGAGAGCATAAAAAGCAATACAAAATATTGCAACAACAAGCCAATCCATCCGGTTACTATCTTCGCCCGCAGTCCAGATAAACAATAGGGAACCGAAATATCAAGACTAAAAATCGAACAGTGTGGACTGGGACAGACGCGCGGTGATATCCGATACCGTCCTCCATGAACGACGCGCAAATGGAGGTGGCGAACCATTATCGGAAATCCATGCTTCAATAAAATCAATGGTGACTCTATCAGAAGGATAACCACTGCCGATTGCCCCATATTCTTCCGAAAGCGTATCAATAATCCGATCTCTCGTTACCTTGGCCACGATGGATGCGGCACTGACAACAGGAAATTGCCTGTCCGCTTTGTGTTCAGAGATAATGGTGCACGGTGTCCGGAGAAGAGCAGTTATTGTTTCTCCATATCGCCGGGCATTTACATCGCATGCATCAACAAAGGCCGTCTGTGCATCAAGTTCATCAATAACAGCAGCGTGCGCAGTTGCTACAATTGTATTCATCCCCGTTTTCAATTCGATACGTAACTGATCAATATACTGTGCATCAATGACACGGACAGCTGTCATAAAATACGCAGTTATAAGATCATATAATTCTTCCCGACGCTGTTTGGACAGTGTTTTTGAATCCATGAAGCCCAGACCTTCACACTCTTCGATACCATGAACAAGAACCCCCGCAATGACCATGGGACCAAGAACCGCCCCTTTCCCGGCTTCATCTACTCCGCATATCACGTTTATCCTCACGACATTTCACAATCTATATCAATACATGTAGTCGAAAACCCAATGAATGTTTATCATCATCGTTGGGCTGGGGGGAATCGGCCGAAACCTTGCAGCCATCTCTGTTGAGCATGGTGACTCAGTGGTTGTCATCGATCAGGACGAAGACCGATGCAATGAAGTTATCGAACACTACGATGTCATGGCAATAAATGGGAATGCAACAGAAAAATCCATTCTTGAAGATGCAGGAATTGACCGGGCAAACGCCCTCGTCGCGACAACAAGCGATGATGCGGTCAATCTAATGACATGCTGGCTTGCAAAAAAGTTCAATGTCCCGAATGTGGTCTCAATTGTCAACCAGAAGGAACATTCTGACCTCTTTAAGGAAGTGGGGGTGCATATCAGCGAAAATCCCGATGAACTTGTCGCAAACCGGCTTTATTACTGGTCCGAGAACACCGATCTTCATCAGATTGCGTCCATTCCTGGGGGAACAATCTTCCAGCTTGATGTGGATAAAAAAGCACCAATGATCGATCACGAAATTCAGGAACTTGACGTCAGGGATTTTGTATTTATTGCAATCCAGCGGGAACAAGGCGACCTCATTATTCCCAGTGGCAGGGTGAAAATTCGTGAAGGCGACAAAATAATCGTTTTTACGAAAAAAGAGGCAGAAAAGGACTGTTTGACAGTCCTCAACCGTCAGCTGAAAAGTTCAGCCTAATATTTTTTTGAGACTATTTATTTCCTTAAGAAGCCAGGGATTGAATTTTATTAGTTCCTTGACAATCTCCTTGGTCCCGATTCTCTCAAGATCCAGTTTTTGAACCGAACTAAGAATAGAGTTCATTTTTTGGTCTGAAAGCCGTATCATTATCTCTTTTATCTGGTAATTCCTCTCAATGCCCTTGCCCATGGCAGATTCACGCCAGACAACATCATATTTTTTCAGTGCTGCGGCAGTCAGGTCTCCCTCTTTAATGCATTCACTGGCAACGGCACCTGCCAATTTTCCAGTATACATCGCGTTGAGAATGCCCCCGCCTGTAAGCGGGTCGCTGACGCGTGCTGCGTCGCCAACAATCATTAAACCGTCCGCAACCGTTGTTGCCAATGGTCTGCATGCGGAAACACCACCGACAATCAGTTCAATGATTTTACCGTCAGGGAATTTCTGCTGAACGAACCGGTCAAGATAATCTTTAGGACGGCTGCCATCCCTGCACTTTTTACCTGAGATGCCAATTCCGACATTGGCGGTCCTTTCCCCTTTGGGAAATATCCATACATATCCTTCCGGCGCCAATTCATTCCCCAGATAAAACACATTGACTGACGAATCAATGTCAATATCTGTCATCAGATACTCGACACAGGTCTCCAGTTCATTCATAGGCACTGTTGAATCGATACCACACCAGCGGGCAAACTTGGATTCGATACCATCCGCAGCGATGACAATTTTCGCAGAAATATTGCGCAATTCTCCTGCATATTCTACCCGTGCACCCTTGACAACGCCATCTTCCCTTATTGCATCAACAGCGCGTGTCTTGACATAGACTTCACACCCCGCCTTTGCCGCTCTCCAGATCAGTTCGCGGTCGAACATCTTTCGATCCAGGACATACCCAACCTCATTTCCGGCGATCTTCGAGCCAAGTTCGATAACCTGACCATTGGGCGCCACCAGTTCAGCCCCACGTATTTTGGCAGAAACCCACTTTGGATCAAGATCAATAAAATCAAAGATCTCCTGCCCCACTCCTTCCGCACAGCGAACGGGAGTGCCGATAGCCGGTCGCTTTTCAATAATACAGCACGAAAGTCCTGCTTCCGCAACAGTCTTGCCGGCCATTGCTCCTCCAGGACCGCCTCCGATTATCAGAACATCATAGTAATCGTTCATCCGCCACCTCCAGTGCACCAAGGGGACAAACCCTTGCACAGATTCCACAGTTGCGGCACCGATCCGCATCTACCGTGAGGTATGCGTCAATGAGTTCGAGTGCCCCTTCGGGACATACCGATACGCATGCACCACAGTATCCACAGATTTCCCTGCGAATTGAAAGCATCAAGTTAGGTATGTGCATATCATCCAAAAATATTTCCTAACTCTCGCAGTTTTTGCTGGCACATGAGGAGCTCGTTTTGGTTTTTGAATTCCTGCTCATTCATTCAGGAAACCCAAGTCTCGACCGGAGAGCACCCTTCAAAATGAAAAGAAGAAAAGTTACCCCCCCATTATAACAAATAAATTTACATTAAGGTAAACTATATAGAACTAAAAGGGGGTCCGATACAGGACGAAGTTATGGCAGCCTCTCAGGAAATTCGCTGAGGGAAGGCTGAATTCCTCATTACCGATCCAGACTTCGCCCTTCCTGCACTCGCAAATCTTCTAAGGAACATAACCCGGCCATCACCTTGGTATGCCTTGAAGATCTGGGCTATCCTGACGAAAGGATTACTCGGGAAGCGTCCTGGAATCCCCCACCCACGGTCAGGACTCTATGCGGTAATAGCAGGTGCCTTGTGATCTCTGCTTTTTGTTTCTGAAGATATTGCGTAAGAAGATGAACCATGAAAACAGATAAATTACATAGCGGTAACTCACATTACCCGGGCAGAAGGTAACAATGATTCCACGGATAGTTATTGCAGGCACCCATTCAGGATGCGGAAAAACCACCATCGCAAGCGGGCTCATGGCTGCCCTCATTACAAGAGGCCTGAAAGTCCAGCCGTTCAAAGTAGGTCCGGACTTCATCGATCCATCCCACCATTCGGCAATCTGCAAACGCCCTTCAAGAAACCTCGACCCCTATATGATGGGTGAGAAAGGGGTTCTCGAAACCTTCATCAGGGCATCTGAAGGTGCTGATATCGCAGTTATCGAAGGAGTAATGGGCTTGTATGACGGACTCGAAGGCGTCGACTGTGGAAGCACGGCACATGTTGCAAAGATACTGCAGGCCCCTGTCATCCTGACCGTCAATGTTAAAGGAATGTCACGAAGCGCCAATGCAACGGTGCAGGGCTACCGGAATTTTGATGAGGGGGTGTTTCTCGCCGGAGTCATATTCAACCAGGTTGGCAGCACGCGCCACCGGCAGATGATTGAGGCATCGCAGAAGACACCCGCATTCGGATGGATTCCGTACAAAAGGGATAATTCAGTAGATAGCCGCCATCTGGGACTCTGCATGGCTCATGAAACTGATGCAATGGCAGCATTCGGGCCGATAATTGAGGAATACTGTAATATCGATGCCATCCTCGAAGCTACAACAAAATGCCGCACCACTCAGGCTTCATGCGAGGTTTCACGGGATGAAAGAACAGATGGTATAACCCGAATTGCAGTCGCCTATGATGAGGCATTTTGTTTCTATTACCAGGACAACCTGGATCGGCTTCGGAATAATGGTGCAGATCTGGTCTTTTTCAGTCCACTGCATGATGCTCTTCCCGATGCCGATGCCCTCTACCTCGGCGGAGGATACCCGGAACTGTATGCTTTAGAACTGGAGTCCGCACCTGCAACCAGTCAGATCCGCGATGAGGCTCTCAATGAAATGCCGCTATATGCCGAATGCGGGGGGCTTACCTATCTCACAAGAGGCATCACTATGGGTTCTGAAACGAAGAAAATGGTCGGAGTTCTTCCGGCAGATACAATAAAAATGGAGCAGTTTCAGGCTCTTGGATACGTGCACGCACATTGCACTGCACAAGATGCACTACTCCCCCTCGGCCTTGACTGGCGGGGACATGAATTTCATTACACCCGTGTAGAATGCGACAGTGATGCAAGATTTGCCATGACACTTTCCCGCGGAAGAGGAATCTGTGACGGCAAAGATGGCATATACGAAGGTGGAGTTGTGGCTGGATATACGCATGCCTATTTCAGTGACACATTTGCACAATCATTTGCAAACGCTGCAAAAAAATTTAACAAGCAGAGGTAGAACCGAATAATCAATTCTCTGCCGATTGCAGTGAAAATGTACCATACTTCCCTCCACCGCCGGGGTGGAGAGTTATCCTTCCGGACCTGAGATCTTGGACAGCCTCAGCAACACCCGGATGTACTTCAGCAATCTCCTCAGGTGCCGCATCAGTCAGAGCAGCAATTTCGCACCCAAAACAGGCAATGTAGTCGTCGTAGAGTGCCTGACATTTCCGTGTATTCGGCAACGACGTACCAAGCACTTTCTGGATGATCTCACCCAGGGGAATGGTATGAAGATAGGGAGGGCGCCTACTCAACGGACCGGTGCTCATCTGCTCCGCCCGGTCACGCACCCCCACCTTAATTGTGCCACTGTCATATGGACATCGCCATCCGTTCATCTCCGCTTCCAAAACACTGAACTGGTGATAGCAGGTGGCACAGGCAGTCCGGTTATATTTACCTTCCTCCGGGAATAGTCCGGCATTGAGAAGAATCTTTCCGCGGCATACCGACTCGATAACGGCTGCAGGACTTTCAGATTTTATATCGATCCTGTTGAATTCCCGACCGATCTTCAAGGGTGTGGGACTGTGAGCATCAGAATTTGACACAAAGGGAATGTCCTTGAGTTCAGGAATGCCCGCACCATATGATGAATCGGCAGAGAGACCAAGCTCAAGAAAATCAGGACTCTCATCATTATAGCAATCTTTCAGGGAGCAAAATTTCCCGTATATACCGGTCCACGGGGTAAACGCGTGTGCAGGCCCGATCACTCCACCCTCTTCATGTACGATCCGGGCAATATCCTCTCCCGAAAGAGCAACATGCGGCCGGCCCGCCGAATGAATTGTCCGGCTGGATGGTGCAAGCCGATCTGAAATTGCCTCGGCAATCTCCAGAGAAGCGGTTAGAATGAGGTGATGCACTCTTCCTTCCCCCTGGACTTCCATCGTTGGAACAATCGTTATGCCCGCATCGTTCTCCAGGTATTCATCCCATGCTTTCCGCCACACTGGATGCGAAGCATCACCCGTACCTACCGCTCCAATTCCTTTCCTGATACAACCTTGCAAAATCGCCGAGGGCGACATCCATTTTGAGACGGCCATCGAAAAATTAGAATGAAGATGAAGATCCGTGTTGACGATCATGCCGGCTCAGCCGATATAACTGAGTTCTTCCTGCGACCTTTTCTCTTCCATATCACGAATTTTGTCGAAAATCGCCTCCATTTCAGAGGCGCGCTCCTCGAGTTTGGTTTCATTAACGTATAGACCAATCAAACGGGAAAGAACCGAAAGAACAGCATGAGCACTTTTGGGATCAACAATATACCCGGAGGTTTCACCCATCAGGCAGATACCTTCAATGCCATATTCAATCCCGAGCCCCAGTAGCAGACCCGAAGCGCCGATGATTCCGCCACCGGGCTCATCACGTGTGAAGAGAACTCCCTGAGCCTCAACTTCTTCGCGAAGGTCAGGACGGTTGACTGCTCCAAGAACCCTGATATCTTCCACGAGGTGTCCTACACCATATCCACCAAGCGTATACACCCGCTGCACACCAAGCTCCTGCGCAAGCTGAAGATATGCGTCAGACAGCAGATAATGTCCTTCAGAGGAGTTGCTCTGGCAGTCCCCCACAAGAAAAAGAAATGCACGGCCGTCAATTTCGTACCGATACATTTCGTTCCTGGCAAGTTCGGTTATCCCATCTTCATTGATTGTGACCTGTGGCGGAAAGTAAATCGAGGTAATTTCGGCGATCTTCTCGGCACCCAGTTCATCGATCATGTGTTCAGCTACGAGTTTGCCAACCTGACCAACCCCGGGGAGCCCCTCAATAAGGATTTCCCCTCCAATATTTTCCTCACGCACAATCTGGATAGTAATATCATCCATGGAATAATCTCCGGCGGTATGCTCCGTATTTATCCTCAGGTGAAAATCGTGCTGGATGTGCAGTACGAGTCGCTCTTCCACAGGACGGACAGAAAAAAGAGAGCGTGTATGTCCCGTCGTACGGGCATTTCCGAATCTTTCCGGCCATCAATTCTTACCAGAGCGCTGTTTGCGAACAAATTCCCCGGTACCGCCAGCACGTTCAACAACACCGATTGCGGCTTTCGCCACCTTGTCGATGGCCTTCTCAGCCGTTTTATAGTCGTGTGCCGTTACTTTAACCCGGTATTTGGGTGCGCCAACGTATACCAGTTCAATATCAGCATCATCGACATTCGGCTGGGCACTTCTGAGGGCCCTTCGAATTACATTAACCCCATCGGGTTTGGTCGACATCAGGATTAAATGTCCCGTGATAGTGACCTTCTGTAATTTGACGTTCTCCCCGGCGACCTGAATAAGGGAATCTGCAACCTTTTTATTGAGGTTAAGACGTTTTAATGTCCCATTTTCATCAGTGAGGACATCTTCGAATACCGGAAAGAGCGCTCCATATTCCTGGTAAAAAATACTCTGTAGTTCAGTTTCATTAACACCAGTCGCCTCTGAAATGAATGAAATCCACTTACTGGCTTTCTGCTCGTTTTTCCACTCGTGAATTTTTTCTTTGCGCTGGTGATCATTGACATCCTTAAGCGAGAGATCAATATGACCCTTTTTACGATCAACGTGCAGAACCTTGCAGACTACTTTCTGCCCCTCCCGAACGAAATCTCTGATATGCTTAATCCATCCACGTGCCACTTCGGCAATAGGGATCAGACCTTCGCGGTTGTTGTACTCATCGAGGGTTACAAAAGCAACAAAGTCTTTTACGTTCGTTACTGTGCAGACAACCAGTTCCCCTTCGTCAGGCCACTCTCTCTCTTGCATAACTTCACTACTCACTCAAGTTCAGCAAGAATCTCTGCATTAATGACAGCATTCCCGCCGCTTGGTTCAGCAAGCACCTTTCCACAGACAACACACTCAACTTTCGTACTTGCCCGCTGGAAAATGACCTGCTCGTTTTCGCAGTCAGGACACTTGACCTGATAGAATTTACTGCGATTTTCCCTGCTCACTCGTACCATTTGTAATCACTCCTTGAATTCAAACTTACCTGCTTTCACACCGCTGCGAAGGTGCGCTTTGCCACACGTGGTACAGCGGTACCTGACATTGATACGCTTTGTCGGTTTATCGCCACCAGGAACCTTTGAGAATTTTCCCATATTTCCGACTTTCCCACGGCGCGATTTCTGACGGTCAATCCAGTGCAGGTGCATATCCTTACCTTTCTTGACTTTTTCGACCTCGTGTACCTCATGCTTTCTGCAGTAAGGGCAGTATGTCTTAAATTTTGCTGGCATTTTCATTGAAATAAGCCCCTTGAAATGGATTGCAAGTCCCAATATTATTTACCTGCCTTAATACTTAAGGCTATGTTGCGTTCATACAGTACTTGCGCATTCTTCTCAGGAAGAGTAACAATGTCTTCCTTTATGAGGCTATAAATTCTCCCGTCTGTACCCATAAATGGTTCGATATCCTCCAGTATCCGGACGATTTCATACTCTTCTGACATCTCTGAGCGCCGGGATGCCTCCTCTGCCGCATCAAGTAATACGGATCCCTTTTCCACAACCGCAACAGGTGGCTGTTCATTTGAAGAATGGACCGTACCTATAATCAGTTCTTCACGGCATCGGCTAATGGCTGCGGCAATATCTTCGTACATCTCCCGTTCTTCAGGAAGCATCTTTCGTAGTTCCTGAGGATCAACATAACGGATCTCCATCTGATTGATGGCAATCTTGAGAATTTTTTTGAACCTTTCACGGGCGATGTCATTGAGGGTAACCTTTATGCTCTCAGTTTCCTGTACGAGATCCGTTCCACGCCCGGTGAGAAAATTATCTATGCACTTCGCTTCTTCGTAGAGTTCGGAAAGACGATGTTTTGCCTTTTCAAATATATCAGGAGGGATCGCTGTAAGTTTACCACTCTCCCGCTCGTCAAGCACTATGATCCTGATATCTTCTAAATCCATAAGATTCCCCTTCTTGCCTCAATGAACCGGCTAATATTCATCAGTAGCAATTTCCGCAATCCCCCTGCAACAGAGAAATACCGCTACCTCTTCAGGAACTTTCTGTAGCCCCTTCGTAAGAATATGCTTTTCTCCCATCATAGTCATTGTGAGCGGGAACGCGCAGTCCACCTTTACGCTACCGCCCCCAAAGTCCACAACTGCATCACAGAGCGGATCAAATGCATCCAGTTCCTTCGGAGACGACAATTCGACCACTCTGAGGCCTGAGCCCCCATGGAGGGAAGCGGGGGCACGTATCAGCCGTTTGATATCAGTTGTAACAGGCTCGTCGGTGAGTGCCGCCTTGTTGGAGATACGCGTTTTAAATGGCAGGTACTCTTCTGAAGTAATGAGCTGCAATACACGGGAATTCACCGGAACTGACAGTGAAGGATTCGAGAGGGCGGCGAGAATTTCATCAACAACATCCACAAATTTTTCCGCCGAAACCTTTCCAATACCCTTCTTCTCAGAGAGGAAATGCACCGACTCGGCATGGTCCATTTCCGAGAACTGCTGCAATTCTTCCATCAGAGCCTGGCGATACCGTGCAGGCCACCCCCCCGCATGTCCCTCCCGCCCTTTAAGCATAATTGCCGGGTCCAGACCAATCCCGCAGACATAATCAACCAGCTCGCGACGCTGCGCGCTTTCCCACTGACGAATCTCCAGGTCACGTATGTGAATATGATAGCCCCGTCCGCCTGAAAATACCAGATGAAGGGATTTTTCTGAAAATCCCAACTCATCGGTCAGCATTGCAATCAGCTTGAATGTCTCGGCTTTTACTCGATCAAGCATCTGCTCGTACGGAACTTTTTGGACAATATGATCGGCATCGAGGTCAAAAATCAAATCCGCACCGCACCACTCTTTATCATTCATTGTTGCGGCAGATGGGAGAGCGTAATAAGCTGTGGAAAAATACATGTGCCGCGGCACCATTGTCCGGACATACGATGCCACCTCATCCCGGGAATGAAATCCCATATGGCGCCGCATATGCACCTTGGGAGATTGATCAAAGAAAATGAACCCCCACTCCCGCTGTTCCAGTGACGGAGGCATGGGGAGAAACGCTCGTGAATAGTATGAAAGGAACTTCTGCTTCAAAAATTCAAGTGTTGCGGGGTTCATACGAGCCTCTTACTCATATATGGGCCTGAACGTTCATATCCATGCCTGCGATAATACGGTCTTACCCCAATCCCACTCATCACCGATATCTCAGAATAACCGTTTTCTGCAGCTATTTCCTCGGCCTTGCCGAGCAAACGGTTTCCATACCGGCGGTGCTGCCATTCGAAACCTGCCTCCCCATTGCGCATGAGCGGGACCATAGATCCATAGACGTGCAATTCGCGTATAAGGGCAGAACCCTCGAGCTCCGGCCTCCATGGCCGGTACGGGAACCGAAGACGTACAAACCCAATCAAAGCGTCGTCTGCAACAGCTGAAATAAAAAATTCCGTACCATTACAACACTCATATTCCATAACCTCAATTGAAGCATCACCCAACACTACGTTTCGGCCGGCCTCCCGGCAGCGGATACACCTGCACTCACCCCCCTCCCGAAGAAGAAATTCATGTGCCAACTGCCGAAAATTGCTGTGATGCGATCCAGAAACGATCAGCTTTGCCGGAATGTCACGCTGTACCCGTTGGAGGCGCACGTATTCGGGAAGGCAGGACTTGCCATACGCAATGAGTCGAATCATGTCCTCTTCAGGATAGGTATGGTACTCCCCCTTTTCCCATAACGCTTCTATCTCCGAACCCGGAGTGACCAGAGTAGGGTAAATCTTTATGAAATCCGGCCGGTAGTCCGGACTTTCAAAGAGTTCACGAAACATTGCCCGGTCGTCTTCCATGGTCGCTGAGGGTAAATTCGGCATAACATGGAATCCGACCTTTATCCCTGCATCCCGCAGATGGCAGTTTGCCGCAATGGTCTCGGCAACCCCATGTCCGCGCCGGTTATAATCCAAAATCCGGTCCCTGACATGCTGGACGCCAAGTTCGACCTTCGTTACGCCCAGCGCGAGCATACGGTCAATGTGCTCCGGCAGGCACCAGTCGGGACGTGTTTCAAATGTTGCCGCAATACATCGAACATCGGCCGATTCATTCCGAAGGCACAGTTCCTCATAGGAGGGATTGTCATCTGATGGTTCGTGCCCATAGTCATTCATCGCGCGAATGCATCCACGCATGAACCATTCCGGGTATTCCGGATCACGTGCGGTGATCGTCCCCCCCATGACAATCAGTTCTGCCTTGTCGATATGGTGCCCGAGCATCTGAAACTGCGAGAGCCGGGCCTGAACCTGAACATATGGATCAAACCCGAACTCACGCCCCCGTAAGGCTGCGGGTTCTTCTCCGGTATAACTCTGAGGCGACTGGAATGGATGTTTCGGCCCGCCAGGACAAGGGAGGCAGATACCATGCGGACATGGATGGGGCGAAGTCATCACCGCAATCGGTGCAACGCCAGAGAGCGTCCGGGTCGGTTTCACCTGGAGGATCTGCCTGAGACGTTCGTAATCTTCCGGGGAAACAGCCGTAAGAATGGCCGAATTTTTTGGGATCTTCGAAAGCCCATACTTCTTGGAGACGCTGATTTTTATTTTCTGGACATCAGACGAGCTGATTCCAGGATAAGAAAGACGGGAGATAATCTCCCGCAGAATAGTTCCCTCATCCATACCGGATTACTGACCAACGGCAACTTCGTCAGGAGTCGCAAACTCCGAATATTCCATGGAAGCCAGTCCTTTTGATCTCACATACCCAACAAGTTCGTCCCCCAGAGAGAGGATGGCCTCTTTATGGCAGATCTTGTTCTTATGGATATGGACAGGTGAAATTGACAGAGAAGCATATTTTTCTGCCAAAATTTCTTCATTGTTTGTAGATTCGTAATATTTTTTCACATGGACAAGAAGCATGTGAAGATGTAATAATTCCTCTTTCTGCACCAAATCACCAATCCTTAGCAATTACTACTTTTCCTAAGGTGATATAATTTATTGGTGATCTTTATATCGCACAACTCACGCGCCGCTGGGGCGCTCGCAGGTCTTGCCGTCGGGGATGCCTTCGGTGCCCCGTATGAGGGTTTTTTACCCCCCCGGCATGGCATCCCAAAACTCTCATCAGGAGGGATATTCGGAGTAACTATGGGAGAATTCACCGACGATACGGAACAGGCACTTGCGTTAGCCGGCTCTCTCATCAAATGTGGATATTTTGATCCAATTGATGTGATGCGCAACCTTATTTCCGCCTATACCACAAATCCCCGCTTTTATGGACCAACCTCTTCATCGGTCTTTACACGGGTGCAGAATGGACGCGCCCCCCTCGATGTGTCAAGGGAGCTCTATGAGTCCGGTGGCGGCAGAACCAACGGAAGTGTCATGCGTGGCACGCCTCTGGGAATTTTTTATCCCCCGGATGAGGTCTGGAACGTGAGTATCGCCTGCTCCCGACTGACACACTATCACCCGGTAGCCTGTGAATGCTCCGCTGTTGTCAATACGATGATCAGTTGCCTATGCCGCGGGGCGGGGCGCGAAGAAGCATACGCGTATGCCTTGGGTAATGTCACCATCGCTGAATTACGGGGCGTCCTTAGCGATCTCCAAAAATTCCCCCTCACCCCCTCACTCGACGCACTGGCTGCAACCCATTGTGCAGTCGCACTCTTTTTGGCGAATGATACCTACCAGAGAACAGTTTCGGCCGCGATCATGCTCGGGGGAGATACCGACACAATTGCAGCGATTGCAGGGGCAATGGCCGGCGCATACCAGGGCCTGAACGGAATACCTGCACAATGGCTGTTCAATATTCGGCGAATCCACGAAATCATCGATATGGCGTTATGTCTTGATATTCTCAGAAGAGATGGCAGAAGCGACAGGTGGTGAAAAATAGATTCTGATAAAAATTCCTATTCTGAGAGTGGACGGAGACGGACAGCAATCATTCTTTTCCCCAGAACACAGGGTTTTTCCAATTCCCCAATTACTTGTTCAATATGGTAGCTCTCGTCTTCGATCACCCCTTCCGGATTACAGAGAGAAAAATTCGGGCATCCGGTTTCCGTGCAGCTCGTCTCAAAGGAAATCCTTGAATGCAATATGGCACGCTCAGAAGGTACGGCAGATGCTATCGGAGCTACGACAACCTCTACCGTATATGCTCCTTCATTATGGACATTGCACGAATGCAGGGTATTTGTTCGCACATTCACAATTCTATACCTACGTCTTCGACGAAGATTATGGCAGACCTTATGCAGCTTGCATCCCTCGCAAGCGCGACTCTCACCTTCGTATATGAATTCCAGACCTTCAATTGCAAGATTCTTCCCTGCAAGCGTTATTTTAGATTTTTCCGGGTTCATGACTCACTCCGTATACAGCATCCGGACAAGACTATTCGCAACCTCCTCCGTTATTCCCATATCAAGAATCGTAAATCGTTCGGGACGGATTTCTTTGGCTTTGACAAGCGCCAGTGCAGCTGTCTTATCATCAATTCCGATCTCTGCCGGGGTCGTCGGTGCACCGATCGTCTGGAGAGAGGAACGTATTTCCCTCCAGTCGCCACCGTGAAGGTACATGGTGATGATTGAACCGATGCCACACTGCTCCCCGTGCAGGCCTATGCCAGGTGCAAGCTGATCCAAGGCATGGCTGAATTTATGCTCGCCACCGGAGGCGGGGCGTGAAGAACCGGCGATACTCATCGCAACCCCTGATGATACCAGTGCCTTTACTACCGTCCAGGCACTTTCCTCCGTATTTAGCCTGATAACACCAGCATTTTTCACAGTTATTTCTGCGGTCATGCGCGACAGTGCCATCGCATACTCCGAGATTGGTTCTCCTTTCAGCCGGTGTGACAGTTCCCAGTCCAGAATTGCAGTATAATTCGATATGACATCTGCGCACCCCGATGCAAGCAGACGTCGAGGTGCCCCGGCGATAATTTTTGTATCGGCGATAAGTGCTATCGGAGGATGCGCCTGAAGAGAAACGCTCCCGCCCTCCACCGGAACCGATGCGCGCGATGAGGTAATGCCGTCGTGAGAAGCTGCGGTAGGAACGCTGAGAAAGACCTTGTCCAGATTAAATGAAGTAATCTTAGCGGTATCAATGACCTTCCCACCGCCGACTCCAACTAAAAATTCTGCATTTTTCGCTGCCTTTTCAGCTTCTGCAATAATTTCCGGGTTTATTGCGTCAACAAGAAAGCAATCGGTTTCATACTGGTCGCCCAGAAGATCCAGGACCCGTTCACCTGCCACCTTCATCGTTGTCCCTGATCCGCTGATAACGAGTGCCGGACCGGATAACCCCAGATCCTGGCATACCTTCGGGATCTGTTCTATAACGTCATGGCCGATAATAACGTCACGTGGTAGCTGCATCCACTTTGACTTGTCCAAAACCGGAGTTTTGAGTAATTTTATACCGTCTGCACTCATTTATTATCACTAAATGATCTGGGATTTTATATACAAATATTACGTAGGCCCAACGCTCAACGGGGAACCCTATACCATTGTAGATACTCTGACCTATGCAATCATCCTTATCATTGCAGTCTTTCTCGTATACAGGTGGCTTAAAAACACAGGAATTCAGATAAATCATGATTTTATCATTGCAACGATTCCTTTTGTTGTATTAGGGGGGATCCTCCGCGTTGTAGAGGACACCGGCATCATTTCAAGACCGTGGAATGTTCTTCTGGTAACTCCATTGATCTTTTTTGTGGTCTTCTTTTATACAGTTGCAATTCTGGTCCTTGCACGCAATTGTGAGAAATGCGGCATGATCAAATCCTATACCAAGGGATATTTATGGGGCGGCATCATCGCCTGCGTTGTGGTAACTCTCCTTCTTATATCATACGGACTTACCTATTCGCAGGTCTCGCTGACTGTTCTCTTCACCATCCTGGGTATGTCAGCTATCAGTTTTGGCGCCCTTTGGGGGCTTATACGATATGTCTTCGGCTGGGAGTACGTCAACGATGCACTCTACAAACTGCTCATCTACGGACATATGCTGGATGCAAGTGCTACGAGCTACGGAATTGACCTGCACGAAATGAAATATGTCGAGGTGCATGTGGTCGGATCGCATCTCATTGAATGGACGGGAACAGCATTTTCCATGTTTGCTCTGAAAATTGCCGTGCTCATTCCCGCGATATATATACTTGAAGCATATCGGAAAGAAGGAGGCAATGATTCACTCTGGCATCTCATACTTCTGGCAATGATCGTCGTGGGGATGGCACCGGGAATCCGTGATATGATGCGGATGGTGCTGTATGTCTGAGAGAAAAGAACTCCGTGCATTTTTTCTGGCCACGGCAACATTTCTCATTGCCGCGGCCATCGGAGGAGTTGCCGTCGCAGATAATCCGGCTGTTGGAGAAGAGCTCATAAGCATCATACATGAACAAATTTTCACGCAATTGATGAGCGATAAACCCGCCATTGTCACCCTCAATATTTTCATTAACAACCTGCAGGCTTCTGCGATCCTGTTTCTGGGAGGGGTTTCATTCGGTCTGGTTACACTGCTCATACTGAGCCTCAACGGATTTATCATCGGCATCGTTGCAGAGATGATCCGCCAGGAACAGGGGTTGGTATTCTTTCTCGCAGGCGTGCTTCCCCATGGCATATTTGAGATCCCCGCAATCATTCTTGCCGGCTCCTATGGAATCCTCCTCGGGGTTGAGGTATGGAAGGAATTGAGCGGTGATGGGGATGCTGTGGCTGCAGCAGGAACATACGGAAGAAAATTCCTTCGTCTTGTTCTGCCGCTCCTTGCAGTTGCCGCGTGTATAGAGGGGTTTATTACGCCAGAAATCCTAAATTTACTCACTTGAGGAGTCTGGTAAATGCACGAAGATAGCGGCGCACTCCCTCCTAAATGCGATTTTAGCGCGTGGTATAATGACATACTCTGGCAGGCGGAGATCATGGATGTCCGTTACCCTGTCAAAGGCCTCTATGTATGGTACCCTCACGGATTCGCAATTCGGAAACGGACCTATGCAATATTAAGAGAACTGTTGGACAGGGATCACGAAGAGACGCTGTTCCCCCTTCTGATTCCGGAAAATGAATTCATGAAGGAAGCGGAGCACATCAAGGGATTTGAAGAGGAAGTCTACTGGGTAACTCACGGTGGTCTTACCAAACTCGATATCCCTCTCGCCCTTCGCCCTACCAGCGAGACAGCAATCTATCCCATGTACAGTCTGTGGGTCAGATCTCATGCCGATCTCCCCATCAAGCTGTACCAGATTGTCAACACCTTCAGGTACGAAACCAAACATACCCGCCCCCTTATCCGGCTTCGTGAGATCACATCATTTAAAGAGGCACACACCGTTCACACGACCTGGAAAGAGGCCGAAAATCAGGTTGAGGAAGCCGTGTCCCTATATACAGAATTTTATGACCGCCTCTGCGTTCCGGTTATTATTTCCCGCCGTCCGGAGTGGGACAAATTTCCCGGAGCGGATTATACCATCGCAGCGGACGCCATCATGCCGGACGGAAAAACCCTCCAGGTTGGAACGGTGCACCATCTGGGCGATAATTTTTCAAAGACATTTGATATGACCTATGAAGATCCGGAGGGGAATCAGCAGTTTGCCCACCAGACCTGTTACGGCATATCAGAGCGATGTATTGCCGCGCTCATCAGTATCCATGGCGATGATCGCGGACTTGTCCTACCTCCGGAAATCGCCCCCATGCAGATTGCTATCGTTCCGATAATCAAAAAGGGACGGGAGACCGATGTTCTCAGCGCTGCCGATGAACTCGAAGATACCCTGCGTTGTGCCGGGTACCGGGTTACGACCGACACCAGGAATATCCGGCCGGGAGCAAAATACTACTATTGGGAGATGCGGGGTGTCCCCTTACGCCTGGAGATTGGACCGCGAGATATCGATAACGGGGTTGTAACGGCGGCCACACGCTTTGGAGAAAAGATCCAGATCTCGCGCAATACCGTCGTTGAGGACGTTATCGACCTTCTTGAAACGTTCAGACTTGAGATGAAACAACGCGCCGAGGCACGGGCTTATGAAAAAATCGTGCAAGCTTCAACAATGGAGGAAGCAAAAGAAGCTGCAGAGAAAGGGGTCGCGGTCATCCACTGGTGTGGAGATGAAGCCTGCGCCGAAAGAATCGAACAGGAAAGCGGCGTTAGTATCCTGGGCAATGATGTAAGAAGTGCGTATATCGATGAAACGCATGGCCACTGTCTGGTATGCGGAAAAGAAGCACGTCCTGCAATTATCGCACGGACATACTGATCTGTTTTCCCCTTATCATTTTTGGAGGTCCCCGCAATACTGAGCGTTGGGATCACCGCGCTATCTGGCCCAACCCAAGAGGTCACATATGATACAACTCCCCCGATATTTCGCCAGTCCTTTCTCCCTGTGCCTGAAGGCAATGGAATCCACTCACCGGCATTCATTTTTCATGAGGCAAAAAGGTACATTCTTTGAGGAAAAGTCTGGAACGGTGGCTTTGAGGAGTTCCAGACACGTCATGAATTGGAATGCCCTTCTACAAAAAAGAATGAAAAATTAAGAAAAAAATTTATTCCGGGGCAACCGGCGGAGTGTATACCCGGGCACCGAGGTCCTTATCAAGCATATAGAGCAGCCCCTTCCCCGTTTCGCCGCCTACCATCTTCAGTTGCTCCACAGTAGAACTCGCATTCTCCTCCTCCTCAATCTGTTCATTGATAAACCACTGGAGCATACTAACAGAGGCGTGATCCTTCTCCTCGAGTGCAATATTCATGAGATTTTCAATTCTTGCCGTAACAGATTTTTCATGGGACAACTGAAATTCAAAAGCAGCAAGAGGTGATTCCCATTCAGAAGGTGGAGCATCAATTGATTGAAGGATCACTCTTCCGCCCCGGGAAATGACATACGAATAGAATCTCATTGCATGATCACGTTCCTCCATCGCCTGTATCCGCTCCCAGTTTGCAAACCCCCTCAGGCCAACAGATTCAAACCATGAAGACATTGAAAGGTACAGATAAGCTGAATATAATTCCCACTTTATCTGCTCGTTGATTGCTACCATTACTCTTTCATTCACGTTGCATCACCAACATCGGTTGATCAGCAGGTAATTACCGGATATGATATAAAAAAGTTGAGTCGCCAGGTATTCAGGTGACAGCAGGGCTAACCGCGTCCCCTGATAATTTTCTCGACCAGGCAGGCCCGTTCACGATCACTCTTCGGCACAACCCTGCATCGTTCTTCGTATGTCGGCATCACTCTGCGATAGATGGTCCCAAGGGCAATGGGGCCGTCTCTGTCATAATCATATTCCCTCACCAGCCTGCACGCTGCATCAAAATCCTCTGGATTGTGATCTGCAGGAACATAAACTCGTTCATTGTAAAAATCCGTCAAATCTAAAAAACTTGCACATACCTGCAGCGTATCCACCAGAGAGAATCCCTTGTGCGCAATTGCATCACGGATCAGATCCGTCAGTTGCTCCTGCCTGCGCGTATATCCACGAGCAATATAGCCACATCCCGAGCACAGCATAATCTCAAGGGGATTGAACGGGGGGTCATCGATAACTCCTTTCGGGGTCGATTTGCCATGGTAAGTACCCGGCGATGTCGGCGTGTACTGCCCTTTTGTGAGGCCATAGACACGATTATTGTGAACGATTGCTGTGATATCGATATTCCGTTTCGCCGCAAATATCAGATGGGCCAGCCCCTCGGCATAGGTATCTCCGTCACCAACGGTACAGATCACCGTAAGGTCAGGATTGGCAAGTTTTATTCCGGCTGCAACCGCCAGCGCCCGGCCATGAAGCGAATAGAAGGTGGATATATTCAGGTAATCAGCAATTTTCCCGTGGCAACCGATACCTGCAACCAGCACGATTGATTCACGAGAGGTCCCGCCTTCGATAAGAGCCGCAATCACATCCTTGATTGCATGCTGCAGAGCAAAATTTCCACATCCCATGCACCATGTATTCTGGGCATCAGTGATGAGCGTCTGATTCATGCCACCATCCCCCAGAGAAGCTCCATGAGCCCGTCAATCGTGTGCGGCCTCCCGTCATATTTTGGGATATGCAGATCAACACGGATGCCATGATTACGGGCAAGTTCGGCGAGCTGACCGGTATAATTATCCTCGACAGAGATCACCATCCAGGAATTTCCGACAGCATCCGACACCTCTCCTGCCGGAAATGGCCATAATGCAAGCGGCTGAACCGCTTTTATTCCCAAACGGCCGGCAGCCTCACGACAAAGCAGGGCATTTGAACCCCAGCAAAGAAGACATATCTCGGCATTCGGATTCCCGTAAATTATTACCGGACGCAAATCCGATATCTCCTGCCGCATGGCAGGGAGTTTTCGCATCTGTTTTTCAACGCACCGGGCGACACCTTCGGCCGTATCCGTCGATATTCCATCGGAACGGTGCGTCTTGCTGTTCACCTTGATGGTGAACCCTGCATCCCCCGGGGTGGCATAGGGGGATACACCATTCTCGGTATCGGCATATCTCTCATACATCCCTTCCTGAGTGGCATCATCATACATCGGCTGCGCGGGGATGCTGTCGGGCAGGAGAGAAGGCTCCACCGCATATGTGCTCTCTGCCAGGTTCTTGTCGGTCAGGATGATCGCTGGCACCTGATACTTCCATGAAAGCCGGAGTGCATGTCCGGCGCACTCATATGCCTGTGCCGCATCTCCCGGAGCGAATATGAACCGCGGAAATTCCCCGTTGCCGGCAGATATTGCATAGTGGAGATCCGCTTGCGTGCTATAGGTAGGTGTTCCGGTTGAGGGCCCGACACGCTGGGCAAGAAGGATCGTGACCGGCACTTCCGCCATGGCAGCCATAGAAAACCCTTCAGTCATAAGGTTGAATCCGCCCCCGGCCGTACCGGTTGCCGCCCTGAATCCTGCATATGCCATGCCGGCAGTCATATTCATGGCTGCGATTTCAGATTCTGGCTGAATAACAGTTATTCCTGCTCCTTCTGCAATTTCAGCCATATAATGGAGAATACCTGTTGAGGGACTCATCGGATATGCCACATATCCGTCAAGGCCTGCGGCAACCAGTCCCAGCACAAGTCCTTCATTGCCAGTCATCAGGATCTTCTCACCCGTCGGTCGCTCAGAATGGAGAAACGAAGGATGATCCGTAATGGATACTGCATCGTACCCCCGTCGGGCAATACGCAGGTTCTTCTCTATCTCATACGATAGTTCAGACCGGAGAACATCCTCAACATAATCCCAGCTTATACCTGCAGATTTACAAAAGGCAGCGATAATACAGGTGTTTGCCATAACGGGCGAGCCTCCCTCTCCCGTAACGATTGACTGAAGGGGAACGGCGGTTCCTTCAGCACTGTGGATCAGGTCGGCATTATAGAGGACCACGCCACCTTTTCGTACTGATGGCCTGTGACGTTTAATCGTCGTCGCATCGAGAGCAAGAAGGACATCAATGCCGTCCCTGTAACCGCCGATGGGGTGATCGGCTATCCTGACAACAGAGAAGTTGTGGCCACCCCTTATCAGGGATGGATAGTCATAATACATGTAGCTATAGAACCCCATCCTGGTGAAGAGCTTCGCAATCACCTGCCCTGCACGATTGATCCCGTCCCCCGCTTTTCCGCCAATAAGTACTGAATAATCTGCCATAGTCCTATTCCAGCGAGGATTGCATTCGCACTATTAAGAATTTATCTAAATCCCTGGTTGAGGAAAAAATGAAGGGAGTTATTTCACAACCGGAGAGGCACTTTCGTCAAACGGATTGGTACGCAGGGCAAGGGAGAAGATATAGGGATAATTCTCATGAAGGTATTGCATGTAATGTACCCATTCGCGAACAAGTTCTCTGTACACCCGGTTAATATCCCCCTCGATGTGATGACAGTCGGATTCAGGAAGGCAGCTGAAATCCTCCCGCCGCCAGAGTTCCTCATTCAGGTGAAAGACTGCTCTCAGAAGTTCGGTGAATGACTGGTGTTCAAGAAGAACAGGATTTTCCAACAGTCTCAGCAAAAAATCCCGCTTTTCCATGAGATATTCATGCAGGTTCTCAAGATCTATGTCCTCTGTGTTGACCTGATAATCCTTTCTGGCAATTACATTGAAGATGTGTGTAAACTGTGCCTGATCCCAGTCATCCCGTATCAGAAGCTGTTCTCGAAGGTCACCGACGTCCGGGTCATTGTCAGAGAGCACCACCAGAAGATGGGTTCCGACCTCTGAAAAAAATGTCCCGATAACCATATTGAGTTTCTGCATCTTCTCACGCCGGGACCTGATGCTGAGCAGGCTGTTGAGCACTATCGTTACAAGAAGGACATTAATCGGGAGAAATCCCATTGAATTGAAGAGATAGTTTACCGTGTCCTGAGGATTCTGGAAGAGGGCAAATTTCACCGAATATATGCCTACCGATGCCAGTAGCAGAAAAACCGCCAGTTTGTATTCCCATTTTATTTTCGTAGTATCACACTCCGAGCCACATCTCAAAATAATGCCACTGCTAATATATCCGATAATGATAAATAGAAAATTTTCGTATGATACACCATGAACGCAAAACACTCTGTGATATTGCTTCTTATGGTTGCCGGACTGGTATTGTCTGCGGGATGCACCGACAATTCTACGCCGGGAACGCCGACACTGACGCCGATTCCCACTCCACCCACCTCAACAGAGGCATCCCCGGCGGCACCTGATCTCGTGCCGGGTCCAACAGATATTGTACCTTCAACGCGATCTGTTACCGTGGCAGCATCAAAGGATCCAATAACAGGGGACATTACCGTGACCTTCAATGGGGGAATGGGGATGGACCAGGTAAATGATCTCAAGACAACTGTTATCGCCTCGAATGGAAAGATAACGGAAAAGCCTCTGAAGCCAAAAATGAATTCTGAAGCCACATTTACCGTTGTATCCGGAGAAGCAACAAAAGGTACCGACCGGGTCATAGCCAAGGTATGGTACAATGATGGAAACAGCTATATCATCTATGATGAAATTCTCTCGTATAGATGATGGGTTCTCCCGCGGAGCTGGAAGACCGGATAATCCACGGGAGGAAATATTCTTTATACCCTCATTTTTTCACCCGCCACCTGAGGACGACGCCATCGTCCATGAGCACTGATTCAATCAGTTCAAGTTGGGGGAATTCTGATTCATGCAAAAATCCGTGCCCGTCAACAGGAGTTGGTGCATCAGCACCCCCGATAATAACATTTCCAATGCAGGTAATCAGTTCATCAACCAGACCCTCTTCAAAAAGACCCCATATAAGCGTCCCCCCTCCTTCAACCATCAGACGTCGGATACCCATCTCCCACAGTATATCCATCAACTTTGTAAGATGCACCTTCTCTTCGCCGCATTCAACTATCTCAGCAAAGTTCTGCAGCTCATGTATCCGGGTGGGATCTGCCTTTCGTGAGACTGCAATGATTCTCTTTCCCGGGCCTTTATGAAGAATTTCCGCATCCACGGGGGTTCTTCCCGAACTGTCGACAACAATTCTTACAGGGTTTTCTTCTCTTCCCTCTTTGCGGCGGGCGTCCTTTCTATCTGCAGACTTCACTGTCAGAGATGGATCATCCGCAAGGATGGTCCCGATACCAACCATGATCGCGTCGCTGCCTGCCTTTATTTCATCCACCCGAAAAAAATCGCGTTCACCGGAAATTCGTACCTGACGGCGTTCATGTGTTGAGAGTTTGCCATCGGCACTCATTGCCAGATTGATGAATACATATGGATGCATGAAACAATGTATGCAGTTCCATCAATTAGCTATTTGTTGTCTTTTTTTTGGCACCTGAAATGGTATGAAACAGGATTAACAAAGGTTTTACAATTTTTTGGTGGGAACAAACAGAAGTGAGGCTGAATTAATGCAATATCGCAGGTGGTTCGGAGGTGGACCGTCATCAAAAACATGCCCCAGATGTGCCCCGCACCGCCGGCATCGAACCTCGGTTCTTGTCATGCCATACGATTGATCGGACAGTTCCTCAATGTTCTTTTCAGATACCGGGCTTGTGAAACTTGGCCATCCTGTCCCTGAATCATATTTATCCGAAGATAAGAAGAGATCAGTACCGCAACAAACACAGGCATATATTCCATCCTCCTCGCATTTGTAGTATCGTCCGGTAAAGGGGGTTTCAGTACCCGCCTTTCGCGCGACCTCATACTCCATTACCCCGAGAGTCCGGACCCATTCATCATCAGATTTTTCCACGGAAAGAACCTTAATGAACTTTTTTTGTCTTGCATCAAAAATTTCAATGTGCCCTGCCTTATCCTCCAGATCAACACCCATGATGGAAGGAAGTTGGAACGGCAGAAAATAAATGTTCGCACAGAATTAAAAGTAAAACTCATGCCTCAGGCCGGATTTGAACCGGCGACAACCAGATCTTCAGTCTGGCGCTCTCCCAGTCTGAGCTACTAAGGCTTGAGATATAGGATTGGATGCCCACAGTAATAAATTCTTTGATTTCGAATCAACAAGCAGATCCATGGTAATGCCATCCTGAAACACTCCCATTTATTGCATTATCAACAAATGGATATATGATGGGTACACGGGGACCGGGAACCAGGGATAGATATTCTCATCTTATGAAATCAGTAAAGGAACGCAAAGGAGATGTCGTCCATCTCACGCATAATGATCTTGATGCCGCCGGATGTGATGCAATTCATCGAATGCACCATGGCGATGTATTTACAATATGGGCATCCGTCGGAAAATTCCCTCACCTTCTGTCTGCTCTCGCTGATCTCCAGGGAAATGGAGATATTCTGAGCATCAGTGATTTGGGATACTTCACAGGAGCACGTGAAATTCTGGAGAAGGCCCGGTCGAACAAATGGCGCATTGAATGGCGTGATCACCACCGGTGGACACCTGAAGAAATTGCAGTTGCAACCGAATATACCGACTATCTGAAGGTAGACACGGGCACCTGCGCCACCGGGATTTGTGCACAGGACCTGATGCCCGGAAATACAAAAGCCAGAGAAGTCGCGAGGGTGATCTGTGACTATGATCTATGGAAACATCAGGATCCCCGATCGGCACCACTGGGACAGGTCTGCACAATACCTGCCAATCTGAATCCGGTACGCGATCGGCTAACCCGGGGAATACTCTCTGATGACTGGATCCGGGAGGAATTTGCAGAGATTGAAAAAGAACGCGAGGATGCAATACGAAGAAGTAAGGAGAGAATGATTATCCTCGGCAGCCGCTTCAGGATTGCCTTTGCACCGCTCTATGGCTATCCAAGTGAGACAGCGCACGCAATACGCGACGAGTTTTTTACTGATATCGAAGTGGTGTATGGAAAAAAGGGGAGATTTTCCATTCGCTCAAAACCTCCTGTCAGCCACCTCATCGCCCGGGCCTTCGATGGGGGCGGACATCCGCCTGCAGCGGGAGGAACATTCTCATTCACCTTCTTTGACCGGGCATCCCTTGTCCTGACGAGAAAAAATCGCCATTTCGAAGATCTGGTCAGGGTCGCAGAAGAGATCCCCCTTGAGGATGAAGAACAGTAAGTTGCGGATGATGCCGAAGGCTACTCATATTGCCCATGAACTATCGGCAAAACAGCCTTCCAAATACCTGCCCGGGTAACGCGGGGAAAAATCGGTTAACACAACACAAAAACCCTTTTTTATGAGAATGACATTTAATAAAAACCGCCTTCTGACCTTCATATTCTTAACAGAATTCAATTCTCTGATTTTTTGCCCCTGGATGCAATACATAAAGCATAAAATAACCGCAGACAAAAAATTCATCCTATGAGCCGTAATTGGTTGGGAACATTACTGGTAATTATGGTCATTGCTGCTGTCGGTTTCGCTGGATGTACTACCAGCTCCGATGAGCCCGCTGATGGGGCCACCCCCACGCAGGGCGAAGTGACGACTGTATACAAAGTTGGTATTGACGGAGAATATACCCCCTACAGTTATATTGACTCCAAGGGAAATCCCCAGGGTTTCGATGTCGATTCCATTAAATGGATAGCAGAGGAACAGGGTTTTGAAGTGGAGATTATGCCAATTGCATGGGATGGGATTATTGTCGCTCTCCAGAATGGGAAGATTGACATGGTCTATTCCGGCATGACGATCACTGAAGAACGCAAGGAAAAGGTTAGTTTCTCCATGCCCTACTGGAAGGTCAATCAGTCTGTTGCTGTTCATGAGGATTCAGGATACACCCTCGATGACTTCAAGAACGGGACCCTCGTCATTGGAGGTCAGCGCGGTACAACCGGACTCTTCTGGGTCGAGGAGAACCTCGTCGAAACCGGCCTAATGGACAAGAGCGATGTTAAAACCTACGACAACTTCCCGCTCGCAGCAGAGGATCTGAAGAACAAGCGTATTGATGCTGCAATTTATGACAAACCGCCGATGCTAGATGCAATCGCAGGGAAGCCCCTTGTAATTGTCGGTGAAATTGACACCAATGAAGAATACGGGGTTGCCATTCGCAAAGAGGACACGGAACTCCTTGCAACCATCAATGAAGGTATTACCAAACTGATGGCAGATCCATACTGGGAAGAGCTGAAAGAAAAATACGAGATGGAAGATTAGTGCTTCTAAACAAGGTTATTGAAGTGAATTTCACTTCCAAACCTCTATTTTGTACAACGAGTAAACGCTTAGTGAGCGCGATGCGCATCCACACAGGAATACACCTCCTTATGAAGAACCATTACGTGAAAGACGGGGAATGATTGATGGATTTCACCGATGTTCTTATTGAATGGTTCCCCTACCTGATATCAGGGATCTTTGCAACACTGGGTCTCGTTGCATCAGCCCTTGTTATAGGGGTGCTGGTCGGACTTCCGATGGCCCTCGGACAGGTGTACGGGAAATTTCCGGTCCGGGCGGCGGTTGGGATATATGTCTGGTTCTTCCGTGGCCTCCCTGTGCTTGTCTTACTTTTTCTCTTCTATTTTGGTATATTCCCGGGAATTGGACTCGATCTCCCGGCGTTCTATGTCGGAGCCACGGTCCTTGGACTGAGGGGTGCAGCCTACCAGTCACAGATTTTCCGTGGAGCAATTCAGTCGATCAGTGAAGGGCAGATGATTGCAGCACGCTCCCTTGGAATGACAAGAGTCCAGGGTATACGTAATGTCATACTCCCGCAGGCATTGCGTATAGCACTGCCTGGATGGTCCAATGAATACCCGAATATTCTCACAGATTCTGCAATATGTTATGCGATCGGTGTTGCAGAACTTCTGACGAGAACATCCCAGATCGTATCACAGACATATGTTACGATGCCGATGTACCTGGCCTGCGCAGGAATTTTCATCCTCCTCAACTATGCAGGGTTAAGAGTGCTTCATGAAATTGAGAAAAAGGTAGAAGTCCCGGGATTCGGGACAGGAGCAGCGTAATTATGGAAGACGAAGAATACATCCTAAGGGTGGAAAATATCCACAAATCGTTTGGGGAACTCGAAGTACTCCGGGGAGTAACCTTTGATGTGAAAAAGGGCGAGACCATCTGTTTTATCGGACCTTCCGGGACAGGAAAAAGTACCCTTCTCAGGTGCATAAACCAGCTGAATAAACCGGATGACGGACACGTCTGGCTCCATGGCGAAGAGGTGACAAACTCCGGCAAACGTATCAATTACTTCCGGCAGCGTATTGGGATGGTATTCCAGAATTTTTTCCTCTTTGATCACCTTACTGCGCTGAAAAATGTCGAACTTGCACTGATTAAGGTTCGGGGAATGGACCCGAAAGAAGCCCATGAAAAGGCATTGTATGAATTACGCCAGGTGGGTATGGAAAAATGGGCACACCACTACCCGGCGGAACTTTCGGGTGGTCAGGCCCAGCGTGTCTCCATTGCCCGGGCCCTTGCAATGGACCCAGACGTCATACTCTTCGATGAACCCACATCAGCCCTGGACCCGGAACTGACGCGTGAAGTTCTCGAAGTAATGAAACTCCTTGCTGAACAGGGAATGACAATGCTGGTCGTCACGCATGAAATGGGATTCGCCTGCTCGGTTGCGACACGTATCATGTTCATGGAGCATGGGATTATCCAGGAACAGGGAAGTCCCGACCAGATGATGAGTGACGAAACATTTGGACGATGCAAAAATTTTATCGGAAAAGTAAGTGGTTTCGGAACGGACTGATGTACCATGGATACCCTACCGTTCATTACTCAGATTCTGATGCCTGCCCTGCTCGAGGGAATAGTGATAACCATCGAAATGGTTCTTATTACTGCACCGATAGGATTTATCCTCGGAATTCTCCTCGCAATAGGAAGGGTATACGGCTCAAGGCCGGTTGCCCTCCTGTGCAAGGGGGCTGTGGGATTTGTCAAGGGAACTCCCCTTTTGCTGATGCTCTTTATTCTTTATTTTGGTCTCCCCTCCATCGGTATCGTTTTTTCGGCATTTACCGCATCGATTGTTGGATTTGTAATGTGTAATGGTGCATATAGTTCCGAATACATTCGGGGGGCGATGGGATCGATCAAGGAAGAACAGATGATCGCAGCGCAGGCACTTGGCATGACGCAAATGCAGGCAGTGCGTTGCGTTATCCTCCCACAGGCCCTGCGACGCGCAATCCCCGGCCTTTCAAACGAATTTATTTATTTAATCAAATATTCATCACTGGCATACATGCTGACCGTTATTGAGCTTACCGGAGCAGGAAAACTTGTTGCAACAAAATATTTCACCTATACTGAAACATACATCATCGTCGGCATGTTATATCTGGTGCTGGTCACCATCACCACGGTCGCGGTTATGCTTCTCGAAAGAAAACTTGCTGTCCCGGGCATGACCACCTCAGGAAGAAGCGCACTTGATATCCTTTAAAATTAGAAATATTCAATATCCACGTACGCTCTTTTTTTCAGTTCAGTCCAGTAATCCTGCTTCTCCCCGGTTCCATACCCCCCTGCCATGAGATGCTCCGAATCAAAAGCGCCGAGAGCCTTCTCAAAATCCTGTGGTCCCGCATCAAGGATTGCCGCTTTGTTCACATCATATTCATTCAGAAGTTCGATGAGATGCGGGAGGCGAACCGCCGGCACTGCCACCATATCCTGCAGCTCAAGAATGCCACAGAGAGCATCCGACATACTGGTTGGAGAGAAAAAAAAGGTCTTCCCCGAGACCAGTTCATCCAGTTCAATGGAAGAAAACCGTTCTCCTATGATCACGCACTCCATTATACCGGCATCCCGCAGTTCCCGCATCATCTTTCTATACAGGAGACATAATGCACCAGTAAATTCTTCATGATCTCCATAATATCCATCTTCAATGCCAAGAGAGAGAGGAGAAGGAAGACAGACGCAAACCATTTTTTTCATCCTGAGGGCGACCTTTGCATCCTGAAGAATCATCGCGGCGTCCAGAGCCGGTTCTCCGCGCAGAAACCCCTCTGAGACCTCACATAGCGATGGGACGATTCTCTTCCGGTAGTAAAAGCCCCCATAACAGGGAATCTCCACTTCGGCCTCCTCTCCGATGGAATGTTCCACTTTGTAGCTGAGAAGATCACACGGGAGAATGCGTCGGCCACCCAGCCAGTCTGTAATATCCTTTAGTTCCGGGTCGAAAACTTCAGCACCAAATGCCCGGAGCGGAAAGATATGCCGTTTTTTCATGAATATTATGTATTTATACCATCAATGGCAAAAAAGATAGGCATGAGCAATTCACCCCTGCTTGTTACCTGTGGACTTCCATATACAAATGGGCCATGCCATATAGGCCATTTGCGTACATATGTTCCCGCAGATTTTTTCGTCCGGTATATGCGGCATAAAGGGGACGACGTGGTATTCATCTGTGGTTCTGACAACCACGGAACACCCATCGTCATCAGTGCCGAACAGAATGGAACGACGCCACGGGAACTGTCTGAAAAATTCAACGATCATTTTGACAGTACCTTTCGCCGCATGAATATTGTCTTTGACAGGTTTGGAATGACCGATGATCCGACGAACCATAAAAAGACGAGGGAGATCGTCCAGGCGCTCATCGACAACGGGTATGTCTATGAGAAGACGATCAGCCAGAGCTACTGCCCCCGGTGTGAAATGTTCCTCCCTGACAGGTATGTGGAAGGAACATGCCCATATTGCGGAGAGCAGGCACGGGGTGATGAATGTGACCAGGGATGTGGGAAGCATCTCGAACCTGGGGAAATAAAGAATCCGGTCTGCAAGATCTGCGGCGGAAATGCCGAACTAAGAGAGCAGGAACATTTCTTTTTCCGGCTCGGCGAATTCAGTTCATTTCTGGAATCCTACCTGCCATCTCTGGGAGGAACCGCAAACGCCAGAAATTACGCCCTTGGATGGGTCAAAGAAGGACTCCACGACTGGTGTATTACCAGAACACTGGACTGGGGGGTAAAATTCCCCGGCCATGACGATCTTGTCGTCTATGTCTGGATCGACGCCCCGATCGGCTATATGTCATTCACCGAAGAATGGGCACAGCTTACTGGCGGGGACTGGGAACAGTTCTGGAAAGGAGACCAGCCGATAATTCATTTCATCGGCCAGGACATCATTTACCACCACTGTGTCTTTTGGCCCGCAATTCTGAAAGGTGCGGGCTATCGCCCCCCCGATGCGGTGGTTGCGAGTGGTATGGTGAAAATTGATGACAAGACGTTTTCAAAGACCAGGGGGTATGTCATCTGGACGAATGACGACTACCTTGACCAGGGGCTCCCTGCCGATTACCTGAGATACTATCTGCTCTCCTATACCTCGCATACAAAGGAGCTTAATTTCTCCTGGAAAATATTCCAGGACCGAATCAACAATGAACTGGTAGATACCTTCGGAAATTTCCTGTACCGGACACTGCATTTCGCAGCAAATAAACTGGGCGGCATTCCACCTATCGAACCGGATGCTGAGATAATCTCCGAGATTGCCCGGTGCCTTGAAACGGTTGAATACGAGATGAGCAGATATGAATTCAAGAATGCCATTGATGCCATTATGGGTCTTGCCGGTTATGGCAACTCATACATCCAGAACAATGCTCCATGGAAACTTATCAAGGAAGACCGTGCATCCGCTGAGCAGGTTATCAGAGACTGTCTTCAGATAGCCAAAGCAACCACCCTGCTCTTCGATGCCCTCCTGCCGGAAGAGGCACAAAAATCATGGGCAATGCTCGGCTATAACGACAGAGTAATCGATCACAATCTCGGGGATTGCCTTGCAGGATTTGATCATACGGACCTTCCAAAACCCTCAATTATCTTTGGAAAAATCGAAGATGAAACCAGAGAAAAGCTTGAAATAATAATGAACAAAAGGATAGGAGCTGCAAAAATGAGAGAAGAATCACCAAAGAAAGAACAAATTACCATTGATGAATTCGCCCGCGTAGACCTGAGAGTGGCACAGGTACTCTGCGCAGAAAAAGTGGAAGGATCACGAAATCTTCTCAAATTACAGGTCACAATTGGTGAGGAAAAGCGGCAGATTGTCAGTGGTATTTCTGAATGGTACGAACCTGAAGAACTTATCGGAACAAAAATTATCATATGTGCAAACCTCAAACCGGCAAAAATTTTTGGGATTGAAAGCAAAGGGATGCTTCTGGCGGCAGGAGATGAAGCATCTCTGCTGGTACCAAAACGGGATGTTGAACCTGGTTCACGGATTTGTTAAACCGGCACAGATATTATCTTTTTTTACCGGTTTGCAATGAAAAAACTGTTCTAATCATTATTGAAATATACTATACCCGCAACTTGTCACCAACACAAATGTATTACATCAATCCTTGGGACACCCAATTCCGGACATGGAAATCATGACGAAGCGGGGGAACGGGGAAAATCATATCATTGGGGCTTAAAAAAGAAAGGCTACGGACCTGGAGGGATTCGAACCCCCGACGTCCGGGTTAGAAGCCCGGCGCTATATCCTGGCTAAGCCACAGGTCCATGTGGACACCATATAGTAATTGTATTTGTGAGGCTTAAATTCTTGTAAAAATTGAGATGGAGGCCTATGAACCTGCGCGGTAGCAGGAAGGCCTGATAATCTCTACAAAGGTCGGTTCACCCCATTTCGTCCCTTCTACGGATTTGGATATCGCATTGTCCAGGTACTGCATCTGAACCCTCGCAGACATCCTTTCGCGCTCCTCATAATAGACAGGTGAGACATATTCGACCATTCTCTTCATCTGAATCGTCAGGGAAATAACCCTGACAATGATTCCACGATCACCACGGGTAAAATCGTCGAGATCGACAGAGGTAAGAAAGACGGCATCCCCCGGGGAAACCGCGGTGAGGGAGATCAGGTTGTGGGCGCTCTGGAGTTCAAGGGTTCGGGGTTTGCCTTTCTTTAATTCTTCAAGCACCTGATTCGTAATGCCGGTTAATGCTACGCACTTTATAACACAGTTCATCTCTCTCACCCGTACATTGGAAGCTGCTCTTTTTTCACCGGTGTCTGCTCAGCCTGCTCAACCTGCTCGGCCATCTGCTGAAGAGCAGCCTCAATTTCTGTCGCCTGATCCATCAGAGGCTCAACATCGAGATCAAACCCATATATCTGATTTAATATTTTGATTACCGATGCTGCCGCCCTTGGATCCGGGTTATTCACCGTTTCCCCGAGAAGGCCGAAGGAAGAAATTCCATTGACCTTACATTCAACAAGCAAACTTCCTGCAATCCCGGTGATGCTTCCCATTGGAAGAATAACAGCGAAATCTTTAATTCTCTCAAGGGACTGGCTGTCTCCTGCCACACCGAAAACTCGTTTCTCCACCTCATTTGTAACGATGCCTGCAATAATCACCACTTCCTTGATTGAAAACGGCTCAATCCAGTCCAGCAGACTATTGGATATTTCATAGCAGATCATTGGATGAATGGGAACATCAGAGATGACCATAACGTATGAATCCTTCCGATATATTCGAACGGGAGCGTTGATTACCCCGTTGACCATCATCGCCATGGGAGGGAAAAACTTACTGGTAATGTTGCCGATATGGGTAAATTCCAGAACATCAACGATATGTGATAGTGTAATGCTGCCCACGAGGCCACTTCCAGGAAACCCCATGAATACCGTAAGGTTTTCCCCATCAAGGTCAGGGGAATGAATATTTATGTCATTCATGATATCAGAGTCCTTCAAATTTGAATGTTCTAACCATGGCCCAACAGATAAATAAGTTTTCTATCCTGAGGCCACACCGTGCACCTGAATCAGCCGAAGAATGATAATGCTGAAAGGACAATAAGTTGATATGACCGAATACCCTATCAAGCGTGGATTTAAAACCGGCCTGAGTGAACGGATGAGAGATGGTCTGGAGAAGTACTTTGAGGTGTCCGGACGTCAGGAAGGCTCTCACTATTCAATATCGTACGGATCATTTTCACGACTGGAGGTTTATCCAGGGGGAAAAGATAGCACCCTGATATGTGAGTCGGAATCCGATATGGGAATCTTTGACAGGATGCCGGAAGAGGAGGCAAATGCCGTGGTGCTGGACACCAACAAAAGGTTCCGTCAGTACCTGGAATATGTTACCGGCTACAATACGAAAGAGCGAAAGAAAAATGCGGAAAAGGCCGCAAAAAAAGAATAAATCCTTACATCCCTTCTTTTAGCGATAAAAGATCATTCTATAACAATTGCCGGCTTGAAGGGAAGTGCCGCGCGTGCCTTTGGATGAGCGCTTTGCCCTGCATCGACAATTGACACCTGTACGCTGAATTCGCGTTCCAGGAAATCCTTTACGGTTTCAAAGACATTCATCTCATCAATATCTGCCGATGCAATAACCCGGACAAGTTCCGGCGGAAGCCGATGGATCAGATTTGTCACCTGTTTTGCAGCATCTGTTGCATCCTTTCCGCGAGCCCGCATAGCCTCATCCTTCATGATCTCTCCGACAATCTTCTTCCTATCCGCAGCACACGCCACCATTCTGAAAACATCATACTTCCAGGCAGGGGCAATAAAGAGGGTCAGATGCTCCGGTTCGATCTGGATAAGTTTGATGATTGACTCAATATCCTCAACAGTCCTTGAAAGGAGCTCTTCTGAGAGTTCAAGGTGTGGGTCAATCTTCATCTCATCCGGAACAGGCCAGTCTGCATATGCAATGGGCTTCCCATCACCAATCTCTTCCCATAATTTTTCTGAGGTATACGGGATAAACGGTGCAAGTAACCGCACCCACGCCTGGGCTATCTCATTTATAACCGCAGATGTCCTCACACCCTCAGGAAGTCTGCGGCGGTACCATTTGAGGTCGGACTCAACACTGAAATAGGCCTCCTGGAGTGCCTGGCGGGTCTGGAACGACTCCAGCGCAGATGTTGTACGCTGTATATGCTCCTGCATCCTTGAGCGTACCCAACGGTCTATATCATAAGAATCCATGGCCGATATCGATTCCGTGATGGTATTCCAGAAACGCTCGATCTGTTTTCTGGTAGAAGATACCAGTTCGTTTCTCCAGTCAAAATCCTGCCATGGTTCAGCACTGCCAACAAGGAACATCCTGACGGTATCTGCCCCGAAGTCATCTATCGCATCTTCGAGAAGAATGACATTTCCTTTCGAGGAAGACATCTTTGCACCTTCAAGAAGACCCATGCCGAAGATAACCATCCCTTTTGGACGCAGCGATTCCGGAAAGATGGCATCATGATGGAACAGTTGGAAGGTCAGGTGATTGGAGATCAGGTCTTTTGCAGAGAACCTGAAGTCATAGGGGTACCAGTACAGGAATTCACTGCGCAGATCATCCAGAATGCCCTTGTCAACCGTCTCAGGCGAGCCTTGTCCGTAGAATATATAATCAAAGACTTCAGGAGTGAGGAGTTGGGGATCGATCAGACGGATCTTATGAGCGATTGTGTAGTAGGACATATAAATGGTAGAATCCGAAAGAGGCTCGACCAGCCAGTCCTTATCCCACGGGAGATGCGTTCCGAGTCCAATACGCCGGGTACATGCCCAGTCATTCAGCCAGTCAATCGTACGGTTGAATTCAGCCCTGACCTCAGGGGGAACGAGGGAGATGCGATCGAGATCCGCATGTACTTCCTCTTTCCACTCGGGATCGCTGTATTTCAGGAACCATTGGTCCTGAAGAATGCGCACATATACTCTGGACCCGCAGCGGCAGACGACATTTCTCGCATCAAATTCAAACATCACCGCCGAACCATACCGCTCAAGCACCAGATCTGCGATATCATCTCTTGCCTCCTTTACCGGCTTTCCGCCATATTCCGGAAGCATGCGACCCTTTGAGTGCTCGGCATTGTATACCTCCTGTGTCAGGACCTCCATGGCAGGATCGTTCTGATCAATGATACCGGCCTTCTCAACAGCGTCCTGTGCCGGGAACTCCCCATATCCCTCAACTGCGATCAATGCAACCGGATGGATATCGGCATATCTGCCCGCCTGCTGGAGGTCTCTGAGAGCTATGTAATCGAATGGGGCGTGGGCGGGCACACTCATCACGATGCCCGTTGCCATGTCCGGGTCGACAAAGTCGGCAGGGAGAATTTTTACTTCACCACACAGTGGATTGGAGACGTTCTCATCGATCAGGTCAGTGCCGCGTACCTCACCTTCAATGACGACGTCATGGTCCTGGAGAGCGATCTTTTCAGTTGCTTCGGGTGAGAGAATCCATTTCTGTCCGTCGACCTTCACCTTCCGGTAGACCACTTCCGGGTTGATCCAGAGATTGGTAACACCATATGTTGTCTCAGGTCTCAGGGTTGCACAAGGGATGAGATAATCATTCCAGGTAAACATTACCAGAATGAATTTAATGATCTCCGCTTGTTCTCCTTCCAAAAGGTCGTGATCACCGACCGGATTGTCACACTGCATACAGTATTTTACCGGGTGTGCACCACGGACCACTCTGTTCTGTTCATGGAGGTGAAGGTACTGCCATTCAATGAATTTGCTGTAGGTAGGGTCTACTGTTGTAAACCTGCGCCTCCAGTCAATAGAGAGGCCGCACCGGCTCATTACCCGTTCATATTCCTGGCTGAAATGCTTGACAATCTCCATTGGTTCGACAAACTGCTCCAGAACGTCCCCGGGCACGCGGTAGAGATCCCTGTACAGACGGATGGTTTTCTCATCTCTTGCGGCAATCCTCCTCGATATGCCAATAACAGGTGTCCCCGTCACATGAAATGCCATGGGATAGAGAACCTGTTTGCCCTGCATTCTCCAGAACCGGGCGATGACATCAGGAACGATATATGTCCTCCCATGGCCAACATGCATGGCCCCACTGGGGTATGGATAGGCAACGTTCAGGTAGAACTTATCTTTTTCACCAGGGTCAGACCTGAATTGTTCTTTCCAGACGTCCACATATTCTGATTCCAGCTGTTTAATATCAAATTTAGTCACTTCTAAACTCCCCTCATTCTCCAGCAATGGTCGTTATAATCTCCGGAATAATTGGCATTCAAAAATAAAGTTAGTTTCCTACCGGTTTGAGGCGGATGACCTCTCCTTCTTCATACCGGCGAATCATGTCCTGTGCAATGGTGCTGCTCTTTGCAACGGTGATTTCCCCTGCATCATTGACCGTCGCGGTGAACAGGTACTCCTTGCCACCGAAGACATCGACGATCTTCCCTGCATTATCCTGACTGATTATCGAGAGATTTTTTTTGTCTGTTCTCAGCTCGATTCCTTCACCAGTGGTAATCCCCTCTGCCTTGGGAGAACCACCGCGCCCTTCTTTTTCCTCATACTCCGAGAGCGGGCGGATATCGATTCCTATGCTCAGTTTGTTGACAATCCCGGCAACATTTTTCCCGCCTTTTCCAATGGCTGCAGGAACGTCACGGTCATCAATATATACAACGGCCTTATTATCTGTCAGCATTCTGACCTTTACAGGGCCATCTGTAAATCTTCCTATTTCATGTTGGATTTCACGTTCGGCTACCTTCCATGCGAGGTTCTCCTCAATAATTTCTCGTTCAGGAATGGGTTCTTCAACAGAAACGGGTTCTTCCTTTAATACCTCAGGGACTGATACCGGAGCGGGTTCATGGTGTGGGACTTCACCGTTGGCTACCGGCAAAATTACCGTTTCTCCCTCATACCGGAATGCTTCTCCGATCAGCTTGCCGCTCTGCATATCGGTCACAGATATGGTCGGACGTGCTGTGATAGATTCTGACATATCCACGGGTTGGCGAACGGAGTAGTCAAGACAGTAGACACCCTGTATCTTCCCTTCCTTTATCGAGATGATGGTGCTGACCGCCATCGCAACAACACCAAAATCAACTCTGAGAAGAATTCTCTGAAGAGATTCCATGACGTCTGCACCATCAAGGACACCCACCATTCCAACGCCTGAAAGACGCATGTCAGTAAATACCCGGAAATCCTCATCCTTCCTTATCTCATCGAATATAACAAAATCCGGACGTGCCATCAAAAGGATGGCAGCTGTCTGGGCCATACTCCCGTCAAGCGCAGTAAACTGGGTAATCCCCTCTGGCGTCTGAAGATCACGCGGAGATTCCATTGAAGATACCTGATATCCGGCATTTGCCAGGTATATTGCAATGCTTCGGGCAAGGGTCGTCTTCCCGCTTCCAGGAGTGCCGGCAATTATTACTCCACGTTTGCCGTCCTCCAAACATTTCCTTACGAGACTGTACCGTGCGTAGTCTTCAAGAACACAATCCTTCACCGGCCTTACAGCAGTAATTTCCATTCCGTCCGTGAATGGACGCCGTGCTATGGAGATACGCATGGGGCCGATCTGAACAACAGTAATACCGCGCTTTTCAACCTCGATATATCCCTCAGGGTCACGCTTGGCACGCTCGAGAATCTCCTGGGCTGTCTGCCTGAGATCATATTCACTTAATGCCACATCATGCACCGGCACAAGTTTCATTCTCCCGGGTTCACCTTTCTTTGCAATCGGCTTCACGCGCTCTTTGAGCGTGACGGAAACAGTCTTTTCATCAAAGAAGCGTTCAATCGAAAGGGGTGAAAAATCACCAACCTGCGGTTTGAGATAGAGTACGTCAATGCCTTTTGCGCGGGCAACTTCCGCCTGAACGATATCACTGGTAATGAACCTTGCATCCTCAAATTCAAGAGCCACGTTTCTTATAATTGCATCTATTTCCCCGCCACTGGCAAGTTTAACCTGTTCCAGACTTGGCCGGTCCCCAACATAAAAGAGCTCTATCTCCCCTGTTTCTGCCATTTTGGAGAGTTCCTGAAGCTCGATAAGACCACTGAAACCAATTTCCCTTCCTTGGTTGGCCTGTGATTCCAGTTCAGCGATAACGGCTTCGGGTATTATTATTGTGGAACCCTTATATTCTCCCTCCCTGAGCATGGAGGTGATGCGTCCATCTATGACGACGCTCGTATCGGGCACGAGTTTCATAAAAATATCACCACATTAATAGATGTCATTCATCCTTATTAGCATATACCTCAGCTGGATCGAAGATGCGCGGTGCAACAATTTCTCCCTCAATAGTACGATAAAAACACGTTGCATGTCCGGTATGACATGCAGCTCCTCCTGCCTGTTCTACCTGGAACAGGAGGGTATCCTCGTCGCAATCGACAAGTATCGATACAACCTTCTGGATATTTCCCGATTCCTCGCCTTTTTTCCATAATTTTTTGCGACTTCTTGAATAGTAGTGTGCATAACCCGTCGCACGTGTCTGATCAACCGCCTCTTTGTTTGCGTATGCCAGCATCAGCACGGAACCGGTTGCATAATCCTGTGCAATGACAGGAATGAGGCCATCCTTATCAAAATGTAATTTCATCATCTTTCACCTATAGCAGAGCGGTCATTACAATGGAAAGAATATCCCCAAATATGGCTGCGGAAATAAAACCCGCACAGATTGGAACAATGAAGGGTACGCCATACGATATCCAGACCTTCCCGGCACGCCGGTAGAGTTCCATCTCTTCACGGTATTCTTCGGGATGACGTTTAAAATCTCTGGTATACAGTCTTCGCTCGCCCTTGAGCATTCTTCTTATGGCTTCACCAAATGACAGATAACGACGCGATATGCTCCCATCCCCAGTTACTGAAAAATCTTCCATTACAAATCCGAATTCGTTTTCAATACCTGTACCTTCGACCGGAAATCCAACAAGCATATAGCGAAGGGGAGCACGATTCCCCCTCCTCAGATTCATTCCAAAAATGGCAAAAGGAGTGAACAAATTCAGTAATACCGCATTGAGAAGAACACTCAGCGGGAAATAGGCAAGGAGCGGGTACCCGAATATCGGTTCTACCGGATAGAGTGGCACACATGCAGTGACAAAAATCAGCGCCCATGCATCGGCTCCCCCAAAGAGATGGAGGTAAGCTGCGGCAACGTAATAACAAGCGCACAATATCGTTGACAGGATGATTATGCCAGCCAGAAACGAGGGGTTCATACCGTCAGATAAAAGGATGATGTACGTCGCTATCAGCATGGGAACCGCAATTCCAAGCATTGGATACCATGTTTTGAAAGGAACTCTACGCTCGCGAATATCAAGAATCGATGCATAGCAGAGGGTGAGAGCGATAACAACAGATGAAAGGGCAAGAGTAGGGATCGTCATGGATAAAGATGATTCGTTATAGAATCATTTATGTGTGGCGGTACCGCTGCACAATGCACTAATGAATGCTAGTATTGAATATCAAAAACGATATGTAATAAAAATTCCTTATAACCGCTCTTAAATTAAATATAATCCGATATTTTAGTGAATTTTACCTGCCGACATTAATAACAAATAAATAGATTTCCAAAAAATATGATAGTAAAGTCTTTAGCCTATAACTATCACCATTTAATTATTACTATACATTCACGGTTGGACCCCTCCATCTTCCCGTGGCAAGAAGGATATCAGAATGATTGAAATCAACGTTGATGAAAATGCATGCGTAGGATGCGGTTTATGTGTTAAGGACTGCCCGATGGATGTCCTTGAGCTGCATAATGACGTTTGTACGCCCGTAAGACCTGAAAAATGCATGGGATGCCTCTCATGCCATGAGATCTGCCCCGCGCAGGCACTGGAACACAAGGGCGCAGTACCATCACGCCGGATGTATATCAGTATGAAAGTCTGCACAATGCTCAGGAAAGTGATCTGATGACAGCCAGTTATATCGATGAAGTAAAAGAGCAGTTCAGAACAGATCTGGTCTTTAAATCCGAAGATGTACCCCTCAGGTGCGATCCCCCTGCCGCCGAGTTCGAGGTCACGCTCCATGGACTCATGCAGATGAACGGGTATATTATTAAATCTCTTGAAGAGATTGCCGGAAGAGGTGCAAACGCGGTCACATATCGTGCCGGAAAAAAATTCGGTCACGAAGTTGCAAAATACTTCGAAAAAAAAGAGGACGTGGAAGAAGCACTCAGGGAGCTCTCGTATATTCTTCACGGCCAGTACTCATTTGAGCCCTGGAAGCCGGGAGACAGAGAGGAATATATCGTCGAAGAAGACGGAAGCACTTTTATTTACCTTGTTTTTCACGACTGCATCGTCAGGCAGACACTACGAAGGATAGGGGAGGAACAGGGAGGACCCTTCTGCCAGACGCTCTGCGGCTATGTTGTGGGCGCCGTCGAAGAAATCACCGGCAAACGCGGAAAGCTTGAGATCCTACATACCGGACCGAATGCGTGTCTGAAAAAATTAATTCTGAAATAGTGGTGAACTACCATGAAGATAGCCATTGAAGAGCTTGCAGGATGTTCAGGCTGTACAATAGCAGTACTTGACCTCCATGAAGCCATCCTCGACGTCATTGAAAAAGCAGATATTGTGTATTCTCCCGTCATCATGGATGTCAAAACACCGCCTGATGAGATCGACATCGCCTTTGTTACCGGTGCGGTGAGAAATGAGGAGAATCAGGAACGGCTTAAAACTATCAGAAAAAAAGCCAAAATCCTCGTTGCTCTGGGAACATGCGCCTGTTATGGCGGTGTCTCTGGTCTCTCAATGACCCACAGCAGGGAGGAAATTTTCACCGAGATCTATAAAGGGGTGGAAACGGTAGAAGGCAACGGCATTATCCCAACGGAAGTGCCGGAGTTCCTCTATCGTGTCTTTGCCGTTGGTGACATGGTAAAAATAGATTACTATATTCCCGGCTGTCCACCAAAGGAGGCACGCCTGAAAGAGATCATCCTCCCACTGATCACGGGAGATACGATCGCGCTGTCAAGAAAAACCGTTTGTTCGGAATGCGACAGGAAGATGGGTGAAGTCACCGGGTGGTCGCTTAAAAGACGCCATGTCGGAGAACCGGTTCCAGGAAAATGTCTCATTAGCCAGGGTTACCTCTGTCTCGGTCCGGTGACGTTCTGTGGATGCGGAGCATCATGTCCGAAGAATAATGTCCCATGTCATGGGTGCAACGGACCTTCTCTTGATATACTGCGTGAGCCGTGCAGGGACATCTATAATCTGATGGTCAGACGTATCGCAGATTTAACCGATATCCCTGAAAAAGAGATTGCAAAGCAGTTCTACGACGTCAGCCACACAATGTATGCATTTACCATGGGAAGTGAAGTGATGGAGGACAAGCAGATTTCCAAAATACGTGAACTCATCTCCGAAGGGGGAAAACGATGAAAGAAATTTGTATCAATCCTGTTACCCGCATAGAAGGCCATGCACAGGTACGGATTGCTCTTGATAATGAAGGAGAGGTTGAAAGCGCACATTTCAATGTTGTTGAACTGAGAGGCTTCGAAAAATTCATGATCGGGGCCGCAGTTGAGGAAGCCCCGAGGATTACCCCGAGGATATGTGGCATATGTCCCACATCACATCACATCGCATCCGTAAAGGCATGCGACCAGATTTACGGGGCGACCGTTCCTTCAACAGCACAAAAACTCAGGGAACTTTTAATGCTTGGGCAGTTTGTCCATTCCCACTCACTTCACTTTTTCATGCTTGCCGCTCCTGATTTTCTCATCGGTCACGAAGTGCCGCAGGAGGAACGAAACATTCTCGGTCTCGTCAAAAAATCACCCGATATCGCCAGAAAGGCAATAGAGGTTCGAAAATTCGGCCAAAGGCTTACTGAGGCGATAGGAGGGAAGCCGATTCATCCCTCTTCCGCGATACCGGGGGGCATCTCACACACTCTTTCAGAGCAGCAACGTATGGAACTCCTTGTAATGGCAGAAAAATCCCTTGTTATTGCAACCGAATGCTGGGGAATGGCAAGAGACCTCCTTGATAAAACCGACCTCTCGTTTGGTGCTGTGGATTCTTCATTTATGGCTCTCTCTGACAATCGTACATTCTCTATCTGCGAAGGGACGCCGCAGATCATTTCGCCCGATGGCTCCGCCGCAGGGAACTTTACCAATGAGGGATACCTTGAGTTCATTGAAGAGTATTCTGAGAGCTGGTCATATCTCAAATTCGCCAGGTTAACCAACAGTAACTACTATCGTGTAGGCCCCCTTGCGCGGCTGAATATCGTTGATTCAATGGGTGCCCCCCATGCAGATGAAGCACTGGATGAATACCGGGACAAATTTGGCAGACTTGTCCAGACAACCCTGGCATATAATCCTGCGAGATATATTGAATTTCTGGCAGCAACAGAGCGCGCAGTAGAACTTTTGAACGACCCTTCCATTACCGGCAGTACTATCAGGACACCTGTTGATGAAGTGATAAACCGGAGGGGTGTTGGTATCATAGAAGCACCGCGTGGAACCCTCATACATGATTACACGGTGAACGATGAGGGATTCATCGAGAAATGCAATCTGATTGTTGCAACATGCCAGAACAACTGGGCGATGGATCGCGGGGTGGAGGACGTCGTCCGCAAGGTCATCCGGAACGGAGAGATCTCAGAGAGCGCGAAAAATCAGATTGAGATGGTAATCAGGGCATATGACCCCTGCATATCCTGTGCAACCCATGCTATCGGGAAAATGCCGGTCAATTTTGAGATTGTCCGAAAAAGAAACCATAATACATCTCGAAACCGGATTTAAAAAAGTAGGTGTTTGTAATGCTAAAAACAATATTAGGTGAATTTCTCAGGCTGGAAGGGATTAAGGCTGCAGTTGTCGTTGGTCGTGACGGATTCGTCATTGAGAGCGCAGAGAAAGGAGATATTGACACAGAGGCCCTCGGAGCAATGGCTTCAACAGGTATGGGTACCTCGGAGGCAATGGGAGCGGAACTCGGGCAGGGGGAGATGATCCAGATGCTCGTTGAACTTGAAAACGGCCCAATACTACTCTCGCCCCTCTCTGAGGATGAACTCATTGCAATAGTAGCTGAAAAAGAGGTGAATATCGGAAGAATCCGGTATGAACTTAAAAAGAACAGGGAACGAATTATCGCCGCATTGTGATGCCTATGCTTCCTGATGGAAAACGTATAGCAAAACTCGAATGCCCCTTTGCCGAGTTATCCGGATACATCGGAGAAATTGTCGCGGGTGTAAAAGCCTACTCGGACAGAGGATACGGATATCTCATAATGGAAAATGGGATTCCTGCAATCGGATGGTTCTCATCAGAAGGCGGCGATTACCGGGGAAATGATGCGATACTGTTTTTCAGAGAACCCCAGAAATTCGTTTTTGAGATTTTTACCTATTCTGAAGCAGAACTTCGCAATGCGGTAACCCATTCCATCAATAATAGATGGCTGGTAGACCATCAGACACTGCCGCCGGAAGAGACGGTCGAACTAACCGAAGACGAGAAACTGGAAAAGATCCAAAAACAGCCAGGGGTGCTGGCTGTGGCAGCGTTCTTTGAAGGGTTCCCCGTGATCTCCAAAGGGAAAGGTGATTTTGAAAAGGTGGCCGCCATTGCCGAAGACCTCCACCGGGCAGGGGGAAAAATCGCAGGTGATCTTGGCATAGGTTCGATGGACCAGATTATCCTTGAAACACCAGAAGCAAAATTCATTCTTGCTCCATTCGGAGATCTCTTCATCTGCGTACTAACGACGACCAATGCAAATCTGGGCCTTATAAGGCTTGTAATCAAAGGAGTACAGTAAACATGGATGGTTGGTTCAGGGATATGTGTCAGGGACGAGAACGAAATGAAGGGGAAAAATGCCCATTGATTGGCAAAAATATATTAAATAAAAAATTGAAGAATATAAATGGTATGGCGGGGTGTGAGGATTAGATGGAAATAGAGGATCATATCAGAGCTGTCATAGAAAATTCGAAATATGCAGGAGAATACGGAACCGATGACCTGATTAGCAAAATGAAGGCTTCAGGGAGGTCCGGGCTGGCAGTTTCATCGGATAAAGATAAACAATTCCTTCTGATATTTGTCGACGGTCAGCCGGAAGGAGCCGCCCTCATGGCTTCCGATGGTAATCTCTTCGGAGACAAAGCAATTTATCTATGCAAGGAAGACAGCAAATTTAAGGTCTATGTTTGTGACCGTCGTTATGCAGAATCAGTTGCAGCAGGGTGCAGAATCTACGATAAAGGACATCTTCATGGATCACAGCTTGATGATATTCCAACAATTGGCGGAGCTAAAATCTCAAGAGGGGCATTAAAACTGATTATACTGGAAAATAATCAGCCAAAACAGGGGGTAAGGGTCTCAATCAGGAAGGGGCGACAGATGCTCCTGAGCGAACTGACCGGAAAAGAAGGCAATGTAACATTTAAACTGATTAATGGAATTTATGACTGCATAATTGTTGACCGTGATCAAAAAATCCATAGGTTCAGGATCGAATTCAATGACCCCCGGGTCGAAACAATTATTGAAATCGGAGGTGGGATGAATGAATGACAAGAAATCACTTTTTAATGGGATAAAAGGATTCACCAAAAAATCAGAGGACGCAAGAACAGCATCTGATCCTGATGAGAATGTTCAGGATATGGTAGGCGCAGTGACCAAGGATCTGGAGGATACCCCGGCAGGGACATGGAAGGAAGAACCATCAGAACCTGCTATAAAGTCAATACCGACTGAACAGGTTAGGCCTCCTGTGACGGAACAGTCTTCAGCTTCACCGTCCTCACCCGCCGAACCATACTCCCGTGACCTGAAAGGCCTGATTAACGAGCTTAAGCATCAGTCTGATAAATCAGCTGAGATTGAAGAAGCAGCATTGGATTTCGAGACCCCGGATGATCCCCCTCAATCGTCCGGGACATCTGACACCTCGTCACCTCCTGGTTCCCTTTCGGATATGTTGAGCAAGATCAGGGAAAGCGAGAATACCCCGGAGCAAAATGCAGCCAATGAAGGTAAAGTCAACGCAATAATCAGCGATGTCCTCACTACCTATGAAGAGGCGGAGGCGCCATCCATTCACACCGCGTCAGGAGTCTCACAGACGAAGGTTTCCAGAATTACAGATGATACCAGTGATGAAGACCTTGCTGACGTCATTGTAAATACCGATACAGATGAATCCCTCACCATGGGGAAAACGGACTTTTCCAAAGAAGGGGATTTATCTGGAAAAGGCACGGGAGTCGTGAGCGTTGACGAACTTAGCGGCCTTTCCAGCCTGATTCTCGCAAAAGGCGCCGAACTTGATCTTGAGGAATTCCGAATCTCAGAAAAAGACCGGCAATTTGAACTGGTTGACAGAAAACAGATTCTCTCTGCACTCGACGGTCTTGTCCAGGGAGATGTTGACGGCCTCGATCTCTCAAAGATGACTCCGCCTGAGGCCCCGGAAAGTCCGGTTAAAGAAGAGAAAAAGAAAAAATTCGGCGGGAAAATCTTTGGAAAGATCATTGGTGAGGTCGAGGAGTATGATCCGGGTATTCACGGACCGGTCGTCGACCTGGCAATGAAAGAAAAAGATTCAGTTGAAGAGATTGAATTGTACCCCGTCAATGAACCCTTTGCATATATCCGGGTTATCTTTGATCATAATGCACATGAATACCAGTACCGTGTCATTGAACCGGTATTAACCGAGGCAGAAACGGTCCTGAGAGATGAAATCATCCAGAGACTCTTTGAAACTCTCGATGTCAATACTCAGGATCTTACCCGGGAAAAGGCAGATAATGCCCTCAGGACTGCAGTTGATGAAATAATCGCGGATTATGGCATTAAACTGACTCCCGCATCACGTGCAAAGGTCTACTATAATATTCAGAAGACATTCCTTGGCGACGGCCTCATTGATGCCGTCATGCATGACAAATATATTGAAGATATCTCCTGCGACGGCCTCAATTCACCAATATTTGTTTTCCATTCGAACTATGAATCCATCCAGACAAACCTGCACTATGACATAAATGCTGAACTGGATTCATTTGTTACCAAGCTGGCTCAGCGTGCGGGCAAGTACATCTCCATTTCAGAGCCGATGCTTGATGCAACCATGGCCGATGGCTCCCGTATCCAGATGACTCTCGGGCGTGAGGTGACGGCGCACGGCTCAACCTTCACCATCCGTAAATTCAAGGAAGAACCGATCACCCCGACAGATTTGATCGAGTGGGGCACCTATTCTCCACTTTCCATTGCCTTCTTCTGGCTTGCAGTCGAAAACGGGAAATCCTGCATATTTGCAGGTGGGACGGCATCAGGAAAAACAACATCGCTCAACGCAATATCGCTCTTTATCCCCCCGCTGGCGAAGATTGTCACACTTGAGGATACCCGTGAACTCAAACTTCCCCATAAAAACTGGATCCCCTCCATAACCAGAGAGTCATTTGATTCCGGCGGAAAGGGTTCCATAGATATGTACGAACTGCTGCGTGCGGCACTCCGTCAGAGGCCTGAATACATCCTTGTTGGTGAGGTGCGAGGCAAGGAATCCCAGACACTCTTCCAGGCAATGAGTACTGGTCACGTAACCTATGCGACAGTGCACGCCGATTCTGTCGCAAGTGTGGTGCACCGTTTCGAAAATCCGCCGATGAATGTGCCGAGAAATATGCTGAGCGCCCTTGACCTTGTCAGCATCCAGGTACAGGCACGTTTCGGGGGTCAGCGTATCAGGCGCAACAAAGCACTCATTGAAATTCTGGATATCGACCCACGTACAAAAGAACTCATCACAAATGAGGTATTCAAATGGAATGCTGCCACAGACGAAATCCGGTACTCCGGCAAGTCCTATGTCCTTGAAGACATCATGGAGAGCAAAGGGTGGAGCGAGGCCCGTATGCGGGAGGAATTGAAACGCAGGCAGGAAATTCTGGAATGGATGCGCATCAAGAAGATTCGTCATTACGAAGAAGTCGGAAAAGTTCTCCTCTCATACTATCGTGACCCCGAAACCGTCATGGATCTCGTGAGGGGTGACCTGTATGAATAGCTATGAGCGCTTTTGCTTCAACATCCTGGGCGAAAGAATAAGGAAAAAGAGGGACGATTTCCTCTATCTCAGAACAGATATGATGCGGGCCCGGATGACGGTCCCGTTTGAAGCGTACCTTTCAACCGCATACATATCGTCAGTGATCGTCGGACTCCTTGCCGGAGTTGCCATCGGCCTTATCACCTGGGGCTTGCGGGTCCCGGAGATGATAGTGTATCATGGAAGTGTCCCTTCCTTCATTATTGCACTGGAACCGTTTAAGCTAATTATCGGAACTATCATCATCTTTACGATGAGCATTCTTATCTTCGGCGGTGTCACATACGCCATCTTTCTCATTTACCCGGGCGTTCGGGCAGGTGAAAGAAAACGAAATATCGATGCAACCCTGCCGTATGCCATCAACTATGTCACTGCGATGTCAACAGCAGGAATCACTCCAGCTGAGGTCTTCCGGCTTCTTGGCCACTCCACAATCTATGGTGAGAGTGCAACGGAGGCCAGGTATATTTCACGAGAGATTGACATATTCGGAAAAGACCTCGTCGATGCACTGCGCATTGCCGGGATTTACACACCCAGTTCCCGGATGCGGGACTTTCTTCAGGGGGCAAACGCAAGCATCTCCTCCGGAAGTAATCTAACAGAATATTTCCGCATGAAATCCGAGCAGTATACAAGAGAAAACCGGCTGGAGCAGAAGACATTTCTTGAGACATTGGGGTTGATATCCGAGTCGTATGTGACCGCCCTTGTTGCAGGAACATTATTCCTCATCATCCTTCAGTCCATCATGTCTACGATCAGCGGAGAAACGGATCCACTGTTCCTTTACGCAGTCATCTACGGGATCATTCCCCTTGGCAGTATCATGTTCATAATAATGATCAGTTCAATGACACCGGAGGTGTGAAGAGATGAAAATCTTTGATAAAAAAGATAAAGAAATTTCCGAAGCTCTTTCCCCTGAACAAAAGAGAGAAGAAGAGATCCTTGAAAAGGTGGATGAGCAGCACAGGGCCAGAGAAGGGATCGGAAGATTTATGAAGAACCCTGTTCAGGTGCTGACAGAAAAACCCCTGAACATTCTCATTGTATCAATCCCGGCTGCAATTCTGATATTTTTCATAGGATTAATTTATCTCATAAGCCAGTTTGGACTGTTTGTGGCATTTACGTCCACTGTCATTGATGACATATTCCTTCTCTCACTCATGGTAGCCTGCATTCCTCTTGCATATCTTGACCTAAGGCATTCCATGAAAATGCGCAACCTGAATATTTCACTCCCGAATTTCTTCCGGGATTTGGCGGGAATGAATGAAAGCGGAATGACGCTCCCCAATGCAGTACACGTTGTGGCTACCGGCGAGTATGGAAACCTGACAACCTACATAAAGAAACTTGATGCCGAGATGTCCTGGAATATTCCGTTTGTTGATGCCATCTACCAGTTTGGCGACAGAATCGGAACAACGCTCGCCCAGAGGAGTGTTGATCTTATAGCGAAGGCCAGCAATGCCGGAGGGGACGTAAGTGAAGTCCTTCAGGCTGCGGCATCTGATACATATGAGTTTGTCAACCTCGAAACCGAACGCCGCAATAACATGCTCATTTATGTTATTATCGTGATCATTTCCTTCATGGTCTTCCTCTTTGTGATTGCTGTGATGACCGGTACCTTCCTTGATACTATGGCAGAAGCCGGAGCTGCAATGGCCGCTTCAGGGAATACAGGAGGCATGTCATTTGGTGGAAATATCGATATGGACTTCTACCGCCGGCTGTTCCTGCATGCTGCAGTAATCCAGGCGTTCTTTTCAGGCCTTGTCGCAGGTCAGATGGGAGAAGCAAGAGCGGTGGCAGGACTGAAATATTCAGTCGTGATGGTAATTATTGCATGGATAGCATTCAGGTTCTTCATCTGAACATAAATGAAACATACATTTTTTTAAAAAAAAAGATACAAAATCAAATGATATTGTCCAGTTTATATCCCTTGTCCAGCAGGAGTTTCTTGACACGTTCACGATGATTTCCCTGCAACTCAATTGAGTTTCCCTTCACCGTTCCCCCGCATGCCAGTTTTCCTTTCAGATATTTCTGAAGTTCTTCAAGGTCAATGTCATACGGATCAAGACCGTCGATGACAGTGACTTCCTTGCCGTATCGTCTCCGGTTGATCTTCACGCTTATCTGCTGCTGTTCTTTTGCAACCTCTTCGCATATACAGAGCTCTTTGGGCAGTCCACATTTAGGACAGATACCTCCAGTCATTACCATGTACCTTCATGCTCTGCTTATATATTTGTTGGCATACTCCTGCCCCTTGCGGTAATGCCGAACGATCACTCCGGTTCCCGCAATCTTGTCTAAAAAATTAGATTTAAATCAATATAATTTTATCAATCGCCGCTGAACTCGTACCCATCTATGTCGGTAATGATCCTCGGGACGGCATCCCATGTAGGAAAGAGTATGACGGTAACCGCACTCTGCAGGATTCTTTCAAACAGGGGTATCACGGTTGCTCCATTTAAGTCGCAAAATATGAGCCTGAATTCATACGTGACTGTTTCAGGAGATGAAATCGGTATTGCACAGGCAATCCAGGCATTTGCTGCCCGTGTGGAGCCGGAGGCGAAGATGAACCCGGTACTCCTCAAACCAAAGGGAGACGGCGAGTCCCAGATCATTCTCATGGGCAAACCCTTCCGGGATGTAAAGGTTCAGGAATACTACCGACAGACCGATACACTCCTGAAACTGGCGACAGATGCGTACCATAATCTTGCCGCTAAATATGGATCTATAGTAATTGAGGGGGCCGGTGGAGCGGCTGAATGTAACCTGTTCTCGCGCGATATCGCAAATATTCTGCTTGCCCGAAGCCTTCAGCTTCCAATAATCCTTGTGGCAGATATTGAAAGAGGAGGAGTTTTTGCCCAGCTGTACGGCACCATCATGCTCCTTCCGGATGACATCCGCCCTCTGGTACAGGGAGTCATCGTCAACAAATTCAGGGGAGAAGCCGCCCTCTTTGATGAGGGAATCAGAATCCTTGAGGAGAAGTGCGGTGTCCCGGTGCTCGGGGTTATCCCCTACACGGACATTGCACTTCCAAGTGAGGATTCTCTCTCGATTGCTGATAAAAAGGCCCGGGACGGAGACATCAGAATAGGAATCATACGGCTCCCGAGGATTTCCAACTTTACTGATTTTGAGCTGCTGGAGCGCTTTGCCCCCGTTGATTTTGTTTCCCCGGGTACATCGCTGAAAGGATATGACGCCATAATTATACCGGGGACGAAAAATACCGTTGGGGATATGGAAGTTATCAGGTCAACGGGTTGTGACAGGGAGATTCTGGCAGCAGCTGCCAGGGGGATTCCTGTTATAGGGATCTGTGGGGGATACCAGATACTCGGAATAGAGATTAAGGATCATGGCATTGAAGCAGGTAATCGAGTAATCAAGGGTCTTGGTCTTCTTGATGTCACAACGGAATTTTCCGGATATGCAAAGACAACTGTTCAGGTACAGCGTACAGCTTCATCCACCGGCCCTATTCTTTCCCGGATTGGCACTGTATCAGGCTACGAAATCCATATGGGTACGACCGACACAAAGGAATGCCAACATGCCTTTGGGACAGAGGGAGCCGCATCTGCGGATGGTCTGGTATTCGGAACATATCTCCATGGCCTGTTCCTCAACAGAACCGCTGTTGACGGCCTTCTCTCCTATCTCTATGAAAAAAAAGGGGTGAACTATACTCCCCTTCCTGAGGATTACTCTGAATTCACCGATGAAGCGTATGAAAAACTAGCCCACCAATTTGAACGCCATCTCGACATGAAAGCGATCATGGCCTTTTTTTAAAAACTGGGGGGGATTTAACTTATCACATTCATGATACTGTTAAATCCTTCCCGACCGGGATCATCACAGCATACTTTCTCAACGGTATTCAGAGGTACCTCTTCGGTGGTTCTGGATGCCAGGCAGTATGCACGGGCCGGCGAGGGCCGCCATGCCCCGCGGGAATAAAGGAGAACTGAATGAACGCAAAACCGGCACCTTTCAAGGGGTTCACGTTTATTTTGAAGACACTGAACCGTGCCGCCGGATACACCAAGGGATCTTTTTCCCCGTTCAGTCATACCATACCGCCCTGTATCCTTCCTCGGCCAATAGTGCTGCTATCCCTTCCTCCCATTCTTTCCCTTCCCCGGGCACGGATTCGGCATTCTTCTTCCACCATTGTGCAAAGTCTTCATCGTCGGTAAGGAGAGAGGATTTGTTCTTGACCCGCGCTACAGGTACGCCGTCACTGCTGTACACCCGCATCCGGCAACAGGTAAAATCCCGGCAGAAGCGTGGCCTCGTTTCGTAGATAGCGCAGGGATAAGTCCCTTCGCCCGATTCCCGGAGGAACGGGCACCAACCGCTTTTAATATTCATGGCTTCCGCTAGATTGAAATCATTGCGGAATTCTTTTTCGATTGTTGCATAACAGGTTTCATTGGAGAGTTCGTGACGAACAGCAATCCGGTTCGGACCCATCTGCCCTGCCACCCGCACGTACTTGCCCATCCCAAAACAACATCGCCCGCAGACTGTACATTCAAACCGTTCTCGCTGCATAATGGGATATTATCTCCAGAGTATGTGATAATTACCCATCGTTCGATGCATCAAAAATAAAACGGGCAGGATTATTGACGAGAAACACCTACCATAATTCATGAAGGTCTGCATCATGTGTGGCGGAGAAGGAACACGCCTGCGCCCCCTGACATTCGAGAGGCCAAAGCCATGCATTCCGATAGTCAATATACCATCCATTATCCATCTGGTGGGACATCTGGCAAATCTCGGGTTTACGGATATTATCATCACCCTCGGATACAAAGGGGACACTATCGAAAAAACTCTTGGCGACGGGTCGCTCTTTGGTGCGGATATCACCTACGTCCATGAACAGACCAAACTCGGAACCGCGGGAAGTGTTCGAAATGCCCGGCAATATCTCGAAGACTCGCCGTTTCTCGTGGTGGGTGGGGACCATATCACCGATATCGACCTCCTCCGGTTTTACCGGGAACATAGTCGAGGGAACGCCATCGTATCCATCGGTCTCCTGAGCATCGACGACCCCTCCGAATACGGCATCGCTGAGATCGATGCAGAATATCATATATTGCGTTTTAAGGAAAAACCGGGACCTGGAGAGACGTTCTCCAACCTCGCAAGTACCGGGATGTATGTCTGTGATCCAGAAATTTTCACATACATCCCCTCAAATACTAAATTTGATTTTGCAAAGGATCTCTTCCCCATCCTGATGAATACTCCGGATACCCATCTCGCGGGATGGCTGGCCCGGGGGAACTGGTCTGATGTCGGAAGTCCGCGTTCACTCAGGGAGGCAGAGCACTGGAAACTCCAGGGGATGACATACACGAACATCTCCGGTGCCGTCACGGTTAAAGGGGGGACCATCCACGGACCGGTGAGTCTTGGTGATGCCGTTGTTGTCGGGCAGAATGCAAAGATAATCGGGCCGGTCTCCATCGGTGCAGGTACGGAGATAGAAAATGATGTGATAATCGGCCCGTACACAAGCATCGGGAACCATTGCAGGATTGGTAAGAAGGCCAAAATATTTTCGTCATCCCTTTATAACCATGTCAACGTCGGAGATTGCTGCACGATAAGTGGAAGCATCATCGACGATCATGCGTCGATCGATCACAGATGCAACATAGAAAATGACACTGTTATCGGGGCCCGATCTTTCATTAAAAGTGATGTAGTTGTCCATGCGGGCATAAGAATCTGGCCCGAGGCAATTATTGAAAACGGAACTGCAGTCAAGGAGATCGTACTAAATGAAAAGTACGATCCATCCCATCACGGTTCCTGAGCACATCAGTTGTGCCGCATCAGGCGATGCGTCACTGCTACAAGAGGGTGGCGGGCATAATCGAGAACCCGGACGTCGTCGAGGGTTTTCAGTTTCATCTCTCTTGCCGTCCGTTCCAGCCCAAGTTCGATCTCTTCATCTATCTCTATGATATAGGCGTCAAGTTCCTTGATGCCTATCCTTTTCGCAGCAATGGCCCGGTGGTGGCCATCTACAAGTATCAGTTTTCCGGGATGACGCACAACAATCAGTGGTTCTGCGAGTCCTTTTTTTATCTCATATATTCGCCCTTCCAGTTCATCCTGGTAAATTTTTGACTGGGTTGGCAGAAGTTCTGCAATCAACACAGATTCCCGGACAAGTGCCGGTTCAACGTTATGCAGCTGTCGAAGCGTCTCGATGAATTTAAAGACCTTATCCGGTGACACGTGCTCGATCTGCGATCGTATCACATCGGCATTTGAGATAATGCCGATGAGATTGTTTGCGTCATCGACAACCGGAAGTTTTTGAATCCCCGAGCGAAAAATCACCCGCGCGGCATCATTGATATCCATGTCCGGATCCGCCACAATCAGGTGACGGGACATGATTCTCTCAATGGGGGTATGTGGATAGACAAAGAGGAGATCACGTGCAGCTACATATCCAACAACTTTCTTTCCGTCCACGACCGGAAATCCATCATGATTGGTATCCCGTATTGCATTTATGACGTCCTTTGCGGTACCACCGGCATCAACCGTCACCACATCGTAGGTCATATAGTCTCTGACCTTCTTTTTCCCCATGCTCTTTCTCTATTGTCACCCTGAAATCATCAATGAATCGATAGAAAAATAAGAGTTATTCAATAGGAATGGCGGTACCGGTTTCCCGCTCAAGCTTTTTGAGCCGCACTTCAAGAACACCGTTGGTGAAGGTGGCAGTTGAACCCTCGTCCACAACCGCCGACGGGAGATATACCCGTCTCTGCATGTCCCCGATGATCCGTTCACGGACATAATACGCAGGTTCCTCCGTTTCCTCGTAATCCACTTTTTTCTCGATCCGGATTTCAAGAATCTGTGGATCGATCAGACGGATGCTCACATCCTGTTTCTCGATGCCGGGAAGATCAGCTGCAACGAGAACCTCACCCTCCTCCTCCCAGACATCCACCCGGCACTCTCCCCGAAGCGCAGGTCCCACAATCGCAGGAAGGGATGTTCCGGTCACCATGGTATTGTGAACACGCTCTTCCCATTCCGCGAGCATTTCATCCAGCTCATTCCATAGCATATTAAACGGGTATCTTCTCCTGATAGCCATCGTTAACCTCCATTTAACCTGAGACTCACGCTCAGATACAACCATAGAGAGAGCAAATGCAGATAAATGTATCCCAAACGTACCATCAGAGAATTCGGAGGAGAGAGGCGGCAGTATAATACAGCTTTAAGATGTGCAGTTGCAAACCTTATACCTGATGGCAAAAAAGGATACGAAGAAGAAAAACGATGACTGGGGAAAGACGGCGACCAGGGCATTCATCGTATTCATCCTGATATCCTGCGTTCTTGGATTTACCCTGACCATGGGGTTCTTCGACATATTCAAGAAAGCAGAAGAAGGATCGATTGTGGCTGTTCAGTATACGATACGTGATGGAACGGGAATGCCAATCATTACATCTGATACCTCGGTTGTGGAAACGGAAGGCGTTCTCGCAGGTGTCAGCCAGACGATCCAGTTCATCGTCAATCAGACATATGATGACTTCATCGTCCCCGTACAGGTCTATATCTACCCGTCAGGTGTGATCAACTTTGCACTCTTTGAACCCGAGATGCAGGCAATCAGTGATGGTGTCGTCGGCCTTAAGGAAGGCGATTCGAAGACGATATATTTCCCGTTCGGTTCCTCGATGGAGCGTGAAATGACGAAGGCTCAGTATGAAAATATCGGCGGAAATTTCTCTGAAGCCGAGGTTGGCATGTGGATTCCACTCGGGTTTGCGCCTCAGCCGGAGATCACCCTCGATAATGCAACCCCGGAGACGATTGCAACCCGCTACGCAAAGATTACCAGTATCGGGGATGATAGCCTGAACGTCCTTTACGGATATGCCAGTGCGGACATCAGAATAATCACCATTGTATAACACCAAAAGCCGCGAGGTATTTATATAACCTCCCTCATCTCTATTTTATGTCACTCTAGGTACTGTGTTTTTATCAAAAGAATTGTATCGGCTGCGAAGAGCAGGAACCCATCAATCGTGAGGTTGAGAAAAAAACCGGAGTAACCTTTGAGGAGATCAATGCAGTTGATACGCCGCAGGTTATCAAGAAATATGATCTTCACCTCACCCCGACGATCATCGTTCTTCTGGATAATGAGATAAAAGAAAAATTTGAAGGGGTTATTCATTCAGAAGAACTTGAAGAGGCCATTCGCCGGTATCTTTGATCATACCCGGGTCCCGTACACCCGTGTAATCTTTCTGGCATAGGCCTTCCATCCGTCTTTGCGCATCATTGACCCGTTCCTCAGTTTGATATGGGTAATTCTGAAGGGAATTTTTTCAACATTTTCAATCTCACCGATCACAAAATCGCGTTCACCTTCGCACCGGATGTAATACGGAATGGTTCTGCGTTTATCATGCACGGAAACCCTCACTACCACTTCATCGACAAGCCGCGTCCATAGAGTTGAGATCTCATAGGCTTTTGCTGCGTGTCTGCGCCTTTCCCCGCACTCTATTCCCGTAACTTCAACAGTGAATGCCTCATCACCGATCTCAGCGACCAGCAGGTCTCCCACACCACATATCTCATCTTCCATAAGTTCGATACTACCTACCTCAGATACTTCGGCATCGCTGACAACTGTACGGATGACGCGGACTTCAGGTTCCTTCGGTCTGGCCATGTGGTAAATATTCCCGCACTCCGCACACTGCACCAGGAGGTCGGCGGCCTCCTTGAGTATTGCATGGTCATTTTCCTTACCGCAGGACGGGCATCTGCAATACATATTCATTCCTGTATTATTGAACCGGTAAGAAGATATACTCTCCCGACCGGGCAGAGATGCATATACGACAATATTGAAATAATGACAGACAGAAATTTGTGCAGCAGAATGGAAGAGTGTATATGCGAACATCTCCAGTGTTCAGGCCATCCGAATATCATAGCCGACCACAGGAGTACCTTTGAAATTACAACAGACTCTCATTTGACGACGTGTGGCACGTGCATCATCGGAGTGGAGGCAGAAAAGGGGCTTTCAGCGCTCTCTGATGCATTTAAATCAGCTCTTTCACAGGATACAGCAGTTCTCAGGACCACCCTTCGGGGAGGTGACATAATCTGCACCATTATGTCGAAGGGAAGCAGTGAACTTACCCTTTCGCACACCTCAGACCTCGTCTGGCGAAGGAGCGGGTTTATCTGCGACCGGACGATAGGCATATACTCTGATATTCCCGCATCAGGGATCCCGCGCTCCCTGATTTCATGGCTGAAGGAGGGGAACACAATGACCGTTGAAATGGAGGTATTCAACGGTCCTGAAGAAGAGCCACCTTCATTTCAGCTTCTTCAAGGATTTTTTCACACGCTTTGACAAGCGTAGTACCCCGCTCATACAACTGGATCATTTCATCAAGAGGTGCAGAACCATCTTCCAGTTTTGCCACGACTTCTTTCAGCTCTTCAATCTTCTTTTCATAACTTACCGTCATAACGTATCTCCATAACCTTTGTCAGCGCAGAACCATCGTACCAGAATATCGTGAGTTCATCTCCAGTGCGTACTTCATGTGCAGATGAAATTAGCCGGCGGTTGTCTCGCACCATGGTATATCCACGCTCGAGTGGTAGCAGGGGGTGGGCTGCACAAAGAACGCCAGAAAGATAGGTAATATCAGATTTTCGCATTTCCAAAAACCGGAGATATCCCCTGATCATTCGTCCGGTCATCTCTGCCAGGTTCTCCTGTTCATAATTTATTCTCTTTTTTAAGCGTTCGGGGCGCAACCGGAGCGAGAGGTAGGTAAGATCTTCAACTCCGCGGGCTATGGTGCGTCCTGCCGAACGATTGATACGATCAGTAATATCCCCGAGTTCCCGCCTCATCAGGGCACGATCCGGGACAACCAGTTCCGCTGCAACCGAAGGTGTTGCAGCCCGGACATCAGCGGCAAAATCCACCAATGTGGTGTCAACCTCATGACCGACAGCGCTTATCACGGGGGTCTTACAGGCAAAAACTGCCCGGACTACATCAGGATGATGAAATTCAAAGAGATCTTCGAAACTCCCGCCACCTCTTCCGACGATGATTACATCAACTTTCCCGTCGAGAGACCGAATGGCAGCAGCAATCTCCTCATGCGCACCTTCACCCTGGACCCTGCAGGGGGCAAGAAGTATAGGCAGAGGATAGCGGCGCGCAATCACACGTTCGATATCCCTGCGTGCAGCCCCATTTTCAGCTGTGACTACCCCTACAGATAGGGGGAATCTCGGAAGAGATTTTTTCAGCAGAGGATTAAAGCATCCCTCCTTTGCAAGCGACTCTTTCCACCGTTCAACCAGCAGGTGTTTGTCCCCTTCCCCGGCAGGCCGCATGTCCCGGATAATGAATTTATACTCTCCATTCGGTTCATAGAGATCCACTGAACCGTATGCTACAACCTGCATCCCGTTTAAAGGAGTAAATGAGAGTTCGCGTGCATAGGATTTCCATACCGCACAGCGGATAAGTGAAGGGCGGCATGACGAGAGAGCGTTGCCGGAGAGGGAGAAATACAGGTGTCCGGACCGGTGATTTGTGCAGTTGGTGACCTCCCCGGAAATCCACACGTCATACAGTCGTTGATCATCCAGGAGATCCCGAATTACCCCGGATATCTGCTCGACGGAATAGACCGTAAAGGAGGCCTCGTCCCCATTGAACCAGTCCATCAGTCAGATATCGTCATTCACCATGTTCAACCTATGGTATGGGTCTCCGGGAACAGCAAAATTAATGGTATGCTGCAGGATAGGAGTGATCATGGTCCGGATTGGTTGTTCGAGCATGTTTTTCCATGAATACCATGTCGAAGAGATCTTCTCCTGTCTGGATCAGGCCGGCTGTACAGCAATTGAGTTCTGGGTTGAAACGCCATATTTCTGGTTATCAGGGCTGCCTGTTCAGGAGCTGACGGATGCAATCGATGCGCATCCCAACCTCTCTCCCATTGCCATACATGGACCTGTGCTGGACCTGAATCCATGCTCAATCAACCCGGGGGTAGTTGAGCTATCAATTGGATATACCTGCAATGCCGGGGAAATCGGAGCCCTCACCAACGCCACACTCCTGACCATACATCCCGGAAGGAGAACCGCAAAACGTCCTCCCTCAGAAATGGACTATCGAAGACTGGAATATTATCTTGACTCCGTCCATGCATGCATGAAAGACGCGGGGGTGCCGGTTGCAATTGAAAATATGGAGCCAAAGATCAATGCCTTGCTCTGCTCTCCCGACCAGATGGCAGAAACACTTGAAAACCATTCCTGGCTATATTTCACCCTTGACACTGCGCATGCGGCCATAGGGAATGCCAATGATCTGGAGGATTACATTAACAATTTTTTCGACAGGATAGCAAACATCCATGTCAGTGCCGTCGGCCCGGGAGGCCCGCACATGCGTATCAACGGCGACAAAGACACATCACGCGCCCTCACCCTCCTCGCTGACTATGGCTATGAGGGACCCCTGATTCTTGAATTGGAAGACCTCCATTTCAGCAGACATCTTTCAGGAAGAGAAAAGGTGGAAATTCTTCAGGAAGAAGTATTATGCCTTGAAAGGTTCTTTGACTAAAAGGTTTATCTGGGTATACGCCAAAGAAGATGCGTTACAGTATATGAATAGTTCCCATTCTTTAAGCCGTATGGACGGCGTGGTGCAATGATCGATTCAGGTATTGCACTAATAATTTTTGTGGCTTGCCTTTTTCTGTCAGGATTCTTTTCCAGTTCTGAGGTTGCGCTCATTTCCTTAAATCCTGCAAAGGTCCGAACACTGGTAGAACAGAAGAAAAAAGGTTCCTTCGCCCTGGAACGCCTGAAGGCAGACCCAGATCGCCTTTTGATCACCATCCTCATCGGTAACAACCTTGTAAATATCGCTGCAGCCTCGATTGCAACAGCAGTTGCCATATCAATATGGGGTGAAATAGGAGTTGGGATTGCGACATTTTTTACCACGCTCGTATTGCTTACCATTGGGGAGATCATTCCAAAGACCTATGCATCACGTTCGGCAGAGCAGGTCGCTCTCCTTGTATCACGCCCCATACTCTATATGTCCTATGTCCTGTATCCGCTATTCTGGATTGTGGATATCGGTAAAAAGGCATTCTCACGTGAACGCGTCATGAGGCCGACGGTCACAGAAGATGCGTTACAGTATATGAATAGTTCCCATTCTTTAAGCCGTATGGACGGCGTGGTGCAATGATCGATTCAGGTATTGCACTAATAATTTTTGTGGCTTGCCTTTTTCTGTCAGGATTCTTTTCCAGTTCTGAGGTTGCGCTCATTTCCTTAAATCCTGCAAAGGTCCGAACACTGGTAGAACAGAAGAAAAAAGGTTCCTTCGCCCTGGAACGCCTGAAGGCAGACCCAGATCGCCTTTTGATCACCATCCTCATCGGTAACAACCTTGTAAATATCGCTGCAGCCTCGATTGCAACAGCAGTTGCCATATCAATATGGGGTGAAATAGGAGTTGGGATTGCGACATTTTTTACCACGCTCGTATTGCTTACCATTGGGGAGATCATTCCAAAGACCTATGCATCACGTTCGGCAGAGCAGGTCGCTCTCCTTGTATCACGCCCCATACTCTATATGTCCTATGTCCTGTATCCGCTATTCTGGATTGTGGATATCGGTAAAAAGGCATTCTCACGTGAACGCGTCATGAGGCCGACGGTCACAGAAGACGAGATCAAGCAGTGGATTGATGTCGGGGAAGAAGAAGGAACGATCGAAGAAGAGGAACATGAGATGCTCTACCGTGTCTTTCGCTTTTCAGATACGATCACCCGCGAGGTCATGACCCCACGTGCCGATGTAGTCATGATTGATGTCGAGGATCCTCTCGAGGATTCGATCAACATCTTCAATGAGACAGGGTATACGCGCATCCCTGTATATGACGACCAGATCGACAACATCATCGGGATCCTGAATGTCAAAGACGTGTTTGAGGCGATTTATTCGAAGCAAAAGGAGGCAACCATTCCCGACCTCATCCATGAGGCATACTTTGTACCCGAAACTAAGGATATCGATGATCTGCTTCGCGAACTGCAGAAGAAAAAACTGCACATTGCAATTGTAATCAATGAATATGGCACCTTTGCCGGCATTATCACCGTCGAAGACATTCTCGAGGAACTCGTGGGAGAGATCATGGATGAATTTGATGAAGAAGAACCGGAAATAAAGAAAATTAGTGACATGGTTTATATCATCGATGCCAGTGCATGGGTCGACCGCATCAATGAAACCCTCGATATGCACCTGCCAATAGACGATGCATACGAAACACTGGGGGGCCTTATTACCAACCAACTGGGACACATCCCCCGGAAAGGAGAAGTTGTCGAAATTCCGGAGAGTGGCATTCGCCTGATGGTTATGAGAATGGCGGACAAGCGGATTGAAGATGTCAAACTCATCTTCCCGATGGAAAAAAGCAGCGGTGAGAATCGTTAAGATTCTCCCGGCACAATGTATAATATGAAACACATTGCCGTTCTCGCATCAGGGTACGGATCCAACTTTCAGGCCATCATTGAGCAGGTACGGAACGGTGTAATTCCTGCCCGTATCGTCCGCCTGATAACAGACAATCCTGGGGCATATTCGATTGAAAGGGCGGTTGATGCAGGCATTGAGGTACGCATCATTGATTTTCGTTCCTTCGGCGCCCGATCTGACTATGATCAGGAACTCGAACAGGCAATGGATGAGACCGGGGCGGATCTCTTCGTCCTCGCCGGATACATGCGGCTCCTCAATGACAAAACGGCTGCAAAATTTAAAGGGAAGATGATCAATATTCACCCGTCCCTGCTCCCCAGCTTTGCAGGCCTCCATGCCCAGAAACAGGCAATTGAGTATGGGGTGAAGGTTGCCGGATGTACCGTCCACTTTGTCGACGAAGGAATGGATTCAGGCCCGATAATTATCCAGAGAGTTGTCGAGGTCGCAGAGACCGATGATGAAGAATTACTCGCCAAAAAGATCATGGAACATGAACACCGTGCACTGCCCTATGCCGTACAGCTTTTTTGTGAAGACCGGCTCAGGGTAGATGGACGTATCGTTCACATTCGTGCCAAAAACATATGAATTTCAGGGCTGAAATATAGGGATACCAGGAACACACCGTACTATGGGAATACGCAGAAGACGCCCAAAGAAAAATAGTATCGCACTGGAACGTATCGAAATCCTGTTCAGTTGCGCACAGAAGGAATTTGCGGCTCATCCGGAAATGAGCAGAGATTATGTCGAGCGCGCGCGCAGAATAGCAATGCGGGAGCGGATACGCATCCCCAAGACGCTTAAACGTCAATATTGCAGGAAATGTTCAGCTTATCTGGTTCCGGGCATCAATGCAAGGGTCCGGATTCACAGGGGAAAAATCATCATAACATGCCTTGAATGTGGCAACCAGTGGAGACATCCGGTGGTGAGGAATTATAGAAAATAAACATAATGAACGAAAGGAAGCAAGCCAACTGAAGGCAAGTGTCTGGATAGGGAAAAACGGTGTATCAGAACATACGATCGATGAGATATGCCGCCAGATACGTGACAACAGGATGGTAAAAGTAAAATGGCTCAGAAGTACTGAAGTGGAACCGGAAGAGATCGCCCATCTTTGTGCCGCACGGTTGATACAGGTTCGGGGAAGGACCATGGTCCTTGGGCGCAGGTAAATGGACAAACGGGGAGAGCCAAAATGGCCCCCATCACGAAATATATAAAAGGCACTCCGACCAATATGTAAAGACTGCTACTTGGCATACATGAGAGTGGTTAGTGAATGACAACCGTATACGACATACCCCCTGAGGTACTCATCCAGAAGGCTGCAAAAGAGCTCAAAGCTATGGAAGCAGTCGAGTCTCCGGACTGGGCACAGTTCGCCAAGACTGGGGTACACAAAGAAGCACCGCCATATGATGAGGAATGGTGGTATATACGCGCCGCATCTGTACTGCGCCGTATTTACGTTGACGGACCCGTCGGCGTTGAAAGGTTAAGAACATTCTACGGAGGCAAGAAGAACCGTGGTTCAAACCCGTCTCAGTTCCGGAAAGGGAGCGGCTCGGTGCTACGAAAAATCGTACAGCAGCTTGAGCAGGAAGGCCTTATTGAAAACACGCCCAAGGGCCGTGTTATTACTGCAAGAGGTCGTTCATTCCTTGACGGTGTCGCCTTCTCCGTGAAACCGGAGATCGTAGAACAGAACGCTGCGCTTGCAAAGTACTGATGGGTGTGAGATAGATGGCAGACGACGAGCTTAGTGACCTTAGGCGCAGACGCATGGAGGAACTCCAGCGCCAGCAGATGAATCAGGCTGCAGCAGAAGAGGAGATGGCCGCCCGGCAGAAACAGCAGGAAGCCCAGATCCAGATGATCCTTATGCAGATCCTTGAACCCGAAGCACGTGAGCGGTTGAATACCATCAAGCTGACCCGTCCGGATTTTGCACAGGCTGTCGAGCACCAACTCGTGATGCTTGCCCAGAGTGGAAGACTCAGGGGCAAGATCAATGATGAGATGCTCAAAGGGCTGCTCAAACAGCTCACTCCGCAGAAGACAGACTACAAAATTACTCGCAAGTGATGAAGGCCGGAGTGCTCTTTTCCGGAGGAAAGGACAGTTCCCTTGCTGCCCTCATGCTATCCCGCGACTATGATGTCGAACTCAACACATTTGTGTTCAGATGGGAAACGCCTATCAGGGCCATTGAGAATGCAGCGCGGACACTGGAGCTTCCATTAAGAAAACGGGTATTTTCAGCCCGACTCCTTGAAGCGGTTGTCGATATGATGACATCGGACGGTTACCCTAATGATGCCATCAATCTCGTGCACAGGAACGCCATCACCTCCCTTGCGAGGGAGTACGATGTTATAGGGGATGGAACGCGGATGAATGACCGCGTCCCTATGCTCAACCTGCCGGAAGTACAGAGTCTGGAGGCACGGTATGAATGCACCTACGTGCGTCCTCTGCTTGGATTCGGAAAAGCCGCCGTCGACGAACTTGTATCCCGCCACTTTGAGGTGGCATTCGGGGAGACAGGCCATATCGAAAACGGAGACTATGAACATGAAATCCGGGCAGTATTCAATGCAAGAGGTATCGACCCATACACAGTATTCCCCTCCCGCCACCAGCAGTCTCTGGTGACCGGCAGAAAGGAATAATACCACCACAAGGTGAAGGAAACATGAGTAAAATTACTAAGGGCCGCAAGGTCAGGCTCGCAAAGGCATGTGAACAGAATCGCCGCGTGCCTGCATGGGTAATGATCAAAACAAAAAGGAATGTGACATCACACCCGCGCCGTCGTAACTGGAGGCGCAGTTCTCTGAAGGTGTAAGGTTATGGCAGATATCCTCAACGAACAGATCTACATCATTCCTCTCAGGGATGTTAAAAAAGCCCCTCGCTGGAAGAGGAGTAACCGTGCGATCAAAGAGATCCGTACCTATCTCTCAAAACACATGAAGAGCGACGAAATCAAGCTCGACAAAAGTATTAATGAGAAAGTTTGGGAACACGGATCCGAGAAACCGCCGCGAAAGATTCGCGTCCGGGCCATGAAGTTCGAGGACGGTCAGGTCCAGGCAGAACTTGCAGAAGAGTGAAATGACAGACACGATCGACTTTGCAGGTAACGAACATATCGGCGTTTACACCCGTGTATTCGACGATGTTGCATTCGTTGCGCACGAAGCCCCTGAAGAGTACATAAGTGCCGTCGAGAGAGAACTCCATGTAGAAGTTGCCGAGACGACAATACAGGGAGGCTCGATTATTGGTTCACTTCTTGTTGGGAATTCCTGCGGCTTCGTTGTTTCCGGACTTGCTTCAGCACAGGAAATTGAATTCCTTAAAGGATACCGCAAGGTTATGCTCCTTGAGCGGGGAATGAATGCAGCAGGAAATGTCATTCTTGTGAATGATGACCTCGCAGTGGTCCATCCCGATATGCCGGAACGGATTGCAGAGGAGATCTCCACTTTTCTCGAAGTCCCCGTCCTGATGATGCCCATAGGGGGCGTTGCAACAGTCGGGATGGCTGCAGTTGCTACCAATAAGGGATTCCTTCTGCCCCCCCGTTCATCCAGACAGGAGATTCAGGCAATCGAGGAGTACACCGACCTCCCTGTTGGTACAGGCACAATTAACATGGGATCAAATCTCATTGGAACCGGACTGATTGCAAACTCAAAAGGATACCTTGCGGGATCGGCTACGAGCGGATTTGAACTTGGAAGAATTGAAGAAGTATTAGGTTTTGTGGAGTAATTACAATGAAAGAACAAACATTTGAGGTGCTGGGTGAATACCGTGAACGCGATGCATGGAAACCCTTTACGAAAATCGTTTCGGCCGCTAATGAAAATGGCGCCCGGGAACGTATTTTCAGCATTATCGGCAGTAAACACAACCTTAAAAGGAATTATATCAGGATAAACAGCGTTACTCCGGCAAGTGGTGAATGACGTGAATAATGTGGACCCTCGAGACATGCAGATGCTTGAGCAGTACCTCGCGCAGTTTACCCAGCAGGTTGAGGCATACTCCAGGCAACTTGAAATGCTGCAGGGACGCAGGCTTGAAACAGTCACCGCGGCGGAAACCCTGAATACCCTTGCAGGTGAAGAGGAGCCAACAGTCCTCCTTCAGATTGGCGGCGGTGCAAGCCTCAGGGTAAAAATTCTCGATACCGACTGCGTCCTTCTTAATATCGGTTCGGACATTGTTGTTGAGCGTACAAATGCGGAATGCACTGAATATCTCAATAACCGTGTAAAGGAGCTTGAAGCGCTCGAAAAGAAAGTTGCAGAATCTATTGAACAGATTCAGAAACAGGCAAAAGAAGTTGCTTCAAGAATGGAGGCGGCTTACATGCAGGCCCAGTCTCAAATGAAGCGGGGCGCATAATGCGTGATCCAGCATGTTTGATTCTCTGAAGTCAAAACTCCAAAATGTCCGGGGTAAGCTGTCGAAAAATATCGAGGAGTCCATTGAAGAAACCTCTGCAGGTTCGGAACAGATCACAGAGACTGGATCACCTGCAGGATCTTCTCTTTCCGTAAAAGAGCCGGACCAGCAATCCGGGAAACCAGCTCTAAAAAACGAACCTAAAAACCAGCACTCTTTTACCGGCAGGGTAATAACCCTCGTCAAAGATCGTGAAGTCGTCATTTCAGAAAAAAAGATTGAAGGCACACTTCAGGACCTTGAGATTATCCTGCTTGAAAATGATGTCGCGCTTCCGGCCGTTGATGCCATCTCATCACGGATGAAAGAGGCCCTTACCGGGTCGACGAGGAAGATCACGCGGTCGGTCGATGCGATGGTCTTGCAGGCACTCAAAGATGCGCTTCTTGAAGTGCTGGGGAAGGGGTTTTCTCTCACGGAGTATATCGAAACTCACGAACGTCCGGTAAAAATCCTGTTTACGGGGGTAAACGGAGCTGGTAAGACCACAACAGTAGCGAAGGTCGCCCATTATCTCAAAGAGAACGGATACAGTGTTGTAATCGGATCGGGAGATACTTTCAGGGCGGGGGCAAACGAACAGATGCAGACGCATGCCGACCGTATCGGTGTCAAGGTTATCAGGCATCAAGAAGGTGCCGATCCTTCTGCAGTTCTGTTCGATACTGTCGTGTATGCGCGTGCCCACGGCATTGATGTGGTTCTTGCAGATACGGCAGGACGTTTTCATAACCGGGCAAATCTGATGAATCAGCTGGAAAAGATACGGCGCGTAATGAAACCCGATATTGTTGCGTACATCGATGAGGCCGTCGCAGGAAATGATGCCGTGATCCGTGCTGAAGAATTCAATAATGCGGTAGGGACGGATGCGGTCATCCTCACCAAGGCAGACATGGATACGAGGGGCGGTGCCGCAATATCCATCGCCCATACCATTGGAAAGCCTATCATGTTCCTTGGTATCGGTCAGGGATATGATGACATTATCCCATTCGAACCAGAGACCATCGTCGAGGAAATTCTTGGAGGAGAAAATTCATGTTAGACAGATTCAGCACAGGACTCAAAGATGCGCTGAAAAAACTCGCCGGTAAAACCGTCGTAGACAAAGCCGCAGTCGAAGAGCTTGTGCGGGATCTGCAGCGTGTACTCATTCAGGCAGATGTGAACGTGAAGCTGGTGATGGAACTTTCAAATTCCATCAAACAGCGCTCGCTCGACGAAAAGCCTCCGGCAGGTATGAGCGTTCGCGAGCATGTGCTCAGGATTGTTTACGAAGAGCTGGTGACCCTTATGGGTCCGGAGACGGATGTCAGGCTTGAACCCCAGACTATTCTGATGGCAGGCCTCCAGGGCAGCGGAAAGACCACCACAGCCGGCAAATTGGCACGCTATTTCCAGAGGAAGGGTCTTCGGGTAGGCGTGATCTGCGCAGACGTGTTCCGCCCGGGTGCATATCAGCAGCTAAAGACCCTCTGTGATAAGATCAATGTGCCGTGTTACGGCGAACCGGGAGAGACCGATGCAGAAGGCATTATCAGCCGAGGTACCAGGAAGCTCCATACAGCAGAATTACTGATTGTCGATACCCAGGGGCGCCACGCCCTCGAAGATGTATTGATCGATGAGATCATAGCGCTTAACCGGCTTACCGGCGCCACCCATCGTTGGCTCGTAATTGATGCGGCACTTGGTCAGCAGGCGCGGGATCAGGCACGACGCTTCCATGACGCCATCAACATTGATGGAGTCATTATCACCAAAATGGACGGGACGGCAAAAGGCGGGGGTGCGCTCTCTGCAGTTGCAGAAACCGGAAGTGGCATCGTATTTGTCGGATCCGGAGAGACCATCGAAGACCTGGAACGGTTTGACCCTGATGGTTTTATCTCACGCCTGTTGGGTATGGGAGATCTCAGAGCACTTGCAGAACGTGCCGAAGAGGCTATCGACAGCGATGATATCGATGTCAACGCGATGTTGAAGGGGAAATTTACTCTCAGGGACATGTACAAACAGCTGGAGGCGCTCAAGAAGATGGGACCTCTCAAACAGGTCATGGGCATGCTTCCTATGGGTAATGTCGAACTTCCGTCTGATGCTTTCGATGTAACCTCTGCCAAGATGGACCGGTTCAAGGTCATCATGGATTCAATGACCAACAAGGAACTGGACAATCCGACAATCATCAGCGGGTCCAGGGTTCAGCGGATTGCCTTTGGCTCCGGAACATCACCGGAAGAGGTGCGTGAACTTATAAAATATTACAAGACCATGCAGCGCATGATGAAAGGAATGCGCGGGGGTGCCGGTAAATTCAATATGCAGCGCATGATGAAGAAATTCGGCGGGATGTAAGGACATATGAGACGATTTATTGTGATCGGCCACAAAGCCCTGACATCCGGAGATTTTTCCCTCAACGATATGCCGGGAAGCGCAGGGAGGATGGATGTCCTCTGTCGCTGCGTAACCTCCTCACTGTTTCTCTCCCACGATCTTCGTCGCGATGTTGAATGTTATCTTGTCCTGCTCGGAGAACCACAGCCACCGAAGACCATCATGTTCAGCGGGGAGCGCGTACGATACCTGAATCCTGATGAGCGAAGCGCCGGTTCACTGATAAAAAAGGCTCTGTCAACAGCGTGTGGGGATGAATTTATTGAATCGACCAAAGGGGTTTATATCCGGAGGGGAGGTCTTGAACGGCTTCTCTCGGAATTTAAGATGGCCCTTCTCGATGAGAAGGGGGAGGATATCCGAACGACTGATGAACTCCCGGATGCCTACCTCCTCTCTGATCATATGAACTTTTCAGAGGAGGAAGAAGATATCATTCGGGATCTACAAAAGGTATCGGTCGGCCCGAAAATTCTTCACGCGGATCATACGATAACAATAATGCTGAATGAAATGGACAGGAGGGAAAAACCATCGGAGTAATCGAAGATGCCAGAAGGATACTCGAATACGGCCCGATCTGCGATCATTGCCTCGGGCGGTTTTTTGGAAAGCGATCCTTTGGAATTGCAAACAAAACACGGGGTGAGGGGGTTCGCACCGCACTTGCCCTTGAAGATGACATCCCTTACTCCTCTGAAAAAGGGGATTGCTGGATATGCGGAGATCTCTTTGATGATGTCGATGCATGGGCAGACAAGATTATCGATGCCCTCGAGGGGATCGAATACACAACGTTGCTTGTCGGATGCAGAGTTCCGCCGATGATGGCGGAAAACGAGGAGATGATCTGGAGTGATCTGGGCCTGAAATCGCCTGAGCCCCTGAAGGCACAGTTCAACCGCGAAGTCGGCAAGATTGTTACTGCCCTCACCGGTGCCGAGGTTGATTTCAAACGTCCGGATATTGTTGCAGTATGCGATATTGATGGCGATTCTGTAGAGGTTGAGATAAATCCTGTATTCATTTATGGGAGATATCGCAAATTCCTCCGCGGAATCCCACAGACCCGCTGGCACTGCCGCGAATGCAGGGGAAAGGGTTGCCCACGATGCAACTTCACCGGGAAGATGTATGAGACATCTGTTGAAGAGCTGATAGGCGCGCGTGTCGTCGAAGAATTTCAGGCGGAAGATGCGATACTCCACGGGGCAGGACGAGAGGACATTGACGCAAGAATGCTTGGAACCGGGAGACCCTTTGTGCTTGAGGTTATACACCCCCTGCGACAAAGGATCTCTCTCGAGTATCTTGAAGAGGAGGTCAACCGGCACGCAGACGGAAAAGTCGCCGTCACTTTTGACCATCTCAGCACCAAGCGCGAGGTGGAAAGCATTAAATCCGGAAAAGCTCATAAGAAATACAGCATTCTGGTAGAAGTCGACGGCGAATTCTCCGTTAATGATATCGAATCATCCCTGAATACCCTCAAGGGCGCCCAAATTTCGCAGCGCACGCCGGAGAGGGTCTCGCATAGAAGGGCTGATAAGATACGGAAACGACATGTCATAGATGTTGAGCTCATGGATGTGGTTGACGGCAAATATGTGATCGAAGTTGTCGGCGATGCTGGCCTCTACATCAAAGAGCTCATCTCTGGTGACAACAAGAGAACAACACCAAGTCTCACGGAATGCCTCGGGGCACCAGCCCGGGTCGCCGCCTTGGACGTTATCAACGTTGAAGGGGTGGTTCCGGAGAAGAAGACCGAAAAACAGGAGGATAAGGAAAATGGCACATCACAACGGCCCGAGAAAAAAGACCAGGTATAAGTTTAAAAAGGCGCTCAGACGCCGCGGTATTGCACCGGTAACGTCAGTCATACAGAACTTTGATGAAGGACAGAAGGTCCATGTTGTCATCGACTCCAGTATCCAGAAAGGTATGCCTCACCGTAGGTTCCATGGAAAGACCGGGACAATTGTGGGACGTCAGGGACGTGCATGGGTCCTCAAAGTGAGCGATGGTGACAGCGTCAAGACGGTAGTTTCCAGACCGCAACATCTAAAACCCCAAAAATTATAATTCCCTTGTGATTGGCATGAAAGTAAAGGGAATAGTTAGTGAAGAGAGGATTTCGCTCCCCGAAGTACGTGAATCGTTGCTTGCCGTAGAATCGGCACGACTCGAATCAGGAAACGAAATGTCCTATGAACTCCGCAGGAGTATTGAGCATGCCAATCATCTCTCAAAAACCGATGCGGATAATGCACGGGCACTTCTTGAAGAGCTCTCACAGGTTGAGAAGATTAAACCTGACATTGCATACCGCATTGTCAATATTATGCCAAAAACCCGGGATGAACTGCGGGCAATCTATGCCAAAGAGCGGTTCACTCTGACAGGCGATGAGCTCGATGAGATCATCGACCTTGTTATAGCCCATTCTTGAGGGTGATTATCTTGCGGTCTGATAAAAAAGAGCTATATGCAGTCGTAATTGACTTCCTCCCACGCGGACGGATCGAAGGGATCCGTCAGCAGTACAAGCCTGAACCTCTTGTACAGGGAGTAGGTAAGGATCAGTTCAAACTTCTGGAACTTGTCCCGAAAGTGAATGATATTCAACTCCATGATGTGGTGTATATCGGCGATCGGGAACGGGATAAAATTGAGCGGGTCAAACGCCGTATAGGTTACGAAGATCTCACCCAGACCGCAAAGATGGAACTTCCTTTTGCAATTGAAGCAATTGTTAAGGAAGATGAACAGCGATTTGTTGACTTCTACAACAGTGCAGTACCCATCTCGATCAAGCTGCATATGCTCCATCTTCTTCCGGGGATTGGTAAGAAACTTCTCCAGGAAATACTCGATGAAAGGACGAAAAAACCGTTTGTAAACTTCGAGGATATTTCTACAAGGATCAAGGCCATCCCCCATCCCGAACAGATGGTTGTGAAGCGGATTATTGAAGAGATTGAAAATCCAGAGATTAAATACCGTCTCTTCACGTCGAAATGAAGGCACCAAGGGACCAGCATTTTCTGATCGACAGAAAGGCAATTGAAAAGATTGCCGGAATGGTCGAGGTTGAAGGAAAGCGGGTTTTGGAAATCGGTCCCGGAGAAGGCCCTCTTACCAAAGCTCTTTTAAACCGTGGTGCAAGGGTCATTGCGATTGAACTTGACAGCGGCCTTGTAGAAAACCTGAAAATCCGCTTTGCCCGAGAAATTAAAGAGGGAAATCTCATCCTGATTCACGGAGATGCCATCAGGTGTGAAATACCGCCTTTTGAGAAGGTCGTTGCAAATCTCCCCTATTCGGCATCATCGAAGATTACCTTTCGCCTCCTTGACATCGGGTTTACTGAGGCGGTGCTGATGTACCAAAAGGAATTCGGCCAGCGTATGATTGCCCCTCCGGGGACACCGGGAGTGGGCAGACTGTCCATCATGGTGCAGACATATGCCAGAGTGAAAACAATGATGCAGCTTTCTCCCAGAGCATTTTCACCCCCGCCGGAAGTGTATTCATGGGTCATGAAGATCACCCCGCGGCCCCCTGTCGCCCACATTGCAGACAGGGATTTTTATGCACTGGTTGTCCGGGAACTCTTTTCCCACCGAAGGAAAACAGTCCGAAAGGGGCTTAAAACATCGCAAGCCCTCCTCGGAGAGGAGAGAACCGACCGCATTGTTGCCACTATCCCGGAAGATATACTCGCAAAACGGCCGGAGGAACTATCTCTCAAAGAATTCGCAGATATTGCAAATGCCGGTTTCGTGAAGACCGAAAAAAACCTCAAGCCATCGAAAAAGAAAGGCTAATTCTTCTGTATCAGAACTTGTGTTCCGTGCACCCCGTCAATGAAAACAGATCGTACCGATGTGGCGGAGGCAATAGACACCTCATACACCGGATAGTAAAACCTGTCGCATGTGCGGACTTCGGAGGTCGGTTCTATGACCTTAAGGATTGTCCTGATATCGTCGGTGCGTACCGGACACTCTTCTACCATCGCATCCTCCAAAAGAACAGGAGGTGATGGAAGAGTCCTTACAGACGTCCCGAGTTTGGGAGTGCCGTGACTGACCAGGGGAACATAGACCGGCACGCCTCCCGCATAATCGGCAGCGGTGATTAATTTACGGGCAAGCAGTTCATCGATCGCCTGTTCTACTTCCCCCGGACCTATCCGCGCTGCCGCCTCAATCTCTGTTGCAGTCTCCCCGGACATCGAAAATGCAGAGAGAACACGTATCGCATCTTCTGATAGTCCGATATAGTCTGAAAAGCAGGGCCTAAGTCGAAGCCCTCCCTCGGGCTCTGCACAGTGGCCATGGATGCCGTCAATAAAAAATGCGGTTTCCTGGGTATTTTTCTTGATAATACCAGATATATAACGGACATTCACATGATAGAGGGGCCAGTACAGGAGATCCACCGATGCAAGACGCTCATTCTCGCCAAAAATCAGCATCTTCTTTTTCAGCCTTCCACCAGCGATATTCAGTGCCTCATCACGGGTGATACGCACCGCCATCCCCTTCAAAGCGAGGGGGGAAGGTGTGCGCCTCTTTCGTACCTTCGCCCGTAATGGTTTTGCGGATTTGGCCGATGGAACACTTTGTGCCTGATCACCGGATGGCAGCATGACGTCTGAGAATGGATCTTCCCCGGAAGAATTCAATGGTCCCGGTTCGGTGGTTACGGACTCCAGTCCGGATGAAACGTCCATTTCCAGCTCTTCTGGATCATCCGGTTCAGGCGATGAGGGCGTGGGATCACGTGGTGAGAGGAGAGGAGTGAGACCCCTGTGCTTGGTTTCCCGTTTGGCGAACCGCATCTTTGTCTTTTCCCGGGTAAGACCGCCCATGACAAAGAAATCGCCGGGATTCAACGTGGAGAGTTCTTCAACCTCCCTCTTTGAACCAAAAAAGAGATCCACTGCCTTGAGATCATTTTCTATAGAGAGCTTGCCGATAATCTGGTTGTTGCACTGTGACAACACATTCTTCGTAACGATAGCGGGCCTTTGCGTCGCAACAAGCATACCAAGTCCCCGCTTTCTCCCCCGCCGTGAAATCTCCTCAATTTTCTTGATAGAGTCCTTACTCTGGGGGATGAATTTGTCAGCCTCCTCCACGATCAAGAGATACGGCTGTCGTTCCTCTGTTGCAATATCATAAAGAATATGGGCCAGACGCGCGACCTTATCTGTCATTAATACTTCGGAAACATCGTAAATGACCGGAACACCGGAATGCATAGATTCACGCAGTATCTCCTTCAGATTTACTTTTTCAATGTCATAGTCACATTCTTCATCGGCTCCAATCCAGATAAGATCAAACTTATCCTTCAGGGAATAATATTCCCCTTCCGTATCGATGAGGCAGAACCCAACCCTGTAACGGCAGAGTTGTTCGCACACAACCGCGATGCTCCAGCTTTTTCCTGCGCCGGACTGGGCAATAATGCAGGTCCTCCCCGTAACAAGTTCCTGTGCATCAATGGCAAAATCCCTGCCTGCTGCTTTTCCTATGACAATCTCCATAAGTCCGTATTTACAATGTAGCATGTGCATGGCTTTAAAGGGTAATGCCGCAGGCCGCTAGTGAGAAGAGCAGACTTGGAGCGAGAATTGAAGATTCAACAGAATGCAACCGGAAAAAAACCGTCTCCTTGGCACCCGCAGGTATACCAGCCGGAAGCAGATACAATGCTCCTTCTTGAGGCAGCCCTGCGTGAGGTGCAGCCTGGAGAGACAGTACTTGAAATTGGAACCGGCAGCGGCTATGTGGCCCGACACATCTCAACAATGACCCGATGTTATGCTACCGATATCAACCCGCATGCCTGCAGAACTGCGCGCACCCAGGGCGTGGAGGTTATCAGGACGGACCTCGCTTCAGGTATCTGCCACAAGTTTGACGTGGTTCTCTTCAACCCGCCTTATCTCCCGACATCTGATGGGGAACGCATGAAAGACTGGCTGGAATACGCCCTTGATGGGGGAGAGGACGGCAGGGATGCGATACGAAGATTTGCAGGGATCCTGTCCGATATTATGAGCCCCTATGGCAGAGCTCTGCTCCTGATATCTGAACTTACCGGCATCGACGAGGTAAGGGATATCTTCAGCAGGCAGGGATTTTTGACCTTTGTCATTGCCGCGACGGTAACCGAAGGTGAACACCTTTTCGTCCTGCGCATAATGCACGACCTCTGCGGTTTGAATGCCGAGAAGAGAGGAGAGGTATCCAGTCCGCCAGACAATTAACATGGAAACACGTAGAGATCAGGAACGGTGGAACAACCGGTCGAGTTGCTTGATGGTATATGAGAGGATAACAGGCCGTCCGTGCGGACAGGTGTATGGCTCACTGGCCCGCGAGAGCTGATCAAGCAGTCGCTCCATCTGTTCCGTACTCAGTGTTGTTCCAGCCTTGATGGCACCCCGGCATGCCACCATACAGGTAATCTGTTCCTTTCTCTCATCAGAGGATAGCAATTTTTCAGCAATGAGATCCCCTGCAATATCGCGAATGATCTCCGCACCGAGTCGTTTGCCAAGTACCATGGGGACCGAACGGACGGCAATCGTTTCACCCCCAAACTCTTCGATAACAAAACCCTGGTCCTCAAGCACGGAGGAAGCCTCCTTCAGTGCGGCGTGTTCTGTCGGCCTCAGCGAGACCACCAGAGGAACAAGCAAATCCTGACGCTGGAGACGACCGTTTCTGCCGGCACAGAGCTGATCGTATAAAATACGCTCATGAGCGGCATGCTGATCAATGAGGAACAGTTCATCATCCGCAGCTGAACCTGCGATAATGTATCGCTCACATACCTGTCCAATCACCTTCAGGGCAGGCAGAAGCCCTTGGGTTTCACCTTGAGCGCCCGTTTCCGTCAGGCGCAGCTGTTTATCAGTCGTAGTAAATTTCAGGTGGATACGACCTTCACCCTGCTCCCTGGGTGTCGCCCCGGAATATTGTTGATCTCTCTCTTCACGTACGCCCTTCATCGATGCGGGCGGGTGAGCCCGCTCACCACCATCCTGACGGCCCTTCGGTTTCCTTTTTCGCAGAATGTCGGTCGAATGAAGCGTCTCGGAGACCGCCCGCGTGATCTGCTCCAGGATCTCCCGTTCACGGGAAAGCCGTATTTCACGCTTGGTTGGATGAACATTTACATCCACGAGCATTGTGTCGATGGTAAGGTTCAGAAAAACTGAAGGGTAGGACCCCTTTGCAATAAGAGTACCATATCCTGCTCGTACGGCCCGGGCTATGTTTTTTGATGTGACAGGCCGGTGATTGACTGAGATGAAGGTATCAGCCCTGCTTGTCCGACAGTCCGATGGATGACTGATATACCCGTCAATACGCATAAAAGGCGAACCTGAAGAGATCCCAATGAGTGAATTTGTTTTTTCGTGCCCGAAAATGAACCCGATGGTATCGCTCAGCCTCTCCGTTGACTGCGTCCGTATTCGTTCCTGTCCGTTATGAGAGAGCAGAAATCCGACATGTGGATGAGCAAGTGCTTCTGCCTCCACAACCAGGTAGATCTGAAGCAGTTCTGTCTGCCGTGAACGGAGGAACTTGCGCCGTGCCGGGGTGTTGTAAAAGAGATCCTCAATCACAACCGAGGTGCCGGCAGGGGCGGCAGCCTCTCCTATGTTGGTTATCTCACTCCCGCTTACCGAGATGGTCGTCCCCGTATCCGCATCCGGGGTCCGTGTAACCATGACAATTCTTGAGATAGCGGAGATACTTGCCAGCGCCTCTCCCCTGAACCCCATGGAGGTAACAGAATGCAGGTCCTCGGCAACCCGGACCTTTGAGGTTGCATGCCGGAGAAACGCCTTTTCAACGTCTCCTTTGGGAATGCCATATCCATCATCTGCAATTTTTATCCTGATGATCCCCTTCATATCAGATGCAAGGTCGATGCTGATAGTGGATGCACCTGCATCAAGGGAATTTTCTATCAGTTCTTTGACCACCGATGCAGGCCGTTCAACTACCTCTCCTGCCGCAATCTGATTGATGGTATCGTCATCCAGAAGCGTAATACGTGATCCATGGTGTTCCGGCATTCGCGGCATCTCTATTGTGCTTTCTTTTGAAGTTCGTATAGCTTTGCAAGGGCTTCGCGGGGTGTCATTGAATCGGGATCCAGATTTCGAAGCTCAATGAGTACAGGATCGGCGGTTTCTTTCACCCCTCCTGGAGCATCGATGAGAAGCACCTGGGTGTACCGCGCGGTTTTGCCCTTCTGTGGTGCCATAAGGCGCGTCCTTTCAGTGGAAACAATATCCTCGGCACGTGCAGAGACCTGTTTCGGGACGCCGGCAAGGCGTGCAACGTGGATACCATAACTTCGGTCGGTGGCACCCGGAATGAGCTTGCGCAGGAATAGTACATCACTCCCGGTATCCCTCACCGCAAAATGATAGTTTTTCGCTCTCTTTAGATCATTCTCCACTTCGACAATCTCGTGAAAATGGGTAGCAAAAAGCGTTCGCGGACCCAATTTTCCCCTCCCGTGAAGGTATTCAAGCACAGAGCGGGCGATCGCATACCCGTCAAGGGTTGATGTGCCACGCCCTATCTCATCAAGAATTACGAGGCTTCTGTCCGTTACATTGTTAAGGATATTTGCCAGTTCCAGCATCTCCACCATAAAGGTCGATTGCCCACTTGCAAGATCATCAAAGGCTCCGACCCGCGTGAATATGCGATCCGTAATCCCAATGACTGCGTGGTCTGCCGGAACAAAACTTCCCATCTGGGCCATGATACAGATGAGTGCCACTTCACGCATGTAGGTGGACTTCCCTGCCATGTTTGCACCGGTGATGATGAGAATCTGTGTTCCTCCGGCATCAAGCTCGGCATCATTGGGAACAAAACCAGTCTCAAGGCTCCTTTCAACTACCGGATGACGCCCGTCTGAAACGAGAAGCCGCCCCGAGTCCTCAATTACCGGCCGGATATAGCCGTATAGAGCTGCTACTTCTGCAAGAGTGCCAAAAACATCAATCCTCCCGATATTTCGTGCCGTTTCCTGAAGGGAGGGTACATGGCCTTTCAGCGTTGCAACAATCTCGACAAATATCTCCGTCTCCATTGCACTGAGGCGTTCTTCTGCATTGGATATTTTCGCCTCCATCTCCTGGAGGACAGGAAGGGTGTACCGTTCACCATTTGCCAGGGTTTGTTTTCTCAGATACTCCGGAGGCACGAGGTGGAGATTCGCCTTCGTTATTTCGATATAATACCCAAATACCTTGTTATAAGCTATTTTGAGTGATTTTATCCCGGTTCTTGCCCTTTCCTCCTGCTGGAAGGCCGCGATCCAGTCCTTTCCCCCATGCGCGATGTAACGAAGCTCGTCGAGGCGTGCATCATAACCTTCGCGGATCACTCCCCCCGATTTTACGAGTAACGGAGGTTCATCTGTCAGTGCGGACTCTATGAGCGACACAATCTCGTCATGGGTGCTCATTCCCTCAATGCATGATGCAATCGCGCCTGGAAGGCCTGCATCAGTTCTTGGAATGACCGAACCCCGAATCGAAGGAATTCTCACCAGCGAATCACGCAGTGTCATCAAATCACGGGGCCCGGCATTCCCGTAAGAGATACGTCCGGCAATCCGTTCAATATCGGAAAAGCGATGCAGATTTTCTCTCAGGGATGTCCGCTGCATCGGTTCATTAAAGAGATACTCGATCGCATCAAGCCGCTCCTCTATCCTGATTCTGTCAATCAGGGGGGCAATCACATCAGCACGTATCTGTCTGCTCCCCATCGCCGTTCTTGTGCGATCAAGGACCGAGAGCAGCGTTGAATCACTACCATCGCGAATTCCACGGACCAGCTCAAGATTTCTAAGGGTAATCGAATCAAGCACCATGGTACCGGAAGGAACCACAGCAGAGATGGCAAGAATGTGGGACATGTCGGATTTCTGCGTTTCCTTCGCATAGGCGAGGCAGCCCCCTGCAGCACAAACGCCATCCTCCATACCGCTGCATCCGAATCCTTCCAGAGAGGCGACTGAGAACTGGTCGCAGAGTAACTGCTTCGCCTTATCGTAGGCAAAATGGTAGGGATCGTATGGGGTGACCAGAACCCCGCGTTCTTTTAGTATCCGTGATATCCATCCTGGCGACTCATCAGGAACCACGCATTCGGATGGCATGTGCCTGTCGACGGCAGATGCTAGTCCTGTACCATCCTCGCCACTGCAGGAAGTGATGAAAAATTCACCTGTTGTAATATCAAGAAACGCAAGGCCCAGTCGCTTTCCTTTTTTAGGCAGCGCAAGACCCATCAGGTAGCTCTGTCCCGCAGTATGGACCATCGCCGTATCGATAACAGTTCCGGGAGTGATTACACGGACAACATCACGCTTTACCACCCCTTTGGCTTTTTTGGGGTCCTCTACCTGATCACAGACTGCAACCCGGTATCCCTTCTTCACCAGACGAGCAATATAGGATTCGCCTGCATGTATAGGGACCCCGGCCAGGGGCATTCTCTCCCCGTCCATTGTCCTCCCGCGTGAAGTCAGGGTGATGTCAAGTTCACGGGAGACGAGTTCAGCATCCTCTCCAAATGTCTCATAAAAATCACCCATCTGGAAAAAGAGGACGCATCCGGGGTATTGCGCCTTCATATCGTAAAACTGCCGCATCGCAGGAGTTGGTCCCTTACTCATGTCGCGTCATTGTTATATTCGGTGCATGGCGTAATGAGTGTTGTTAATGTATTGGCAATTACCAGTAAGGATCGCGATATGCCTGCGTGAAAGCCTTCTTGAAGGATTATACATAGGGACAATACCTGTAAACAATAGTTTCACTTTTTACCTTTTACGGCAATAATTAATCACACATATGAGTGTGAGCCATTGTCAGGCATATGCCTGCCTTTTCGACGGCCACACAGCGTTACAACAATACCAACGCAAACAACTTAACAGGAGAGTGCCATGAGCAATGTGCTTATCATAGGTGCCGGAGGTGTGGGCAATGTCGTTGTACATAAATGCGCCCAGGACCCGGAAACATTTGGAGAAATTACCCTTGCCAGCAGAACAAGATCAAAATGCGATGCCATCGCGGCCTCAGTCAAGGCACGAACCGGCATTGATGTCGCAACAGCACAGGTTGATGCCGACAGCGCCGCTGAGGTTGCTTTTCTTCTTCGGGAAACAGAAGCCGATATCGTCATTAATGTGGCTCTCCCTTACCAGGACCTTTCCATAATGGATGCCTGTCTGGCGACCGGGAGTGCTTATCTGGACACTGCCAACTATGAACCTCCCGAGGAGGCAAAATTTGAATATAGCTGGCAGTGGGCATACCGTGAAGAGTTCGAGAAGGAAGGTATCACCGCCATCCTCGGTTGCGGATTTGATCCGGGAGTCACCAATGCCTATTGTGCGTATGCGCGCGATCTGCTCTATGACAGGATTCATACCATTGATATCGTAGACTGCAACGACGGAGATCACGGGCTGCCGTTTGCAACAAATTTCAATCCTGAGATCAATATCAGAGAGGTCACCAGTAACGGGAGATACTGGCACAACGGGCATTGGATTGAGACGGAGCCGATGGAAATCGCACGCTCGATCGATTTTCCCGAGGTGGGTGTGCGCACAGCATACCTGCTCTATCACGAAGAGGAAGAATCCCTTGTGAAAAACATCCCTGGTCTTGAACGCATCCGCTTCTGGATGACATTCAGCGATGAATATCTCATGCATCTCAGAGTCCTCCAGAATGTCGGGATGACGAGCATCGAACCGGTGAATTTTCAAGGGAATATGATCGTGCCTCTGCAGTTCCTCAGGGCCGTCCTTCCCGACCCGGGGTCGCTCTCGGAGGGATACAAAGGAAAGACAGCGATTGGCTGCATCTTCGAAGGGGAATCTGACGGGGAGATCCGCCGCAGGATGATCTATAATATCTGTGACCATGCCGAGGCCCATGCGGAAGTCGGTGCCCAGGCAGTTTCCTACACCACCGGCGTTCCAGCGGCGACCGGCGCATCGATGTACCTAAAGGGAATCTGGAAGCGCCCGGGTGTATGGAATGTAGAGGAATTCGACCCATGCCCATTCCTGGAGGAGGTGGCACAGCGCGGACTGCCGTGGCATCTGATAGATGTTGATGCAACATGCAGGGGGGTATGCCCGTGAGAGGGCGTGGCCACAAGACCGAGCCATCACGTCTCCCGGACTTTACCCAGGTGGAGACCCCCTGCTATCTTCTCGATTGTGAAGCACTGAGGAGAAATGCCGAGATTATGGAGATAGTCTCGAAAGAAAGCGGTGCAAAAATTCTTCTTGCCCTGAAAGCCTTTGCAGCATGGAAAGTATTCCCTGAGGTTCAGGACCAGTATGCTGGTACCTGCTGTGCCTCCCTGAATGAAGCCCGTCTTGGATATGATACGTTTAAAGGTGAAGTTCATGCGTTCTCTCCTGCTTTCAAAGAGAGCGAGATCGATGAATATCTGAATTATTGCACGCACCTGTCATTTAATTCCCTTTCGCAATGGGAACGGTTCAGGGAAAGGATCCTTACCTCAGATCAAAAAGTTTCGTGCGGCATCAGGGTTAATCCGGAACATAGTGAGGTTGAGACAGAGATTTATAACCCCTGCAGGCCGGGTTCCCGATTCGGGATCCTTGCAAAGGAACTGGAAGGGGCGGACCTGACCGGCCTCGAAGGGCTGCATTTTCACAGTCTATGCGAAAGCGGGGCAGATGCACTCGAACGCACGCTGGATGCATTTACCACAAGGTTTGGTCGCTGGGTTGGCGAGATGAAATGGGTTAACTTCGGTGGCGGCCACCATATCACTCGTGATGATTATGATACGGACCTTCTTATCCGTCTTGTCCAGGAATTTCGGGACGAATGGGGAGTCGATGTTTATCTCGAACCCGGTGAAGCCTGTGCACTCAATGCGGGATGGATGGTTTCGGAAGTCATTGATATCATTGAAAACCAGGGAAGGATAGCCATCATAGATGCATCAGCAACCGCACATATGCCGGATATCCTCGAAATGCCATATCGGCCGGAGATTATCGGAGCAGGCATACCGGGAGAAAAGCCCTATACCTACCGTTTTGGCGGTCCCACATGCCTTTCCGGAGATGATATTGGGGAATATTCTTTTGATGCACCCCTTCATCCAGGGGACCGTATCGTCTTTACCGATATGGCCCACTATACGATGGTAAAAAATACCTCCTTTAATGGAGTCCCCCTGCCTTCTATCGCGACATGGAACTGCTCCGAGGGGGAACTGGTAACCCTTCGCACATTCGGGTATGAAGACTTCAAAACACGGCTGAACTGATAAACGGATCACACACCCTTTTTTTTGATTTCAGCTGTTGCATCGATAACAACGAAGATGTACCGCGCGGCTGCACCAATTCCTGCAATTTCCACATAATATGTCTCGCACTTCCAGATATGCCCCATGACGCTTTGTGACCCTTCCTTACACCGGGTAACCAGGACACGCAGGCATCTCAGAACTGTAGCTTCGAAAACACCGTTCGATATAGCATCATAAAGTTTATTGCAGAATACCAGTGTATTGTCAAAGGCGTACATTCCAACAAATTTCAAAAAAATTGGCTTCACCCTCAAAAAATGTAATTATTTCCCATTGCCCAGAGGGAAATGCTGACGGTACACCTCGCGGCGTTCGTCCACATCAGTATGGAGATAGATCTCTGTCGTCTGTATTGAGGTATGCCCGAGATTTTCCTGCACCACCCGAAGATTTTTTGAGCGCTTATACAGTTCACTGGCATAAGAATGCCGAATTTTATGCGGAGTAATCCCCTCGGGGGCCCATTTTCTGAATATATGCTGCACTGTCCGCGGAGAAATCGCCCGTCCCTGCTGCCCGAGGAAGAGCGGCCCTGCTATCCGCCCTGAACTAAAATTTTCAATCTTTTCAAGGGTATCTTCGTCAACAAAAACAACCCGGATTTTACCTCCTTTTCCCCGTACACGAATAGTATAATCCTCGAAATCGATATCTCCGATATCCATCGAACATAATTCTGAGACACGAACACCCGTTGCATAGATAAGCCGGATTATGAGCCGGTCACGTGATTCGTCTTCAGGAATTGAGCTGATAAGTCTCATCACCTGATTATGCTTGAGATATTTGATCTCCTTCTCCTTGATTCTCGGACGGCCTACTGCAACCAGGGGATTTGCTTCAATGACCCCCTGGGCATAGAGGTACCGGTAGAACGAAGAGAGGGACGATATGATGCGCTGCAGCGTTGTCGCACGGTAATCCCGGATAGAGGTCACAAATGCCAGAAAATCGTCAACCTGAACCGCCGTGGCATCGACATCGGTGTCCATCCGGCCATTTGCAAGATCCTTCCAGTAAATGACCAGTTTCTCCACACCCTTATTCCGCCGGATCCATAGATAGAAGGCGAATTTCCGGATAACTCCCTCATAGCTCGTTATTGTACGGGGCGAATAATTCCTCATTTTCATGTGATGTGAGAAGCGGGGAAGCCACTCTGAGAAATAATCGCCCTCCATGCTTATTTTTTTCATTGCTCACCGTATAAAGCCTTTGCGCAGAATACCTATTCTGCGCAAAAATAATCGTCCACAATCAAAGTGAGAGGTGATAATCACACCGCCTGGAATTTCTTCAAAAACTCACATGTGGCCCGACTCTCGAGACACAGATACTGGCAGGCCTTCGACGTTCCCATAAGGAAAACGGATGAATATCCCTGATTTTCAAGATCCGATATTATATCGGCTATATTCAAAAAAGAAGAACAAGCAGTGCCGGCACCATCCAATCGCACCCCCCTCTCCCTTAAAAAACTGCTATTCATCCAACCATTTAAAAAAGAAACCCAATATACTCACCATATGCCGCGTGCGGAGTGAAAATGACCTTTTGAGCATCCCGGACAGGTCGAAAATCAGGCAAATCAAAAGCATCGATATAGAAGCCGTTTCACGGCCGAAAAATTGGGAAAGAGTATTCTGGCATTACCAAATGCAATGAAAGCCGCCAAAATGAATATATGAAGATCATTTATATACCGAGACCCCGGAAGTCCGCCCATATACGCGTTAATGCGCAACCTTATCCGCTTTAGACGAGCGAAATCCCACATAATCATAACAAAATACACATCTAGTTCCACGCCCGTGTGGAGACCCGTCATCAATGTGTGCCACACCCACCCAAAAATTATGTTTAGATAGGTATGAAAACTTAGCCGAATGGATGGATGAAGGCTAATAGAAATTATGTGGCGTCAGAGTTGAGACCTCGCCTGTTATTGTCCGATTTCCGGCTGGAATGATGAATATTAGCCGAAATGCAGGTGAATGGCCTGTGATCGATGATCGTGCCCGGTTATTTGGAGATGCAGAATTCTGCATGAGGCGCAGAATGTGAAATCCCGGCCCAGAGCCATCAATTTGGCAAGGGAGACCTCAAAGATGCCGAAAAATTCGGGTTTTTTGTTATCAACATAATCCAATCCATCCAATCCAATACAATCCAATCCTCACGGTATTGCCAGACATACCCATAATCATAATCACAATCCTATCCACAGGGCAAATAGATTGCAGATCGCGGTTATTTCGCGATCTGAGCGCAAATAGTAATAATTTGATCCATTTCATAATCTTCTGAAATGTCTAAATAAACCGTATGATGCTATACTTAGCAAGCGTTTTTATGAGACACCCCCATTCATCAAATTTTAAAAAAGTACAACGAAAAAAAGGGGCCATCCTGCGATTTTTTCAACGTTCACCCCATGAATTTTTTTAACCTACCTTACCCTACTGCCGCATGGATGGCTCAGAGATGAAATGTGCTAGGATCACCCCGTCCAGTTACTCATAGATGAAATAATCCAGGGACAATCGCTTCTTTACAAAATGGCCATTGAGAAAAGAACCCTATTTTTCCAACTTCAACCCCGCAATACCTATTTTTCGCACGTGATAATTGCCATAAAGGAGAGCGGTGAGCAATACATTGCAACCAGGAGCCAGACATCAAACAGCACATTCCAGCCGTCCACCAAATTGGGTCTTCGTATCATTGCCCTCCCGGGCCTTGTAATAAACGGTATATCGATTTATGCAGAACTATCTGTGCAGGAGAAATAGCCAGTAAGGTTGATGAACGTCCCCGACGCATACTAAGAATAATGGAGGAAAACAGGACGGACAATTCCAAATCCAGTGAAGATATCTCCTGCAATCCCGTTCAACAGGGAAAGGAGGACTCTGAACTCGGTTCCCTCCCACCTTTCCTTTGTGATGCGGACAATCTGCAAGAACGGGCATTCATCGCACCTGATGATCGGGAGAATGTCACAGATGCACCGATTCCCCCACCCGATACTCTCAATGAACCACCTTCTCATGCTCCTCCGGGTGGACCCAGTTCAGAGAAGATCATAGAGGAATCACCAGACGAACAAATCGTTGCTTCATCACCCGATACCATCATTCCCGATAACGACCCATATGGTGACGAAATACCCTCTACACCACCAGCGGATATAATCCACTCCTCAACCCAGATGATCCTCGGGATCGATCCTGCCCAGCCGGTCCTGATGCCAGGACGGCCTGCACTCTCTCCTGAAGACGAGGACCGGATTAACAAATACCGCAAGTTTCAGAAGGTAGATGGTGCAGCCTATCGCCGCGTTAACCAGTTCCTGCGAAAGCACACATATGTCACCGCCCGTGAATGGGCAATCGCCAGACTCTGTGCGGATTTCAGCACACGAGGAGGGGCTGAAATGACCTTTATCGGGGAAAATCTCCCGGACCTCGTACCTTTCATGACCGATACCTACTCCCCGCAGGCGGTCAACCAGGCTCGCTCATCATTCAAGAAAAAAGTCCGGAAGTCCGGAGCCACCTTTTTTTATGGTGCATTATGCGGATTTTTCACCGCCGATGAACTCGATGACATCCTCTTTGAGGCCAGTGAGGTGGCGAGGTTCCTTCTGGAAGTTGAAGGAACATCCATCGATATCGACGATGAGATTGATATCGAAGACCGCATTACCGAAGTGATGCGGGGGGTCGCGGAGGCTGCTTCGAGGATCCGAAATGAAGAGTCAGGGATGAGAAGCGAAGATACATACGAAACGGAGGATGACAAAGAATGAAAATCATTCATATTGTCGGCGGTCACAACAGCGGCAAGACCACCTTTATTCACAAACTGCTCCCTGCTCTCGCCAAACTCGGGACCACTGCTGTAATAAAACATCTCCATTCCCACCTGTATTCTCTTGAAAAGGGAAAGGACACCACTACACACTATGAACATGGTGCTGATGTCGTCTCCGGCATCGATCCCGAGAAAGCAGTGGTTGCTATACGAAGCGGAGATCTTCACGGGCAACTGCGGATGCTCAGTGACATGGGGGTCGAGTACGCAATTATCGAAGGGCACAAGACTTACACTTATCCGAAGATTGTCATAGGCGACCTCGAGATTGAAAACATGGTGCTGAGAAATCCATCGGAGGATGACGTCATTGCATCAATAGATCTTTTTTACGACTATTATTCGATGCAGGGGTGTATCCAGGAACTGCGCCGAAGTGTTCCCATATCCAACGCCGGGTGCATCGTCTCCTTCAACGGCATCGTACGCGAGCTTACTGATGGTTCACGGACGGAATATCTCGATTTTCCCGATGAGCCCTTCATTCATGCACTCTGTGCGGATGTACAGAACCAGATGACGGCCATCCCGGGAATTCTCGGGGCCGTCGTTCGCCACCAGACCGGCAGACTCTATCCGGGGGAGGACATTACCTATATTGCTGTCATTGCAGAACATCGGGAAGAAGCATTCTCAGCTCTTTCTGCCGGAATAAACCGGATAAAGACCGAACTTCACGAAAGAGGCATGAATATTGACGGGTGAATCCATGACAGAGAAACAGACGAAACGTTTATTCGGGACAAACGGAGTCCGGGGAGTTATCGGTGATACAATGACGCCTCAACTCGCGATGAAGATCGGTATGGCACTTGCTTCAGAACGCGGCCCGGTCATAGCACTGGGCAGAGATACCCGGACATCGGGGCCGGCCATCTCGAGTGCCGTGTGTGCCGGACTTCTGGCTTGTGGTGCCGACGTGGTCGATCTCGGAATCCTCCCCACGCCGGCACTCCAGTTTATCGTGAAGAATCACTTCGACGCCGGCGCCGTCGTTACCGCCTCGCACAATCCTCCGGAATACAACGGGGTCAAGATTATCGAGAGTGACGGAACAGAAATGGATGATGATAGTGTCATCGTTCTTGAAGAACGCATCTTCAATGATAATTTTCATATTCGGACGTGGGATGACGTAGGCAGTTCCTGGAGCGCTCCCGAGATGCTTCGCGAATATTGTGTCGCCGTTGTGGGGGCATTCCCCGGGCTCCATGCGGGGAACATGACCGTGGCTGTTGACCCGGGATCAGGACCAGCATGTGTAACAACGCCCGATATTCTTTCCCACCTCGGCTGCAGGGTTCACACGATCAACGGCACAATGGATGGAACCTTCCCGGGAAGATTGCCCGAACCTTCCCCGGAAGGTCTCAGTGCACTTTCCCAGCTGGTACAGGACACTGGTGCAGCATTCGGAGTTGCACATGACGGTGATGCCGACCGGGCTGTTTTCATTGATGAAAAAGGAAATTTCGTTGAAGAAAACGAAGAATTCGCCCTCATGCAGCGGTTTATCTGCAGCAAACATCCGGGCGGAACCGTTGTCACTCCCGTAAGCACCTCGTTTCTTGTGGAAAAAGTTGCAGCGGAGACAAACTCCCGGGTGGTCTATACCGAGGTGGGAAGTATCTATGTCGCACGAAAGATGCTGGGTCTCGCCGCAGAAGGCGTGGACATAATATTTGGCGGTGAAGGAAACGGGGGGATCATCTTCCCATTCCACCAGCACTGCCGTGATGGCGGCATGACCGCGGCGGCGATGGTTGCACTCCTTACAACCGAGGGAAAACCGCTCTCCGAACTGGTCGCATCTCTTCCACCGCATTTTATGATAAAGGAGAAACTGCATACAAACAATGCCCGACGTGTCCTTGACCATGCACGTAAAGCATTTTCAGGAGACACCATTGACGAGACCGATGGCATACGAATCAACAGGAAAGATCGCTGGGCCCTTCTGCGTCCATCAGGGACAGAACCATTCATGCGCCTCTATGTCGAAGCAGGAGATGAAACCGGTGCGCAAAAATTTGCAGATGAAATAATGGCTGCTATCACCCCCGCCCTCTAACCATCGTGCCACATCTCCGGCAACCCATGACCCCCATCTTTTTCCTCATATCTAACACGGCGTTCCGCTTTTCCCCTGCATGATAATCCGAAAATGCCACTCCATCCGGTAATGGTTAAGTTGCCTCAGGCGCTTTCATGCGAAAGGATCACCTGGCAGAACCTGTAACTCATTCGCAGTTGCGCACTGCGGCAATAAATTGGCGCACCAAATCGAGATCTTTTTTTCCCGGAGCATATTCAACTCCGCTTGCCACATCGACCGCAAACGGACGGACCCGGCGAATGGACTCACAGACATTTCCGGGAGTCAGCCCCCCCGCGAGGATGACCGGGACGGCGGCCTCCCGTACCACATGGCATGCATACTCTGGATCAAAGGGCCAGCCGCTCCCCCGGCTGCTGTCGATGATTACCGCATCTGCATCGCGGGGAATTGTATCACCTGGTTGTAGTACCCGGATTACCCGGACGCCTCCCGGTTTGGCCAGAACCGGGGATATCTGGACAGCATCCGGATGAATCGCGAGAATTTCCCTAAGATCATCTTCTGATGTGGTATGGGTTACACAGACCTTTCTGGTCGATGGCCGGAGGGCATGAAAAATATCTGCAGCGGTTGCGGTGTCGATCTCTCTCCTTGAATCACTGAAGAGAATGACACCAATAGCATCCGCACCGGCGGCTTCTACTGCAAGGGCGTCTTTTTTCTTAGTTATCCCACAAATTTTTATCAGCACACTCATCGATCTGTTCTCTCCCGGCGGCTTCTCATGCCACCTTTGTTACATCTCAACAAGAAAGATGTTCCGGGTTACCGTATTTCTGCATAAGCACAGGATACTCTCTTTTCACCACGATAATCCCGTATTCGCTATTGCATCCATGGCCGTTCAGATGATCCCGAAATATTTGCTATTGCAAAAAAAGAGCTGAATCAGGAATGTGCAAGCGCTTCAGCGACGCATTCCTCAAGTGTGCCAATACGGGAACTGGCACCGCACATATTCGGGACATAGGCCAGAGCCTTCCCTGAATTAACCATGATTGATGCAAACCGCTCCATCGCGGGAGATACCACCATACAGGTGTCGGCCCAGACACGTGCTCCACTCTTTTCAATCATCGCCACTGCCCTGCGATTTGCCTCAATTACTCCCCGTGCCGCAAAGACAAAAAGGGGTTTTACCACTTTTTTGCCCTTTAGGAGGGAAGCGATGGCGTCAAGCTCATCCTCCGAACAATGCGGGCACCCAATGGCAACTGCATCGACCGGCATTCCCCCATAGAGCGCCTGAACCTCAGAAGCCGAAATTGTGATCATTTCCAGTGCCGAGATATCCTCGCCACGTTCGCTAAGCACACGCGACTCCGGAGTAATTCCCTCCACATGGTAGAGTGCCACAGCACCAGTGGCAGCCATAGCAGCCCCCAGCGCCTTGAGTTGATCACGGCTCGGACGGATGCCGCGGAACAGAGGAATACGGTTACCAACCTCTTTCCCGGCAAGGTAGCCGAGTGCTCCATACTGGTCACGATGAAGAGCATCGGCACCCTCCACATCGATGATTACCTGCGGCATCCTGTTTTCCCAGATATGAAGCCCGTAATAAGGGGTTTTCCCAATGATTGCCGCTGCAAGCGCAGAAGGCCCGCCTTCACGATTTGTCCGTGCGCCGATAACGGAATTCGCATAACTGACCGCCGAAGATTCGGACCAGGCGAGATGGTCGCCATAGCGGGTAATATTCAGGTAATACGGGGTACAGGTACATTCCAGTTTTATCCCGAGGCGGCGATATGCATCGAGGACTTCGAGCTGTTTTGTGGCAAACTTTTCCTCGATTCCCATCTCACGCCACCCTTCACGTGGCATACCGATCGGATTCAGGACGGTCGGAACGGCAACTCTGGCATCGAGGCTTCGAATCCACTCAAGCCCCCATTCGCCGATGGTCTTGTAGGAGGCTCCCGCCACCTGGGCACTGGTGATCGGCACCATTTTTTCCGCCCCGAACACCTTGCCGAGAGCAACAAGAATTTCCATCATTTTCCGGCGTGTCTCACCATATTCGCCGGCGAGAATCTTTTCGTCTTCTGCTTCCAGATACATTTGCTTCAGTCCCACTGTGCACGAATAAATTTCTCCTCTTCGCCCATGACCATTGTGGCATCGATGCCCATTTTGACATTCAAACCGTCACCCGTCCGGCAGGGGTCCAGCGAAGACCCCCGAACCCCTTCGATGATCATGACATCCCGATCTGCCCGCACGCGGGTTGCCATGGCATATTCAACGTCCTCCATGTTGAACGGATCAATATCCTCATCAATGACGACTACGTGTTTGAGAGAGGTGTGCGCCGCAAATGCTGCCATGATCGCATTTTTTGCATCTCCCTGAGTGCTTTTTTTCACCTGGATAACGGCGTGGAGATACCCTGCACCACCGGTGGTGAGCACCACATTCCTTACTCTGGTGACCCCGGCGACAGCCCGGAATATCTTCGGTTCATAGGGCATACCCATCAGAATTTTATGCTCATTACCACCCGGAAGAATGCCATGGAAGATGGGATCAGGTTTGGTGTGCATCCCGGTAATCGTAATGACCGGACCCTGCCGGACGGGATCATAGGTTCCGGTAATATCCACAAACGGCCCCTCATCCGTCGTCTCGCCACCCATATACCCTTCAAACACCATCTCTGCATCAGGAACCCGAATACCGTTCGTGCATTCATACAGCGGCATCTCGCCACCGAGAAGTTCTGCGGCATAATCCATCTCCTTTCCTTCAGGTACCCGGGTGCAGGAGGCAAAAGTAACCGCAGGATGTGTCCCTATGGTGATCGCCACCGGAAGGGATTCACCGTCGGAGAGGGCCTGCAAAAGGAGGTTGTGAGTATGTCTGCCCTCTACAATCCGTGCGGCAAGATGCTCGTCATCAAGCACCAGCATCCGGTGAATCGACGCGTTTTCTATACCACCGTATGCCGAATAGACCACGGCTGATGTCAGGTATCTCCCGGCGTCCAGGGGATAGTGTTTCATCACCGGAAGATCAGTGAGAGCAGGAGCCTGCATGGAAAGGCTTCCTCCATCGGTTGTCCTGCCGGCGTAGTTCTTCTCCGCAAGCCGATGGACAACATCACGCTCAGGAATGCCGAGCGCGAGAGCAAGGGAACTCCTGCATGCGGTTACGTTCATGACACCTCTCCCCATCCCCTCGAGATCATGGAAGAACACCATATCGTCCGTCGTACTTGCGATCTTCGGGGCCTCATAGACTGTTGAAACGGACTCTTCATAGTCCGTGACCTTGCCTGCCTCCCTCATCGCTTCAATGAAATTACGCATTGTCTTCCCCCCATCGTAAACTGAGATCATGTTCGACACCCAGGTGATCCAGCACACGGGCGATCACCATGTCAACCAGGTCATCAATGGTCTTCGGTTTGGTATAAAAAGCGGGAGAGATAACCATCACAGTTGCTCCTGCTTCGTCGGCTGCCAGCATGTTTCTCAGGTGAATGCGCGAAAGAGGCATCTCACGAGGCATCAGAAGGCAGGTGCGTCCTTCTTTGAGGCAGACATCCGCAGCCCGCGTGATCAGGTTATCAGAAACACCAGCGGTGATGGCGGCAAGAGTCTTCATGCTGCACGGAATGACAACCATACCATCATAGCGGAATGATCCACTGGCCAATGCCGCAAACATATCATCATTTTTTGCATACACTGCATCAAACCCGGTCAGATCGACATCTTCAAGCTGTGCAATCCTCTCTGCAACATCCGATATGATGATGTGCACTTCTGCTGCCGGGGTCAGTATCTCCAGAAGACGCCGGGCATAAACAATCCCAGACGCACCGGTAACTGCGACTACGTATTTTTTTTTCATGGTCCCCTCCTTATCCTAATTGATTAGTCTGTGCTGCTTTGTGGGCTTTTTGATGGAAAGCACCTCAGAAGCCGCATCCTCCACCACTTTCCTCTGGTCAGGAAGGGTGTACACACCCAGACGCCACTGACGTTTCCGGGTTTCATTGAGTGTCCTCATAAGTGGTGATAGTTCATCAAGACTCGTAAGGTCATGATGATTTTCCACCCGAACACCCATCCGCATATCCGAGGGGAACGCAGGGATGTCCACGAGAACGCTTTCCTCTCCAACACCTGCTTGATCTGCTATCTCTGCAGCGATGAGTCTTCCTTTCCCGGAGGTAATCTCCTTTGCATATGATGCGGGATTGACCCGGTCATTTCCAACATAAAGGGCACGTTTATAGAGACGCCGTGTCTTCAGCCTCTCAGCCATATCTCTCGCTATTGCCGATGGAGAGGCCAGAAGCGTACTGAAAAAGGCATCATCATCCATTGCAAACAGCGTTGATGCATCGGTGGTGCCGCTCTCTTTAATATGACACTTCAGTGCAAAGATCGCCATCGCCTCGGCGATGCGGGACACATGGTGGAAATAGACCGCCGGGCGCATCAGCGTCCGGGCAATCAGAAGGGATTCCGCCGAATTTATTCCACTTTCCCGCAGATGGAGACCAGATTCTCGGCTATACGCAGTACTATGGATGAGGCGGTCGGGGTCGACCGTGCCGTAGGGGACGCCTGTATAGTGGGCATCGCGCATCAGGTAATCCATACGATCCACATCAAGGTCCCCATGGATGATGCCTGCAAGAGGATGGACGCCATTGACGATCTCACATAGTTCCCCGGATTCGATGCCCGCGCAGTCCAATGCGTCACCAACTCCCTCCTGTATCACAATATGTGAGATATCCTGGTGACTACGTCCGCAATATTCCTGCATCAGAGATTCAGTGGCATGGGAGAAGGGGCTGTGTCCCACGTCGTGCAAAAGACCTGCGGCTCTGACCAGAAGTCTTTCATCCTCGCTTAGATCAAGATGTGCTGCCATCGATCCTGCAAGATGCATGGTTCCGAGCGAATGTTCGTACCTGCTATGGTTCGCTCCCGGATAGACGAGGTGGGAGAAACCAAGCTGACGAATGTAACGCAACCGCTGGACCGGAGGTGCATCGAGAAGGGGAAGAAGCTCTTGTTGTACGCGCACATGCCCGTGCACGGGGTCCTTTATCGTCTTCATCCGCGCCCTTTGTTAAGAATCAACATATATTTGTTGATAAAACTATTGTGTGACATGATAACTTTCCTCTCCGGCGGAACTGGTACGCCCAAACTCATCAGAGGATTTCGGACGTCCTACGCCGACCATGACATGGCGGTTATCGTCAATACCGCCGAGGACATGTGGTTTTCCGGAAGCCACCTCTCACCAGACATCGACACAGTGATCTATCTCTTCTCAGAGATGCTGGATACCAAACGATGGTGGGGAATTGAGGATGACACCACTCACACCTCAGATTTTCTGAACAAGATCGGATTTCCCGAAAAAGTAACCCTTGGTGACCGGGATCGTGCAATCAACATTGCACGGGCGGAGATGCTGAGAGCCGGACATACCCTTACCCATGCCACTCATACGCTGGGTATTCGTCTCGGGGTGGATGCGACCGTGCTGCCGATGTGTGATACTGAAGTGACCACCTGCATCAGAAGCGGCGATGAGATCCTCCATTTTCAGGAATATTGGGTCGGGCGGCACGGCAATGTAGAAATATCCGAGATCATGCGCAGATGCGAAGTACCTCCCGTCGCGACACAGGAAGTTCTCACGGCAATAGAAGATGCTGAGGCTGTTATAATCGGGCCATCCAACCCTGTGACAAGCATTTCCCCCATTCTCGAATGTGAAGGTGTCGTCGAAGCCCTCAGGGATCAGACGGTGGTTGTCGTAAGCCCGTTCATTGGCGATGCCCCTGTCAGTGGCCCTGCTGCGGCGCTCATGAAGGCATGGGGCATGGCCCCCACCACTGCATCCACCTTTGAGCTCTACCGCGAATTTGCCGACATCTACATCCAGGACATCCGTGACCCCAATGCTCTCCCGGATGCCATACAGACGGACACCCTTATGACCGACCTCGATGCCGCCACTTCTCTTGCAGAAGAAATACGGGCACATCTCTGAATCGGGGGAAATACCCGGGTGTGAATGCAGATGAATGCAGATGACCATGCGTTTCCGGTTTTTGATCAGGTTGGCATGGACAAACAGATAATAAACACAGGACCATGATTACCCTGCTTGCCGGCGGGCTTGACACCTTGAAAATTCTCTCGGGGATGCGATGTATCCTTGATGATCATCACGTGACGATCATCTGCTCCACCGCTGACGGGAGGTGGGGCCCTTCGGGACTTGCCCTGCCGGGTATTGACAGGGTCATCTATCTCTATGCTGGTATTCTCAATGAACGAACCTGGCAGGGTATTGACGGTGACACGTTGGTAACAGCAAATGTCCTCGAACGTACCGGACATCCCGAATATCCTGCCTACGGAGACCGTGAACGGGCACTCCATATACTGCGCTCGTCACTCCTGGATGAGGGAAGAACCCTTACCGACGCAGTCATTGCAAGCGCTGCGGGGTACCATGTAGAGGGATCAGTTCTCCCGGTGGCTGACCGTATCCCGGAAACCCTTATCTCAACAGATTCCGGCGACAGCCTTTCGGTCCCGGACTATTTTGAAGTGTACGGAGAAGAAAGACAGGAACATGGGTCTTCCCTCATTCTGTTTCGTCCCCCGCCGGCGACGGATTCCGCCCTGCGGGCGGTGCGGGATGCTGATGTGGTCATCATAGGACCGGGACGTCCGGTCACATCGATTGTGCCTATCCTGGCATGCAAAGGAATGCCAGAGACGCTGGAGAGGGCAAAGGTCATCGCATATGCACCATACACACGGGAACGGGCTGCGGCGTGGAGAGAAAAAAGATATGAAAACCCTGACCACATGACCCTTCCCCTCTTCGGGAAATATGCGGATATCATCATTGCCGACACGAAAGATCCTGCGATTATCGATGGATCGCTCCGTCTGGATACCCGGACGGATACTAAGCGGCAGCGGGAATCCCATGCCTGGGACCTCCTTGCAACCGCACGAAGCCTCTCCTCCACAGGAAGGCTATGATCACCCGATTGCCCTGTTCACCGCATCGGATAGCTGACGAATAAATTCCTCCCCGCCGGAGATTCCACTCCAGAGCAGATTCAGGATATCCGTGATTCCCGAGAGACCAACGTCGTCTGAAGCTGGTGAAGCCGTCATTCCCGGATCAATGATGAACGGCGTTTTTCCGACAGTATCTCCCGGAACAGATGTCTGAGGAGGGATTATTCCCCCGGAAAGGCCTGCTTCCTCTGTCAGGTATACCAGGTACCCCCATGAACCCTCCGCTTTCGAACGAGCCTCCTGTGCATACGAGAGTGCAGAGAGATTGTCACCGCTGTTTTTCTTCTCATGTGCCAGCACCAGCAACGTTCGGGCACTCTCGAGGCGGGACAGCACTACCATCGCCCCCTCATTGCTGTACCCCCGGCGCCTCTTCATATTCTGCCATGAGTTCTTCGGTCCGGGAAACAGCAGCGTTCGCGGACGCGACAATATGAAGATACATCTGTTCGGAGAGGCAGGAGGTGGCATCAGCAATCATATCGCCGGCAGATGTTATTGCAGCAAAGGCCTCGCAGAGGGAAGGGTCGCAGATGCAGCGATGAGATCCTGCGCATCTGCATAAGCTTCCTGCGCCGCCGCGGCATCCATACCGTCGCCGTAGGCTGCACTGATAAGGCCTCCCAGGTTTTCAAGGTCCAACCCCGCCGTCTCTCTCAATGCATCGACATCAGCGACGGTAAGAACCCGGGCTGTTACTTCGACCGGGCCCAGAACCGTACTGCCGTCCGCAGCAATCTGGTCGATGCTCAGCAGCGTCTGTTCCCCCGGTCCATAGAACCTTTCTGATACGGTTCCGTTAAGGTGCACCAGAAGTTTGGTATATCCACTGTTGAAGAACTCAAACCCGGATATTCCTATAACCTCCCCGTTCGCCGGACCTCGCCAACCCTTTGCCCGTCACTCAGAATATCCACTTCCCATCGGGCATCGGACAGCCCTGTCCAGAGATCCATATATTCGCTCATAGAAGAAACCGAATAGATCACCTCAACATAGACTGATACCTCATCGCCCGCGAACAGCATTTCCCCCGGGGTGATGAGCGGGGTACCTCCCGCCTGAAGCGCCCCTGCCGGGAGAACTACAATGCTGCATAAAAGGAAAATTACGAGAGATATCACGGGAAAATGGCGCACATACCTCCTGATTGGATTATGGCATCCTGACATAAGAAGAGTATCTTCCCGATTAACCATTCAATTCCATCTCTTCGAACGATTTCTGCAGATTGAAGGGGGACAACCCTCCACTCGCCCCGGAGTGCGTGAGGATCAAAACCGGCAATTTTCAATTGCCTGAATGACATGTCTGATTCTTGCCACTGTTTTTTCATAAGCACCGGATTCCGCAGTTCTCAGGGTGGGGAGGGCCGCGGACCCCAGATCCGCAATCCCGCCCCAGTCATTACAGAGGTAAAAAAACGCGCACGATCCGAATGATTTTTGGGTGACAAACCAGGCCCTTCAGATAACATCCAGCAGTATATTGCCCATCCCCTTCCTGGTCAGGGAGGAGGGAAACCACGTAGGGTGCTGCATTTCGCCCCATTGCGATGAGAAGAGAAAGGGCCCCGCGTACTGCAGGATCACGTTTCGAACGAACGGCAGTGGTGAGATCATCATAAGGGTGCTCCAATCTTTTTTCATGGATTTCACAAGGGATTTTCGCAATCCATCGTTGCCAAACCAGGCCAGGACCAGGACGGCCTCGTGGAACGGGCCTGCTATGTAAACCAGTGTATCAGCGAGACCATCTATCCGGGACTCATTGACCTTGAAAAGACCCCCGGCGGCCCGTTTGCGGATCTTCCATCACCATTCGGAGGTACGCATCTGCTGCCAGTTTCTTCTCCTCATCAGTCCCCGCTACCAGGAAGACACAGAGACCTCCTGCATCACCGTCCTGCAGGCATTGATAAATGTCAGCGCCTGATCTTCGGAAAATACCCAAGTACGGCGACCTAACGCCTTCTCCGAATTATCATTGTCGAGGTCTTCGCATGAGTTACGACCGCAGACGAGACGCTCCCCAGGAGCAGGGCTTCCAGACCCGTACGCCCAGTTGATCCAAGCACGATGAGATCAGCTCCTACCTCCTCAGCTGTTGCGATGATGACCCTTCTCGGATCACCGTATTCAAGATGCTGGTGAACCTGGATGCCTGCCTTTGCAGCGGTAACGGCCGCTGCATCAAGCACCTCCTGCGCTTCGGTGGTGAGCGCGTCGGTGATGATCTGATAATTGACATCAAGGATGTCGCTTTGCGGTCCTGCCATTGTAGACTGGGGGAGGGAAGAGTCGACAACAGAGAGCACATGGAGTTTGGCCCCATGAACGACTGCTTCACCAATCGCCGCATCCAATGCAGCCAATGAAGTCTCCGAACCGTCTGTCGCAACAAGAATTGTGGTTATCATACAGCACCGTTTTTGATTTCTTCACCAGATAAGCAGTTAACTGTTTGCATACTCGCCTTCGGTGCTGTACAAAATAAGATACTATAGAAGAACAAAATGATACTCAGGATATATCCATGAGAATTCCGATATCAGCTGTTACAACCGAGACGACCGAGGCAGAGGTCATCGGATGGATCCACGAAGTCCGTGATCTTGGAGGACTTGCATTTTACATCCTCCGTGACCGGACCGGATTTTTGCAGGCAACCATTGTAAAGAAAAAAACTTCCGAATCCGTTCTGTCTGCAGCAAAAGACGCATCCCGTGAATCCATCGTCAGGATCACGGGCATGGTTAAGGCAACGGAGAAAGCCCCGGGCGGGAGGGAGATCCTCCCGGAGACCTTCGAAGTCATTGCAAAGGCACAGACCCCACTTCCGCTGGATGTTGCCGAGAAAGTGCCTGCCGAGATCGATACACGACTCGATAACCGCTTCCTCGATGCACGCAGACCACGGGTGGCCGGCATTTTTCAGATCAGAAGTGCGGTGCAGCATGCAATAACGGATCTCTTCTTCGAGGAAGGCTTCATTAATATCACCACCTCAAAAATAGTGGCTGCCGCTACCGAGGGCGGCACCGAACTCTTCCCCCTGGCCTACTTCGAGAAGGAGGCATTCCTCAACCAGAGCCCTCAGCTCTACAAACAGATGATGATGGCAGCAGGCTTTGAAAAGGTCTTTGAAATTGCACCAATATTCCGTGCTGAAGAGCACAATACCACCCGACACCTCAACGAGGCAACCTCCATTGATGTAGAGATATCATTTGCAGATCATGAGGATGTAATGGACCTCCTTGAACGTGTTGTTGTCGGGTGTTACACAAAGGTTGCTGAGGAATGTCCGGTGGCCATCGAGGCAATGGGCATCGATTTTACTGTACCGGATACCCCCTTCCCACGCATCACGTACGCTGAAGCAATCGATATTGCGGCAATATCCATCGAAGAAGACATTGCATACGGTGATGATCTCTCTACAGCAGCCGAGAAGGCAATCGGCGATGAAATGGGTGAACACTACTTCATCACCGAATGGCCTACGGTGATAAAACCGTACTATGCAATGCCTTTCGAAGAGGACCCTTCCATATGCAAGGGATTTGATCTGATGCACCCGCGCATGGAGTTATCCAGCGGTGCCCAGCGCATCCATCAGCATGATCTTCTCGTCGAACAGATTCAGGCAAAAGGGCTCTCTCCTGAGAGTTTTGAATTTTATCTCAAACCATTTAGATACGGCATGCCTCCCCACGCCGGATGGGGGCTTGGGATGGAACGCCTCGTCATGACGATGCTTGAACTCCCGAATATCCGTGAAGCGGTACTCTTTCCGCGTGACCGGCACCGCGTGACGCCATGATCAGCACAAAACCGCTCCCGACAACAGTTGTGGGGAGTTATCCGGCAGTGAAAACAGAAGGGCTCAGGGCCTTTCTAAACCCCCTTGCCGGGGCACAGGAGACCGCTGTATCCGATCAGATACAGGCTGGTGTCGATATCATCTCCGACGGACAGGTCGGAGGGGATATGATCTCGATCATCGCCGGATACCTCCCTGGCGTGAAGGGTCAGGAGATCACAGGAAAGATATCGCCTTCCCAGAAGCCTATAACCCTGCAGGGCGTAAAATATGCGCTCTCCCGCCATCCAAACGTCAAGGGAATTATCACAGGTCCCTCGACAATCGCCCACGGCCTGAAAATCCGTACTCCCCTGTACCGGGACAGGAGAGAAGTCATTCTTGATCTCGCCGAAGCCCTGGCGGCAGAGGCCAAAGCACTGGAAAAGGCGGGTGTAACCATGCTCCAGATAGATGAACCTATTCTCTCGACCGGAGCGGCTGACCTCCACATTGCCCGCGAGGCAGTCGGCATCATCACCCCTGTTGTCAGGACCCCTGCCTGCATGCATGTCTGCGGGGATCTCAGTTCAGTCATTGATGATATTCTTGCCTTTCCCGTGGACATTCTGGATTTCGAGTTTGCCAACAACCCACAGAATCTGGAACTCTTCACCGGGAGAGATCTGAAAGGAAGAAAACTCGGATATGGCGTTGTTGACTCATCCAGTACCGATGTCGAGAGTACTGATGTAATACAGTCCAGAATTGAAAAGGGCATCGAGGTATTTGGCGTTGAACCGCTCCTCATTGATCCGGACTGCGGGCTTCGCATGCATGTGCGTGAAGTGGCATATAAAAAACTGGATCATATGGTCCGGGCGGCAGCCGGCTGCCGCAACGAACTCTGAATTTTTCAGACGACCCTGGCGGTCGTTGAGAGATCAATTCCTTCTGTGGCAATATTGTAGGGATACATCCTGTTCGGGACATCAGCATCTTTGAGTTTTCGAATCATAAGTTTTCTTTCGACCTCACTCCCATGCATCTCTTCCAGAAGGGTCACAAACACATCCGCATGGCGGGCAATCCTCATCTCCTCGATATCCGGATGAACACCGGAATATAATATAAAAAAGGTATTCCCGCCGTGGTCCAAAATCGACCGTGAAGTTTCTTTCATGAGACGAAGGGCTTCGTCAATTCCCTCCTTCAGGATGACACTGGACAGGGAATCCACCACAACGCGTTTGGAGGCGCTGCAGGCATTGACAGCTTCTTCAACATCTGCTGTCGACACCTTTACCATTCCTTCCTCTACCAGACCATCGATCATAAGGTAATAGTGGGCCCCCTCTCCAGGTGCTTTCCAGAACTGGACTGCCATCTTCTCGATGCCTGAAAGGGGAGAACCGTGAAGGACGATAATCGAGCCTGCCGGATACCCCCCACCAAGCTGAAAATCAAGACCGGCAATTCCAGTCGATACCTTATTGGCTTTTTTTATCTGGATATTCTCAACACCGGGACTCATCCGGGTATATGTATTAAAAGAAAGGGTAAATAGTTTCTCTCACCGGCCCGGGAATTTTGTCCCTGTCGACTCCTCTGCGCCGATGTGTCAGGATTCCTGAATAAGAGTACCGTCCAGATACCGTTCCCTCAGTTCCCTGCGAAGGAGTTTCCAGCCGCCCAGACGCGGCAGTTCGGAAACCACCACCATCTTTCTCGGAACCTTGTATCCGGCAAGACGGTTCCTGCTATAAGCCTGGAGATCTTCAAGGGTTATGGACGCCCCCGCCTTTTTCACCACCGCAGCAAACGGGATCTCCCCGCGATGATCATCGGGAACACCGAAGATTGCTATATCATCAACGCCCGGATGGTCGATAAGCGCCTTTTCCACTTCGGTCGGGTATATTTTCCACCCGGACATTACAATCATATCCTTCTTCCTGTCCGTTATCGACAACATCCCGTTCTCATGGAGATGGCCGATGTCTCCCGTCAGGAACCAGCCGTCTTGGAGGAAGACCTCGGCACTCTCCTCCGGCATATCCCAGTATCCGCATGCAACACCAGGCCCACGCAGGGCGATCTCGCCGGTGCCGCCGACCGGCATTTCCCTTGAGGGGTCATTCGTATCGACAATCTTCACTTCGCTGTACCCGACCGGCATTCCGACACTCTGGAATTCAGTGGCAGTGGCATAATCCTCCGGGCGGATCGCCGTACCGGTCCCGACAACAATGGTCTCGGACAACCCGTAGGCATTTATTACGGGAATGGCAAAACGACGGTGGAACTCCTTCCAGACGCTTGGCAGAAGCGGCCCGCCACCTGAGATCATCTCCCGTGCCGAACACATCCTTTTTTCCGTCCCTTCCGGGGTCTTGATCAGTGAATGAATCACCGGTGGCATTCCTGCGATGACCGTGACCCGGTATTTCTCTGTCAGCGATATGTACCGTTCGAGATCAAACCGCTCCAGAATCACCCACGTTGCCCCCGCTTTGAGGGCGGAAATGCTCCAGGAAACCCCGACATGCGCCATCGGATAGATGCCAAGATATACGTCCTCTTCCCGCATGGCCAGCAGATCCACCTCCGCATCCAGGGCTGCCATCCAGTTCCCGTGCGTCAGCATTGCCCCCTTCTGCTTCCCGGTCGTCCCAGAAGTGTACTGCAGCTGGCAGAGCTGATCGCATGAACAGTGAACGGGCCGCAGGAATGGGGGCTGCCGCCTGCACTCGCCCTTCCACTCATTCGAATCGTCGAGGATGACATGAACAGGGAAGGATGAGCTCTCAAGACCCTGTGCTGTTTCTGCATATCCCGGAGTGTCCGTTACGAGCACCACCGAACCCGAATCATCGAGCATGCTGACCACCTCGTCGGCCCTCAGGACATTGTTAAGGGGTACCGCCACCGCACCGATTCTCCAGATGGCAAAGTACCAGAGAACATACCGTGGTCCTGGTGCGAGATAGAGACAGACTCTGTCTCCCGGGACAATCCCACGTTGCTGGAGAGATCCTGCAATCCTGCAGGTTTCTTCAAGAAGTCCCCGGAAACTGACTACCTCGTTGTTGGTAGGAAATATCAGCGCCGGTTTATCGCCCAGTCGCGCATTGACGTCAAGAAAGGCCGTACAGTTAGACATAGAGGCAGTTTGTCACTCCTGAATGTAGTTTTGTGTGCATTAACGAATAATCATTTGGAAGGGCACGAGAAAAAAAATTACTGGTATTCGGGGAGGTTTACCTGCATCTGTGATGGAAGACCTCCTTTGAAATACTGCTGGATGCGGCTATACTGTTCGCGGACACGTTCATTCATCATTGGCCGCACTTTGTTGAGTGCCTGCTCAAAGTCCTCCACCGTCACGAAATCCCTTCCTGAACGCATAGAAATCATGGCTGCCTCACGACAGAGCAGATCCAGATCCGACCCGACATAGGACGACGTACGAGATGCAATATCCGAAAGGATACCCTCGCGTACCGGATCGTCGAGGATAAATGCATGAGTATCAAGAAGACTTCGCAGGAGACGACGGCGCCTGCTCCTGCTGAGAAGGTCCCCGGTAATGCTCGTTTCATCAACCCGGCAGGCAAGAAGCTCTTCGACGACAATACGCGATGGTCCTTCCTTTCCCGCTCTCTCTTTTGCCAGCCCTTCAAAGAGCAAATCAAGGCCCGCTTCATCGAATTCCTTCGTCTCTTCAACGAGGGATTCCATGGCGGAACCTTCCAGGGGGATGTATCTGGTATGGATGGCAAGGATCTCACGCCGCGCTGCTTCCTGGGGCTCATTTATGGCGACCAGACGATCAAAGCGGCCGGCACGAAGAAGGGCCGGATCGATGATGTCCGGACGGTTGGTTGCAGCGACAATCACGACCCCCCTTGTCTCATCTATCCCGTCAAATTCGGTCAGGATCTGGTTGACCACGCTCTCGATGACATGGCTGTCCGATCCTCCGCCGCGTGCGGGGGCGATGGCATCGAGTTCGTCAAAGAAGATGATGGAGGGGGCAACCTGGCGTGCCTTCTTGAATATTTCCCTGACGGCCCGCTCGCTCTCCCCCACCCACTTAGACAGAAGCTGGGGTCCGCGGACAGGGATGAAATTCGCACCGCTTTCTGTCGCAACCGCCTTTGCGATGAGGGTTTTCCCGGTTCCTGGCGGGCCATAGAGAAGGACACCGTGAGGCGGTTCTATTCCGAGGTTTTCAAATCGTTCCGGCTGCGTCAGGGGATACTCAACCGCTTCGCGAACCTCTTCCTTCTCCTGATCAAGTCCGCCGATATCGGCCCACTTGATATTCGGCACTTCGATGAGCACTTCACGCATCGCACTCGGGCTGACATCACGGAGTGCGTCACGGAAATCACGCGTGGTCACTTCAAGTGACGCCATAATCTCTTCGGGGATCTCATCATTATCGAGGTCAATCTGTGGAAGATATCTCCTCAGGGACCGCATCGCGGCCTCGCGTGCCAGGGCCTGAATATCCGCCCCGACAAATCCGTGTGTTTTGGAAGCCAGGAATTCAAGCAGTCGTTGCTGATTTCCCTTGATCTCATCTTCAACCGCACTCAGTCTCTGAGAAATTTCTTCACGTTTCTCCTCATCAGCCCCTTCCTCTTCGTTTCTTTCCCGTATCAGACGTACCTCTCCCTCGAGTGGCATGCCCCGCGTATGTATCTTCAGGATTTCAAGACGATCATGTTCATCCGGTACACCAATCTCGATCTCACGATCAAAACGCCCGGGACGCCGGAGTGCCTGGTCGATTGCATCAAGGCGATTCGTGGCACCAATGACCAGTACCTGGCCGCGTTCCTCCAGACCATCCATCATGGTAAGAAGCTGGGCCACAACCCTTCGTTCAACCTCGCCGGTGACATCCTCGCGTTTCGGTGTAATCGAGTCAAGTTCGTCGATGAAGATGATCGCAGGTGCATTCTCCTCAGCTTCCTCGAAGATCTCGCGAAGGCGCTGTTCGGATTCGCCATAATATTTTGATATGACCTCCGGGCCGGCAATGGATATGAAATGGGCCCCGCTTTCGTTTGCTACCGCCTTTGCGATCAGCGTTTTTCCTGTTCCCGGAGGCCCGTAGAGGAGTACCCCCTTGGGAGGTTCGATCCCGAGTTTGCGGAAGAGTTCAGGATGACGCATGGGAAGCTCAATCGTCTCCCGCACATTCTGCAGTTCCCCTTTCAGTCCACCGATATCCTCATATGATATCTTACGGACCCCTTCGAAGCCTTCGGCAGGCTTATCTGAGAATTCTATTTCAGTTTCCGCAGTGATGATCACCGCTTCAGCGGGCTCAATATCTACGACCTTGAAGGAAACCAGCTGCTGCTGCATAAATGGAAGACCTGAGACTATGGGGACGGTATCGTTTTTCACGGCAGGAAATCCGATGAGTTTGAGAGACGCCTGATTATAATTTATCGGCATCTGCCGTGTCAGGTCCTCCGGAGGCGCAATGAGGACACGCTGAGCCTCAACGTCATCTTCCACCGGCCGGATCAGAATGCTGTCCCCAATGCTCACCCCGGCATTGAGCCGGATGAAATTGTCGATTCTGATCTTTTCATGACCCCAGTCACGGGACTGCATCCTCCAGACTTTCGCCACGGTTTTGCGCTGGCCTTCGAGATAGACCAGGTCTCCCGGAACCAGACGCAGCTCTTGCATGGTCGTAGGATCCAGCCGGCATCTCCCCGTGCCATGATCCTCGGGGTACGCACTATCTACTTTCAGATACATTGTCTCGCCGTCACCTTACCTTCTTATTAATGCCTTTGATTATATGTACTGGTATTGCATGAAGACTCTTCTTCTTGACCCGTTTTCTGGGGCGGCGGGCGATATGATAATTGGGGCGCTTCTGGGATGCGGGGCGGACATTCCGGCAGTTAAGGCAGCGATGGCTTCGGTAGTCGGCACCCCTGCCATAACGACCGTAGACCGGTGCGGCATCAAAGCTGTTCGGGTGGAGACGGGTGCAGGGGAAAGAAGGGCCACCCTGGAAGATGTCCTTGAGAGGCTTTGTGAGGCCGATGCACCACCCGAAGCGCTCTCGATGGCTGAACAGGTCTTTCGAAGAATCCATGCGGGAGAATCAACCGTTCACGGACGCCATGTCCATTTCCATGAAGTTGGCGCGGATGATGCCATTGCCGATGTCGTAGGTGCCTGTACTGCATTCTGTTCACTTGACGTCGGCAACGTCATTCTCCGGCCGGTGCACCTTGGCCGGGGCACCCTCACCGGTACCCATGGAAAGTATCCGATCCCCTCCCCGGCAACGGTTGCAATTCTGAGTGAAGGGGGCATTCCGGTCAGGTTTACCGATGCAAACCATGAACTCTGCACGCCGACTGGTGCGGCTCTACTTGCGGAGTTTGCATCCCACAAACAGGGCATGGATATGGATGGCACTATTCTTTCAATAGGGTACGGTGCAGGGAAAAGAAACCCGGAAGATGCACCGAATGTACTGCGGGCTCTCCTGTGTAAAGGTAAACCGGCCGAGGACACCACACTTGACATCCTTGAGACCAATGTGGACGATGCTACCGGTGAAGTGATTGCCTACACGCTTGAGCGCCTCATGCAGGAAGGGGCACGGGATGCAACGGCAAGCCCCCTCATCATGAAGAAAGGGCGACCCGGAACGATGATACGCGTCATCTGCAGCCATGGGGATAGCGACCGTTTCTGTGCCATACTCTTTGAAGAACTGGGCACCCTGGGCGTAAGGTCCATCCCGGGAGTTCATAGATCTGCCATAGAACGTTCCATTACACATGCTGAGGTCGTCATAGCAGAGCAGAAATGCATGATACCCGTGAAGATCGGGTGGAAGGACGGTGCTGCCATCTCTATAAAAGCGGAGTATGAGGATACACGCCGGTTTGCAGAGACGACAGGGACACGGTACCGCGATATTGCACGAAAGGCGGAAGATGCTGTGCGGCAGAAGATCCAGAGGGGGACCCTTTGACCAAATTCATCTCCACCGGTATTCCCCCTCTCGATTCCCTGATTGGAGGGGGGCTTGCCCCAAAAACCGTCACGCAGTTGTACGGGGAACCGGCAGGCGGCAAGAGTACCGCCGCGATTGCCTGTGCGGTCGCTGCACTCAGGGCCGGAGGAGAGGTCATCTATATCGACACAGAAGGGTTTTCCACGGAACGGTTCCGGCAAATTGCAGGGGACGATGCAGAGGATCTGGCTGCAAACCTGATGATATACGAACCTGCCGACTTTGCGGAACAGGAGATGGCGATTGCAGAGTGTGCACGCATCCTGAAACAGAACAGGGATGTCAGCCTTATTGTCGTTGATTCCTTCACCGGCCTCTACCGGGCAGAAGGGGGGCCTTCCGGCGAACCCCAGAAGCGTCTGTCACGCCAGATGATACTATTGCTGGGATATGCAAGACGCTATGCGATCCCTGTCGTCGTGACAAACCAGGTCTTCATGGATGTCGAGACGGGGGTACTTCGTGGACTCGGAGGTACGGTCCTTTCACATCTCTCCAAGGTAATCGTTCGTTTTGAAAAAAAGGGGGCCACAAGACGTGCAGTTCTCGAAAAGCACCGGTCACGCCCTGAAGGATGTTCCTTTTCGTTTATTATTACAGAAGACGGGATGAAAGAGGTCTAAAAGACAATCCTTCCCTCAAATACTGTTTCGGCCGGTCCTTCCATTGTGGCATGATCATCGAGATGGATGATCAGCGGGCCGCCTTTTGTCTCAACAGTGACTTCATTTCCCGTCTTCCCGAGGTGATGCGCCACCGCTGCACTCGCCGTCGCACCCGTTCCGCAGGACCAGGTCTCCTCCTCGACTCCCCGCTCGTACGTCCGGATAGCGAGAACGCCGTCACTGCGGATCTGGACAAAATTGACATTTGCCCCTTGAGGGAAGGATGCATCAAAGCGGATTTTGGGCGCAATATCCATCAGGGGAACGGATTCCAGGTCTTCGACGAACACTACTGCATGAGGGACACCCGGATTGACGGCATAGACTGTGTATCCTTCAATCTCCTTTTGATATTCTCCTTCACTTAGGGCAGGGATGCCGGCACCGTCAAAGACCATCTCACCCATATCGATGGCAGCGGAAAATACGCCCTCATCATCATCATAGCCCATCGTGACTTCCATAATTCCTGCGAGCGTCTGGATCGTGCATATTTCCGTGACATATTCAAGGTCGAAAGCATATTTTGCCAGACAGCGTATGCCGTTTCCGCACATCTCCGCCTCACTTGCATCCGGCTGGAACAGCCGCATCCCGTAATCCGCCTCTTCTGCATTCACCAGGAACAATACGCCATCCGCTCCGATTCCAAACCTGCGGTCACAGAAAAGACGGGCGAAATCACCCTTCATCTCTTCCGGAATGATTGACAACCCGATCTCATCTACAAGTATGAAATCATTTCCGTTCCCGTGCAATTTAACAAATGGAATTTCCATATCCTTCCTCCTCTCGGAAATCTTCCCGCAATCCCGGTCCATCTGCACCTGCGGCGGAAGAATCCCGCAGGTTGGGCAAAGGGAGTAATACATCAATACGAGTTATGTCGTCCGGGTAAAAAAGGGGTTCTTTCCCTTCGCAGAATTCTGTTACGCCGCACCCCATAATGCTATCGCACGGCGTAATTCAACATGATCCTCTGCATATTCCTCTGCAGACATCCCCTCCAGGAACGCATCAACCGCCTGTCGCATCGCCCGTGCGCCCGCCGCCGTTCCGTCGGGGTGCCCGTGGATGCCGCCACCTGCCTGGAGAACGATGTCCGTCCCCAGTGTGGCGAGTTCCGCATGCACCTTCCCGGGATGAAGTCCCCCGCTTGCAACCGGAAAAACCTCCCTGAACCCAAAATAGGGGTGAGTGAGGGCAGCGTTATCGCCAAGTATCTCGTCAGTATTCTGACCCATTTTCCCGGACACAGTGCCGGTATGCAGCTGGTCCCCACCCATCATTCTTACCAGACGGGCAATCGGGCGCATTGCGATACCATGCTCGGGATTGCGTGTCATTGCCCCGTGCATGGTCCTGTGAACATGGATAGGCACTGATATCGAAGGTGCCTCAGACAGTGCCTGCAGGGCTGAAAAACCGCAGGTGATAACATCCACCATAATGGTATTTGCTCCCCGTTCTATAGCCCGTTCTGCCCGCTCAACAATCCTGTCGGCCCGGTCGGACACATTAACCGCATACAGGACCAGTCGTCCGGTTTCATCCTTTGCCTCATCAAGACGCGCCATTACCGCCTCGACACGGTCCTCCATGGGACAGAATGCCTGGTCGGTCAGGGTTTCGTCATCCTTGATGAAGTCAACCCCGCCCGATGCTGCCTGGTAGGCAACCAGAGCAGTATCTTCCGGTGAAAGCCCCACCTTTGGTTTGATTATTGTCCCCACATGAGGCCGGTCCCGGCTGCCAATGAGGTGTCGCATACCATCAATGCCAAAATTCGGGCCATGGAAACTAACAAGTGTCTCGGGAAACTCCACATCCAGAAGACGCACTGCCTCCAGGCGTCCCAGACCAAAGAGGTTGCCCGCGACCACAGAGAGATATTGTGGGACGTTTCCGGGCTCAAAAATATCAGCAGGATAGCGTATGACAGTCACATACCCGCCACCTGAAGCCTCAACCTCGAGGACTTCCCCGTCCAGTCTGCGGATATAGTCCTGCCTGGTTGTCAGCCGGGTCCAGGTTCCTGTGGTTTCTTCCTCTGCGATTGCCTGTGCCGCTTCCGCCGGAGTGGTACGGCTGTCAGGACGGAAGAAATAAGTCGCTTTGACATCTGGCATGATTCACTCTTGGTGATCAATTAAAAAATTCTTTTGCCATTCACCGCAGTTCCATCCCAGATAATCACGGATGATCACATAGGCCATTCCCGGTGGAATGCCACCTGCCTCGGTCACAATCATATCGATATAGGCTGCGGGGGTTACATCAAACGCCGGATTTCTGACCCGGACATTCGGCATCATGCCGGCAATTTCATCATCCACGACTTCCTGGGGGGCACGCTCCTCTATAGGGATGCGTTCGCCAAGGAGGGTTCCGGGGGCGAATTTGTAGGTCTCGGTGGTCACGATAAAGGGAACACGCGCTTCATGCGCTGCAAGAGCAATCTGCGAGGTGCCGATCTTATTGACAACCGCTCCACCTGCCGTAACAGCATCTGCCCCGGTAATGACCGCATCTATGTCGCGCATAAAATACCGCGCGGCAGAATCTACGATAAAATTTGTTGGAATTCCGGCATCGCTGAGTGCTTTTGCCGTAATATATCCCTGGTTCCGTGGCCGGACCTCGGTTACGAAGGCCTCGCGCACACGTCCCTTCTCCCAGGCTTTTATCGTGGTCGCCACCGCAACTTCCGAATTGCAATGGGTCATGATGACTGAATCCTCCGGAATTGCCCGTGAGCCGAACTCGGCAATCATCTCCACGGCCTGACGTGAGCGCGCAATAAAATCATCGGCACTCTCCACAAGTGCCGCCTGCGCTTCTTCAAGCGATTCAGACGCATCTATCCGGCTGATGACGAATCTTACAGCATTCGGCAGCGAGACCGCCGTAGGACGTGTCTCCGTCAGCACAGCCGCCGCGCGGTGCATCTCCCGCCGAAAGTCTTCCAAAGTCGTGTACCGGAGTGACGACCCGTGCTCGCGCAGTTCTGCGGCAGCCGTTCGCGCAATCCTTCCGGCGCCGCGGATCTCCATCATCCTGATCCGTCTGGCCGTTTCTTCAAGTACCATATTATTTCATTACAATAGACAACAAGGCTCTATATACGATCTGCCCCGGGGACGATTATGGTGAGCATCGCCGTTGTTTTTGACAGTGCAGGAACACTTCTCAGGACGTTCAGGGTTACAAAGGACGTAACCCATGGCACCGTCGCAGAAGGGGTGGAGACAATTACCCTCACTTTTTCGTGCGAAGAGCGGGCCCTCGTGGTCCTGTACCTCCATTCTATGGAGATTGTCAGGGAAAGGCCTGAAAAACTGCTCTCGGATTTCCTGCGCGAACACATGACAGGATTCGGCATTGCCTGCGCATGCAAAGCAGTCACGGCGCAGGAGATACAGGACCTGTTGCACAATGATCGCCGGGCTACGGTCGGGGACCTGCAGGTCTGCATCCGAAAGGTCTGGGAGGCATGTAAAACCGAGTCGATTGTCGCTCTCAACTCGGGCGTTGTCATAAACCGGGATATCGGGGGAATTGAATTTGTTGTCACCTCCGGCGGCAGACCATTTACCGGCGCACGTTCAACCATACGTGACCTCCAGAAGATGGGGGCGGCCACATATATTGCCTCCGGCGACCGGACAAATAAACTCCTGAAGATGGCCGATTATCTCGGCGTCCCTCAGGACAACGTCTATGGCCTCGCGACACCGGCCATAAAAGAGCAGGTCGTTGATGAATTGCGACGGCAGTTTGACACGGTAATAATGGTCGGTGACGGGATCAATGACCTCCGGGCCATGAAGCGCGCGGACTTTGCGGTTCTTTCGCTCCAGCAAACCCGCGATAAACCGGCCCCTCTCTTCAAAACTGCCGATTATGTAATAGAATCGGTGCGTGATGTGGTCGATATTGTCCGATCACTCACCTGATTATTACCCATAAGCGCAATTTTATGATCGAATAATAAGCTTTAAACAAGCATAGAATGAAAAGCTAATCGGAATAAAGATGGCGCCTCTACTTACTGTTCAAAATCTTTCCATGGAATTCAGTGGAAATGTCGTTCTCAACAATATCAATTTTGAAATAGCAGAGGGTGAGATTATGGGCATCATTGGCCGGAGTGGTGCTGGCAAGACGGTGCTCATGCACCTTCTCCGTGGGGTGGATCAGCCTCCAACCAGCGGAAAGATCATCTACCATATCTCTGCATGTGAAGGGTGCGGCTATGTCGATCTCCCCAGCAAATCTGGAGACGCATGTCCGAAATGCGGCAAAAAACTCGTTTCAGAAGACGTGAATTTCTGGGCTGAAGAAAATGCGCATAAGAAACGACAGATCATGGTCAGATCTGCAATCATGTTCCAGCGAACATTTGCATTATATGGCGATGACCGTGTCATTGAAAATGTTCTTCATGCCCTTGCCGATATAGGCTATCCGGGTGAAAAGGCAATCAACAGGGCGGCGGACCTTCTCGATGAAGTCCGGCTGTCTCACCGTATGATGCATATTGCACGTGATCTCTCCGGTGGTGAGAAACAGCGTGTGGTGCTGGCACGACAGCTTGCAAAGGAACCGTTCCTTCTCTGTGCCGATGAACCAACGGGTACACTCGATCCGCGTACCGCGGCGATTGTCCACGAAATGCTCTCCGAAGCCGCCAATAACAATAATATGGCCATGGTTATCTCCTCACACTTTCCTGAGGTCATCACCGACACCTGTAACCGGGCAATCCTTCTTGTTGACGGGACTATTGAGGCGATAGGTGATCCGCGAACGATCATTGATACGTTCCTGGCCAACGGAAAGGACGAAATGGCCTACGGGCAGCATAAAGCCAAACTTGGCCAGCAGATCCTGCAGGCGCGCGATGTGGCAAAGCGGTACGTATCCGTCGACCGTGGAATGATTAAGGCGGTCGACAAGGTCACATTTACCGTTGCGGAACGGGAGATATTTGGGATAATCGGCATATCCGGTGCCGGCAAAACGACACTCTCCAAGATGATTGCAGGAGTCCTCGAGCCAACGGACGGTGAACTGAACGTTCGCATCGGTGAAGACTGCGTGGACATGACAAAGCCGGGGATCAATCAGCGCGGACGGGCAAAAAAGTATATCGGTCTGCTGCACCAGGAGTATGATCTCTATCCTCACCGGAATGTTCTTGACAACCTGACCGACTCAATAGGCCTGGAATTTCCCAAAGAGCTGGCGATGCGAAAGGCGATCATCACCCTCAAAATGGCAGGGTTTACTGAGGAGAAGGCGAACAAAATACTCACCAGGCGACCAGACCAGCTTTCAGAGGGCGAAAAGCACCGTGTAGCCCTCGCCCAGGTACTGATTAAGGAGCCGAGAATTGTTCTCCTCGACGAGCCGACGGGTACGATGGACCCGATCACGAAGATCGATGTGAAACACTCGATTATGACGGCCCGTGAAGAGATAGATGAAACATTTATTGTAGTTTCCCACGACATGGAATTTGTGCGCGACATCTGTGACCGCTGTATCCTCATGAGGGGCGGAAAAATTGTAAAGATGGGCCCCACAGCGGAAGTTCTTAAGGAACTCTCGGAACAGGAGCGCCAGATAATGACAAATGTCTAGTGGGGTAATCAGAATATGTTGGAAATCCGCCTCGATGGAACGAGGCTGGAGATAGACGATAGTGCAACCCTTGGGGATCTTCTCCCCGGGCACCCTTCTTCCTGTAGTGTTGCAGTCATTCCTCCGGCAGAGGCACAGGCAGCACTTACGCGCAATATCAGACTTCTTACAAGTGCCGGCGAGGTTGTTATCGAGATCCTGGAAGAGGCAGCAGCATTCTTCTCAGAGGGCTTCATTGCCGAATACGTGAGTGCCGAAAGCGAACCTGAAGAACTCTCAGTCAAATGGACTGACCGCCAGTCTGTGGCATTCGGCCCATTTTCAACGGACATCAATCCTGACCGGCGTCAGCATCGCTATGCACGGGGGGATGTTATCCTTGGCTGTGGAGGGTATGATTCAAGGACTTCATATCTTATTTTTTCACGGATCCCTCATATCGCCGATCATGGTGGGCAGGCTGACGGCGGCATTGTCGCACGGGTTGTCTCGGGGATGGCAGTCCTGGAAGCATGGAGCAAGGGCGACAGGATCCTGCGAATGGAACGGCTCATGAGTCGTGCTGATACATCCACCGCCTTTACCACGACTGATATGTCAACACCCGTAACGGATGGGATGCAGATCTTCAGCCATGTCCTTGCATCGGCAGCCGGATACCGGAAGGACGCCATTGATACAACACGGGCAGCAAGTGTCGAACATCTCCTCAGGACCATGGCGGGTGAAAGAATGACCGTCAGCCTGGCATCCAGTACCCACATCAGGGACGACCGGATGAAGGAGAGTATTGTAGAATATGAGGGTGAACCTCATTCACGGTTTGAAGGGACCATTACCACCCGCGTTGATGGGAAAAACCGGGGTTCGATGTATATCTATACCGAAGACATCCCCGGAAGTGCCCATCATACGGTCGTCGGCCAGGTCGAGCAGGGGATTGAACTTCCGATTCTTGCTCAGGATGACGAGACGTTTATCATGCGAGTCGAGCCAAAACAGCTCGATTTCAGGGGAATGGAGCTCGGGGAAGCACTGGAGCTAGCTGCTGAACGCGGGATAACGCCGGAATCGGACACCGAGGAGAAAAAGAGCGTTGTCTTTTCACAGAAACCGACAACTACGCTTGAAATCCTCGCCGAAGGAAAGGTTGCTATTACGACCGTCCCGCTGAGCCAGGTCATAACCATCGAACTCTTCGATGACGAGGCCCCGAAAACCTGCCACATCTTCAGGTCGGTTACGGGACTCAGGTGGCATGACATCGGCGAGATGCCGCTCCTGATGAAATTTGAAGATGTCTATCTCTTCCAGCCGGAAGTATCGAAAAAGACCAATATCCACAGGGAGAACCTCCCCGAGGGTGAGGTTTCCGCCTACCTGCTTGCAATGACCAATGATTCAAGAAAGGCGGCGGGTCTTGTGGGAGTCCGCACTGTTTCCTCCTCTGAATTTGGTCCAACTTCAGAACCGCTGGAGAGTACCAATATCATCGGAAAAGTCCTTGAACCGGAGAAGCTCGAGGGTTTAAAGGAAGGAACAACGGTATATCTCAGGGAGGTGAAGCGGTGACGCAGAAGATGTACGCCCCTTCATACGTCGGGACCGTGACAAAATATGTCTTCATCGATTCCCCCAATGTTAGTCCCCAGACGCTTGCAATCCGTGCCTATGAGATATCCGATGGGGTGATGATCAAAGAGACCTGTTTCGGCCTCCAGGTCACGGGAAAGCCCGATGAGGTGAAGATGCTCATCCGCGAACTCCGTAAGGTTGACCCTGCGCATATTTTTGTTAAAGATCGCGGCTTTCCCCCCGGTGATCCGCGGCGCTGCCGTGCAAACCTTGGTGGAGCCCGTCCCGGCTATTACGGGCATGAGTTTGAAAGTGGCATTCTCCGCTACATATCACGCGGTCTGGAAGAAACGGCCTCAGGACCTGTTTCGGTAAAAAAATTTGAGAAGAAAAAATTGGATGAAGGGAAGCTGCCGGTGGAAAAGCTCCTGGAAATCATCGAAAATGAGGAAGACTGATTCATTATGGCAAAAGTGTTCATATATCCTGCCACAAGCCTGGTGCTCTCCGATATGGTAGAGCGTTGGGGCCACGAACCCCTGGGTGCCGCGATAGCCATCAGAGAACGGATTCAGACGGCCAGCCTTGATTCCCCTCCCCTTCAGATGACCCCTGAAGACCCCAAAAAAGGGCTTCGTTGGGCGGCAGTGGAGGTTCCCGCAGGAGTGAGGGGCAGAATGGCCCTCTACGGCCCGATGATTGAAGAGGCCGATGCGGCAATCATCATCAACGACGCCGACCTTTCCTTTGGGTGCATGGGGTGCTCACGCACCAACGAGCTGGTGATGTACCTGCTGAGAAAGCGTAAGGATATTCCTCTCCTCGATATCAAATATCCCACCTGTGAAGAGGAGGGGATTGCATTTGTTGCCTCTATCAAGGAGTTTTTAGCCGCCCTTGGAGGAGGTGACGATGCATGAATGAACAGCCGGTGCGGGTTGCCCAGCTCTCCTGTGGCCCCGAACACAGTGGCGTACAAAAAGAGATCTACGATGCAGCCGCGATGGTCAATGCGGAGATGTTCTTCCCGGATGTGACACTGGCAGACATCCGTCGCTCTTATGATGCGTTTGGTCTGGAAGCCCGTTCAGGCGACCTGAAACTTGCCATCGCGCGTGCGATGGCACTGGTGGAAGGAGCAGTGGAGGCAGATGCCGTCTTCATTGCCACCTGCTTCAGGTGCTCGGAAGCGGCAATCGTGCGAAATGAACTGCGCCGTTATATTCATGAGAATTCCAACCTGCCCGTGGTAAGTTACTCATTTACCGAACGGACCACGTCAGGAACGCTCCTCACGCGTATGGAAGCCCTGACCACCATCGCACGGCGGCGGGCACTTCTTGCCCGTGAGCAACAGGTGGGGATCACACTCGGGGTTGATTCAGGATCGTCCACGACAAAGGCCGTCGTTATGCAGGACAACAAGATCATCGGCACCGGATGGACTCCAACAACCGAGGTTCTGAAAAGCGCAGAGACAGCTATGGAGAGTGCTTTTTCGGAAGCCGGGCTCAAAATTGATGAAGTCGAAGCCATTGGCGCTACCGGGTACGGCAGATTCCTTGTCGGAAGACATATCGGCGCCGATCTTATTCAGGAGGAGCTTACCGTCAATTCAAAAGGGGCTGTCTATCTCGCAGACAAGCAGCATGGCGAAGCCACTGTTATCGATATCGGGGGCATGGACAACAAGGCGATATCCGTTCAGGACGGTATTCCGGGGACATTCACGATGGGTGGCATCTGTGCCGGGGCATCGGGACGATTCCTGGAGATGACCGCCAAGCGCATCGGCGTTGACATCACCGAACTGGGACCGATTGCCATGAAAGGGAGCTCCAAAGAGGTCCCGATGAATTCATACTGTATCGTCTTCGGAACGCAGAGCCTGGTAAATGCGCTTGCAGAGGGACACAGCCGGGAAGATGTCGCAGCAGCGGCATGCCGCAGCGTTGCAGAACAGGTCTTTGAGCAGCAGTTGCAGGAGGTCGACATCAAAGAGCCGGTCATCATGGTCGGCGGGACGTCTCTTATCGAGGGTCTGGTAAAGGAGATGGGGCTCCTTCTTCAGACCGACATTGTGGTACCGCACCATGCCCAGTACATCGGGGCAGTCGGATCGGCTCTCCTCTCATCCGGCTTTATCAGGGGAGAGTAGAGAGATGGAGGCACTTGAGTACTTCGAAGTGGAATGCGTCGAAGAAGCAGGACGGCAGACCTATCAGCAGATTGCCGATAACATCCTGAAAGACCTTAACCTGAGCCAGTCCATCGGAAGACTCCATATCTTTATCGATCCCGGGACACCGCTCTTTCTTGCCGTCGGCCTCATCAAGCAGATTCCGGGGACAGTAAGGATTGGGGATTTCTCAAGTGCCCTAAAAAAAGAGGATGGTGTTGTCCTCGATATCGGCGAAGAGACCTACCTTTCACAGATGCTCACCGTGCTCTGGGACAGGTTCGGGAGAGACCTGATCGACCAGCCGGACAGGTTTACCGTCTTTATCCGTGTACCCGACTTAAATCCCAGGGATATTGAAAATATCGAAGTTGTGGACCCTTCCGCAGGCCTCTACAGGGACATCATTTATGCACTCCAGTGGATCGCTCCCGAAGGATTCAAGGTGCGGCGGGAATCGATCAGCGAGGGGCGATTCTTCTATCTTGCGTCGGAAAATACCCTTGAAGAGGATCTCATCGATACGCTTGTAGCAGAAAAATTCCGTCTTATGGAGGAGGCAGAATGACTACACTTGTCCCCATCACCTACAAAGGCGGGGTATTCAAACATGATATTATCATCGACCTGATCGACGACCTCGGCGGCTACATCGTACAGAAACACATGATTGCACAGGATATCGTCCTCCAGTCACTCGTACCAAAGGATGACATTGAGTTGATCAGAAGGATCAGCAGGCCGCTCGGGGGGGAGGTTATCGAATCGCCCCTGGTGGGGACAGAGATTGCTGTCGTCTCTCCCAGCCTCGAAATTCACCATCTCCCCCACTCCTCCTGCGATGTAGCTGAGTACCTCCGCCAGGCTGGCGCGAAGACAAATATGGTAGGACTTGCCCGCGGATTTGGAAAGCGCATTGCCAATCTCAACATTGAAGAACGTGACATTATCAATGAGCACGATTGTGCCGTAATCCTACTGGGAAACTTCGAATCATGTATCGAATATAAGATGCCGGCCCTCAGAAGGGGAATTAAGGTGCCGATTATCCTGACCGGACGCCCTGACACCGAGGCCCTGAGAAGGATCATTGACCCACCGGTCGAAGGGTATGTCGGGGGGATTGGCAGAATCGGCCACCGCATGCGTCAACAGGTGGGAGAGATTGACCGCCTGGACGCGCTGGTGGACGAAGTTGCCAGGGTGCTCACCATACGGCGGGAAGAGGTGGCAAAAGACAGCCCCTCTGTCAGTCCCGCCCGCCTGATGACCGTCATCGACGATGCGATGGACATCACCGCCGGCTCCACCCACCCAACGCCGATAACGGTACAGATTGCCGGTCTCCGGGTGAAGGTCCCCTATGACCCTTATGCAGCACTGATGAAAGAGATCGAGATCGAAAACGGAGTACAAATCGGTGATGTCGCCGAATTTTTCCCCTCCCGTATGCGCAATTACATCCTCGTGCGCATCAGGCCGTTCTCTGAAACAAAGATTATGGTGTGACGAATAAGCAGCTATTTCACCGATTACAAAAAACCTTTTTTTACGACTGGAATGGTGCATGTTGAACTACGAAGAAACGTTACAGGAAATTATCGACCGGGGAACAGCCGGTGCATCTGCAGAGTGGCTTGATGTCATCAAAGAGGAATACGGTGCCGTACCCCTGATTTATAAGAAGATGGCAAAAAAACCGGAAGTACTTCTTTCGCATCTGCTCTTTAAAGAGGCAATTGCAAAAACTTCCAGTCTCGAACCGAAGATGGTCGAACTGATCTCACTTGCGGTTGGAGCGGCACTTAATTGCCGCCACTGCATTGAATACCATATGAACGGAGCCATAAAGAAAGGGGCAACCAAGGAAGAGATACTCGAAGTAGTGCTCCTCGCCGGATCACTGGCCCAGGCAGCCGTACTCGCCGATGCCTACCGGGTCATCGATGCGGGGAATGGAAACGGGAATGGCGATGGAAACGGGGATGAAAAAAGCTGTCAAAATTCCTGTGATCTGAAGGGCGTAAGCCTAAAAAAATCAGAATAATCTTTTTATTTTTTTATCGCCGTACAAACCCCGGCGGTCAAGATCATCACCCCGATGATTCGACCATTACACAATGTTTAACACATTTTAACCGGATACCGGGATGCATATGTCTGCAAAAAAGGTACTTGTTACCTACGCTACCCGATATGGAACAACAGGTGAAATCGCAGAAGAGATCGGTGCCGTTCTCACCGGTGCAGGACTGGATACCGATATCATTCCGGTGATGGAAGTCGCAGGGATCGATGCATACGACGCTGTTGTGATTGGAAGCCCCCTCTACATGGGCAAAATTCTCGTTGAGGCACGGGAGTTCTGTGAGCAATACAAACCATATCTGGAGGGAAAATGGATTGCAGTTTTTGTCAATGGCATCTCCCTGTGCAGCCAGGGTACAGACACTGAACCACCCATGCTTGCAGCCATTGATGCAATGGCCCCCTACGTCAGCATTGCAGAAAAGGCCATCTTCGGCGGAAGGCTTTCCATGAAGGGGCTCAGTGAAGCAGACATGCAGCTTGCTACCATAGCAGGAGCGCGGGAAGGCGATTACCTGAATATGGATGACCTCAGGGCGTGGGCAAAGGGGATTGTACAAACTGTTACCGATCTCTGATCTCCTGTACCCGCACCGGACCGCCCGGGCACCCGGGCCATTCGTAGCCATGGAAAGCTCATGGCATCATCTCCGAAAAAATCATTCATCAGGATACCGGGGAAAACCGGTCACGCATTCCAGCGGGTAAAAGGACATGTGGGTTGTGGCGCCCGGTCAAAGACCACGCCACCACACCCTTAAAAGAAGTCGGCAAGAGTGGTATGCGTCGGGTCCATGTCCGACCATTTCCAGCCCACCGCCTCAATAATGCGGCTTATCGGCTGCTGAATCGCCCGGTCAAGCATACGGGTGAGATCCACTTCAAATTCGGGGGGGACCTGATCCTCATACTCAAAGCAGAGGACATCCGTCTGGGGATACTTTGCCTTCACCTTCCGTATATAGACGCGCTTGGGCTTGCTTCCCGACTTGAAATCCGTTCCCAGATAGGTATTTGAATAGATAGCACCCCGCACCTGTGCATCCTTGGTCTTATAGCTCTCCAGGGATTTGCCGATGCCCCCGGGGATGCCGATCTCATCGAGGGAATATTTCCCTGCACGGAAGTTCGTTATCACCCTGCCGAGGTAGGACTTCACCTCTTCTTTTCCTGCGCCCATGAGGATCAGCTCCATCACATGTTTCTGGACTTCCTTGGTGATGTGGGGGGAATCGCTTCGTTTCATCTCGAACCCGACGATATCGATCTGGTCCACATCCTTCCCCTCTTTCCAGACCAGATGTCCCGCATATCGCTTTTTTTTGCCTGCCTGGAAGAACCGTCGGTAGACCTTCTCGAATTTGATGGAGAAGTAATGCGTATCGGCACCCAGCGTTTCTCGGGCAAAGGGTGCATAACTCTCGTTCACCTTTGCCTCAATCGTCCGTGCGCCGGCAATCGTTGCATCGAGGGATGACGCCGGCAGTTGCACCATGCATGAATCGGTATCGCCATAGATGACGGAGTACCCCATTCCGGTGATAACATCACGGGTGTGGGCGATGATGGCACGCCCTACTGAGGTTACTGCAGAACCAATTTCCCGGTCATAGAGACGGAAGCGTGCATACCCGGACACTCCATAATAGGTGTTCATGATGACCTTCAGGACATTCTGCTGGATGTCATAGAGCTTGTAATCCGGCGAACCATACGAATACCGGTCGCGTAGTGCCTTCTTTTCATCACGCTCATTCAGGAGGTCGGCGATAATGCTCCGGGTAAGACCGTCGGGAGATTTTTTGAAGCGGATCCCATTGGGGGCCCGGAGTTCACCTTGTGGATCTTTTGTCTCCATCGATGCATTGATGGTCATCATGCACATGGGATAGAGGGATTTTAAATCCAGCACCACCACATTTTCCCGCACACCAAGGGACGGTTCGAAGACCGTCGCCCCCTCAAACTCATCGCCCTCGGCAAATCCCTTTGAAGGAAGGATGTACCTCCCGAATGCTTTTCTGAGAACGAAGATGTCAATCACATTGGACGAATTGAGTGTCCGGTCAAGCGGACAGCCGACATACCTTGCGATTTCCCGGTAAAACCCGATAATCTCGTTCTTGGTGTCAATGCCCACACACAGTTCGACATCCTTGAGATTGTACTCTACGAGGAGTCCGGGATCACTTCTCCACAGGTCGCTCAGGGTCCCTGTGTAGCGCACCTTTCCCTCGCCAAGCTCATCCTCGGCGACGGCATCGAGGCGATATGACTCTTTTCTGGCCCCCTGCATCTTCTTATAGGCGGTCAGCAGGTCGAACAGCGCCCGCCCCCGAAGTGCATTTCTGGCACCAAGCCCAGGAATGCGTGAAAGGGCATCAGGTGCAAGACCGAGCACCTCCATGCGCCGGATGATATACGGGATATCGAAGTCGACGAAGTTCCAGCCGGAGAGAATGTCGGGATCACGGTCGGCGACATATGCCGTAAGACTCTCCAGAAGCGCAGATTCGTTGGAACATATCTCCACCACATGGTTGTCCCGCACCGGCAGGGGATCTGCTCCCTTCTGTTCGGGGGGATGCGCGTAGAACGTGACGTAGGCATCGTCGAACGAGTCCCAGCAGGTAATACAGATGATCCGGTCACGGTCTGCATCAGGAAATCCCCGTTCATCCTCACACTCAATATCCATCATGCAGACGCGTGCCGGGGCCTGAACCTCCGCGGGCACAACTTCGGAGAAATCCGTTTCGCACCGGGGGACTTCAATACCGCCCGTGAGTCCCAGGTCGATGAGGTACCGGGTTGCAAACGGAATGTCCGCCTCAAAGTGCGGGGAATAATAATCCCTTACCTCACGTACGTCTCCTGGCGTGAGGGTGTAAATCCTTCGAAGCAGCTCCCCGCGGATTGACCGGTACCCGGTGGTGTGGTCCACTTCAGTCTTCGGGTGAGGAGGGAGGAGATCCGCCCGTTCGGCCGTTGCATAAAAATACGGCTTAAAACCGGTCACCCGGACATGGGCTGCGGTTCCTGCCGCATCCCGCCCGAAGATGTGGATGACCGGACCGTCGGGACTATTTGAATACTCCACCTGGTTGATGGCGAGGCGAAGGCCAACGTCCTCAGGCGTCGGATCGTCGGCACAGAACACATGAAGACTCTGCTGCGTCACGGAAACGGGCCTCCTCCCAATCATCGAGCGTCCATTCGTAGATCTCCTCTATGCCGTTTCGGCCGATTCGTGCCGGGACACCGAGGGAACAGGTTTGCACCCCGTACTCACCGTCGAGGATGCATGAGACCGGGACTACCTGCCTCCCATTGAGGGCGATGCATTTCAAAAGGTTGAATATATGCCAGGCCGGCCCAAAGACGGTCCCACCTTTCCCTTTTATCACCGGCATGCTTGAACCCCGCATCCGGGCAAGTATTGCATCGCGCTCCTCAACCGGCACTTCCCTGCCAAGATGGGAGAAGAGAGGCACCTGGTGCTCCCCGTGTTCACCAAGGACCCATGCAGGCCCATCCATCCCGCATTCCTTCATGAATATCCTGAACCGCGCCGAGTCAAGCTGACCGCCAAACCCGATACAACGTTCCCGAGGAAGGCCGAGAGTCTTCCACAGGTAGTAATTATTTGCGTCCATGGGGTTTGTTATGGTAACCAGCACACCGTCAAATCCCCGGAGCAGCCGGCAGCAATGGTCAGCAACCGGGAGGTTCACACCCAGAAGATCAGCACGTGTCCGTATCCCGGGATTTCTGGGTGAACCGGCTGCAAAGACCGCAATGTCAGCGCCGGCAATAGCTGCGGGATCCGTTGAGAGACGGACATCCAGCCCCGTGTGGGAGAGCTCCAGAATCTGTGCCTCAAGCAGAGGACGATTGATATCATACAGGGTGATCTCATCAGCAAGCCCGAGCACGGTTGCGAGAAATGCCATCTCGCCGCCGATCCGTCCTGCCCCCATCACCGCAAGGCTGGTCATGGATCAAGTATGGGTATGCTAATAATAAATAACTACAATTTTTTACCAGATGGTCGCCTTATGTCCCGGACCGGTGGATATCGCCGGTGTCCGGCTTAACAATCACCTCATTCTGGCTGCTGGGGTGCTGGGAACGACGGGGGCATCGCTTGCCAGGATGCTTTCACTCGGTGCGGGAGGAGTCGTAACCAAGTCTATTGGTCCTGAACCAAAAACAGGCCATGCCGGCCCCTGTGTTGCCGTTCTCGACGGAGCAATCCTGAATGCAATGGGACTACCCAACCCGTCCAGGGATTTTATCGGTGAGCTTGACCGCCTTACCAACGAGCCGGTCATAGCAAGCATTTTCGGTGCAACGCCCGAAGAATTCGGCGAAGTCGCATCCTGGTTTGCAGGCAGGGTGCAGGGACTCGAACTCAACCTCTCCTGCCCGCACGCGGAAGGATACGGGGCGGCATTGGGCTCGGACCCGGATATGGTCAGGGAATGCACACGTGCCGCCAAACGCGCCGGACTTCCGGTCTGGGTGAAGCTCACCCCGAATGTCTGCTCGATTGCAGAGTTCGGTGTCGCCGCGCAGGAAGGCGGTGCCGATGCCGTCGTTGCAATCAATACCGTCAAGGCGATGCGCATCTCCACTGCAATGCGGCGCCCGGTCCTTGGACATGGAATGGGAGGACTCTCAGGCCCTGCAATCTTCCCCATTGCCGTTCGCTGCGTCTGGGAACTCTATGAGGCATGCAGCATACCTGTCATCGGGTGTGGCGGGGTGGCGACGGCCGACAATGCCGTAGAGCTGATGATGGCCGGGGCATCCGCCGTTGAGATAGGAAGCGCCCTCATCGAATCAGAAACCGTATTTTCATCGATTGCACAGCAGCTGTACCGTCTGGACGGGGGCGAAGATCCATGCACCATCGTGGGGTGCGCCCATGATTGAAGAAATTCCCTCCGAACCGGTCGTCATCACCCATATCATCCACGAAACGCCGTCCATCAGGACCTTTGAGTTCTCAAGGCGCTTCGAGGCACAGGCAGGGCAGTTCTGCATGGTCTGGGTGCCGGGAGTCGATGAGATACCCATGGCCTTCTCCGCGGGAAACGCCATCACCGTCCAGAAGGTCGGCGAAGCAACCGGCGCGCTCTTCTCCCTTACCGAGGGTGATGTGATCGGCATCAAGGGGCCGCTGGGCAATGGATTTTCCCCGGAAGGACGGGTCCTTGCCGTCGCCGGAGGCGTCGGTGCCGCACCTCTGCGGCCACTGGTGACATACGGCCAGGCAGATACTTTCATTCTCGGTGCACGGACGGCAGAGGAACTGCTCTATGCAGGCGAACTTGCGGGAAAGGCGGAGGATCTCAGAATTGCGACGGATGACGGCACACGGGGGCATCACGGGTTTGTCACGGCACTTCTGGAAGAGGCGGACCCGGCCTCCTATGACACCATATGTGTCTGCGGACCCGAGATGATGATGAAGGCGGTCCTGGGCATCCTCGATGCCCACGGCGTTGCCGACCGCGGGCAGTTCTCTCTGCACAGGTACATGAAGTGTGGTGTCGGTATCTGCGGGTCATGCTGCTTTGACTCCTCCGGTCTCAGGGTCTGCAGGGACGGGCCGGTGTTCACCGGTGATGTTCTGCTCCGGAGCAGTGAGTTTGGCAGGTACAGCAGGGATGCAGCCGGGAGACGAATCCCGTTCTAAGCAGGCTTCCGGTAGTTAGCCCCCCTTCTTTTCCACACTTTTTAAGATAATTTTCATTGCTCCCTCATCATGCACGCAAACGAAAGGAACGGAGATATGTGCATACATGACCGCATCGTCATTGGACACCACACCATCTGCATTCTCCCTGCATCGTGAAAGATTCGGGAAAACAAAGATGGTTCCGGCTGAAGAACCTTGCAATAATTGGATGGCACATCCGTTGCCGTCATACGGGATCGTGACTGAGAAAATAGTGTGCATGGTTGTAGCGTCCGGTTATTTGTGGTAGTTTGCACCCTTGCCAATCATGCAGGCCCGATAGAGCTGTTCGACAATAACGAGCCGGACCATCTGGTGCGGATAGGTCATCGGGCCGAGAGACAAACGGAGGTCGGCACGCCGCCTCACATCATCCGATACCCCGAGGCTCCCTCCTATTACGCAGGCGAATTTGGAAGTCCCGCCAAGTGTAAGCTCCTCAATCTTTCGTGCAAATGCTTCTGAAGTCATCATATCCCCGCTGAGGTCAAGGAGAACGCAGTATTCCCCCGGATGCAGGGTCTTTAAAATGCGGAGCCCTTCGGCATCGAGCACCTTTGCCTTCTCTGCAGCAGATGCCCCGGCGGGCGTCGGTTCATCCGGGAGTTCGACGAACCCGATCTTCGCCATACCGGTCAGACGTTTGGCATACTCTGCGACACCTTCCCGGTAAAACGGTTCCTTTGCCTTCCCCACGGCGATGATCCTCACCTGCATCATCGGCAGTCAGCATCCTCCAGACAGGCCTTAATCTCCTCCAGGTCCTCAAGACGGTTGATGTTGGTAAAGGTCCGCAGTTCCGGATCGATATCCCGCAAGGTCTCCACATCGACATACCGGACATTCAGATGGCGTGTCAGGCTTCGAAGAGAGTGCGATGGGGATGCTTCATAGGCAGAGAGGAGAGCCCGGGGCCGGTAGACGGCATGCAGGGGCTCGAGCATCTTCTCGTCCCCCCAGCATGGAATGACCGCATCATACCCGTCGATGAGCCGGAAGAGACGGTCTACCACCCGGGCATTGACACACGGCATGTCACAGGCCACGCCAAAGACGAGGTCACTTCGAGCCTCCAGTGCACCTGCCTGCAGGCCGCCTGCCGGGCCAATGCCCCTGTGACGGTCGGGAACAATCCTCACATGCGTCATTTCCGCTACGCGTGCGCATTGTTCGGTATCACGGGCAACGATCAGTATCTCATCGACCACTTCGTCCAGCGTGTCGATGAGGCGCGAAAGAAACGTTTCCCCCTCATACATGAACCGGTACTTCTCCCGCCCACCTGCACGCCGTGCCTCTCCTCCGACAAGAATAATCGCCGACCGCATCACGAAGTCCTTCCCTTTTGTCTTATCGCTTCACCATCGATTCCCTGAAGTGAATCAGGTCACAGATGACGGTGTTCACTGTCATGGGAATAATATGTGCTTTGCCGATGCGCACGATAGCGCCATTGATGAAATCGATCTCGGTGACCCTGCCGGCGCTGATGTCCTGGAGCATGGAGGACCTGTGCTGCGCCGTTGCGGGAATCTGAATGTCTGCCAGGTGCCCGAGGTATTCTTCAGCCGTTTTCCACTCCAGTGTTACCCCATCCGCCGTTGCGGCGGCAAACCCTTCCTTTACAACCTGTTGGATGATCTGCCACGCGTGCTCCTCCTTCAGGGAACCATAGGGTACGTTCATAATCGCGCCAAGAGGATTGAGGGCGGCATTATACAGCGTCTTACCCCATAGCGCCGAACGTATCAGCGGGTTCGCCTCTGCCCCCATGCCCGCCTCTTCAAAGAGTGCGGCCAGACGCCGTACCGGTTCATCCATACCCTCGGGGAACCGGCCGAAGTTTGCAGTACCGCCGATGACCGAGACATGCACATCGGCATCCCCCCGCCATTCGAATCCGGTGATGATCATCCCGCCTATGACATGCGGAGTGAACTCGCGGATGATCTCCTCGTTTCCTATTCCGTTCTGGATGGAGACCACCTCAGCATCGCCAAACCTCTCACCAAACTCCTCGCAGATAGATCGGGTGGCAATTGACTTTGAAGTGATCAGGATATAGTCATAGTCGTCAGTGGGAAGATCTGGTCCGCAGGGAAAGTGGTACAGATCATCCCCCCAGAGCCCGGTGAGACGCAGGCCACCTCTCTCAATGGCAGACACATGCCGTTGCCGGGCGACCGCATAGACATCACAGAGTGTGGAGAGTCTGGCAGCGATCGAGAGACCAACTGCACCAGCGCCGAGAACTGCAATCTTCATACGAAACCTCTTTGGAACATATGGGTATTCCTGCCTTAAATATGCGACAGAATATTTTTTTCGAGCTCAAGGAGGTCCGTTTTGAGAGAAATATCCGGGGTGAACCCCCCGATGCCGTTTGCTGCCACCACCCGGTGGCAGGGTATGACAAGGGGCGTGGGATTCCTGCGCATGGCGATTCCCACCACACGCGGGCTGGTACCGGCCTGCGACCCCACCTCGGCATAGGTCCGTGTCTCACCACAGGGGATCGTACGGACCGCCCGGTATATTGCGGCGTACGGTGCCCCGTCGACCGTTGCCACGCTGGAAAGGTCCCCGAGGCGGCAGGATCTGCCATTCAGGAATGAGAGCACCTGTGCCGGGACCTCCCCCTCGATGCCTTCACGTGCGAACCTGAGTGAATATACCGTTTCTTTCGACCATACGACATGCACCCACCAGAGACCAAAGCGGCAGGCACCTTCCCTCAGCGCCATTTCTGCACCTCATTCCGAAACACCGGGAAAGTGCAGACCTCCATTTCATCGGTCATCCATTGCGGCAGACCGGGCCGTACCCCTTTTTCCAGAAAACGGGACTCCCCGATGACGAGGACTCCCCGATCCTCCGGCGTCCTCAGGACACGGCCGAGTGCCTGCAGCACCCGGTTGACCGCCGGCAGGGTATAACTGATGAACTCTCCTTCCGGCCCGAACTTGTTCCTGAAATACTGGATGACCATCTTTCTCACGTCGTTAAAGGGCGCAAGGGGAAGACCGAAGACAAAGGCACCGGAAAGCTGATCCCCCCGGTAGTCAAGCCCTTCCGACCATTTTCCCCCGCATACCCCAAAGATGATGCCCTCTTTTCCGGCAGACGGGAGGGAGACGAACCTCTTCAGGGCCGCATCTGCATCGGATGCCGAATTCGGTTCGATAAATACCTCTTTCCCGTTCAGGCGGGAGGGGAGGTCTCCGGTAAACCGGTGCATGAGATCATAGGAGGGGAAATAGACCGCCAGGTTACCGGGGAGGCGGGCAAATGCGCGAATATAGCCGTCCACGAGTTCGGTATGCTCACGATCGCGCCGCATGCTGTAGACGGACGTGATATCCTCCGCACAGAAGAGGCGGCGGTTTTTTGCGGGAAACGAATTCGGGAGGGAGAGAGTGGTGACCGGGAGGTCCTCGAAGTAGAGGCGCCGGTAACTCTCCAGCGGCGAGAGGGTGCCGCTGATAAATATCGCACATGCGTGAAACGAGGCGATGTCACAGAGGGTGGACGAGGGGTCGATGCTGCGCACCTGCAGTGACACCTCGCCGTCCCGCTTCCGGTATACCGTCAGGAAGGCAGGGTCGTCCTTCGCCCGCATGATACGGTAAAAAAATTCGGTCAGCCGTTCGATGGCGCTCTCTTTGAAATCTCCCGCCTGAATCTGCGCCTCGCGGTGCGCCTCATCGACACGCAGGAGATCGTCGACGATATCGTCCACCCGGGAATAGAGCGTCCCATTGAGGATGAACCGTTCGAAGTTCTTGGGATCGAACCAGTCCTCCTCCTTAAACGAACGCGAGAGGGAATCCATGAAACTCATCACCCGCGGAGAGAGATGGATGAGTGCATCCACCCCCTGCGTCTTTCCCCGCATGCGCCCGAGTTCATTCATGGCCTGATCCATCGTTGCCCTGGCGATCGTCACGCTCTGGATGTCCTCTACGGTATCGCCGCAGTTATGGGCTTCATCAACAAGAAGCAACGTCTGCTCGGGTTCGATGGATAGCGACTGATAGAGCTGGTCGCGGATATCATCGTTGAAGAGATGATGGAAATTGAGAAGAAGAACATCGGCATCCCGCGCGGCCTGCATCATCACCTCGTACGGGCAAAGGCCCCCGCAGAATTCATGGAGCTTATCCGGGGAGATTCTCTGTCTGGAGACCTGTTCAGCACGGGTCCGGAGCGAAGCCGACGGCACCATCCGCAGACCTTCGCCTGAATCCACGAATACTCTGCTTTTAATGAAATACGGACAGAGAAGGGGATGTTCGGAATCCTGCCTGCGCAACTGCTCCTCAATTACCCGGTCCTTTGCGGGGATGAGCGACCCCGCCTTTGCCCGGTCGCGCAGAAGCGCGGTTGAAAACGACTTGAGTCCTTCGCAGACACGGTAGGTGTCCCCTTCGCCGACGGCCGGGCACATCTGGCGCTTGCCGATCAGATAGGCATACCGGAGGCCGGGCTGCTTTTTTCGTATGAGTTCAAGTTCCCGGATAAATGTGGTGAGCTGGGATTTGGTCCGCACGGCCACCACAACCTTTCTGCCGTTCGCTTCGGAGAGGAGTGAGGCGATTACGCTCGATTTGCCGCTTCCCGTAGGGGCGTCAATCATGCCGATGCCGCCTTCACGTGCGACACGCGCAACAGTGGCAAGCATCTCCTGCTGGTGCGGCCGATATGCGGGGTAGGGAAAGAAATCATCAAGGGTGCCCATTGCTCTTCAGGTATTTGGTATTCCTGCCACTTGTACTATTGGATACCACCACGGGTGTGGTAAAACACATAAATATGAACACCCACTCTCATACAGGAGAGTGATTCCAACGAAAGAATTGAGATTGTCGCGTAAAAACAAGATCGTCTCGGGATTTTGCGGAGGTATGGGAGAGGCCCTTGATATCGACCCGAACATCGTGCGCCTTGTCTGGGCTGCATTCACTATAGTTACCGGATTTATTCTGGGTATTGTCCTCTATATCATCGCCGCACTCCTTATCCCCGAACAGGAAAAGGACGAGGACGTCATCGAGGCAGAATACCAGGTCAGGGAATAGACCCGGACGCCAAACCAATTTTACCTCCCCCGCACCAATACTGGGGTACTATGGCAATTCACCCCATTGACTTCCGGTACGGGACGCCGGAGATGCGGGCTGTCTGGGACGAGGAGAATCGTTTCAGGTCAGTTATCCGTGCGGAGGTCGCCCTTGCGGTCGCCGAGGCGAGGACCGGCATCATCCCTGAGGCAGACGCGGCGGCAATTGAAGCACGTGCCCGTGATGCCTCGCTTGAACGCGCCAAGGCAATCGAGGAAGAGATCAACCACGATATGATGGCAGTGGTCCGGGCAATGACCGAGGTCTGTGGTGACGCAGGCCGCTGGGTCCATTACGGTGCGACCTCAAACGACATCCTCGATACCGCAACGGGCCTCCAGCTCAAAGACAGTTTGGCCATCCTCGAGAAGAAGATAAAAGTCCTCCTTGGTGTGCTCCTGGACCGCAGCATCGAGACGAAACTGGTGATCTGCGCGGGGCGCACCCATGGCCAGATCGGTGTGCCGACAACCTACGGCCTCCGGTTTGCCATCTGGGCATCTGAAGTCGCCCGTCACCTCGAGCGCCTGGAACAGATGCGCCCCCGCGTCGCCGTCGGCCAGATGACCGGGGCGGTGGGGACACAGGCCTCCCTCGGCGACAAGGGGGATCTGGTGATGGCCGAGATGATGAAGTACCTCGACCTTACCCCCGTGGACGTCTCCAACCAGATCATCCAGCGCGACCGGTTTGCCGAGTATTTCATGTTTCTTGCAAACCTTGCGACGACGCTGGATAAGATCGGCGTGGAGATCCGCATGATGCAGCGCTCGGAGATCGGTGAGCTGGAAGAGGCATTCGGTTCGAAACAGGTAGGCTCGTCAACGATGCCCCACAAGAGAAACCCGATCAAATCCGAACAGGTCTGCGGGCTTGCCCGAATCGTGCGTGCGATGGTCGAACCGGCACTCCAGAACAACACCCTCTGGGACGAGCGGGATCTCACCAACTCCTCCTGCGAGCGGGTGACCTTTCCCGAGGCGTCCATCCTCTGCGACCACATCCTTACCGTGATGACGAAGGTGCTGACGGGCCTGAACATCCGCGAGGAGAATATCCGCAGAAACCTGAACCTCCTCCACGGGGTCAATATGGCCGAGTCGGTGATGATCGAACTTACCCGGCGCGGCATGGACCGCCAGGACGCCCACGAACGGGTCAGGATCGGCTCCATGACCGCCCTCGAGGAAAACCGCCCGGTAGCAGAAGTCTTTGCCGGGGACGAGGACGTGGCGGCCCTTCTCACCACAGACGAGATCCTCGCCCTCCTCAACCCGGACAACTACATCGGGACCGCAGTAGTGCAGGTCGAGCGGCTCGAGGCAAAACTTCGCCCCCTCACCACAGAATAGATCCCGGATGGGGCATCCCCGCACCATTTTTTTAGCTCGTCTACCGGCGGGACATGTCATTGTTCGCCATCCGCACGGGCAGGGGGGAAAAAGCCCCGCCTCCTGAACGATAAGGGGCAACAAGACGGAGACAACGAATAGTACACTCCACACTCTTTTTCTGTATCCGGCGGCAACCTATGGTAGACAGGAAGATCCCTGTGCGGATTTCTGAATATCCATGACAGATGACATCTCTCTAACCGGCTGGATTGAACAGGACGGCAGAGTTCTGAGAAGAGCGGATATTGCTGAAGCTCTCAGCGAAGGGTATGGATGGCTCAAATCATGCGGGGGAGAGTTCTTCCTAGCATGGGATGGCGGCTGTGCCCGTGACAGCATGGGCATCGTGCAGGGCGGATGCGGACCGGGCGAGATTATCGTTGACGGAGCGGTGATCGGGAGGGTTTCACCGGAACCTCCGTCACAGCCCCTTGCAGATGCCATCGAAACGGCAGTCCGCCTGCGCAACAGTGAAGGAGTCGTTGCCTTCTCCGGCGGGGTGGATTCTGCGCTTATCGCGGCCATTGCCGACCTGCCCTGTGTTACGGTCGGTATCGAAGGATCGCACGACCTCATGCATGCAGCACGGGTGGCGGAGGAAATCGGCCTCGATCACACCTATGTCATAGTACAGCCGGATGAGGTCAAAACGGCCCTGAGAGGCGTCATGCAGGTCATACCAAGAAGAACCCCCGTCGATGCCTCCATCGCCGCCACCCTCTTCTTCGCGGCACGCTGGGCAGGGGAGAACGGCCACCGGCGCATCCTTGCCGGACAGGGGGCGGATGAACTCTTCGGGGGATATGCCCGCTACCTCGAGACGGACGATATGGAGGGGCTCTTCAGGGAGGACTTTGAAGGGCTGCGCATCCAAAGTGCCCGCGACCAGTCGGTTGCCGGCCTCTTCGGATGCACTCTGTCCTGCCCGTACCTCGACTCCCGGGTTGTGCGCGCCGCAGGCGCCATCCCTTCAGCCGAACGGGTATCCGGAGGGGTGAGAAAACGCCCGCTGCGTAGGGTTGCACTCCGGTACCTGCCCGCAGAAATTGCCTGTTACGAGAAGAAGGCGATGCAGTACGGCAGCGGCATCTGGAAGGTCGTCCAGAGGTGCGCACGTAACAATGGTTATAAAAATTCCGTGCAAGGGTACATAAACCAATTATCCAGGGCCTGAGAACATGGTAAACGAGAGCGACGTTGAAGGAATTGCAAAACTTGCAGATATATCCATATCAAAAGAGGAACTTGGAGCATTTACCTCCCGGTTCAACGATATTCTTGAATATTTTGACATCCTGGACCAGGTCCCCCCCGGCGAGGAGGGGGTGCCGGACCTCGGGAATGTGCTCCGCGAGGACGTGGTGACGCCGTCGCTCTCACAGGAAGAGGCCACGGCAAACGCCGGGGGAACCGAGGATGGGTTTATCAGGGCTCCCAGGGTGATGTGAGTGGAAGGCGGATACATTTTTGATGAAAAAGACCGGCACAACGCCTTCATCTCAACCCTTGACCTGGCCCTCTTCGAACCGAACGGCGGACCGCTTGAAGGAATCCCCGTGGCGGTAAAGGACAATATCACCACTGTGGGGATACCCACGACATGTGGATCACGCATCCTGGAAGGGTATGTGCCCCCCTATGATGCCCATGTCGTAGCACTACTAAGAAAGGCGGGTGCCGCAATCGTCGGGAAGACCAATATGGACGAGTTCGGGATGGGGACGACGACGGAGAACAGTGCATTCGGTCCGGTCACCAACCCCGTCGACCCGGCACGGGTCCCCGGCGGGTCCTCCGGCGGCAGTGCAGCGGCGATCGCATCCGGCATGGTCGATCTGGCGCTCGGCAGCGATACCGGAGGGTCCATCCGCTGTCCGGCGGCGTTCTGCGGCGTCGTGGGGCTCAAGCCGACCTTCGGCCGCGTCTCCCGGTACGGCCTGATCGCCTACTCCAACTCGCTCGAACAGATTGGCCCTCTTGGAAAGACGGTGACGGATGTAAACACGCTCATGTCGGTGATCGCAGGGCCCGACGCCCGCGACTCAACGACCTATGACCGCCTCTATGACCATACTCCGAATTCGGATGTAAAAGGGCTGCGCATCGCTGTCCCGAAGGAGTATTTCGGTGAGGGGGTGGACCCGGCCGTTGCGGCAAAGGTGCAGGACGCTATCGCGACCCTCGAAGGGCTTGGCGCAGAGACCGTCGAATGCTCGATTCCGTCGATGACCTATGCACTCGCGGCATACTATGTGACCTGCACCAGCGAGGCCTCCTCAAATCTTGCCCGCTTCGACGGGGTGCGCTACGGCCCCAAGGTGGAGACCGTCCGTTCATGGCATGACGAATTCAGGGACCATCGCGGCGCACTCTTCGGCAAGGAGGTGCAGCGCCGGATTCTTCTCGGCACCTTCGCCCTCTCTGCAGGATATTACGGCAAATACTATGCCAAGGCGCAGGTGGCACGTGAAAATGTCCGCAGGGATTTTATCCGGGTGCTGAAGGACGCCGACGTCATCGCCGGCCCTACCATGCCCTCCATCGCCTTTTGTCTCGGAGAAAAGTCAGACCCACTCTCGATGTACCTTGCTGATATTTTGACGGTCCCGGCAAACCTTGCGGGTGTCCCGGCGATATCCGTCCCCTGCGGGACGGTCGACAGGATGCCCGTGGGGCTCCAGATCATCGGCCCGCACTTTGCGGACGAACGGGTCGTGGATGTTGCCTTTGCCTTTGAACAGGAGGTGGCGTGATATGGACACCGACCAGCAGGTCATCATCGGCCTTGAGATACACTGTCAGCTCAACACGAAGACAAAGCTCTTCTGCGGGTGTTCGGCGGAATTCCAGGGGGCGCCCCCCAATACCCACTGCTGCCCCATCTGTCTCGGCCTTCCGGGGGCCATGCCGCGCCTGAACAAACAGGCGGTCATATATGCCCTGAAGGTGGCAAAGGCACTCAACCTTGAGGTGCCCGAGTATTCCGAGTTCTCGCGAAAGAACTACTTCTATCCTGACCTCCCTAAGGCTTACCAGATCTCCCAGTATGACAAGCCCATAGCCGAGAAGGGCTATCTTGAGATCGAAAATGACGAGGGGCACACCAAGGTTGTCAGGATCACCCGCATTCACCTCGAAGAGGATCCCGGGCGGCTCGTGCACAAGACCGGACGGGACCGGGCGGGGTACTCTCTCGTGGACTATAACCGGAGCTCCATACCCCTCATCGAGATCGTCACCGAACCTGACCTCCGCTCCCCGAAAGAAGCACGCCGGTTCCTGAACAAACTCCGGTCCACGCTCGAATATCTTGAGGTCTTCGACGGGGAGCGGGAGGGTGCCATTCGTGTGGATGCAAACATCTCCATCAAGGGCCACAACCGGGTGGAGTGCAAGAATATCTCCTCCTATAAGGGGGTGGAGAAGGCACTCAATTTTGAGATCACGCGCCAGAGAAACCTGATACGCCGCGGCCAGTACATTACCCGCGAAACGCGTCATTTCATGGAAGGACGTGGCATTACCACCTCATCCAGGAGCAAGGAGGAGGAGAACGACTACCGCTATTTCCCCGAACCGGACCTGCGGCCGCTGAGAGTGAGGAGCTGGCTCGACGGGGTCGAGCTCCCGGAACTCCCGGACGCCCGGCGCGACCGGTTCATGCGGGACTACGGCATCTCGGTCAACCATGCCCGCACCCTGACGGGTGACCTGAAGGTGGCAGATTTCTACGAACAGATTGCCGGTGTCGACCCGAACCTTGCAGCGACGTGGGTGGCCGACATTCTCCTCGGCGAACTCAACTACCGCTCCATGAAAATCGATGAGATCCCCGCGATAAATATCGGCGATCTCATCGCCCTCATCCGTGACGATGCAATCACGGACAAGTCAGGTGTTGAGGTCCTCAGGACGATGCTGGACCATTGTCTCAATAAGGAGGACTGCCCGATGCCTGCCGACATCGTCGCAGAGGCAGGCCTTGGCAAGGTCAAAGGCGGGGAGTTTGATGCGGTTATCGCATCGGTGGTGGAGGCAAACCCCCAGGCGGTCAGCGATTACCTTGCCGGAAAGAAGGGGGCACTCAACTTCCTGGTCGGACAGGTGATGAAGGAGACGCGGGGCCGGGCGGACCCGAAGGTTCTCAATGCCCAGATGAGCACGTACCTCGACGCCCTGGAGGAGTAACTCCGCATGCATCTGATCATCGCAGAGAAGAATATCGCAGCACAGAGAATTGCATCCATCCTTGCCGGAAAAGAGAAGGTCAAATCCGGAAAAGAGAACGGGGTCAATACCTACCGCTTCGACGATGCGGTCGCCCTGGGACTCCGCGGCCATGTCGTTGAGATCGACTTCGAACCCGGATACACCAACTGGCGAAGCGAGGTCCATACCCCCCGCACCCTCATCGATGCGGGAACAGTGAAAAAACCCACCGAGAGGAAGATCGTAACCCTCATAAAAAAACTCGCCCGGCAGGCAGAACGGGTCACGATTGCCACTGATTTTGACCGTGAGGGGGAACTCATCGGAAAAGAGGCCTATGAACTTGTCGTCGGGGCAAACCCGAAGGTACCGGTCCAGCGGGCCCGTTTTTCCGCAATTACCCCACAGGAGATCAACCAGGCATTCGAGAGCCCCGCCGAGATCGATTTTGATCTTGCGGCGGCGGGAGAGACCCGTCAGCTGATCGACCTGATATGGGGTGCATCGCTGACCCGGTTCATCTCGATCGCCGCCAGACGCGGCGGTGCAAACATCCTCTCCGTGGGCCGTGTCCAGAGCCCGGTGCTCGCCATGATCGTCGACCGGGAGAAGGAGATTGAGGCCTTTGTCCCCGAACCATACTGGCTCATATCCCTCGAAACCGAGAAGGCGACGTACGCCTTTGAGGCACGCCACACTCATGACAAGTTCTGGAGCAGTGAAGAGGCAAAGGAGGCAGAGAAGCGGACAAAGGAACCCCTGACGGTTACCAGCGTCAGGGAAGGGACAAGGGCGGACCGTGCCCCCGCACCGTTTGATACGACATCGTTCATCGTCGCCGCCTCACGGATGAGAATATCCGCGGCAAATGCAATGCGCATCGCAGAAGACCTCTATATGAACGGGTACATCTCGTACCCGAGAACGGACAACACGGTTTATCCTGCATCCCTCGACCTTGACGGTGTGCTACAAGAGCTGAAGAAGACGGCATTTTCCCGCGATGTCGAATGGACCATCGCACACCGACGCCAGCAGCCGACAAGGGGGAAAAAGTCCTCCACCGACCACCCGCCGATTCACCCGACCGGTGCGGCGAAGGAGAGTGCGCTCTCCGCTGACCAGTGGAAGGTCTATGAGCTGATTGTACGCCGGTTCCTTGGGACGCTCTCGCCGGACGCACGGTGGACGACACTGAAATATCTCTTCGATGCAGGGGGAGAGGAGTACACGGCCACCGGCTCGAGGCTCGCCGAGGAAGGATACCGGCATGTCTACCACTACAGCGAAGCAAAGGAGACGATCCTTCCCCCACTGGAAGAAGGCGAACACCTCCCGATCCTTGGGGTGATTAACGAGCGCAAGGAAACGACTCCCCCCCCCAGGTTTTCCCAGGCGAAGCTTATCCAGACGATGGAAGAGCTGGGGCTCGGGACAAAATCAACCCGTCACGAAGTGATCGGAAAGCTCATCGGCAGAAGGTATATCGAAGGTGCCCCGCTCCGGCCCACCCTCGTGGGCCGCGGTGTTACCGAAGCGCTTGGACATTATGCCTCGATGATCACCAAACCGGAGATGACGAGCACCCTTGAAAACCACATGGAGGACATCAAAGGGGCGAAACGTGCACCCGGCGATGTCATCGCCGAATCCAAGGAGATGCTCCACACCGTCTTTGACCGACTCGAGGCACACGAGGAGGACATCGGCGGTGAGATCATGGAACGGACCGATGAGGAGAAGATCATCGGTCCCTGCCCGGTCTGTGGAAAAGGTCTTATGATACGGCAGACGAAGGGCATGTCCCAGTTCATCGGATGTACCGGGTATCCTGACTGCACCTTTAATATCGGCCTCCCTGCTGCAAACTGGGGCACGGCCATCCGTGAAAAAGATATATGCCCGGTCCACGGCCTTCACCACATCAGGCTAATCCGGAAAGGGGCGCGCCCGTGGGAGATCGGGTGCCCGCTCTGCAACCATATCGAATCGAACAGGGAGGGACTCGACATGATGCCCTCCATGGACACGGCGATGATAGACAAACTCCATGCCGCCCATATCTACAGCGTATACGACGTGGCAACCACTCCTGCCGAAGATATCGCGGATGCGCTCGGGGCCGATGCCGGGACAACGGCAACGCTCCAGGAAGAGGCAGAAGATGTCCTCGAGATGATGCGGCGCCGTACCGAGATGAAAAAGTTCGTCCGCAGACACGTGGTCCCGAGACGCGGCAGGAGCCCCGCGAAGGTATCCTCCGCCCTGATTAAGGCAGGAATCAATGACCTCGGCGCCCTTGCGGAGATGGATGCGGCCGCTCTTGCAAGGATGCACCTCTCCGAGGCTGAAGCGGAAGGTCTTCTCGCAGATGTCCGCTTGGAATACAACACGAAACTCCTGCGGGAATACGGGGTCCCTGCCGTCAGCCTGAAGAAATACATGGAAGCAGGGATCACCTCGCCTGCAGATTTCAGCGCACTGCATCCCGCCTACCTCGCTGCCGCCTCCGGCATCAAGGTGGAGACGGCGCGAAAACACGCCGCCGCCGTCTGTAACGCAATGGATGTTGAAGAACCCGAGAAAGTGACACAGAAGATGGTCGATGCAGGGAAGAAAGAACTGCTCGCAATTCCCGGCCTTGGAGAATCGGCACTTCTCCACCTCTATATGGCAGGTATCTATGATGCAGCGGGCCTTGCGGCCGCAGACCCGGAGAAGACCGAACAGATGACCGGTATTCCGGCGGAGAAAATACGTGCGTTTCAAAAAGCCCTCTGATAAGGGAAGATACCCATGAAGATTGACTGGAAAAAATGGCGACATGTTACCAAGCTCGACCCGGACAAGGTCGTAAACTCTGCCGAAGCAGAGGAGATTGCTACGAGCGGGACAGATGCCCTGATGCTCTCGGGGACACTCAATGTCACGAAAGAAAACCTGAGTGAACTTATCGCCCAAGTGCGGGAATACGACCTTCCCGTAGTGGTGGAACCTGCCGGGCCCGAGGCCGTGATCCTTGAGGGGGTCGACGGCCTCTTCGTCCCGTCGGTCCTGAACACTCCTGAGATGATCTGGATGGTCGGCAAACACCAGTATTGGGTCAAGCACAACACCATAGACTGGGATATGGTTGTACCGGAGGCCTACATCGTGCTCAATCCGGCGTCCTCGGTCGGCAAGGTGACGCGTGCCATCTGTGATCTTCCCGCAGAGGACGTGGTGGCATACGCCGAGGTTGCCGACCATTACTTCCGGTTCCCGGTCACGTATATCGAGTATTCCGGCATCTACGGTGACCCGGAGATCGTGAGCGCCGTATCCGGGGTCGTTACCGAAGGCCGCCTCTTCTATGGCGGCGGCATCAACAATGCAGAGAAAGCTGCCGAGATGGGGCAGTATGCAGACGCCATCGTCGTAGGTAACGCGGTCTATGACGATGGGGTCAATGCTCTGAAGGCAACGGTCAGGGCGGTCAAATAACCTTCCCGGATCTTTTTTGCCATGGCTGAGATTGAAATCGTTCTTGTCGAACCCCTCTACGAGGGGAACATCGGATTTGCCGCCCGTGTCATGAAGAATTTCGGGTTTACCCGGCTGACGATGGTCAACCCTCCCGACTGGGGGGTCGAAGCCACCGCCCGCGCATCCCACGCCCGCGAAGTGCTCGAAGGAGCAAGGATAGCATCATCCCTTGATGAGGTGATTACGGAGTCTAATCTTTTGGTGGCAACGACCGGCGGGCTCTCAAAGACCGTCTCCCACGCCATGAGGATGCCCTACTACACCCCGGCCGAACTCAGGGAGATGCTGAGTCCGGTAAATGGGCGCATTTCGATTCTCTTCGGCAGGGAGGACAGGGGCCTTGGCAACGACGAGGTGAGGCGGTGCGACGTGATCTGCACGATCCCCACCTCGGCGGATTATCCCATCCTCAACATATCCCACGCGGTCGGCGTGGTCTGCTACGAGCTTGCCAACCTCCCGAGGGGAGACTATAATCTGGCGTCACGCCAGGAGATGGATGCCTTCTACGACCATATCGACCGGTTCCTCGACCTGGTCGACCACTTTGAATACAAGCGGGCGAATACGATGACGATGATGCGGCGCATCTTCGGCAGGACCATGCTGACCCCACGCGAGGTGACGACCATGCACGGGCTGCTCAGAAGAACGGAATGGATGATCGAACCATGGAAACACGGTGAATACGAGGGGCGGGAGGCTGGCGGCCAGGGCATGCCTTCCGACCCGGAAGGCCGGTAATTCTCTCAAATTCAAAAACCCCGGGAACCAATACCGACGAGAAAGAGAATCCCTTTTTTACCCGTGCGGACAACCTAAACCTGAATGATTCTCGTTGACTGGCAGATCCAGAACCGCATTGAACGGGGCCATATAAAGATCGACCCCTACGACGTACAATTCGTTCAGCCCAATTCTCTCGACATACGCCTGGGGAACCACTTTGTCTGGTATGAGGAGTCGGATGACGTGATCGACCCGTATGATCAGCAGACCGTCACTTCGCATGTGCATGAGACCCATGCGGAGTACATCGATGTGCCGCCGGGGATGTTTCTCCTTGCCGAGACGCATGAGTGCATCGCACTCCCCGACGATATCGTAGCAACGATCGAGGGCAAATCATCCATCGCCCGTCTCGGTATCGCTCTCCACCAGACCGGAGGGTGGATCGACGCAGGATTCTGCGGGACGATTACGCTTGAGATATCCAATGCCAACCAGCGCCCGGTACGGCTCTATTCTGGCATGCCTATCGGTCAGCTGGTCTTTTACACGACCGAACGTGCGGAAAAACCCTATGGATCAAAAGGGGACGCGAAATACCTCAACCAGCGGCAGGCAACCCTGTCACGGTATCACCGCAACGTACGGCAGTAACCGGTCTGCCGTGACGGGAATCCAAACCATACCCTAATTACGAACCAACACCAATTTTATACGCGTTTATAAGGAGCACCACCATGCGACTTCTGCTCATTCATTCAGATCACATTCAATACCAGGCTCAGAAAAAGACCCCGGTAGCCGAGGAGAATATCATCCCAGAGGACGCCCTCGACGAGGCACTGACGGCATTCTGCGCTGTAGAAACAGCCGACGAAGACAATATCGAAGCTGTTGCGGCACAGACCGCCGCAGAGATTCTCGAGACTGCGGGCAAACTGGGCACGACCAATATCATGATCTACCCCTATGCGCACCTGTCAAACGACCTCTCCTCTCCCAAGGCTGCGGTGCAGGCGCTCACCAGGATCGAGGAGCTGTGCCGTGAGCAGGAAGGGTGTACCGTGAAACGTGCTCCCTTCGGCTGGTACAAGTCGTTCACGGTCTCCTGCAAGGGACATCCGCTCTCCGAGCTTTCCCGTACGATCACCCCGGAAGATGCCGCCGAGAAGCCGGCAAAAAAGACGGTGACGCACACCTTCTTTGTAATGACGCCGGACGGCGAGCAGAAGGATGCTGCCGGTTGTGCAGATGACTCGGCGCTCGGCAAACTCATCAAAAAGGAGATCGGCCTCGGGGTGGAACAGGGCGGCGAGCCCCTGCACTGCGAGCTGATGCGCTCAAAGGAGCTCGTCGATTACGAACCGCTCTCCGATGTCGGCCACCACCGCTGGATGCCCAGGGGCAAGATCGTGCGTGACCTCCTCTCCGACTATGTGCTGGGACTGGTGCTCGACTATGGCGGCATGCCGGTCGAGACCCCGGTGATGTACGACCTCGGCGATGGCGCCATCAACGAGCATGCCGGCAAGTTCGGCGAGCGACAGTACCGCTTCAAGTCCGGCAACCGCAATATGATGCTCCGTTTTGCCGCCTGTTTCGGGATGTTCTCCATCATGCGGGACATGCACATCTCCCCCAACACCCTGCCGATGAAGATGTACGAGCTCTCCACCTACTCCTTCCGCCACGAGCAGAAGGGCGAGTGTATCGGCTTAAAACGCCTGCGTGCCTTTACGATGCCGGATATGCACACGCTCTGCCGGGATATGGACCAGACGCTCGCCTGCTTCGAGGAGCAGCTCATGATGGGCTGGCAGACCGGCCGCGACCTTGAGACGGAGTTTGCCGGCGTATTCCGCTGCACGGAGGACTTCTACGAGGAGCACGAGGAATGGGTAAAGGGCATCGTGAAGAGGTCCGGCGTCCCGATGCTCATCGAAATCCTCTCCGACCGCGTCCACTACTGGATCGCCAAGGTAGACCTTGCGGCGATCGACGGGCAGGGGAGACCCATCGAGAACCCAACCGTGCAGATCGATGTAGAGTCGGCGCTCCGCTTTGACATCAAATACCACGATGGTGAAGGCGGCGCAGTATTCCCGCCCATCCTCCACTGTTCACCGACCGGATCTGTCGAGCGGGTGATATGCGCCCTGCTGGAGAAGACCGCGACGATGGATGTCCCGATGCTCCCCGTCTGGCTTGCCCCGACGCAGGTCCGCCTCCTGCCGGTGGCTGAGCGCCACCAGGAGTACGCCGGGCATGTCTGCGCCACGCTGAACGCCGCAGGCGTCCGCTGTGACTGGGACGACCGGGAGGAGTCCGTCGGCAAGAAGGTCCGCGAGGCCGGCATGGACTGGGTCCCGTACGTCGTCGTCATCGGTGATGCGGAAGTCGAGTCCGGGGAACTGGCCGTCACGGTCCGTGCACTCTCGGAACCCAAAAAGCCCTTCAAGAAGACCATGACGACCGTCAACCTCATCGAGACCGTGAGAGAAGAGATCGCCGGGATGCCCTACCGGAAGATGTACACCCCGACGAAGCTTTCGATGAAGCCGCGGTATATCTGAAAAATATTTATTTTCTTTTTTCATCCGCCCGGTATATTTCGCCGTCAAAAGGAATGGCTAAAAAATGGTAACTTTCTTCAGGATTTGTCATCAGGACCATGGGTATGGCCACAACAGCATTTCACACGGAGGGCAGATGTCCTTTTTTGCAGAGATCAGCAGGTCTGCGGAGATGGAGACCGCCCGCTTCACTCATATGACATTTATGCCGTCTGGTCGACGCTGCCCATGGCAATCATCCTGCTCGTCACCTCGCCACCCTCCATGACGATGGTGATCGTCACCTCGTCCCGGACGTTCTCCGGGTCCTTTAACGACGGCATCTCATGCCGGAAATTGAAGACATAGTAGGCGTCCTCCGTCCCCGGATGCATCCCCGAACCCCCCACCATCGTCAGCGGAGAACTGTCGTAGAAATATTCGACCGAATACGCTGCAAGGGCGGGGGAGGCGCCGATCTCCTCTTCGATGGATTTCGTCAAGGCCTGCCTCACGTCCGCCTCGCAATTGCATACGAGGCCTCGATACCTGGATCCGTTACGGCTCCCTCGTCGTCTCCGTCCTCCAGGCATCCCGCACCGAATACGGCAATTCCGGCAATCACAAGGCAGAGGAGGAGAGGCGTGACCAGTCGTTCTGACATCGTCATCCTCTCTGGATCCCGCTCAGCCGGTAGAGAATGGTCGCCGTGTCCGATACCTCACCGTAGACCTCCATGGCCGCAAGAAACGCCGCCTGCACCATCCTCGCAGGCACCTGCGTCCCCCGGAATTCAAGATCGCAGGTGGCACACGCATCCGCAACCACCGTACAGTCGTACCCGAGGTCACGGGCGGCACGGGTGGTGGCATCGACGCACATGTGCGTCATCGCACCGCAGACCACGAGGTTTTCGACGCCGGTCCAGGCAAGTTCCTCACCGAGTTTTGTATTGTGAAAACTGTTTGGGAAATGTTTTTCGATGACGATCTCTTCGGGGTAGGGCATAACAAGGGGATGGATCTCCGCACCGATGGTCCCGGGAATGAAAAATCCTGCGTCCGGATTGGTGGAGAGATGCTGAACGTGGATGACCGGGAGGCCCTCCTCCCTGAATGCGCTCAGGAGTGATGAAGCACGTGCGGCCGCTTCTTTCATCCCCTCCAGCTCCATCAGCCCCCCGGAGAAATAATCGTTCTGGATATCTATGAGAAGAAGTCCTGCACTCATGTCCAGAGATAGGATGTAGGGGTATATTGATATTGTGAAGGGGTCTCTGCCGCTTTACCTGACCCCTAAAATCCGTGCAGAAACGGCTGAAAACAGCTTAGATGGTAATTTAACGCCATTTGCCTTCCGGGACGACGAGCTCGAACCGGGCACCGCCGCCGGGGGGGCCCGCCTCATGGATGGCAATCCCGGTGATGCCGAGGACTTCACGGATAAGGAAGAGCCCGTAGCCCGTGTTGCTTCCCACTCCCTTCTCGAAGACCCGCTCCTTGTCAACCGCAGGGACACCGTCCCCGTCATCTTCATAGGTGATCCTGAGGGTCCCGTCGCCGGCCGGTTCGGCCCGTACCGTGATGCAGGACAGGTAGTCTCCCCCATGCCGGAACGAGTTGTCGACGAGGTTGAGAGCGACGCGGGCAAGCATCGGGTCGGCATAGATGCCAACATCCGCACCGGCGGCATCTATCGTTACACCAGTGCGGTTCAGCGGGACGTCCTTTGCTGCGGCATCGAATGCCGACCGGACATTCAGCCACTGCGGAATCCGGACCCCGATATCCTCGTAATCCTTCATGAATGCGACCTGCTGCCGGATGGTCTCGGCAGCCCGCCCGATGGCGGAGATGGCACCACTGCAGACGGGATCGCCTTTCCCACAACCGGCATCCTGCATGATATCGACCGAGGAGAGAATGACCGCCAGCTGGTTGTGCACATCATGTCTGGTCAGCCCCGAAAGAAGCGCAAGCTTCCGGTTCGCCTCGACGAGCGATGTCTGGGCCATGGTACGGGATGATATGTCGATGACCGACATGATCGCCTCGCTGCCTGCAGGGTACATCGTAAACGTCACGAGTACATCTCGTGCATCGCCGTCCTTTGTTCGTCCTCTCGTCTCAAAGACGGACGGATGGTCGCCGGCACCACGGGTCAGTGCACGCGAGATCATGGCACGCCCTTCGTTGCTGAAGAAGGCGTCCACGCTCAGTACGCCGACAACCTCCTTTGCCCCATACCCGAAGAGCGCCTCGAATTCCTTGTTGACCACCCGCACGGAGCGGTCGGGGGCGGTGATGATGAGGGCCGTCCCCGTCGAATCGGAGATCTCCTGGACACGCTGGTGCTCACGGTGGATGAGGGCCGACACAATCGCCATCAGGCCGCAGATCGCGAGGTAGACAATGAACAGCAGCAGGACAATGACCGGAGTCCGGAAGAGGGAGCCGGACATGGGGGAAGAGAGCACCTCCATGACCAGCATGGCAGCACCGATACCCGTGGCAGCCAGAAATCCCTTTCCCCGGTAATACCATGTCAGGAGAAGGCCCGGCAGATACACAAGACTCACGAACATGATCGGCAGCATTCCTGCGGTAAGAAGCGCAATCACGGCAAAGGAGAGCGCTGTTGTTGCAAGGATGAGAATGTTGACGAGATACAGGATCCGCTCCTCATGCACGGGGAATGCGCTGCTCATGATAAAGAATGGATCGGGAGGGAGTATCCCCCTTTCGGATGCCATGCGATCCGGTCAGGAGAAGGTACCGCCGCAGATCGCATCAAGTGTCATCTGCCGGTCACTGACCAACCGTCCGTTCTTCCATTCGCAGTCCTGCTCGATGTACATGTACTTCCCTGCAGCGGGCCACATCTCATGCAAAAATCCCTCTCCAGGCCGCCCCATAAGAACAATCCGGTTTGCCGCAGTCCACGCGTGTTCCCTGAGCATCGCGGCAACACGGCGTGCAGCATCATCGTCCCCGCCGTAGATCTCCGGATCATGAATGACAATGATGAGGGGGGTTGTAAAACCGGCCGCAAGGGAGATGATCTGGGAGGGTGCCGTCGCCCGGAGGACCTGCACGCCGGGATGGCGGCGAGCGATATCCGCAAAGACCCGGTCGCGTGGCTGCCCCGAGCCAGCCACTACCACCGCCTGCCCCCGTACCCGGAGCAGGAGCGCCTCGAGCGTCTCCTCCAGCAGGGGACGGGGTGCCGTAATCATCGTGAACAGGCCACGCTCGACATACTCGGCCGGCCTGAATGCAACGTCCTGTGCCATACACGATCGGTAGCAGGTCCGGGAATATGAGGGGATGGGGACGGACGGTGAAAGTGCTCACGTTCCACCCTCACCTGTGCTCCCGTGCCGTGATCGGGCACAGTAACAATGGGTAACAGGAGGCCCCGCCACTGTTACGATACGTAACCCGTCTGCTGACGGGGATATCACCCGAAAGAAGGTTTCTTTGCTCTTGGTTCCCACACTTTGTTGATGAACGGCAGGACGCTCATACGCATCATCATTGCAGCCGTTGCCATCGGCATCGGGATGGGACTCCTCCTCCAGCTGGTCCTCTCCTTTCCCGCATCAGGACGGTACGTCATCCCCGCGGCGGTGATCCTCACCGCCCTCGGGGCGGCATCCCAATGGGACTGGGTGAGAGACGAGATACGGTCATCAGGAGACGCCGTCACGGCTCCTGCTCAGGGGGACAGGGAGGAGAACTCCTGCCCACAAGACGAGACGGAACCAGCCGGCAATCACACCAGACAGCGTCCCTTTCGCCGGTGAACCGGGTCCGCGATCGTAAAGGGTGTATTGAAAAAACGTATGGCCTTCTTGATCAGGGTGAAACCCGCTGTCCAAAAAAAATATTATTCTTTGCAGCCGTCGCATCCGCTGCGGTATATTTCGTTCTGTACATCTTTTCCCAGAAGACCGATGGCATCCGCCCGGCATCGGGCGCAGTGCCTCATCTGGCGGATATAGGGTGAACAGGCATCATGCAGTTCACGCTTGCGGGCCAGCGTCGGCGGGATGATGTCCGCGAACTTGTACTGCGGGATAACGGGAATGAGGTTGTAGGTATAGACGCCCATCTCTCCCATCTTCTTTGCAATATCCACGACATGGTCTTCATTTACTCCGGGGATGACGACCGTGTTGATCTTCACGAGCATCTTGCGTTCTACCGCCATCTCGATACCCCTGAGCTGCTGTTCGAGAAGTTTTTCTGCGGCCTCGCGTCCACGCAGCTTCTTCCCTTCCCAAGTGACGTGTTCGTAGATCTTCTCCGTGATGGCGGGGTCGATCCCGTTTAAGGTGACGGTCAGGTTCCCGACATCATATTCTTCGAGGAGGTCGATTTTTTCCGGCAGCACGAGCCCGTTTGTGGAGAGGCACTTGATCGGTACCGGGAACTCCTCTTTGAGGAGGCGCAGCGTCTCGAACGTCTCCTCATTTGCAAGGGGTTCGCCGGGGCCGGCAATCCCGATAACCTTGATGTACGAGTACTTTGCGAGGACCTGTCTCACCATTTCCAGTGCCCGCTCCGGGGAGAGTACCTCACTGCAGACGCCGGGCCTGCTCTCGTTGACACAGTCAAAATCGCGGATACAGTAATTACACTGGATATTGCATTTCGGAGCTACAGGAAGGTGCATCCTGCCGAAGGTGTGGCATGCCTTTTCGCTGTAGCAGGGATGCTCCTTTACTTTTCTGAGCACCTCAGGATCGTAGGGAATGTCCTTCCCGTTGACCTTTGCCGTTGGATATTCACCGGACGTCATGATAATAGCTAAATTTGTGGAATATTGATGATAAAGGTATTGACGTCGCCAATTTGTTAAGAATGGCCATGTAACTATATAGGAGAAGGTGCATCTCCTGTCATGAAAAATACACAAATATTCCTCCATTTTCTGGGGGTCATGACCGTCGCCCTCGCCTGTGCCTCCGGCTGCCTTGGCGGGGATGATACTCCCGTACCACCGGTCACGACGCTGCAGCCGACGCCAACCGAAGGGACCTGGAGGGTGACCGAGCCCGTCATCATCCGGCAGGACCCCGTCTTTGACCCGGTGCATGTGGAGATCAGCGCGAGAGGAATCTCCAACGTCCCCGGGGTGCGGGTCACCGTTCTGATCGATGCATCGGGGGGGTACTCCGCGAACATCGGAAGCGAAGGGGTGAACATGCTCATGACCGCATTTGCGTATAATTACGAATCCGTCCCGTATGACTTCGACCCGCAGTCCTACCAGGATATCATCGATGCCGGGATACCCTACACCTCACTGACGGACCGTATCTACCCCGGTAATGTAAAACCACCCTACTCACTGGATGTGATCCAGATAAAGGGGAGAACCTCGGAGATAAACCCATCACAGCCCTGGAACTACGGCGTCGTCCTCAACAGCAGAGGCTGACATACACTCCCGAACGGGAACCTCAATCCTCTTTTTTCTCATGCGTAATCAACACATCCAGGTTCGGGACGATCATCCAGACCGGAAAGAGCCCGGCAAAGTCCTGGTAATCTATCTTGAACATATGTATCCGGATGAAGGCCTTCTCCAGGCTCTCGAGATCCCGCTCTGAAGCGGGTTCCGGCTCTCCGGGGAGTTTATGCAGATGTGCGAGGATGTTCTCTTCCAGAAACTCCTTCCAGTATCCCGACATCCTGAGAAGAAGCGTCCGGGAATACTGTCCCTGGAAATACTGGAGAATTACGAGCTGGGAGAGAAATACCAGAAACAGCGGCACAAGGCTCGTTGCAGCGACAAAGTTTTCCATCTCCATAATGTTGAATAAGGTGCGTCCGGGAAAGAGAAGAGCACCGATGAACAGGATGCCGGTGAATGCCGCACCGAAGGCCACAATCAGGATCAGTTTGAACGCGTCCTGCCAGTTGGTGTGGATCTTCACGGACAGATCCGTCTTCACCCCGATGATTGAGGTGAAAAATCCGGGGGAATAGGGCTGCACATACAGGATGCCCCCGTAAAAGGCGATGATGGCAAGCGACTGAAGGATGATTGAAATCGCCGTGCGCTGCGCAAAGCCGCCGGTCACGAAGGCACCGGATGCGGCAAGTATCATGTTTACAACAAAGAGGATGATAAATCCAGGGGCGATGGGCTGACAGTTCATGAAGAAAAAATCCCATATCGCCTGGGCATACGACGCCCGTTCCCGTCTGATGGTGCCCGCACTCAGCGCGGCCTCCCGGATGAGTTTTCGAAAATCCGCCTTCTTTTTTGTATCAGGGAAGACCAGACTCTCTTTCTCCGTCGGGAGCATCAGGATGAAGGGGTTTACCATCAGAAGGATGAATGAGGACACCACCCAGTAGAGAGCATAATCCGGGCGGACGGCCACATACGCCAGATTCAGGATAACCACCCCGAAAAAGATCAGTCTGGTTATATGTTCACGGCCGGAGGGGCGCTGCATATCGGCAGTGGTGGTTGTAATCTCGTCAATCCGGCTCGCTGCATCTGTCAGCAGCTGGTGCCGCCTCCTGCCGTAGGTGGTAACATCCATAATTTCGGCGATGATCTGTTCGCTGTAGAACATATTTCCCCTGATGATTATACCTTTTGCAGTTTTTTGTGCGCACGAAGGCGGATGACGGCGAATACAGAGTGTTTCCATTCATACCCCGTTGCCGACGGCTTTCGTTGGGATCCTCGACCGCTTTGTACGGCGGCACGCCATGTGCCCGCGTCCTTTCCAGCAGCGAAGGCTCATCCGAGGGACCGGTGTGCCAGTTTCACCCTGCACAGACCTGAATATTCAAGGTATGTGCCAGACAGACCCGGAAGTATCAGTCATGCGCCGACGTGCAGCACCCGAAGACCTCCAGCTCGCCCTCCCCTCGTTTGCAGAGGACGGGGCACCGCTCTGCAACGGGCAGCCGGCACTCAACGGCTACCGGAGGCTCTGTTATCACTGTTCCCATTCCCGCCGTACGGATGAGGGGCTCTTCTGCACGCTCTATGGCCGCAGGATTGCGGTGCGGGAGAAGTACGCCCTGAAGGAATGGAAAGCGCTCAGGGACGAGATACTTGTTCGTGACGGCGGCCGCTGCACCATCTGCGGGGGTACGGACTACCTGCACATTCATCATATTGACGGGGACCGGTCGCACGATGCCCCGGAAAACCTGACGACCCTCTGCGACCGGTGCCACTCACGCATCCACCGGCAGGGGGCCTCTCCCTCCACCCACAAAGAAAACCCGAGAACCGCTCTTCTCAAAAAATAATTGTTCCTCCATGGCCACACATCACATCAGGCAGAGGGGGCAGACCGGCATCCACCTCCCCTGATCGCGGGAGTGAACGCCACCGTATCATGATATCCTCCCTTGGGAGGAGGATAGTACCCCCCCTGATCAGGGTCTCCCCTGTGTCGCGGCATACCTGTCCGGAGAGGCATGATGCACGGAAAATGCCCCTCCTGCTCCCGATGCTGTCATGCCCGTCTCTGCCGGTGGGACCGGCGTCCGGATCACCGCAGGCGAGGGGAACAATCTATGCAATCCGGGAGGGGTGCCGGCGGGCATATCCGGACAGACCATCGCTATCACCAACCCCCAATGAGAAGGATCCTGAAGGAACGCCATCCCATCCAGCCCATACTTTGAAGGTACCCATTCCAACGAGAGAGCGGGAGCGAAACAGCAGGCAGATCAAGCGGTCACAGGTGCCGGAAAACCAAGGAGAGATCTTAAGAGATCATACTATTTCCAGAATTGTTGTCCATTATCGCTGATCCTGACGAAACAGAGGACCCTGAACAGGCTCACATACGGGGGAGGGGATACTGACCCGGGAAAAGAAGGGGATGATCATCCCGGACCGGATTCAGCTGATCTCCGCAGATGCAGACGGATCGAACGGATTTGTCCTGACCGAGAGTGAGAAGAGGTAGGGGTAATGCTCTTTCAGGTACTCCATATGATCAAGCCACCCGAGAACAAGAAGCCTGATCACCCGCTCACAGTCCTTGGAGAGATGGGCACCATCTGAAGGCGGGAGGTGATTGAGATCCCGCCTGGCCGAGATTTCCTCTTCAAAATGACAGATCGCCGTTATCATATCCGAGAATGGCTCATTTTCAAAGAGCATAGGGTGTTGCAGGAGCTGGATCAGAAAGGATCGTTTCCCTGAAAGGAACTGCTGAAGGGAGATGAGATCGATCATGCTGAGATCGACCGTGTATTCTTTTCCTGATAGATTTTTTCTTGCCTGTGTAAAACGTCTCCTGCTCCATGCATCGGTTACGAGAAAATCTTCAATCTCCTCTGAGAAATCAGGAACACCACTTTTGCAGCGTTCAATCAGCTGCACACCCACTTCGGAGAGAAAGACCCCGATGATCATCCGGACTTTTTTCTTCCGTGCACGTAGATCGTTTCGCGAGAGGGTCATCTCGATAAAATAGGCGGCTACGGTAACAAAGGTCCCGACACCTCCAAGAATCAGAATCAAAACGAGGAGTCGGCCGGCATCGGTGACCGGAACAATATCGCCGTATCCCACGGTGGCAATGGTTACAATGATGAAGTAGAGTGCATCAAAAAACGAGAGCCCCTCGAGGATCGCGAGTCCTACCGAACCGATGATAAGCATTGAGAAGAGGACGACAAGATAGAGTCGAAATCGTGTATCACCCGAATCCATGAATAAATGAGTGTTGACCGTTCGATGAGATATACTTCTCCTCGCTCCCCGAGGCGTGTCCGGGCCTCCCCCACACCGCAGCCACCGCTCGCGCTCCACCGCGATATATGACGGAAGGGAGAAAATATTCATTTGTTGGGTGCTTCACAGACCCGGCAATGGCATGTACAGCTGCAATCTTCATTTCATCGGTGACACAATCTGCACATTTTTCCGAAGAATGCACCGATCGAACCAAAATGTTATAAATGGTCGCATATATTCCCATAATTACCGATACCAATAAATGATTGATTGAGGGTAGGTGTGCCCATTCGGGAATGTGGTGATGATAGTGACGAATTTGGTGAATTTTAGGAAAAAGACAGAATTCAGGAAGCTTTTTTTTGTGCTGGTCCTTCTTCTGGTCGTTGCGTGGATTCCGGGAGTGTCTGCAGCTCAGATCAATGTACAGGGTGATTATTCGACCATCCAGGCGGCAATCGATGACGCCGAACCGGGTGACACGATCGTCGTCGCCGCCGGCACCTACCATGAAGCGGTGGTGATCGACAAGCAGCTTACCCTGACCGGGGGGGATGACTGGCCGGTGATCGACGGCACGGGCCTCGGGGGGTCCACTGACATCGTGACCATCACCGCCGACGGGGTACGTTTCGAAGGCTTCGATGTCAGGAATGCCGGGGGGTCAGGTGTTGTGGTAGAATCCCAGAACGCAGAGATTGTGGGCAACCGTCTCTCCAACAATGCGGTTGCAGGCATCAATCTCAACGGTGCCTCCGACGCCCCTGTCTCGGGCACCACCATCTCGGCTAACGAGGTCACCAACAATCCCTGGTACGGTATCCGCCTGAGGTATGCGGATAACAATGTCATCTCCGGCAACACTGCCAGCAGCAACGGGGAGGTTTGGGGAGACGGCTATGGCATCTCTCTCCTTTATGCCAATGCCAACGTGATCTCGGAAAACATCGTGATGGACAATAACTATTTCGGGGTCCAGATCGCCGATTCCCAGGACAACGAGATCTCCAAAAACACCATCCGGCAGTGCGGGTTGGGATTTGATGGCGCAGGGATCTACCTCGATTCGGCCGACAACACCACGGTGACCCGGAACACCCTCAACGGCAACGATTATGGGGTATACCTCTATGGTGCGGGCCAGAGCACGCCGAACAAATTCTACCTCAACTCCTTCCTGAACAGCGAAAGCGACCATGTGGATAAAATATCGTCCACCACGTTTTGGGAGAGCCCCTCGGAGATCACCTACATCTACGATGGTTCTCAGTACACCAACTACACCGGCAACTACTGGGACACCTATACGGACTCGGACGCCAACGGGGACGGTATCTGGGATTATTACTTCTCTCCCTCCTCCTTCAACTACGACTGGTATCCTCTGGTGGAGGGGCAGGCCTCCTACATCACCGGGGGCTCCGACACCACCCCGCCGGGCCCCGTCACCGGCCTTAGGGAGACGGCCACCACCCCCGACTCCGTCACATGGGAGTGGACGGACCCCATTGATGCCGACTTTTCAGTGGTGAAGGTCTACCTCTACGGTGTCTTCCAGGCCGACGTGAACGCCGGGACGGAGACCTACCAGGCCACAGGACTTGCGCCATCCACCGAATACGAGATCGGCACGAGGACGGTGGACAGCACCGGCAACGAAAACCCGTCCTGGGTGAACGATACGGCGACCACGGAACCCGAAGACACGACCCCGCCGGCGAGCGTCTCCGGCCTTATCAATACCACCTACGTTCCCACCTCCATCACCTGGACCCTGTCTCTTATACACGTCTGACGCTGCCGACGAAGAGGATAGTGTAGATCTCGGTGGTCGCC